>ENA-UPSX01000053-UPSX01000053.1-human-gut-metagenome-genome-assembly--contig:-NODE-53-length-26331-cov-9.957987_pt1 | contig 26331 bp, 27 predicted proteins | sample MGYA00250045_ERZ773367 | MGnify/ENA primary metagenome ERZ773367 (study PRJEB29103, sample SAMN06112033) | human gut metagenome | biome: human gut; feature: ankylosing spondylitis patient; material... | reverse complement strand
TTTTTTTTTTTAATGATACGGCGACCACCGAGATCTACACTCTTTCCCTACACGACGCTCTTCCGATCTACCGCAGCCACCAGCAGCACCAGGCCGATAAATCCCATACTGGGCGCCTCGGTCCTGGAAAGATACACGGCCAGCAGCCCGCCGCCCAGTGCCACCGTCAGTCCCCACTTCAGCAGGATCTGCTTTTTTGCCTCTGCCTCCAGAAGCGAAAACGGGGCGGGACGGCCCTGCCAGCGGACCTGCTCTCCCGGCCGCAGATATGTTTTGAGTCTTTCCTCCATACTGATACACACTCCTTTTGTTTTTCGGCAGCTCCCTGCCATCCATTATTATACGCATTCCGTCGTTCAACCGCTGACAAGGTCCATTTGGGGCTTGTTAAACGTATGCAAAAATCCACAGGTTTCCCGCCTATGTTCTTTAACGTTTTTTAGTGGAATCTTAACACCTCTTTCTGCTATAATAATGTTTCAAGCCCCACAGATGTAAGGAGGACCTGCTGTGAAGATCACCCGTTCCAGTTTGAAGCGTACCTTTTCCTTCTCCTGGCGCGACCTTCTGGTCTCCGCCGCCATTCTTCTATGCGCCACGGGGGCCTGCGCCCTTCTGCACCAGACGGCGGACACCATCGACGGCTTTGCCTCTCCGGTCTATGTGCTGGCCGTGCTCCTGATCTCCCGCTTCACCAGCGGATATCTCTTCGGGCTGATTGCGGCGGTGCTGGGTGTCATCGGCGTCAACTATGTGTTTACATATCCCTATATGGCGTTTAACTTCACCATTTCCGGCTATCCGCTGACAATGTTCACCTTTCTGGTGGTCTCGTTGGTCACCAGCACCCTGACCACCAAGACCAAGGAGCAGGACCGCCTCCGGATGGAAAACGAAAAGGTGAAGATGCGGGCGGATCTGCTCCGCTCCGTCTCCCACGACATTCGCACCCCTCTGACCTCTATCATGGGTGCCACCTCCGCCATTTTGGAAAATCCCGCCCTCTCCCCGGCCGAACAGCAGTCCCTTCTGGTGGATGTGCGGGATGACGCCCAGTGGCTCATCCGCGTGGTGGAAAATCTGCTCTCCATCACCCGGATCGGCAACGAATCGGCCAAAATCACCAAGGAGCCGGAGGCTGCGGAGGAAGTCCTGGACGAGGCGGTCCGCAAATTCCGAAAACGGTTTCCCGCCGTGTCCGTGGAGGTCCACGTGCCGGATGAGCTGCTCCTGGTCCCCATGGACGCCATCCTCATCATGCAGGTCCTGTCCAATCTGATGGAGAACGCCGTGTTCCACGGCGGAACCACCACGCACATCGCCCTGTCCGCGCAGCGGGATGGCCCCTGGGCCCGCTTTTACGTGCAGGACAACGGCCAGGGCATTCCCCCCCAGAAACTGCACACCCTGTTCAGCGGTGCGCTTCGCTGTGAGGACTCGTCCCCCGGCGACGGAAAGCGGAACATGGGGCTGGGCCTATCGGTCTGCATGGCTATCATCCGTGCCCACGGCGGCACATTGGAAGCAAAAAATCTGGAGTCCGGGGCGGAATTTTCCTTCTGCCTGCCGCTCACTAAGGAGGAAGTATCATGACGATTCGTGAAAAAATTCTGGTAATTGAGGACGAGAAGAGCATCTCGCACTTCATTTCCACGGTCCTCAACAACAACGGCTATGAAGCCATGCAGGCCCAGACCGGCGAGGAGGCGCTTTCCATGATCTCCTCCCACTGTCCCGACCTGGTCATTCTGGACCTCGGCCTGCCGGACATGGATGGTCTGGACATCCTCCGCAGCCTGCGCAGCTGGTCCAGCCTGCCGGTGGTGGTGGTCTCCGCCCGCTCCCATGAGCGGGACAAGGTCGCCGCATTGGATCTGGGGGCGGATGACTACCTCACCAAGCCCTTCGGCACGGACGAACTCCTGGCCCGGGTCCGCACCGCGATCCGCCACACCCGCACCATCTCCGGTAATGACGAAATCGCCCGGAACGGCACCTATACAGTGGGAGAACTGGTCATCGACTACAATAAGCACCAGGTCCGTGTCCGCGGTGAGAATGTCCACCTCACCCTCAGCGAGTTCCGCATCGTGGCCCTGCTGGGCAAATACGCCGGCAAGGTTCTGACGTATGATTTCATCATCAAGGAGCTGTGGGGCCCCCGGGCCAGCGGCGACAACCAGATTCTCCGGGTAAACATGGCCAACATCCGCCGGAAGATCGAAAAAAATCCCGCCGAGCCGGAGTATCTCTTCACAGAGATGGGCGTCGGCTACCGCATGGCGGAGGGCAGCTGATCCGCTCCGCCGTCCGCACAGGCGCATGAAGAGCTCCCAACCGGGCTTCTTCATGCGCTTTTTATGCATCGCTCCCCAAAAGTAAGCGCATTCTTGATAAGGCCGTCGTTTTCTTAGCGACATCTTAATTTCCGTGAACTATTTTTTAACGCTTATGCGGCCAAAAATCTGCTATGCTTATAGCCAGAAGCCCGCGTGTCCAAATCGAGGACCTGGCCGCGGGTTAAGGAAAAGGAGTGTGTGTTTTTATGGCAACTTTCTTGATCGGCCTCGTGGTCTTGTTCGTAGGCGCAGCCATCTATGGCAAGTTCTGCGAAAAGGTCTTCGGCCCCGATGACCGGGAGACGCCCGCTTATTCCAAGCAGGACGGCGTGGACTACGTTCCCATGCGGGGATGGAAGAACAGCCTCATCAACCTGCTGAATATCGCAGGCACCGGCCCCATCATCGGACCCATTCAGGGCATCCTGTTCGGGCCCATCGCATTCATCACCATCCCCATCGGCAACGTAATCGGCGGAGCTATGCACGACTATTTCTCCGGCATGATCTGCCTCCGCGACGGCGGCACCCAGATGCCGGACATGGTCCGCAAGTACTCCAACAAGGGTGTTTTCACTGTTTACCAGATTTTCCTGAGCGTACTGCTGCTGCTGGTCGGCGCGGTGTTCATCTACACCCCCGGCGACATCGCCGCCACTCAGGTGTTTGGTTTTGACGGTGCTGCCACCTCTGTCTCCACCTGGGTGATTTACGGTGTCATCTTCGTTTATTATCTGATCGCCACCGTGTTCCCCATCGATGCCATCATCGGCCGCATCTATCCCATCTTCGGTGCTATCCTGCTGCTGTCTGCCGTGGGTGTGTTCATCGGCATGTTCGTCAAGGGCTATCCCCTGCTGAACCTGTGGGACAACTGGCAGAGCGCCACCTTCAATTATGGTGAGTATTTCACCGCGCAGCACTTCATTCCTGTGTTCTTCATCACTGTGGCCTGCGGCATTCTCTCCGGCTTCCATTCCACGCAGACCGCTATCATCTCCCGCACCATGAAGAGCGAGAAGCAGGGCCGCATGACCTTCTACAATATGATGATTCTGGAAGGCTTCATTGCCATGATCTGGGCCGCCGCCGCTATGGGCGTGTACAACCTGGGTCTGCAGGAGGTCAATGCCTCTCTGGCCACCGGCACTGTCGGCATCATCTGCCGCGATCTGCTGGGCCCCGTGGGCGGCATCATCGCCCTGCTGGGCGTCATCGTTCTGCCCATCACCTCCGGCGATACCGCGCTGCGTTCTCTGCGCCTGTCCATCTCTGACTCTCTGCACATCGATCAGAGCTCTAAGCCGAAGCGCTTGGGCCTGTCCGCCATCATCTTCGCGCTGGTGGCTGTGATTCTGGTCTTTGCGAAGAGCAGCCCCGATGGATTCAATCTGCTGTGGCGTTACTTCGCATGGTCCAACCAGACCCTGTCCCTGTTCGCATTCCTGGGTATCTCCGTATGGATGTTCGAGAACAGCAAGGCCAAGTGGGTGTGGATCCCCCTGATTCCCGGTGCTTGGTACACCTTTGTTACAGTGACCTTCATTGCCAATGCACAGATCGGCTTCCATATTCCCTGGACGCCCGCCTACATCATCGGTGTCTGCGCTGCTGTGGCTTACGTTGCTATCATTGTCTGGTACGGCAAGAAGCGCGCTGCCCGGCTCCAGAAGCTGTAAGCTGTAACTATTTTTTGAAACAAACCCGTCCCGCCACTTGGCGGGACGGGTTCTTTTTATCCCAAAACCACGCCCATGCCTGTTAGAACCCCCAGCACCGCCGCCATCACGGGCGCTGGGGATCGGCACAGGCGGAAGGACTCCGGCAGCAGTTCGCCGAATACCACGTACAGCATCGCCCCGGATGCTCCGCCCAGTGTGAGCATCTGCAGGCCCGGCCCCATCGTTCCCAGACAGAAGCCCAAAACCGCCCCCAGCACCGTGGGCGCGCCGGCTGCCGCTGTGGTCAGGACTGCCCGTCCTCTGCTGGCACCGCCTGCCGCCAGGGGAACTGCAACAGCCATTCCCTCTGGAATGTTGTGGAGCCCGATCACCAGTGCCATCATTCGCCCATCCTGTCCCGCTTCGGCCAGATCCGCAGCGTAGGAGGCTCCGATTACCATCCCCTCTGGCAGGTTGTGCAGGGCAATAGCGGCTGCCATCACCACACCTGCCAGAAAGAGCCCTCCCCGCTTCGCACCTGCCTGCAGCCCGCTTACCAGCTCCTCCAGGAGCCAGATCCCCCCGCAGCCCGCCAGTACGCTGGCAGATGCCGCAGGAAGCGCGGAGAGCCCTGGCCCCGCCTGAATGGCATCGGTCAGCAGGTCTGCACACACCACAGCAAGCATCATGCCCGCCGCAAAGCTCAGCAGCACACTCACGGTCCTGTCCGTACCTCTGCGGAACAGATAGGCGGCCAGGCCCCCCAGCCCGGTCCCTCCCATGCCTGCCGCGGCCGTGACAGCTATGATCGTACCCACAATCTTCTCTCCCTCCCATAAAGATGGGCCAGGAACACCGCATAAGCGGCATTCCTGGCCTTTCGCGTTCTTCTGTATCCGTTGTCGACTCACAGCAGCATATACAGCAGCAGGAAGATCAGCCCTCCGCCTGCCAGCATGAGATCAAAGGAGAAGGTCTCCTCCGTTAGGAAACGGAGGGGTTTCCGTCCGTATGTGCCGAAGTTCTCGGCCCGCTTCGGCACAAAGATGCCGGGGGCCTTGGTAAAGAGGATCCGCTCCCCCAGCAGCACCAGCCAGTCGCCTACGGAGGCGGCCACCCGGGCGCAGAGGGCCCCCACAAAGGTCAGGGCCGACAGCAGCGGGCGGTATACCAGATTCTCCAAATCCAGCCGGGCCGGCCAGTGGTCCAGATAAACCATGCCATCCGCCTCCCGCCGCATCAACAGCCCTCGGACCACCAGGAGATAGACTGCTGCGCCAATAGCTAGGGAGATGCATGCGCCCTTCAGGTTGACCCAGGCAAAATAATGGACGCTGTGACCAGGATCTGCCCGCAGGAATCGCCCCGCCCATTGGGCCAGAGGCTCCATGGTCAGTCCCGGAGTCAGGCCCAGCACCAGCAGCAGGGCTGCGCCCACACTCAACGCCGCATGGGTGCCCGGGGACATATAGTCCTTCAAGGCCGGCCGTTGGCCAACAGCACGGCTGGAGACAAAAATCGCCACGAACAGCTTTGTCATGTACGCCGCTGTCAGTCCGCCGGAGAGCAGAAACAGCCACTCCACCGTCGTGAACCAACCTGCGGCGGCCCCCGCGTGCTCCAGCACATGGATGTACTCCACGATACTCTCATGGAGCAGGGTCTTGCTCACATAGCCGGAAAAACCCGGTACGCCTGCAATGGAGGCCGCCCCCACGAAGAACAGGACCTTCAAAACCGGCTTGTTCCGCCCCCAGCCCCGGATGTCATTGAGATTCAGCGAGTGAGTTCCCAGATACACCACACCTGCCGCCACAAACAACACCAGCTTGATGAAGGAGTGGTTCAGCATGTGCAGCACCGTGCCCCAGGCCGCCAGGGCGTTCTCGCCGTTCAGGAAGCCCTGCATGGCTGTGCCCACCAGAATAAAGCCGATCTGGGACATGGAGGAGCAGGCCAGCGTCCGCTTCAAATCGACGGAGAACAGCGCCAGCACAGCTCCCAGCACCATGGTCACCACGCCCAGGGCCAGTACCACTGTATTCCAGGGAAGCTCTGTCCAGAACAGATACCGGCAGAGAATGAGCACACCGAAAACACCGCTCTTGGTCAGGATGCCGGACAGCAGGGCAGACGCCGGTGCCGGCGCCACGGGATGGGCTTTTGGCAGCCAGATGTGCAGGGGGAACATCCCGGCCTTGGCGCCAAATCCCACCAATGCGCATCCACCGGCCACGTACAGGGACCCGCGCTTCTCCGCAGGCAGCGCGGATACCGCCTCCGCCATAGCAGAAAACTCCAGCGTCCCCAGCAGCTGCTGGAGGAGCAGCAGGCCCGCCAGCAGCGCCATGCCGCCGATCACGGCCACAGCCAGATACGTCTGTCCGGCCTGCCGGGCCTCCTCCGTCTCGTTTTGCACCACCCATACATAGGAGGTGAAGGACATCATCTCAAAGAACACGAACAGCGTGAACAGGTCCGCTGCCAGAAACACCCCCATCAGAGCCCCCAGCGTCAACAGCCAGAAAAAGTAGAAACGATTGCAGCCCTCGGCGGCGGCAAAGTAGCTGGGGCAGTTGAGGCCGGTGGCCGCCCACAGGAAGGCGCTCACCAGCGCCAGCAGGCTCCCCAGACTCCCGGCCTGAAGCCGCAGGCCAAAGCCAAAGACCCCCGGCAGCTCCAGGGCAGCCCCGGGCCACAGCAGAAGCAGCAGTGCAGCGGCCAGCTCCACTGCGGGAATGATCTGGATCAGCCAATTCCGGTATCTCCTGTCCCGCCGCCGCAGCGGGAACACCCAGGCAGAGAGCAGCATGGGGAACAGGACCAGAAACAGCAGCAGAATGTTTCCCATCGTCTCCCTCCCTTACCAGTTCCGCGGAACCGCGTTCCATAAAAAGCCGATCACTTCGTTGGACAGCAGCGCCAGAATCACACCGGAGGCGGTCAGCAGCACCAGCGGGATCCACATGGTCCTGGCCGGGTCGTGTACCCGGGCCAGTGCCGCACGGTCCAGCTCTCCCACCGGGAAATAGGCCCGCACCACAATAGTCAGCATGTACAGCGTCGTCAGCAGCGTGGACAGAATCAGCGCGGCGATGCCCGCGTAGGCCAGCGGATTCACCGAGGCCACTGCCGCCTCCGCAATCATCCACTTGCCTGCGAAGCCTCCCAACGGCGGCATTCCGATCAGCGCAAAGGAGGAGACGGTGAATGTGGCAAACACCACCGGCATGGCCCGGCCGAAGTCCTCCATCTCATAGATATACTCCTTCCCGCTCTTGAGAATAATGGCGCCGGCGCAGCAGAACATGGTGATCTTGGTGAATGCGTGGTAGACCATGTGGGTCATGCCGCCCACCATCCCTGCCGGGGTCATCAACGTCAGGGCAAAGAGGATGTAGGAAAGGTTGCTCACCGTGGAAAACGCCAGCCGCCGCTTCAGATGGGGTGTCCGCAGCGCCCGAGCGGAGCCGTAAACAATGGTCACGATAGCCGCCGTCATCACCACCGTCTGGGCCCAGCTTCCCCGCAGGAAATCCGCCCCGAAGCCGTAGTAAATCAGCCGCAGCACTGCGAAGGCGCCGGCCTTGACCACCGCCACCGCATGGAGCAGTGCGGACACCGGCGTAGGTGCCACCGAGGCGTCCGGCAGCCAGCCGTGGAAGGGAAATACTGCCGCCTTCACCCCGAAGCCGAAAAAGGCCGCCACAAACACCAGCTCCAGCGTCCGCTCGTTTCCCGCCGCCAGACTCTGATCCAGAATGCCGCCGTAGGTGAAGTTCAGGTGTCCCACGCCGTAATTCAGCAGAAAGACGATCCCGATAAAGGCAAACGCCGCGCCGGAAAGGGAGTACACCAGATACTTCCGCCCGGCATACCGGGCCTTCTCGTCCATGGCGTGCATCACCAAAGGCAGCGTGGTCAGCGTCAGGACCTCATAGAAGAAATACAGCGTCAGAAAATCCTCGGAATAAGCGATACCCAGCACCACACCGTAGGCCATCAGCCAAAAAGCGAAGAACCGGTTCTCATGCCCCTCGTGGGACATATAGTCCAGCGAGTACGCCGTCACCAGCGGCCACAGCACGGACACGATGGCCCCATAGACCATGGACGCCCCGTCGATCCGCAGGGAGATGGAGAACGCCTCGTTGAATCTCACCATGATGCAGGCCAGAAAGCCGCTCCCATAGAGATAGGTCAGCACGATACAGGCCAGAGACAGTGCTGTCGTCGCCAGGGATGCCGCCATGATATAGATGCTCCGCACCCTCCGGCTCTTGGGCTGCAGGATCAGCAGCGCGATTCCCAGCACGATGGGAAGCAGAATGGGCAATGTCAGAAATTGGCGCACAGACGTACCTCCCTTCTCAAAGCTTCCCCACTGTCAGGGGAACAGCCGGGCCGCCAGAAGACCCAGCCAATGCAGCAGGCCGCCGGGCAGCAGACCCATCAGCACCACAGCCGCGGCAAAGGCAATCATGGGCCATGTCATCTGGACTCCCACTTCCCGCCGCTCCGTAATAAAATCCCGGCCGGGGAAGAATCCCTCTGTCACCACCGGCAGCAGGTATCCCGCCGTCAGCAGGGCGGAGACCACCAGCACCACCAGCCCTGCGACGCCAAAGGCCTGGATCGGTGCCTCCAGGCTGGCGGTGAGCAGGTACCACTTGCTCACGAATCCCGCCATGGGCGGAATCCCGATCAGGGAGAGGGCCGCCAGGGTGAAGCACCACATGGTTACCGGCATCCGCCGGCCGATGCCCCGCAGTTGATCCACCCGGGTGCAGTTGGTGGAGAAGATGATGGCGCCCGCCGCCAGGAAGAGCGTATCCTTGGCCAGGGCATGGAAGACCATCTGCAGAAGAGAGGCCTGGACGCCATCCGGCGTCAGCAGCATCAGGCCGAACAGCACATAGGACACCTGGCTCACCGTGGAATAGGCCAGCCGCCGCTTCAGCTGCTTTTCCCGATAGGCCAACATGGACCCCACGAACACCGTGGCCAGCGTCAGCGTCAGCAGCACATACTGGGGCCAGCTGCCCGCCAGAAACTCCGGTCCAAACATATAATAAGTAACCCGGATCACAGCCACCACGCCACCCTTGGTAATGACACCGGAGAGCACGGCTGAGGCTGGGGCCGGCGCCACCGGATGGGCGGCAGGCAGCCAGGACTGCATGGGCATCATGCCCGCCTTGGCCCCGAAGCCAACGATCATCAGACAGTATGCCACCAGCAGCAGCGGCTGGTGCTCTGCAGCCCGGGAGAAATCGATGGCCCCACCCGGCTGAAAATCCGGCACCGTCAAGTAATAGGCGATAAAGAAGTAGCCGGCCAGGGCCATGCCCGCGCCGAATACGGAATACCCCAAGTATTTGAAGCCTGCCCGGCGGGCCGCTGGCGTGGCATTGTGCAGCACCAGCGGCACCGTAATCAGGGACATCATCTCGAAGAACATATACATGGTCACGAAGTTGGCCGCCTGAGCAAGGCCCATCAGTACCCCCAGCGTCATGGTATAAAATCCCATGAACTGGTTGCCCTGCCCCGCATGGCGGATGTAGGGTTTTGTGAAGACCACCACCGGCGCCCAGATGCACACTGCCAGCACCATGAAGAACTTGGACAGCCAGTCGCTGTTCAGCACCAAGCCCAAGTCCCCCTGGATGGTCAGCAGCCACAGCCGCTGGGTGGGCATCGTGCAGTTAGCCAGCACCATCACGGCGGTAATCACGATCAGCGTCACCACCAGCCAGTCACGGTAAGTCTCATTTTTCTGCCGGAATACGAAGATCCCGCCGATCAGCGGCACCAGAATAGGCAGCAGCAACAGCATGGGCGCACTCCCTCACAAACAACAAGTCTCAAATCAGCCGGACACCCGCCTCGATCAGGTCTGTGATCGGGTGGTAAAAAATGCCCAGCACAAAAATTCCCACGATCAGGATGGCGGCAGCCGCGGTGAAGGCCCGGTCCGCAGCCAGATCCCCCGGATGCACGTCGGCTAGGACCAGCGCCTCATCCTCCGCCGGGGGCTTCACCCAGATGGCCAGCAGCGCCGGAACATAGTACAGTGCGTTCAGCACCGTGGACAGGGCGATGGTCAGCAGGATCATCGCCGTCATACCGGTGGGCACGGCCGCGCTGGCAAAGTAGAGCTTGGAGACAAAGCCGCCGAACAGGGGGATGCCGATCATGGACAGGGCCCCCACAGTGAAGCCCAAGCCCGCCCCAATGTCCCGGTAGGCGCTGCCCCGCAGGTTCTTCAGGCTCTTGTGGTGGCCGCTGACGGCGGAGAGTCTGCCGGCGCAGAGAAACAGCAGCGGCTTGCAGCAGGCATGGACCAGGATATGGAAACAGGAGGCGATCAGCCCCTCGATGCTCCCCAGGCCCACACCCATGAAGATATACCCCACCTGCGCCACGGAGGAATACGCCAGCATCCGCTTGATATGGTTCTCCCGCATAGCAGCCAGAGAGCCCAGAATCATTCCCAGCAGCCCAAAGGCCAGGATCACGTCGGTGACTCCCAGCTCCACCATCAGCTCCATGGAGAAAACCCGCAGGATCATCACCAGCAGCAGCACGATGTACCCCTTCAGCACCAAGCCGGACAAGATGGCGGAGGACGCTGTGGTGGCGCCGCCGTGGGCATCCGGCAGCCACAGGTGGAAGGGGAACATGGCGCTCTTGACGCCCAGCCCCGCCACCAGCAGCCCTACAGCCACCGTCAGCGGGAGCGTGTAGCTCTCCGAGAGCCGCAGCTCCGCCACTGCCTCCGCCAGAGAGGGCATCAGCAGATAGCCGGTGATGCTGTTCAAAATGGTCAGCCCGATCAGGAACAGCCCGGACCCCACCAGGCTCATGAACAGGTACCGGATGGTGGCGATCAGATTGGGGCCGTTGTCCTTGGCCATCACCAGCGCACAGGCCGCGATGGTGCTGGTCTCGATGAACACATACCCGGTGAACATGTCGTTGGTGTAGGTCAGTGCCAACAGGGACGCCTCCAGCATGTTCACCATGACAAAGTAAAACTTCTGCTTCTCCGGCAGGATGTCCTGAAACAGGTCCCGCCGCCCGCCCGCCAGAGCAAGGGCCATCACCAGGGAGAACACGGCGGCCAGCAGTGCCTGAAGCGGCCCGCAGTTGATGGCGTTGCCGTACGGCGCCAGAAATCGCCCCATGGCGTAGGTGAAGCTCACTCCCTCTGCATAGGTGTATTCCAGTACCCAGCCGTTCAGCAGCGCGGATGCAGCGCACACTCCGATGGTGATCCAGTAGCTGATCCGCCCGCTGCGGATGGCCGCGGTCACGATGGCCGCCAGGATAGCCAGAAAAATCGAAAAGAAGGGAAAGTTCTCCACAAACGGCCGCATCAGTCGTCCTCCTTCTTGGCCCGCTCCAGCAGTTCCCGCATCTCAATGGTGCCATAGCGGCGGTAGATCCGCTGGATCAACGCCAGGGAAAACGCCGTGATGGACACAGATACCACAATGCCGGTCAGCACCAGGCCGCTGGGAATCGGATTGATGTACAGCGGGTCGAAGCCCCGGTCCCCCACGATGGGCGCGACGCCCCCGTCAATATACCCCAGCGAGGCCAGCAGCAGGAAGACGGCCGAGTCCATGATGTTGAATCCGATCACCTTGCGCAGCAGATTCTGCTGCAGCATCAGATTCGTGAAGCCGATGCCAAACAGGATGACAGCAGTGACCGCGTAGCGGTTCTGGATGATCTCCTCCAGCATTCTCTTCTCCGCCTCCTCTCAGATCTCTCCCCTGGAAAACAGGGCGTAGAATCCATATACGGTGCAGGCCACCACCAGCCCCACCGCCAGGTCGATCAGCAGGATCATCCCGGTGAGGTAATTGGGCAGGCCGTTGGCCCCGATGAAGATGTAAACGCCGTACAGCACAGCATACAGCAGCAGACCGAAGGTCCGCACCGCGCTGTACCGCCTCTGGTTCATCAGCACCCGCGTGTGTCCGGGGCCAAAGGCAGCGGAAAACAGGATCAGTCCCGCCCCCAGGATAGTCCCGCCGGAAAACCCGCCGCCCGGCGACGTCTCGCCGTTCAGCAGCACATAGATGGCAAAAAGGAAAATAAAAGGAAGCAGCACCCAGGCCACCTGCTTGAGGATCAGGTCAGAGCGGCCCTGCACGGCGGTCTCCTCCCGCTCCATCTGCTGGAGCTCATGCTCGCTGGTGTTCTTCCGGTCCCGCAGCAGCAGGATCATCACCGCCGACACCGCCAGAAACAGCACGCAGCTCTCCCCCAAAGTATCGAAGCCGCGGTAGCCGATAATCATGGCCGTCACCACGTTCTCAGAGCCCGTCTCCTCTTCGCTGTGCTCCAGATATCGCTCCGCCACCTCGTTGTTGATGGGGTTGTCTTCCTGGCCGAATCCGGGCATGTTCATCACTGTGGTGAACAGGATAATTCCCAGCGCCACGCAGATCACCGCCGCGGCGATGGGATACCAGTTGAAAAACTTCCGCAGCCGGTCCTTTTCCCGCCGCTCGAACTCCTCCTCTGACGGGCGGAATTCCCGGTGGGGGCGCTGCTCCATGACGAACAGTGTCCGGTCCTTGGGCTCCCGATCTCCGTCCACCCAGGAGATAAACTGTTTCAGCCGGTCCGGCTGCTCCTCTTTTTTACTCATCTCGTGTCCCCTTCAGCGCGTGGATCTTCTTCAGCGTCAGGAAAAAGAGGATGCTGGTCACACCGGCGCCCACAGCCGCCTCCGTAATGGCCAGATCCGGGCTCTGGAGCAGGCTCCACAGCACCGCCATCATCAGGGACAGCGCCATATACACGATTACCGATGCCAGCAGCCGCTTGCACAGCGGCGCTGCAATAGCACACACGATCACCCCGACCAGCAGGATGTATTCCAGAACGATCATCGTACCTCCACCTCGCATTCCTTTTCCAAATCCGGGACTGTGGATACCTCCATCTCCGCGACCAGATGGCTGCACACCGGACTGGTCAGCCATAAAAACACAAAGATCAGCAGCGTCTTTGCGGCGGACAGGGACCAGCCGTGCAGCAGCATCAGCCCGATCAGAACGCAGAAGATACCCAGGGAGTCCCCCACTGCGGCGGCGTGCATCCGGTTGAGCACATAATCGAACCGGAACAGCCCCAGCACAGCGGAGAAAAACACGAACAGGCCGAACAGGAAACATGCCAGCCCGGCTGCGGTCACCAGATTATCGATCATGGGCGTTTCCTCCCGTCTTCTCCCGCTCCGGGCGTTTCCGCCGCCGGGCCGCCACCAGACGGGAGACCACCACCACCGCCAGAAAGCTCAGCAGCGCGAACACCAGGGCCACATCCACCAGAAAGTCCTCACGCAGCCAGACGGAGAGCAGCACCAGCTCCGCGATCACCAGCGTACTGATGACATTCACGGCCACGATGCGGTCCGTAAACCGGGGGCCCAGCACCGCCCGCACCAGCGTCGCCAGGATCAGCAGCGCCAGCACCACGGCGCCCGCGGTCAGCACCCAGGTCCTCACTTGTTCCATTGGGCCGCCTCCATCCTCTCCAGCCGCTGCTGGAAGGAACTGTCCTCAATCCCCTCCGCCAGCGGCGTGTCCAGTGTGTGCACCAGCATCCGGCCGTCCTCGGCCCGCACGGTGATTGTCCCCGCGGTGAGCGTGATCGAGTCTGCCAGCATCGCCCTGCGGCGGTCTGTCTTCAGCGGGGTGTGGAACCACACCAGCTTGGGCTCGATGCCCTTGGGGCGGGTGTAGATGATCCGCATGATTACCAGTCCGGCCTTCAGCATCTCCGCCAGCAGGTGAGCAAAATACCGCGCCATGGCCCAGATTCTGGAAGGACTGCCGCAGAACACCCGCCACTGATAGCCCAGCACCCGCTTGCAGAACCAGGAGATCAGCGCCGAGACTGCAACGCCCCACAGGCAGGTATGGACACTGATCCCGCCGGACAGCAACAGCCACAGCAGGAAAAACAGCAGGAACATCGCTTTGCCTCCCTCTTTGCGCTGTATACAAAAAGAGACGTCTCAGCAAGTGGTGTGTTTCCTCCCTCAACGGCGGATGGCACACGCTTGTTGGACGTCATCGTCTACCCGTTTTTCGTTAAAAAACGCACAAGCTTTAACATTATTTTAACGATTCTCCACGTCTCTGTCAACTATTTCAGCGGTTTTGACCCTCCTGGCACGCCGGAAAATATCCACAAATCTCTGAATCAAATTTCGGCGTTCTGACAAAGCGTCACAATTCTTCCAAATGTGCTCTGTCAAGCAGCCGTCTCTTCCGTCATATTTTCCAACTCCCTCCAGTGGGCACCGCATATCCCCACCCCGGCCTGCATAGTCTCCAAAGGAGGTGATGTCCAACATGACGATCCATGTGGTCCAAGCCGGCGAGACGGTCGGCTCCATCGCGGAATCCTACGGCGTCGATCCCGCCCGCCTGGCCGCGGACAACGCCGTGCCCCCCAGCGGCGCCCTGGCGGTGGGACAAACTCTGGTGGTCCGCTTTCCCCGCCAGGTCCACGCTGTCCGGGCCGGGGAGACCCTGGCTTCCATCGCGGAGGCATACGGCACCACAGTCCGCCGCCTCTGGCAGAACAACTGGCCTCTGGGCGGCGGAGCAGCCCTCCAGCCCGGACAGGTCCTGGTGATCTCCTACTTTGACGAGCCCCTGGGCGCCGCCGCCTTCAACGGTTATGCCTACCCCTACATTGATATGTCCCTTCTGGATGCGGAGCTTCCCTATCTCACCTATCTGACCCCTTTCACCTACGGGATCACCGCCGACGGCGATTTGCTCCAGCTGGAGGATGACGCTCTCCTCTCCGCTGCCCGTCAGCGGGGCGTCCGCCCGGTGATGCATCTGTCCACCATGACAGAAACCGGTCAGTTCGACACCCAGCGGGCCACCCTGGTCCTGACAGACAGCGCCGTCCAGGACCGCCTGGTGGATCAGGTCCAGCAGACACTCCGCCGCCGTGGCTACGCCGGGCTGGATGTGGACTTTGAATTTCTCCCCGGCCAGCTGGCGGCGGCCTACGCCGCCTTTCTCGCCCGCCTGCGGCGGCTCCTGAACTCCCAGGGCTTCTTTCTCTGGGCCGCTCTGGCCCCCAAGACCTCCGCCCGGCAGGCGGGACTTCTGTACGAGGGGCACGACTATGCCGCTGTGGGTGCCGCTGTGGACGGCGTGCTTCTGATGACCTATGAGTGGGGCTATACCGCAGGACCGCCCATGGCGGTATCCCCCCTGCCCAACGTCCGGACCGTGCTGGACTACGCCGTGACGGAGATCCCGCCGGAGAAGATCTTCCTGGGCCTTTCCAACTACGGCTACGATTGGCCCCTGCCCTTTGTCCAGGGCGTCACCCGGGCGCCCTCCATCTCCAATCAGCGGGCCATCGAGCTGGCCATTGAACATGATGTGGCCATCCAGTACGATGAGACGGCCCAGGCCCCCTTCTTTCACTACACCGCAGCAGACGGCACAATTCACGAGGTCTGGTTTGAAGACGCCCGCAGTCTTTCCGCCCGTCTGTCCCTGATCGCGGAATACGGTTTCCAGGGCGCCGGCATCTGGAACCTGATGCGCCCCTTCTCCCAGCTCTGGCTGGTCATATCCTCTCTGTATCATATTGAGGATTGATTCCCCTGCGGAGTATTTGAAAAAGCACTTGACTTGGAGTAGACTCCAAGTGCTAAAGTGTTCTCATCAAAAGACAGCGCCCCGCAGGCGCAAAGGAGGCTTTTCAGTATGGCGCTTTCCGCATCTGCCAAAGACTATTTGTCCCGTTTCTTTCCTGGCCCTCCTTCCCCGCTGTGGGAAACGGATCCGGAGTTTATGGAGCTCTTCGCCAATTTCGCCCTGGACGAGGTGGTGAACCAGGGGGCCCTGGATGACGCCGCCAGGATGATGGCCATTCTCGCTGCCCTGCTGGGCTGCCAGGGTGTGGAGGAATACCGCGTGCTGCTGCCCGCCGCCCTGCGGGCCGGCGTCACCCCTGTCCAGGTAAAGGAGATTCTCTATCAATCCGTGCCCTATCTGGGGATCGGCCGGGTGCGTCCCTTTTTCTCCGTGACGAATCAGGTGCTGACGGAGCAGGGCGTCGCCCTACCGCTGGAGCCCGGCTCCACCACCACGGCAGAGACCCGGCTGGCCGCGGGCAACCAGGCTCAGGTGGATATCTTCGGTGAGGGGATGCGGGGCTTTCAGGACAGCGGCCCGGAGGAAAGCCGCCACATCAACCGCTGGCTGGCGGACAACTGCTTCGGCGACTACTACACCCGCGGGGGGCTGGACTATAAGCAGCGGGAAATGATCACCTTCTGCTTCCTGGCCGCCCTGGGCGGCTGCGAACCCCAGCTCACCAGCCACGCCGGTGCCAATCTGAGGATTGGAAACGACAATGCCTTCCTGATCCAGGTCATCTCCCAGTGCCTGCCCTACATCGGCTATCCCCGCAGCCTGAACGCCCTGCGGTGTGTGAACGACGCGGCCCAGGCCGCCCGCTGAGAGGAGCACGGCCATGACCATCGCCGAAGTGAGCAGGAAGTATGATATTTCAGCGGACACCCTTCGCTACTACGAGCGCATCGGCCTGATCCCGCCTGTCCCCCGCACCAGGGGCGGCCTGCGGGACTACGGGGAGGAGTCCTGCGGCTGGATCCAGCTGATGAAGTGCATGCGGGCCGCCGGGGTGCAGATCGAAGCCCTGATCGAATATGTGGACCTGTTCCAGCAGGGAGACGCCACCCTGGACGCCCGCAAGGCCCTGCTGGTAGAACAGCGGGACCAGCTGGTGTCCCGGATGGCGGAGATGCAGGCCTCTCTGGACCTGCTGAATCAGAAAATCGACCGGTACGAGCAGGGTATGATGACAGCTGAACAGCAGCTCCGCCGTCTTCACGCGGAGCGCGAAGGCGCCTGAGAGGCCCAAAAAGAACAATATACTGTCGAAGTTCGACAGTATATTGTCCTTTTATCCTTTATTGGAGCGTTTCAGCGGCCGTCTGCTCCAGGCCAGCCACAGCGCCCAGGACGCCGCCGCGCTGGAGGCCAGCACGGCCAGGAAATGCCCCATGCTGTTCTCCACCAGCGGACCTTCCAGGCCCAGCACCTCCGCGCCGCCCCGGACCAGCACGATGCACCAGGGGTGCAGGACATAGATCAGTGAAGAGAGCTTGCGGCAGCTCCGCCTCTCTCCGCGATTCAGCCCCAGCAGAAGGGAAAACAGGCAAACCATCACCAGCGGCAGCAGCATGTACATGCTGTCGTGCCGCTGGACCTGAAGCCCATGGAGCCAAAGCCCCTCTGCGGTCATGGCCGCGAAGGCGGCGCACAGGCCTGCAGCGGAGGTCCTCACGCTCCACCGCACACCGGCGGCTCCCAGCAGCAAAAATAGCGGCGTGAAAAACAGTCCGTTCCGCGTATAGGCAAAGATTTGGAAAATCCCCCCGTACAGCGCCTCCAGCGCCGGGAGCTGGCAGGTCAGTCCATAATAGCTGTCTCCGCCCAGGCCCACCAGGTAAAGGAGCCCGGCCGCGGTCAACGCCGTCCGGGGGCCCAGCCGGAGCAGCCCCCTGGCCACTAGAACACCCAGAATCACGCCTGGAAAATACCACAGGTGATAGAAGGTCCCATCCAGCAGGAGCTTTTTGACCCACTCCGCTGGCCCATAGCCGCCGTTGTACCAGTTCAGCGGCAGATACAGCAGCACCGCCGCCCCGTAGAGCAGACAGGTCTTTTTCAGAAAGACGCCGGTCCTGCGCCACTGGTCCTTTGCCAGAAAATAGCCGCTGACCATCAGGAAAAACGGCACCGCCACCCGGGCCAGCACCCGGGTGAACCAGAAATCCCACAATGGGGAAACAGACACCAGCGGGGAGGTGTGGTTCGCCACCACCAGCATCACCGCCGCCAGACGGAAGAGATCCAACGCCGCGCCCCGGCGTCCGTCTGCCATACCTACACCTCCCAAACTGTCACGACAAATCCGTTCCGGTTGTCGCCGGAGACCTGGCAGCAGCCCTCCGGCAAGCGGAGCTCCGTCTCATCGCCGGCGCAGGGCATGTAAAACACCCGTGCGCTCCGCCCATGTTCCAGGCGGCACGTCCTGGGCGCTGTCTGCACCCAGTCCAGATACTCCTCCAGGCACAGGCCCTCCCGCTCCATCAGCAGGGCATGAGGCGTCCCCACATACCGATAGTGCCACGGCTCACAGGCGATACCGGTCAGGGACTCCTTTTCCCGGTGGTACCGCTGGATGAAGCCATACCGGGGCGCCAGTCGCCGGAACCGCCCGCAGGCGCCTTCCTCCGGAAAATCGGGCCGGATGAAGTCGATCTCCCGCGCTGCCCGGCCCAGGTCGATGGCAAGCCCCGTCTGGTGCTCGCTGCACCCGGGGACCGCCACATACTGCCGGGTGAACGCCTCTCCCCGTCTTTGCAGGGTGTCCTCCCAAATGGCCTGCTGCTCCGCCTGACTGCGCCAGCCGGAGACCGGCACGATCTCCCGCGCCCCGCCTGCTGCCTGGATGCAGGCGGCCAGCAGCCGGGCGGCCTGCCGCTCCAGCAGGATATTGGGATACCGCTCGTCCGCTGCTGTCAGCAGCTGCCGCGGCTCCTCCGCCAGGGGATGCTGACGGTTCACCAGCACCAGCGGCCCGGAGCGCATCTGCCGCCGGCTGTACCGCGCCGCCCTCATAGCTCGGCCCCCAGCTGGATCAGGCGGCTCACCAGCTCCCGGAAGGGGATGCCGGCGGCACGCATCATGGCAGGATAGCGGCTGTGGGGCGTGAAGCCCGGGATCGTGTTCACCTCGTTGAACACAATCTCCCCCCAGGGGGTGAGGAACAGGTCCACCCTGGCAAATCCCCGGCAGCCCAGTGCCCGGTAGAGGACCTTCGCCGTCTCCCGGATCTCCGCTGCCTTTTGCGGGGCGATCCGGGCGGGGCAGTGGATGGCCGATGTCTGGAGGGTGTATTTCTCCGTATAGTTGAAGAAGCCCCGGGACAGCTCCACCTCATCCACCGCCCCGACGGTGAGCTCCCGGTTCCCCAGCACCGCACAGCCCACCTCAAAGCCGGGAATGGCCTCCTCCAGCAAAATCTCGCCGTCGTGGCGGAAGGCCGCCTCCACCGCCGGAGCCAGCTGTGCCGGCTCCTCCACCCGGCTCACGCCGAAGGAAGAACCCGCCCGCACCGGCTTGACAAACAGCGGCCAGCCCAGTGTTTCGGCTGCCGTCCGGAGCTCCTCAAAGGCACAGTCCTCCGGGAAGAGACAGCTCCGGGGCACCCGTACCCCCGCCAGAGCCGCCAGCTTGTGGGCTCGGTCCTTGTCCATGCACAGGGCGCTGGACAGCGTCCCGCAGCCTACCAGGGGCACACCGGCCAATTCCAGCGCCCCCTGAACCGTGCCGTCCTCACCGTTCCTGCCGTGGAGAACCGGGAAGGCCAAGTCAAAAGCCACTTCCCGGCCGGAGCCGTCCAACAGCACCAGGGCCCGGTTCCCCCGGTCCAGCCGCAGAGTGCAGGGCACGCACGCCGCCTCCCGCTGCCATCTTCCACCGGGAATGGCATCCAGCGGCCCTGTGTAAACATACCACGCCCCCTCCCGGGTGATCCCTACCGGGATGGGGCAGTACCGCTCCGGGTCCATGTGCGTCAGCACGCCGTGGGCGGACTGCAGAGACACCTCATGCTCTGAAGAGCATCCGCCGAACAGCACCAATATCCGCAATCTTTCCATCTCATGTCCTTTCCGGCGCCCAGCGCCTTTCCTGATGGAAAGATCGTATCAGATTCGCTTCCCGCAGATCTGTGGACGTTCCTGCAAACCTCCTGTGATTTTCCTGCGAAAATCTTACGAATTTCTTGCGGCGGCCTCCTGCAGGGGCAGGCGGACGGTAAAGGTGATCCGGTTGTCCGCGCTGGCAGCCCGGATCGTCCCGCCGTGGAGGGCAATGATTTCCTTGGCTATGGCCAAGCCAAGGCCCGCGCCGCCCGTGCGGGTGGCGCGGGAGCTGTCCAGCCGGAAGAACTGGTCGAAGATGCGCTCCAGCTTCTCCGCCGGAATGGTCCGCCCCTCGTTGGTAAACGTCAGGACCACGGTATCCGCCTCCTGCTGTCCGGTGATCCGGACTGTGGACCCCGGGAAGCTGTAATGGAAGGCGTTGCGCAGCAGGTTATCGAACACCCGGGCCAGCTTGTCCGGGTCGCAGTCGTATGCCAGACGGGGCGGCAGCTCCAGTTCACACCGCAGGTCCTTTTCCGCGAACTGGGGGGCAAACTCACTGGCCACCTGCTCCAGCATCCGGGTCAGGTCCGTAGGCTGCTTCTCCAGCTCCAGATGGGTCAGGCTGAAGCGGGTGATGTCAAAGAACTCATTGATGAGGTCCTCCAGCCGCTCCGCCTTCTCCAGGGCGATGCCGGTATACCGGCTCCGCAGCTCCGGGGAGAGCTGCGGCTCGTCCCGCAGCAGCGTAAGGTAGCCGATGACGCTGGTGAGCGGCGTCTTCAAATCATGGGCCAGATAGACCACCAGATCGTTTTTCCTCTGCTCTGCCTCCCGGGCAGCCCGGGCGTCCCGCAGGGCCCGTTCCCGGACGGCGTTCAGCTGCCCCTCCAGGTCCTCCATGGGCTCCGGCAGCTCAATGGGCTCCTCTCCCGGCTGGGCCAGCTGCTCTGCCGCCGCGGCCAGCGTGTCCACCAGCCGCATGGGGCGGGCAATGAAGGAATAGCTGATAGCCACCCAGCCCAGCAGGATGACCAGCATACACACAAAGACGATGTAATCCCGTACCCAGTTGAGGAACTGGTAGAGCGGATCCCACGCATACCACGTAAAGGCGCTGCATACCAGATACCCCAGGAAGACCGCCGCCAGCACCACCGTCACCCAGGCCGTCAGCGCCAGCAGATAGAATCCCCAGGTCCGCAGGGCCCGGCGGCGGCCCCGGTCCGACAGCGGGGGCCGTTCTCTTCTCTTATTCAATGGTATACCCCACCCCCCAGACCGTCTTGATGAACTTCGGCTTCCGGCTTGGCTCGTGCATCTTCTCCCGCAGGCGGGCGATGTGGCTCATGACCGTGTTGTTGCTGTCCATGTACTTCTCGCCCCACACCGCCTCAAACAGCTCCTCACTGGGCACCACCTGTCCCCGGTGCTCGCAGAGATACCAGAGAATGGCAAACTCCAGCGGCGTCAGCGCCAGCTCCTCGCCGAAGAGAACGCACTTATGCGTGGTCCTGGAGATCTGCAGCCCCCGGAAGTCATGCTCCGCGGTCTCCCTGGGTTCCGCCGCCTCGCCGGTGTTGTACCGGGTATAGCGCCGCAGCTGGGTCTTCACCCGGGCCACCAGCTCCAGCGGATTAAAGGGCTTGGTAATGTAGTCGTCCGCCCCCAGGGTCAGGCCCATGATCTTGTCCATGTCCTCCACCCGGGCGGTGAGCATGAGGATGGGAAAGAGGTGTTCCTCCCGGATCTTCTGGCACAGGGTAAAGCCGTCCAGGTCCGGGAGCATCACGTCCAGAATGGCCAGGTCCAAATGCTGCCGCGCCACGCAGGTCAGCGCCGCCTCCCCGCTGCCGCACTTGTACACTGTGTAGCCCTCATTTTTCAGGCAGACCTCCACCAGATCCGCAATCGCCGCTTCGTCATCCACCACCAGGATCTCCACCATGCCTTCGCCTCCGCTCTTTTCTTGCGTGATGCATCCATTATACCAGACCCGACAGGGAATGCAAACCGGCCTTTTCCGTCCCGGCGTGAAAAAGGCAGAGCCGCCAACAGACGGCTCCGCCCAGCTGCGTCAAAAGTGCAGGAACTTCTGTACATCCCGGTCCGCGCCCAGAACCAGCATCGTCTCCCCCTCCCGGAAGCAGTAGTCGCCGCCCGGAATGGGAATGAGCTCCTCCCCCCGCTTGGCCGCCAGGATGTTGATATTGTGCCGCTGGCGCACCCCCAGCTGGCCGATGGTCTTGCCCACCCAGGCCGGCGGCACCGCCGTCTCGTAAATGGCGTGGTCCGGCGTCAGCTGGATGTAGTCAAAGATATGGTCGGAGCTGTACCGCACCGCCGCCCAGCTGGCGGTCTCCCGCTCCGGATAGACCACGTCGTCCGCGCCGTTGCGCAGCAGGAATTTGGCGTGGACATCCCGCGCCGCCCTGGACAGGACGAAGCGCGCCCCCTGCTCCTTCAGCAGGGCCGTGGTCTCCAGAGAGCTCTGGAAGTCGTCACCAATAGCCACCACGCACAGGTCAAAGTTCCGCACCCCCAGGGAGGCGATGAACGCCTCGCTGGTGCTGTCCCCGATCTGCGCGTGGGTCACCAGGTCCAGCGCGTCGTTGACCCGCTCCTCGTTTTTGTCCACCGCCAGCACCTCGTGGTGCAGCTCCTGAAGCTTGGCGGCCATGTGCCGCCCGAAGCGGCCCAATCCGATCAGCAGTACCGATTTCATCCTCACACGTCCTTTCTCAAGCGTACCGCTCAGCCCACAGTGACCCGCTCCTGGGGCAGCTGCGCCGGGGCGGCGCCGCTGTCCGGCAGGACGGCGTAGATCAGCGTCAGGCCGCCCACGCGGCCAAAGTACATCAAAAAGATCAGAATCAACCGGGAGACGCCGCCCAATCCCGGGGTCACCCCCAGCGTCAGCCCCACGGTCCCGAGGGCGGAGGCGGTTTCAAACAGCGCCGCCTCCAGGGAGATGTCCTCCACGCAGCAGATGGCCATACCGCCCAGCAGAAACAGCCCCAGATACATCATAAGGACCGCGGCGGCGCTGCGCAGTGTCTCCGTGGGGAGGCGGCGGCCGAAGCACTGGAGATCCGCCCGCCGGCGGAACACCGCCCGGGCCGCCAGCACAAATACCGCCAGAGTGGTGACCTTGAATCCGCCGGCTGTGGAGCCGGGGGAGCCACCCACCAGCATCAGCAGCGTAATCAGCAGCCGGGAGGGCTCGCTCAGCTGGGAGAGGTCCAGGGTGTTGTACCCTGCGGTCCGGGGGGTGACCGCCTGAAACAGCGCCCCCTGGACCTTCTCCCCCAGGGTCAGCGTCTGCCACTGGGGCAGCCGGAGCTCATAGAGCAGGAAGAACAGCGCCGGCAGCAGGATCAGTGCCGCAGTCACCGCCAGCACCAGCTTGCTCTGAAGGCAGTAGGCCCGCAGGTGCCACTTGTGCTCCCGCACGTCTCCCCAGGTGAGGAACCCGATGCCGCCCAGGACAATCAGCCCCATCACGGTGAAATTCACCAGTGGGTCCCCCGCATAGCCGGTCAGGGAGACGAAGGGCGTGCCCGCCGCCCCCATCAGGTCGAACCCGGCGTTGCAGAAGGAGGACACCGCATGAAACACCGCGTACCAGAGTCCCCGGAACAGCCCCATCTCCGGGCAGAACCGCAGAGCCAGCAGCAACGTCCCCGTCCCCTCCAGGACCAGCGTCACCGCCAGAATGAAGCGGGTCCGGCGAACGATGCCCCCCACCTGGGGTGCGGAGATGGACTCCTGCATCACCCACCGCTCCTTCAGCCCGATCCGCCGCCCGGCCAGCATGGAGATGGCCGCCGCCGCGGTCACCACACCCATGCCGCCAATCTGAATCAGCATGAGGATCACCGCCTGGCCGAAGCCGGACCAGTACAGCGCCGTGTCCTGGACCACCAGTCCTGTCACGCAGGTGGCGGAGGTGGCGGTGAACAGCGCGTCGAAAAAGGCGGCGCCCTGCCCGTCCCGGGTGGAGATGGGCAGGGTCAGCAGTAGTGCTCCCGCCAAAATCAGCAGCGCAAAGCCGATCAGGATGATCCGCGCCGGCGCCATGTGGTTTTTTCTGCGCATGAACACAGCGATCCCTCTTTCCGTTTTATCAGAAGCCGCCCGTGGACAGCAGGACCATGATAACACGGATGGGCCCGCCGGTCTGTAAAAAGGCGGCCCCTGCCGTTTGGTTCCCGTTAAAGTTTTCCCAAAAAGGGACTTTGCAGCACGCCCATTGTAGCACAGCGCCTCCCGCCCGTCCACCGCTTTTTTCCCGGCTGCCGTTGCATTTTCTGCAGTCCGTGATATAATGGTTAGATAGAACAAACAAGGACATTTCGTCCGCTGCAGAAAGGAAGCGCATACAATGCTGAACGAAAAAGTATCCCAGCTGTTGAACGATCAGGTGAACAAGGAATTCTACTCTGCGTATCTGTATCTCCAGTTCTCCAATTTCTATGTGGAGCAGGGCCTTGCCGGTTTTGCCAACTGGTACAAGGTCCAGGCCCAGGAGGAGCGGGACCACGCCATGCTGATGCTCCAGTATCTCCAGAACAACGACGTGCCCGTAACGCTGGAGGCCGTTGCCAAGCCGGATGCGGAGCTGAAAGCCAACATGGACCCCCTGAAGGCCGGTCTCGCCCACGAGCAGTATGTCACCTCCCTGATCCACGCCATCTATGAAGCCGCGTACGAGGCCAGGGATTTCCGCACCATGCAGTTTTTGGACTGGTTCGTGAAGGAGCAGGGTGAGGAGGAGACCAACGCCACCGATCTCATCAAGAAGATGGAGCTGTTCGGCTCGGACCCCAAGGGGCTCTATATGCTGGACCAGGAGCTGGCGGCCCGGACCTATGCCGCCCCCTCCCTGACCCTGTGACCCGCGATCCCGCGACCCACGCACGGCGGCCTGTCCGCCGTGCGTTTCTTCTGCCCGCTCTGGACGGCGGCGGCCGCCCGTGGTATACTGGGCGCAGTTTGATCCCAAGGAGGTTCCCCGATGAAAGACCTGCTGATCGTGGAGGATGACCCGACTCTGGGCGAGGGTATCCGCCTGGCCCTCCAGGCGCCGGAGCTCCGCCCCCAGCTCTGCCGGTCCCTGGCGGATGCCGGGGAGCTGCTCTCCCGCCGGAGCTTCGACCTGCTGATCCTGGACATCAACCTGCCTGACGGCAATGGACTGGACCTCCTCCGTGCCCTCCGGCGGGAGAGTGAGGTTCCCGTAATCCTGTTGACTGCCAATGACCTGGAGACAGACATCGTGGCAGGTCTGGAGCTGGGGGCGGATGACTATATCACCAAGCCCTTCTCTCTGGCGGTGCTGCGGGCCAGGGTGAATACTCAGCTGCGCCGGACCGCCGCCCCCCAGGCGGAACGGGTGCAGCTGGACGGCTTCACCTTCGATTTCGGCCGGATGGAGTTCTCCCGGAACGGCGTTCCGGTGGAGCTCAGCAAGACGGAACAGAAGCTGCTGCGGTTGCTGGTGGAGCACCGGGGCCAAACCCTTACCCGGGCCGCCCTGGTGGACCGGATCTGGACGGACGGGGCGGAGTATGTGGACGAAAACGCCCTCTCCGTCACAGTGAAGCGGCTGCGGGACAAGCTGGAAGACATGCCGTCCAAGCCCCGCTATATCAAGACCGTGTACGGCCTGGGCTACACATGGGCGGTGAACTGACATGACAGTGGAATACACCCTGCTGGCCCTGGCGGTTCCGGCCCTGCTGGCAGCGGCAGGATTCGCCGTCTGGACCCGCCTGCGGACCCGCCGGATGCTGGACACTCTGGGCAAGATGCTGGATGACGCCATCCGGGGCGAGTTCCGGGAGTCCCTCTATGACGAGAGCCGCCTCTCCGCCCTGGAGACCCGGATGGCCCACTATCTCTCCGCATCCGCCGTATCGGCCAAAAATCTGGCGGAGGAGAAGGACGCCATCAAGACCCTGATCGGGGACATCTCCCACCAGACCAAGACTCCCATCGCCAACCTCCTGCTGTATGCCCAGCTGCTGGAGGAGCAGGACCTGCCGCCGGAGAGCCGGGAGTATGTCTCCGCTCTGGAGCATCAGGCGGAGAAGCTGCGGTTCCTCATCGACGCGCTGGTCAAAACCTCCCGGCTGGAGAGCGGCGTCCTTGCCATGACGCCCAAGCGTCATGGCATCCAACAGCTGTTGGATACCGCCTCGGCCCAGGCCGCTCCCGGAGCGGAGGCCAAAGCGATCACCCTGACGGTAGAGCCCACGGACCTGACCGCCCGGTTCGACCCCAAGTGGACGGCGGAGGCCCTGTATAATCTGGTGGACAACGCGGTGAAATACACCCCGGCGGGCGGCGCCGTCACCCTCCGGGCCGTGGGGTATGAGCTGTTCTGCCGCGTGGACGTGACGGACACCGGCCCCGGCATCCCGGAGTCCGAGCAGGCCAGGATCTTCCAGCGGTTCTACCGCTCCCCCTCCGCCAGCGAGGCGGAGGGCGTGGGAATCGGCTTGTATCTGGCCCAGATCGGAAGAGCACACGTCTGAACTCCAGTCACGTGGCCTTATCTCGTATGCCGTCTTCTGCTTGAAAA
>ENA-UPSX01000038-UPSX01000038.1-human-gut-metagenome-genome-assembly--contig:-NODE-38-length-29248-cov-37.476569_pt1 | contig 29248 bp, 44 predicted proteins | sample MGYA00250045_ERZ773367 | MGnify/ENA primary metagenome ERZ773367 (study PRJEB29103, sample SAMN06112033) | human gut metagenome | biome: human gut; feature: ankylosing spondylitis patient; material... | reverse complement strand
GGAAGATGAACCGGCAGTCGTCCCGGATGTCCAGCGCTGGCGCAAGACCGCAGAAGAGCCACCGACTGAGGCCGATGCAAATGATTACGGCGACGTCCTGAGCATCAACAACAACCCCTGCGACGGCTTCATAACAAATTGGCCGTGGAACGTGGTGGCAGCTTTCCCGGAAAACCTTCCGGTCTGGATGCCCATGCCTAAACGGCCGGGTGAACGTCCCCAAAAGCTTTACTGGCGTGAAAGAGCATGTACGACAATTTGCCCCGTTTGCGGGTATGAATGCAACGATGATTATTACCTTGACAAATTTTGTCCCGGATGCGGAACACGCCTTTGGTTTGACGAGGAGGAAGCCGAACATGACCAACCCGACATGTAAAGACTGCCCCGACCGGCACCCGATCTTCCACGACACATGCCCGAAGTACGCCGAGTACAAGCGCCAGCTGAAAGCGCAGCGCATCTACACCAACGGGAACCACGCGGCGGAGCGGATCAGCCGCAACGATTTCGACAAAGAAGGATGGATGGGAGGAAGAAAACGGTGAAAGTGCTGATTGCCTGCGAGGAATCGCAGGAAGTATGCAAAGCGTTTCGGGCAAAAGGCCACGAAGCCTACTCTTGTGACCTGATCGAGCCGTCCGGCGGGCATCCTGAGTGGCATATTCTCGGGGATGCGCTCAAGGCTCTGGAGGGGGGGCAAATCATTACGATGGATGGTGTAACGCATGACGTTGGCAAGTGGGACTTGCTCATTGCACACCCGCCCTGCACCTACCTGTCAAACGCTGGAGCACGGCATCTTTGGAAAGGGCACGAGCTTCAGGCTGACCGTGTGATGCTCGGCATTCAAGGCCGTGACCTGTTCATGCATTTCTGGTGGGCGAATATCCCGAGAATCTGCGTAGAGAACCCAGTGCCAAGCCGGGTATTCTGCCTGCCGAAGTATGCGCAGAGCGTTCAGCCGTATCAGTTTGGTCACCCATACACCAAAAAAACCTGTCTTTGGCTCAAGGGTCTGCCGCCGTTGACCCCAATTAACATTGTAGAGCCTGTTGCTACATGGTGTCCGTCCGGCTCGTATAGTCATAAACACGATGCAAAAAATAAGGGAATGTTTACGACTGATCGGGCGAAGAACAGAGCCAAAACATTTCCGGGAATCGCAAAAGCAATGGCTGAACAGTGGGGTGAGCTATGATGCACCTGACCCTCTACGGTGACCCGCGCACAAAGAAAAACTCCGCCCGCATCCTCAAAAGCCGCTCGGGCGGGCGCTTTGTGGCACCTAGCAAGGCTTACGTGGATTATGAGACAGACTGCCTGCGGCAAATCAAAAGGCCGCGCAGCCCCATCTCTGCCCGTGTGAACGTGAGGTGCGTGTACTACATGAAGACCGCCCGCCGGGTCGATCTGGCGAACCTCATCGAGGCGACCACGGACATCCTAGTAAAAGCCCGGGTGCTGGAAGACGACAACAGCAAGATCGTCGCCGCCCACGATGGCAACCGGGTGGAGCTTGACCGGAAGAACCCGAGGGTGGAAATTGAGATTGAAGAAATGGAGGAATAAAGCCGCATGAATCAAGTTTTTCTAGTTATAGGTTCAGCATTTTGCTACGTTGGTGGTTTCTGCATCATGATTTTTATTTTGGGCGTGATGACTGAGCTGTGCATCGAAATCTGGGACGGAAAGTTTAAGCAAATCTGTCTCAGATTTCAAATAAATCCGGCCGATGTTGCCTATTTGGCTGAAAACAGAAAAGACATTGAAGCGTGTCTTGATAAGCAGCGCGTTCAATGGCCAAAAACGGATACTGCGCCTTCTGGATGGTGGTGCTGTCCAAAATGCGATGCGCTGAATCAATACGTCAAAGACGACGAGTCGGTTGCATACTGCCGCTGCTGTGGACAGGCGGTCAACATGTTTCTTTTTCAGGAGGTGTACAAATGACTCGCACATGGATACCTGACACCGACACGTCAAAGCCGGACGGAAACAATTACAGCGCCGTTAAGGCGTGGCTGAACCGATACCGCGAAGCAGAGAAAAGATACTACCTGTTGTCTGACCGTCTGGCCGAAGCACAGGAGGCCACCCGGCACATCACCCAGAGCCTCAGCGCGGCCCCCGGCGGCAGCAAAGATGGTCAGAGCCTTGCCCGGGCTGTGGAACGCGAAGAGGAAGCGGAGCGCCGCGCCTATGAGCAAAGAGCGGTCTGCGACAGGCTGTTTCTTGAGATCAGAAACGCGCTCGCCCAGATCCAGAACGAAAAAGCATACACGGTGCTGTACAAGTACTATCTCGATTGCCTCACGTGGGACAGGGTCGCAAAAGATATGAATTACTCTCTGCGCATGGTCTATGTTTTGCGGCGCAAAGCAATGGAGGAACTGAGCCTTTGAAAACATTGCACTGTCATTACATTGCGGTTTCACTATCGCATGGTGTAAAATTGTATCATCGGAAAAGCCAAAAGGCAAACCGATGCATGCAGCCTCCGAAACGTGTCCCTTCTTGGCATTTTCCTCCTTTTCTGCTTGCAGGTACTGGGCTTTGCTCTCTCTTCACGTTTCGCGGGCTGCTTCTATGCGATACACTGACACAAAGGCAGCCTGCCGCTCATGAGAGACAGGAGACGGTTCGATTCCGCCGTATCGCACCGTATGGCGCATGGACTAGACAACCCGCAAGGCCGCACGTGCAACCTCTCGTGCCAAGAAAAGGCCTTAGAATCCTTGCCAAGGTGTAGCTTTCCTGACAGGATGTGCGCCAACCAACAGCCCCGGCGGCGAACCGGAGCTGTTTTTACATGGCCGCCTGAGCGCAGTTTGGAGCGCGGCGCGTGTGTAGACACGGCTGGTTCGATTCCAAGGGCGGCTTTTATACTCCGGTAGCTCAAGTGGTAGAGCAGCGGTCTCCAAAACCGCATGTTGCAGGTTCGAGCCCTGCCGGGCGTGCTTGCGTGCCCTATGAGGGGGCCGCGCAATAGCGGGGCATCCGGCCGCGAAAGTTCCGGATGCAGCAGCGCCCACCGTTTGACGCCTGTCCAACGAACTGAATGCACGGGCACTGCTTATATGCCGTCATAGCTCAATTGGCAGAGCGCCGCCCATTTAAGGCGGGACAACGTTGGTGACACCACTGGAACATCACTGCACAGCCAACCACTGCGCACATCCATTCCGTGGGTGCTGGTTCAAATCCAGCTGGCGGCACATTCGATATTTTGACCGTTCGGATTTCCGGGCGGTTTTTCTTTTGCATGGGTTTAGAGAGGTGGTGGCGGTGGCCTACAAGAAAAAGAATCCGGTGGGCGCACCGCCGAAGTACAAGACGGCAGAAGAGATGCAGGAAAAAATCGACCGGTATTTTGAGGACTGCAAGGGCGCTCCACTTTATCAGCCAGACGGCACCCCGACCTTTGACAAGTACGGCAAGGAGATCCGCATCGATGCACACCCGCCTACGGTCACCGGTCTGGCGCTGGCACTGGGTTTTACCTCCCGGCGGGCGCTGCTCAACTACGAGGGCAAGAGGGAATTCGTTCACACGATTATGCGCGCGAAAGCCCGCTGCGAGCAGTATGCCGAAGAACGCCTGTACGACCGCGACGGCGCCAACGGCGCACAGTTCAGCTTGCGGGCGAACTTCGGCTGGAACGACAAACCGCAGGAGCAGTCCGCTGCATTAGATGAAGAGACGCCGGTAGACGACCTGAGCAAAGCACTGTTTGATTTGAGCGGTGGCAAAAATGGCACTGGGTGATAAGCAGCTTCAGATTTTGCAGTTCCGTTTTTCGGATCACAGCTATCTGATCTGCGACGGTGCTGTGCGTTCCGGCAAAACTTCTCTGATGATGGTGGGCTTTGTGGATGATGCAATGACCCGCTTCAACGGCAGGCGCTTCGGCATCTGCGGCAAGACTGTGGACAGTGCCACGAAAAACATCATTCAGCCTTACATGGCCATGCAGTACGCTCAGAAAAGCTACCGCATCAAGTGGAGCCGCACCGACAAGACCATGACGGTCTCCAAAGGCGGCATCACAAACGTGTTTGAAGTGTTCGGCGGCAAGGACGAAAGCAGCTACGCGCTGATTCAGGGCCGCACGCTGGCGGGCTGTCTCATTGATGAGGTGGTGCTGCAGCCGCGTTCGTTCGTGGATCAGGCCATGATCCGCTGCTCTGTTACGGGCGCAAAGGTCTGGTTCTCCTGTAACCCGGCAGCGCCTTCCCACTGGTTCTATACAGACTGGATTCTCAAAGCCGACAAGGGCGAGATCAACGCCAAGCACATCCATTTTGTGCTGCGGGATAATCCCGGTCTGTCAGATGAGACGATTCAGCGCTATGAAAAATCTTTTTCGGGCGTATTTTATCAGCGGTATGTGCTGGGAGAGTGGGTAGCTGCCGAGGGCCTTGTCTACGATATGTTTGACCGTAAGAGACACGTTGTTGATGTGCTTCCGGCGCTGTCTCCAAAGAGCGCTTATGTGGCGTGCGACTTTGGCACCCAGAACGCAACGGTTTTTCTGCTGATCCAGAAGCAGGCAGACGCAGACTGCTGGATCGTCACCCGGGAGTACTACTACAGCGGCCGCGAACAGAAGCGGCAAAAGACCGTGGGCGAGTACGTCACAGACCTCAAGGCGTGGCTAAACGGTCTCAAGCCGGAAAGGATCATCGTTGACCCCTCTGCCCTGCCCCTGATTACGGAGCTGCGCAAGAATGGCTTTACCCAGACCCCTGCAAACAACAACGTCTTGAGCGGCATTCTGGACGTACAGACCATGCTGCAGACAGGGCGGTTGAAGGTCTACAAGGGTTGCAAGCACACGCTGGAAGAGTTTGGCGTATACGCTTGGGACCCGGACAAAGACGACACCGTGCTGAAGGTCAACGACCACTGCATGGACGCTATCCGCTATTTCGTGCGCACAAAGCGCCTTGTGAAACTGAGGGATTGATTTTGAGCACTGTATACACATTCCAGACTTTTCAGCAGGCGCAAGCCGCCGGGGAACAGTCTGATTTCATCCGGCGGTTCGTGCAGCAGCACTGCGGTTCCGGACCGTACAAGATGGCGTTGAACGCCGACCTTTACGATGCCCAGAAAAACCCGGGCGCTGAGCGCTTTTCGCAATCCTACGCTCTGATGCTGAAACGCCTCTCCAAGAACACACGGCAGGATGTACCCCGGCCAGATATGGTCAAGAGCAATCTGTTCCGGCGGCTGAACAAGCAACGTGCTACCTACTCCCTTGGCAACGGTGTCACCTTTGCGGATAAGGGCGTGGACAAGGACAGGCTGGGGCAGAACTTTGATGAGCAGATCCAGAAGGCCGGATATTTCGCCCTGATCCACGGTGAGAGCTTCGGATTCTGGAACAACGACCATCTGGTGGTTTTCAAGCTGACCGAGTTTGCGCCCCTGTACGATGAAAAGACAGGCCTTTTGCAGGCGGGCGTGCGCTTCTGGCGGCTGAACCCGGACACGGATATGCACTACATCCTGTACGAGCTGGACGGCTTTACCGAGTACACGGAAAGCAAAATCGGCAATGTGATGCAGGAGACCGTGCCGAAGCAGGCATACAAGAGCGTGACCGTTACCACACCCGGCGGCGGGCTGGAAAGCGTGGAGGGCGAAAACTACAGCGCTCTTCCCATTGTGCCGCTGTGGGGCTCCGACCTGCACCAGAGCACGCTTGTGGGCCTGAAAGCCTACATCGACAACACCGATCTGGTGATGTCCGGCTTCTGCAATGACCTGCAGGACTGCGCGCAGATCTACTGGCTGTGCGCGAACTTTAACGGAATGACCGACGATGAACTCGTGGAGTACCTCACCAAGCTGAATCTGTACCACATTGCAGGCGTAGACACCAGCGAGGGCGGCACGATCACACCCTACACCACCGAGATTCCCGTGACGGCCCGGCAGGCGTTGCTGGAACTGCTGCACACCCGGGTGTATGAGGACTTCGGCGGTCTGGATGTGCACTGTGTCAGCGCGGACAGCACCAACGACCATCTGGATGCAGCCTATGAGCCGCTAAACCAGAACGCGGACGACTTCGAGGCTCAGGTCAAGCCGTTCATCCGGCAGATCTGCGCACTGGCTGGCTTTGACAACGCTATGCCGGCATTCAACCGCAGCAAGATCACCAACACAGCTGAGCAGGTCGCAACGGTGATTTCCGAGGCACCGATCATCGGGCAGGACATGGCAATCGACCTGCTGCCCAACCTGACCCCGGAACAAAAGGAGCAGGCCAAGGCCGCGCTGATGGCTGAGAGTGCAGAGCGGGAGACCGTGGACGAGGAGAACGAAGATGGAACAGATGAAGCGTGATATTTGCGCCGCAGTTTTTGGCTTTTTCTTCGGCTGCGGGGTAAGCTCGTTTATCATTAACGTTGCAAAGCTTGTGATGCACTTATGACCGACCGTGACCGCATTTCCACCCGGCAACTGAACCGCCTGCGCCGCCGTATTTTGCGGGTATACGGCACAGCCCGCCGGGAGATGACCAAGCAGCTCACCGAGTTTCTTGGGAAGTACCGAGCGTTGGACGAACGCAAGCGGGCGCAGCTGGACGCAGGCGAGATCACCGAGGATGACTACCGCATATGGCTGCAAAATCAGGTCTTTCAATCTGATTTGATGCGGGCCAAGCTGGACGGCATCACCCAGACTTGCACCACAGCCCAAGAGACGGCCTACAAGCTGGCCCGGGACGAGCAATACAACATATTTTCCTTTGGCGCAAACTGGGCTTTCTACGAGCTGGAACAGGCCGCAGGCGTGACGTTCGGGCTGACCCTGTACAACACCGAAGCGGTCAAGCGACTGCTGAAGGAAAACCCCAAGCTGGTGCCAAACAAGCGCATCAAGAGCGAAAGCAATCGCACCTATGACGCCCGGGTTTTCAATCGCTACGTCATGCAGGGCATCGTGCAGGGCAAGAGCGTCCACGACATCGCCGTGCAGGCCGCCAACGGCATGGCTGATACAGAGATCCACTGGGCCATGAACAACGCCATCACAGCCCTTACCAGCGCCCAGAACGCCGGGGCATTGCAGCAGATGCACAACGCCCAGACTTTGGGCATCGAGGTCAAAAAGCGGTGGAACTCCACCCACGACTACCGCACCCGTGAGACTCACCGCCTGCTGGATCAGCAGACCGCCGACCTTGACGAGCCGTTTAAGGTGCAGGGCTACGAGATCATGTACCCCGGAGACCCCAACGCCGCCCCGGAGATGGTCTACCACTGCCGCTGTGTGCTGTCCTCTGCGCTGGGCAAGTATCCCCGGCAGAACGCCATGCAGCGGGACAATGTGACCAAAGAAGTCACCCCCGTCATGGATTACACCGAGTGGTATAAATCCAAGGGCGGCACGGAAGCTGAACAGATGTGGCGGGCGGAAGAGCGCAAGAGAAAGGAGGCAGCTAACGATGGCAGCAGGTGAGACTTACGAAGAGTTCACGGAGAAGTTCAAGCCGAAAAAGACCACGGACGACTGCTACACACCGCCCAGCATTTACGCTGTCATTCGCGAATGGGCTTGCAAAGAGTACGGCATTGACCCGGCCAAAATCGTGAGGCCATTCTACCCCGGCGGAGATTATGAGCACTACGACTACCCGGAAGGTGCTGTGGTGCTGGATAACCCGCCGTTTTCCATTCTGTCTAAAATCTGCACGTTTTACCTCGATCGTGGAATCCCGTTTTTCCTGTTCGCTCCATCACTGACGGCCTTTTCCGGAAGAACAAATACCATGCGAATGAACCACATTATTTGCAATTGCGATATCGTGTATGAAAACGGTGCAATTGTAAGGACGAGTTTTGTGACAAGCTACGGCGGGGACGTTGTGGCGCAGACCGAACCAAGGCTGACGAAGCTTGTAAATGACGAGACAGAACGGCTGCGGAGAACGAAAACGGCACAACTCCCAAAGTATACATACCCAGACCACATTTTGACGGCCGCATTGCTTCAACGATACAGCAAGTACGGCGTGGATTTCAAAGTCCGCAAAAAGGACTGCGCCCCAATTTTTTCTCTGGACGCACAGCGCTCTACCAGGAAAACCATATTTGGCGGCGGGCTGATTTTGTCTGATCACGCTGCGGCTGAGAGGGCTGCGGCTGAGAGGGCTGCGGCCACAAAATGGGAGCTGTCCGCCCGGGAGCGTGCCATTGTGGAGTATTTGAACAGCCATGAACTTTAACTACGACATCAAATTCACCGACAACACCCCGCGGCTGCATGAGGCGCTGGACTCGTGGGCGGAGCGGGTGCTGACCATCTGGGGCATGAAAGTACAGGATTACGCCCAGTTGCTTGTGCCTACTGGCACGGCAGACAGCACGGGCATTGAGGGCTACGTGGGCGGTGCGCTCAAGCAGAGCCTGACCTATGCCGTAGACCTTGCAAAAAAGACCGTGACCATCGGCAGCAATCTGTTTTACAGCGTATATGTTGAGCTGGGCACGGGCATCTTTGCCGAGAAAGGCAACGGACGCAAAACGCCGTGGGTCTGGAAGGACTTTAACGGCAAGTGGCACTTTACCCGGGGCATGAAAGCCCGTCCGTTCCTGCGCCCGGCGGTGGAAGATCACATTGACGAGCTGCGAGAAATCGCAGTAGAGGAAGGAAACAAGGAGGTTTAAATATGAGCAGAATCGAAGAGCTGGAAAGCGAGCGCGAAAACTTGCATTTGAAACAGCTCAAGCTCCAAAACGAAGCAAAAACTTGCGAAATTCGGCAACTTGAAATTTCCAACGAAATCCGAGAGCTGAAAATTGAGGATGATAAGGAAGCAAATACACGGCTTTGCTTCGAAATTGACGATACAAGAATCAAACTTCAGAAACTTTGTGATAAAGTTCTTGGCGAAGCAAACGTGCATGTTCATGTGACACTCATCCCGTTAAAAAACAACCTCAAATTTCAAAATTACGAATTTGACTAAAAAAGTTAATACTCAGCGGTTGGCGCACAGCGTCAGCCGCTTTTTTATGCCGTTTTAGCTCAGTCTGGCAGAGCACCGGACTTTTAATCCGGGGGCCGTGGGTTCAAGCCCCACAGGCGGCACCACACCGGCAGCACGTCCGGCAAATAAACCTTATTGCCAAGCATGGCAGCCCGAGCAAGGGCAGAAAGGACTATCACATGGCACTTGAGAGAAAAGACCTCCGCGCGATTCTGGAGGATGAGACCGTGGACGTCAGCGGCAAGATGAAGAAGATTCTGGACATGCTGCACACCGAAACGGACGCTCTTCAGAACCAGCTGGATGACGCCAAGGCCGCGACCGCCAAGGCCGAGAAAGAGCGGGACGAGGCCAACGGCGGCAAGCAGGCCGCTGAAAAGGCGCTGACCGACTACAAGGCCCAGCAGACAGCAGCAGCCAGCAAGGCGGCAAAAACCGCCGCGTTCAAGCAGTTGCTCAAGCAGGCGGGAGTGCTGGAAAAGTACATCGACGACATTGCAGACGACTCCAAGAAGGGCGACGAATTTGCCGCCGGTCTGGAACTGGACGCCGACGGCAAGGTGAAAAACGCCGAAAAGCAGCTTTCCAGCATCAAAACCGCGTGGGGCAGCAAGATTGCCACCACCACGACCACAGGCGCAAAGGTGGACAACCCGCCCACAAACACCGGCTCCAAAATGACCAGAGAGCAGATCATCAACATCAAAGACGCAAGCGAACGGCAGGCGGCCATTGCGGCCAATCCTGAAGCGTTCGGGCTTGCAGCAAAGGAGTAACACATGGCAGCACCCGTAAATCTTACCACCGCTTCCCAGATCACTACCTCTATTCGTGAGGTCGATTTCGTCACCCAGTTCCAGAAGAATTGGGATGCGCTGCGCACCATTCTGGGCATTATGCGCCCCATCCGCAAGGCTCCCGGCACAAAGCTGGTCTCCTACAAGGCCACCGTTGACGGCGGTCTGCAGGGCGGCACGGCTGTTGGTGAGGGCGAAGACATCCCCCTGACCAAGACCAAGGTAGAGCCTGTGGCCTATGAGGACATCGAGCTTGGCAAGTGGGCAAAGGCCGTTTCTATCGAGGCCGTCACCAAGTACGGTGCGACCGTGGCTGTGGAGCGCACCGATACTGCTTTCCGCAATGAGCTGCAGAAGAAGGTCCTGACTGACTTCTACACCTTCCTCAAGACAGGCAAGCTGGTGGGCACTCAGAAGACCTGGCAGCGCGCTCTGGCTATCGCAAAGGGCGCAGTCCTGAAGCGCTTTGCCAACGACAGCCTGGACGTGACCGAGGTCGTGGGCTTTGCCAACATCATGGACTTCTACGACTACCTGGGCGATAAGGAGATCACGGTTCAGACCGAGTTCGGCTTGAACTACGTGAAAAACTTCCTCGGCTACAGCACCCTTTTCCTCCTGCCTGATGCTTACATCGAGCAGAAGAAAGTGATCGCCATTCCCGTGGAGAACATCGACCTGTACTACGTTGACCCCGCAGACCGCGACTATGCCACCATGGGCGCAAACTACACCGTTTCCGGCGAAACCAACCTGCTGGGCTACCATACCGAGTACAACTACAAGAACGCCACCACCACCAACTACGCCATCATGGGCATGAAGCTGTGGGCAGAGTATCTGGACGGCATTGCCGTTGTGACCGTCGGCACATCCAACACCGAGCCCGCTGTGGCCGACTCTGAATAATCCACCGGGCACTAAGAAGAGGTGACTTTGCATGACCGTCCCTGAGCTGTGCGTCTACACGCACAATTTTTTTGACCGGGCGGACGACCCCGTTGCCGGGGAGTTTGCCTTTGAGCCGGACACCGTTCCCGCCGGGGTGGTTCCGGGGCAGTATTTCCTCGTGTGCGGATCCATCTTCAATGACGGCGTGCACAAGGCCGGGGACGGCGATCTGACCGCCGAGACCTTCACCGGGACGGTGCAGCCTATGCGCGTGCCGCCTGATTTTGTGGCGTTGGCTGAAAAAATCGACGCATACGACAAGGCGCTGCCATCCGGCGGCTTGTATGTGTCCCAGTCCTTTGGCGGATGGTCCGGCACCATGGCCACAGGCACGGACGGGCTGCCAGCCGACGGCAAAACCCGCTATAAATCCGAGATCAATCAGTGGAGGAAAATGTGACATGGTCAATCCGTTCACTGCATCCACCGTGATGCAGAGCTTTACCCAAAAATACCGCTTTCAGACCCGCAGCTATGAGCCGGACGGCGTGGGCGGCTTTGTTTCCGGCTGGACGGACGGCCCTGAGTTTGAGGCCGTGGAGCGCCACGATACCACCGTGGAAGCACAGGTGGCGGAGCAGGCCGACACAGCATCTACATACACGCTGCTTGTTGGCACCGGCGTGCCGCTGGCTTTCCCGGACTACATCAAGCGGGTGAGCGACGGGCAGACCTTCCAGATCACCAGCGCAGCAGACGAAACCAAAGCCCCGCCGGAATCCGGCATGGGGCTGCGGGCCGTCAAGTGCAAAAAGGCGGTGTTGCCGTAATGGGACCGTCTGAGAGCATCAACCGGGCGCTGAACACGTTTTTTAACGGCTTTGGCATCCCGGGCTATCTGGAAGATAACATCCCTCCTGCCGCTTCTTTGCCCTATCTGACCTACAAGCCCACCATCCCCGGCGGTTGGAACGAAACGGCATCCTTCCACGCCCGGCTGTGGTACCCCAGCAAGAGCGGCAGAGCCCCCATCCTGCAAACCGAAGATACGATCAGCGCGGCCATCCCAAGAGGCGGCTTAAAAATCGAGTGCGAGGGCGGCGCTATTCTTTTGGACAAAGACGATAAAGATTGGGCACAGCCACTCAACAACACGCCCGAAGGGTATCTGTGCGAATACCTTATTTTTGAACTTACACGGCTTATACCGTGAGTAAAGGAGCAATATGGCTGAAACTTTAGCAAAGAAGTTTAACGTCAACGTTTTGACAGCGGACGCTTTCAAGAGCATCCCCAAGGGCTCGGGCAACATTTTGTCCAGTTTCTCGCTTGAGACCCCGAAAATCGATGAAACGAACGTCATTCACGCCACACAGGGCGGCGTAACTATCACCTATCAGAACTCCACCGAGGATACCCTTTCCGAAATCGACAACGCCCCCACCAATACAAAGCAGGGCGTGGAAGTCACCGGAACCACCGCAACCATCTCTTACACGACTCCCAACGCAGACCCTAAGAGCATCCAGCTCGCTATTGGCACTGCGGACATCGACCCGGAAGACCCCACCCACGTGGTTGCACGCCTGAAAACCGCTTTGACAGATTTCAAGCCCATTTGGTGGGTCGGCCCCATGATCGGCGGCGGCTTTATCGCGGTCAAGCTCTATAATGCCATGTCCACCGGCGGCCTGAGCCTGAAGTCTGAGCACCGCGGCGGCGGCTCGATGCAGATTACGCTGACCGCTTTTGCAGACCTCGAGAACCCCGAACAGGCCCCGATGGAGTTCTACTCTATCACAAAGGCCGCGTCCTGATGTAAGGAGGAAAGACATGAAGGAAATCATTGATCTGGAAGGCAAGGAGTACCTTGCAAAAACTTATAAGCTGGCAAAGGCATACAAGCAGTGCATCGTTGACACGGGCGCGGTGGCGGCGGCAACCCAGCCTGCGCCGCTGACTGGCAACGAAACCCCGGAGGAGAAGGCCAAGAAGATCGCAGAACAGGGTGCGAAAAATGCGGAAGAAATGATGCGCATGATCTACGAAGAGCACGCAGACATGACCGAAAAGGTCTTGCCGCTCTTTGTGGTGCTGGATAAGGACGAAGAGCTTCCGCCCACCAGAAAGCTGGCCGCAACAATGTCCCGTGCGCTGTCTGATGACGATTTCATGGCTTTTTTGAAATCCTTGATGTGATCGGCGTGGAAGGGTATAAACGGATGGTCTCGACCATTCGTCTGGATTTGCTGGAACTTTTCGGCAAGTCCTATATCCTCGACCACATCAAAAAAGAAATCAGAAACCACGATGAAGTTCAATTCTACCGCGATTGCATAGCAGATGCCGTTGGCGGTCTTGCGGGAGCTGACGCTCTTTATTCCTACGTTGCTTCGTATACTTTCCCGCTTTATGTAAAGCGAATCGACAAGCGGTCTGCGGCGGAGATCACGGAAGAAAACAGCAAGGCTCTTGAAGAGCTGTGCGGAGGGGGTGATGGAACCTGAAACTTTTTGAATTGAGTGCCACCCTCGGGCTGGACGACAGCGCCTACCGGCAGGGCATCCAGAATGTGCAATCTGAGACAAAAAAGACCGTTTCTTCGCTGTCAGGAGAGTACAGCAAGGCCGCAAAGGCCGTAGTAGAGCTGACCAGACGTTACAACGAATCGGTGGGCAAGACCGGCAAAGCATCCTCTGAGACCAAAAATCTCAAGACCATGTTGGCACAGGCAGAAGCACAGCTCAGGGCGACCACGACCGCGCTGAAAGCTGCAAACAACGGCATGGATGGCTTTGCCAGCTCCACGGATAAAGCGTCCGGCAAATCTCTGGCCAACGCCATTACACAGGGCACGGTCATGGCGAACGTTTTCTCGAAGCTCGGCTCCGCTGCACTCAGTGCCGCAGAGGGGTTCATCTCTTCCGGCATCGAGTACAACGCCCAGATCGAGAAATACACCACCGGCTTTACCAATATGCTGGGCAGCGCGGAAGCCGCCCAGCAGGTCATGAGCCAGATCCAGGAAGACGCGGCAAAAACCCCGTTTGATGTCGAGTCCCTGACAAAGGCGAACCAGTACCTGATCTCTGCAGGCGAGAACGCTTCCTATGCCCGCAATACCATCATGGCACTGGGCGACGCGGTCTCTGCGACCGGCGGCGGCAACGACGAGCTGAACCGCATGTCCCAGAACCTGCAGCAGATCGCCAACACCGGCAAGGCTACAACGGCTGATATCAAGCAGTTCGCTTATGCCGGCATCGACGTATACGGCATTCTGGCCGACTACACAGGCAAGTCCACCGCCGAAGTGCAGAACATGACCATCAGTTATGATCTGCTGACGCAGGCCCTGCAGGCCGCATCCGAAGAGGGCGGGCGTTACTACAGCAGCATGGACACCCAGAGCCAGACCATGAATGGCCGGGTGTCTACCCTGAAGGACAATGTGAAGCAGCTGGCGGGATTGCTGACCGGCGATTTATCCAGCGGCATCGGCGTTGCGATTGGCAAGCTGAACGACATGATCGTCGCAGCACAGGAAGCTTATAAGCTTGACGGTTGGAAAGGTCTGATTGGAGAGATCACCGGCCTTACCACCGTCATTGACAAGGCCAAATCCTCGGCTGTTGGCCTGAAAGCTGTCTTTGACGCACTGAAAAGCGGAGAAATAGGCATTTTCCACGGCGACTGGGACGCGGTTTACCAGAAGGCATTTAACAATGACTACCAAAACAGAAAGGCCGGCAAAAAAGATACAGACTACTGGAAAGAATACGGCGAGCGTCTGAAAAAGCAGTACGGAATAAAAGAAACTAACAGCAGCTCCATCACCACAAGCCCTTCCGGCTCCACCGGAAAAAAATCCGGTTCCGGCTCCAAGTCCACCACCGAAACGGTCATTTCGTCCATCTCCAGCACGGCTACGACCACCGCACAGAATGCGCTGGGCACTGTGACCACCAGCATCCAGACCCTTACCGAAAAGGTCAAGGACGGCGCGGGCAACATCAAAGACCGCATCACCGAAACCACCACCACGACCGGCAAGGAAATGGTGAACGGTGTTTCCACGACCTTTAAGCAGGTCGAGACCAAAGTCAACGGCACCGTCACAAAGGTCACAAAGACCTATGACGACATGTCTAAAACGCTGCTGGGCACCTTTACCAACGTCTCGGAAACCACCTTTAACGGCATCACCACAAAGGTGCAGCAGGCGGTGGAGAAGTACGCGGACGGCAGCGAGCATATCAAGAAGACCGTCACAGAGACCGGCCAGCGCGTCGGCGAGAACGGCGCGGAGACCTACGAGAAGATCATCACCTACATCGACGGCATTCGAGACAAGGTGACGGAGACCTCCAACGAGATCGACAAGAGCGTAAAGGGTACCCAGAACCGCATTGACCAGCAGCTGAGCGAGGCTTCCGGCCAGCTGGATAAGGGTATTTTCGGGCTGGTGAAGAACACCTTCAAAGACGCCAAAAACGGCGACTGGGCAAGTCTTGGGCTGGATTTTGTCAATCTGATCTGGGGCGAAGTGTCGCAGGGACAGCGTGACGTGATCTCTAAGTGGCTTGCGGACGCGGCGGCTGCGGTCAATGAGGGCTACTTCAGCGGCGGCATCGGAAAGGCATTTGATATCTTCCAGAAGCTTTTTTCTGACGGCGGGGTAAAATCCGATATCGACGGTGTGACCAATTCGGTCAAGGCTTTTGGTGAGATCATCGACGGTCTTGCAAAGTCCGGCGGCGTGGGCGGCGCTCTGGGCAGCATCGTCCAGAGCTTTTCCGGCATGGCAGGCGGCATCACCTCTGCGCTGGGCACTATCGTGTCTTTCGTTGCAGCAAATCCCATTCTTGCCCTGATCCTGGGCGTGGGCGCAGTCGCTGGCGGCATCGGCCTTGCCATGTGGATGAACAAGAAGAACGACCAGCAGCCCGTCAGCCACTACCAGAGTCCCTTTGACAAGACCGGCGTGTATGACAGTCTGGGCACCTTCTCCACCCGCGCGGCCCTGCAGTACCGAGTTACCGGCCAGCAGTCCATTGTTGACCGGCAAACCAGCATTCTAGAACGCATCGAGGGAATGCTGGACGAGCATCTGCCCGACATCGGCAAAGGTCAGGTGGTCATGGATTCCGGCGAGCTGGTGGGCGCACTGTCGCCCCGCATGGCAACCAACGTCGATGCACGCATCGGCGTGACGGTGACACGGAAAGCGAGGGGTGTGTAATGGCAAAACTTCTGGGCGCAAAAATCGGTGACTACCACACCCTGAACGACTGGGGACTGTATCTCAAGGTGGGCAGCCCCAAGATCAGCGCTGCCGAGGTGGACGAGTACCTTGTACAGGTCACCGGATCGGATACCCTGCTCAACCTCACCACATGGGACGATGGCAAGGTGCACTATAAAAAGCGCACCATCACCATGGAGCTGCTCTGCAATGCCCCGAAAAGCAAGTGGCCCAGCATCGAAAGCACCATCGCCAACGCCATCCACGGCAAGTGGCTCCGGTGCAAGTTTGACGAGGATCCCGCGTGGTACTGGGAAGGGCTGTGGAAGATCTCACCGTCCCGCGACCGGCTTTCCAGCACCTTTACCATCACCGGCACCTGCAACCCCTTCAAGCGCAGCGTCTACGATGGCTCTAACGACTGGCTGTGGGATGACTTCAACTTTGAAACGGACATCGTGCGCAACTACACGGATATCCCGCTCAAGGCGGGCGAGGACAAAGAGGTGTCCATTACCGGTGCACCGCGTGCGGCCGGCATCTACTTCCAGCGCAGTGAGACCGCCGCAGACATCGCGGTGTCTCTCAACGGCTTTGAGGTAGGAATTCTGGCCAAGTCCACCGACTGGCAGTATATCGAGGGCCTTACCATGCCGGACGGTGTGGTGGGCACCCTCGTTTTCTCTGCGTCTGCGGACTGCAGCATCAGTATCAAGTATCTGGGGGCAAGCCTATGAGTTACAAGATCTATGCCGGCATACAGTCCGGTGTTGACACGTGGGTGACCAAAGCCTGCATCCACGACCCCGGGGACATCACCGACACCAAAAAGCTCATCAGCCCCACGCTGACCCGCGAGGTGGGCAAGGCTGGCTCTCTGGAATTTACCCTGCCGCTGGGCAATGTGGCGCACTCCGCGCTCCAAAAGCTCATGACAGTGGTGGAGGTGCAGCAGGGCGACAAGCAAAAGGACGGCAAAGAGGTCTGGAGGCAGATCTGGCAGGGCCGCGTCATGAGCCACGAGCAGGACTTTCTGGTGCGTCAGAAAGTCTACTGCGAGGGCGAAATGGCCTACCTCAACGACAGCGGCGCCGCACCTTACAGCGCCAGAAACGTGAGCTTTTCCCAGTTTCTGGAGTGGGTCTGTGCCAATCACAATGCGCAGGTGGACGCTTACAAAGCCTTCACTCCCGGCAAGGTGCAGATGGACACGCCCATGATCGTGCCCTACATTGACGGCGTCAAGGTAATGGAGGACGGTTTTCACTACGACTCTGACGATGGAGACCGCATAAACCACTGGGCAATCAAAGACCCAGTTGATCCTACAGTCTCGATTTTTTACGAGGAAATGGAGTATCAGTACAGCCCATCTTGCCTGAAGTGGCCGCTCAACGAGGAAAGGATCCTTAAGAACCGCGTGATCTCCCGCATCGGTGACAACAATTTCCGCGTCCGGTACCCCGTGGCCTACGCGGACGGCAAGACGTGGAATGCAAGCGTCAGCGTTGCAAAAGCATACGTCTCCTGCCCGATCCTTAACAAGGACTTTGGCACATACTCCATCTACGACATCACAAAGGGCACTGAATCCAGCACCTACAAAATCACCGAAAAAGGCGGCTCGTACAGTCTTGCCATTAACGGCAAGACAGACAGCCGCTTTGCTTTTGACACCAAAGAACCCACTTACAACTTTGGAGATGGCAAAAATTACGGCAAAACGCTGGACATCCTGCAAAGTGAGCTCACAGACAAGTACGGCGGTTATTTTGTGATCCGCCATGGGTCGGTAAATCTCCCGTTTTTGGGGCAGCAGAATTACCGCTACCTTGACTACATGCAGAAGATCACGGACAAGAACCCGCAGACCATCGCCTTTGGGGTCAACATGTTGGATCTGACCAGCTACACCAAAGCTGAGGACATCTGCACACGAGTCATTGCCTTTGGCACAGCAACCGAAAAAACGTGGCCCTTTGTAGATATCCAGAGCATCATCTCCCAAACGGCCAATGACATCAAGGCACAAAAGATTTACGGCATCATCACCAATGTGATCCAGGTCGAGGGCAACTACAACAACAATCAGTCACTGCTGGATGCCGCAGAGGAAGAGCTGGCAAAAAATCTGCGGTACCTGAACGGAATGACCGTGAAGGCCGTGGACCTGAAAGACGCAGGCATTGACATCGACCGCCTTGCCATCGGCAAGCAGACGCATATCTTTTCTGCGGCCCACGGCGTGGATACGTGGCTGCTATGCTCCAAGCTTGTGGAACCGCTGGATGCACCGGATAAAAAGGAGTTTACCTTCGGCACCGAGTTTTCCAGTCTCAGCGATCTGCAGTCTCTGACTGCCCGCAAGGCGTCTGATGCTTACGACCTGAGCCGGGCGCTCAAGGGCTGAGAAAGGAGAGATCTATGGACAAGACCTTTGACGAAGCAATCGCGGGAATTCGCACCGCAGAACGCGGCGTGGTAGTCCGCGAGGACATCGCACAGGGCATGGAGTACGTCAAGCAGTACGCCGAAGAAGTGACGGGCCAGCAGCAAGCCGCCCTGCAGGCCGCTCAGACCGCCACCGGAGCAGCCAGCACAGCGACGGAAAAGGCCGCAGCAGCTGCAGAGAGCGAAAGCATGGCCCAGACTTTCGCCACCAACGCAGCCCGAAGTGCACAGTCAGCGTCCGCAGACGCAAAGAGCGCGGGAAACTCTGCCGCTTCTGCCAAAGCTGAAGCAGACAGGGCCGCGTCCATTGTGAACACCGACAAGACGCTGAGCGTCGAGGGCGCTCCGGCTGACGGAAAGGCTACCGGCGATGCAGTGAAAAACATCAAGTTTCCCGTTGCCACCGCAACCACGCTAGGCGGCGTGAAAGTGGGCAGCGGCCTGACGGTCGATGCGGACGGAACGCTTTCTGCGGGCAGTGCTTTGGCGGCGTATCCCGTGGGCAGCATCTACCAGAGCACCCAAGCCACCAGCCCCGCCGCACTGTTCGGTGGTACATGGCAGGAGATCGCGCAGAACCGCGTGCTGATGGGCGCGTCCTACGCCCACGTAGCGGGCACTACGGTCGAAGCCGGACTGCCCAACATCACAGGCTCTTTTGTCGCGAATGTACGCAATGGCAGGAATGCTGTATCCGGTGCGTTCACTGCTTCCGACCGGACCGGGACGACGGGCGCAGACAACAGCGATGCGGGTATCTATACATACAGTCTGGATGCATCCAAGTCCAATGCCATCTACGGACGCAGCAGCACCGTGCAGCCCGCCGCCTACTATGTGCACATCTGGCGGCGCATAGCCTGAGAAAGGAGGTTTTGAACCATGAAGATCATTGACGAGACCGGCGCGGTCGTGGAAAACCCGGACCTGACCCTTGGCTACCTGACCGGCAGCACCGAAGAAGTCACCCACCCCGCCGTAGAGGGCGTGGAAGAGCAGTGGCACTGGGAGACCGTGACCGAGTATCCGAACGGCGGCAAGGACGTGCAGAAAATCGTTGACCGCCCCGGCGTACCGGCACAGGAGGAATGGGTGGAACAGATTCCCATCCAGAAGTACATCCGCTACACCGCCGAAGAGCTGGCCGCGCAGGAGCAGGCGAAGAAAGATGCCGAAGCGCGAGCCAAGTTGCCTGAAACGGTGGCGGCGTTGCAAAAAGAAAACGAGATGCTCAAGCAATGCTTGCTTGAAATGAGCGAGATTGTTTATGCATAAAATCACACAAAAATTAGAAAGGATGGCACTTATGATGGCTAAACTATGGGCACAGGAGATCATGTTCGCAGAGACCGCGGAGGAAGCAAAGGCTCTGTATGAGCGCTGCCCCCGCCTGCTGAAGGAGAAGGTCAAGGCGATCCTTATCAAGAGCGGCTTTGAGGAAATCACGCAGTAAGGAGGACGCTATGGCTGAAATCATGGACGTATCCCGGCATCAGGGCACGATCAACTGGGACAAGGTCAAGGCAAGCGGAAAAGTGGACGGCGTGATGATTCGAGCCATGGGCAACAGCGCAGCGGGCAGGCCCAGTGCCCCCTACACTGACCCGCAGTTTGCCCGCAACTACGCAGAATGCAAGCGGCTGGGCATCCCCTGCGGCGTGTATGGCTATTTCAAGGCAGTCAACCGGGAGCAGGCCGACAAGGAGCTGGCCTACTTCAAGAAGCTGCTCACCGGCCGGAGCTTTGAGTTGCCTGTGGCGGTGGACATTGAGGACGAGGTGCAGAAGCCGCTGGGCAAGGCCGCACTGACCGACCTGACGGCTCACATGCTGAGCACGGTGGAAAGCTGGGGCGTGTACGCCATGCTGTACACCGGTTTGTGGTTCAGCAGTACCTTCCTGTACATGGGCGGCGCGGCGCTGAAGCCCTACGACGTGTGGCTGGCCGCCTACCGCACGAAGAAGCCTGCTCCCCGCTGGCCCTTTGGCATGTGGCAGTACACCAGCACTGCCCGCGTGCCGGGCGTGAGCACTAATGTTGACATGAGCCACGCATACAAGGACTATGCGGGCATCATCAGCAAGAAGGGCCTGACCCGTCTCCGGGAGGGTAAATGACCGAAAAAGAAGCTTTACTGTGGGTGCTGGGCATCTTGGGCAGCTTGTGCGCTGCGGTCATCACCATCGACAAGGTGCTGGACATCATCCACAAGTACGTCAAAAATGCACAGGCCCCCGACGATGCGCAGAACAAGCGGCTTGACGAGATGGACAAGCGCTTGCAAACGTTAGAAACGGGCTATGCGCAACATTCTTTGGCGCTTGGGCGCGATTTGTCCCGCTTCGGGGAAATCGACGAAGTAAACCGCCTGACGCTTGAAGCCGTTCGTGCCCTGCTGGAAGCACAGCTGACCGGAAACAACGTGCCCGCTATGCAGGCCAGCAAGGAAAAAATCGATAATTACCTCATGGAAGGAGTAACAAAACATGGAAGCAATGTTTAATTTTATCCCCACACCCATTGCACTGGTACTGATGTTCATCGGCTTTGCCGCGCTGGCCGTTGGTGCCATCCGGCTGGGTTACAAACAGTACGTCAAGCAGTGGGCACTGGAACTCGTGACCATCGCTGAGGACAGCATCATGGGCAGCGGTCAGGGCGCAAAGAAAAAGGCACAGGTTTTTGCCGCGCTGCGCGGCGCACTGCCGGACTGGCTGAAGCCTTTCATCACGGATGAAGTGCTGGACAGTGTGATCGAAAAGGCCGTCAGCATGATGAAAAAGGCACTGGTAGAAAAGAAGCCTACCATCAACAAGGGGTAATCTATGATTGAGCTAGGCGTATCTCTCGCATCCAATGGCGTCGTCAAAGTGCTGGGCTATGAGCAGCTGGTGCGCTTTGGCTACACCAAAAACCGGGGCGTGTACCGCCTTGCCGTCACCGCTTCCGGAGAGTGGGAAGGGCTGACCATCCGTGCCTTTTGGCACGTTCCGGACGGCAAAGACCCGGCATCCTCGCTGGTGGTGGGCGGCTATGTGGCCGTGCCCGCCAGCGTGACCGCACAGCCTGGCAATGGGTGCGTCACCTTTGAGGGCAGCGACGGCACCAAGACCGTCACCAGCGCAGACCTGCGGTATCGTGTCAGTGCCAACAGCGGCACGGAGGACGGCACCATGCCGGAACCGGGCACGCCTGCATGGCAACAGCTGGTGGGTGCCGTGCACACCGATGCCACCGCCGCAGAGCAGGCCAAGACCGATGCTCAGACCGCCGCCAGTGAAGCCGCCACCAGTGCAGGTAGCGCCAGCCAGAGCGCTCAGGAAGCCGCTGGCAGTCTGCAGGAGCTGAAGGACGGCATCGCAAGCGGAAACTTCAAAGGCGAGAAGGGTGACAAGGGCGAAACCGGCCCCATCGGCCCGGTCGGCCCGCAGGGTGAGCAAGGCCCTCAAGGCCCCACTGGTGCTACGGGTGCCACTGGCCCACAGGGCAAGCAGGGCCCACAGGGCATTCAAGGCGAGCGTGGCCCGCAGGGTGCACAGGGGCCACAGGGCGAAAAAGGTGATACCGGCCCGCAAGGCCCTAAAGGTGAGACCGGCCCTGCCGTAGCACTGGACACCACCCTCACCCACGAGGGCGAAGCCGCTGACGCAAAAGCCACAGGCGACGCAATCAGCGCAGTAAAGGTGAGGCAAAACATTCTTATCGGCACTGAGACGGGAAACCCGATCAGCGTTGACGACGCCTTCGCTGCGCCCCTGTGCGGCCTGACCGTGTACGGTCGGAGCACGCAGGACGGGACGCCGTCACCGGATGCGCCTGTGCCTATCGTGAGCGCTGGTGACAGCGGAAGTTTGACGGTGAAGGTGACAGGGAAGAATCTGATTCCTACAAACTGCGGTCAAAATATAACGGCACTACGATACGATGCACAATACAATAGATGGGTTTTTGACGCGCTAAAAGCGGTTGGTTTAGTAAATGCTCGGATAATTGACCCTGAAACCGCACGCTACCTTTTGGCCGCTGGCACATACACTATAACACTAGTATCTTCTGAAAACGTTCGAAATGTTACTATATCTGCGGTTAATGCCGATTGGAAAACTCTTGCATCTGTTACACCCGATAGGCTGAGCAAAACCTTTTCGGTTAATGCCAACACTATTGTTGGGTGCTACTTTGTGCCGACAGACGTTAACGCCACGGGTTACTTGCAAGTCCAGCTCGAGCTCGGCAAAACCGCCACCGCCTACTCCCCCTACCGTGAACAGCTCCTCACGCTCCCCACTCCCAACGGCTTACCAGGCATCCCTGTCACCTCTGGTGGCAACTACACTGACCCGCAGGGACAACAGTGGATCTGCGATGAGGTGGATTTTGAGAAAGGGGTGAAGGTGCAGAGGACTGACAAGGGTGCTTTCGATGCCACAAAAGCACTGGCTGAGCAAAATGCAATTCTCACCACACCCATCGAAACCCCGCTTACCCCTGCTGAAATTGCCGCTTACAAAGCCCTCACCGCTTACGGCCCTGACACTGTGGTGCAGGCTGGTGACGGTGCAGGAATCAAGCTGGGGTATCAAAGGGATGTAAACATCGTCGTCAAAAATCTTGAGGACGCAATCGCGTCCATGACTACCACATAAGGAGGTACTTATGGCAATTAAATCCAAATCCCGCCACGACCTGACCCTGCGCTCCATCAAGCGGGAGATCGCCGCTGGACGTGATGTGGCATACTGGCTGGACAAGGCGTACACCCATCTGGACAACGGCCTGCTGACGGAGGACGACATCGCAGAGGTGGAAACTTTGGCACAGGCGTACTACGATGCGCTGGATGCTGAGGACAAGGCGAACGCTGAGGAAATCACACAGTAAGGAGGATATCATGGCAAGCACTACATACCGCCATCTCGGTGACGTCACCGAGATGTTCGCCGCACAAGAACAATTTCGTGACATCACGAAAATGGTCTGCGCACGTTTTCGTGGCATCACGAAAACATACTATCTAGGCAATGTCAACAAACTGGTGACGTTTTGTCACCAGTTTGCCGTGCTTGGCAATATGGTGCGCAACGCCGGACAGTTGCCGCAGCCTTTTTGGCTCGGTGCTGCCTGTGGCGGCGGCTCGCGTAGTCTTTCCGCCAGCGTTGCAAGGGCTTAATGCAGAACAGATAAAAGCTGTGATAAAACGTGCGCCGCTTGGGAGGTATGACCGGAAAATCGCCCGGTTGCGGTACGTTGACCAGCTATGCCAAGTTGATATTGCAGCGCGTGTGCCGTATTGCCGGACATCAATCGGCAATAGGTTGAAAATTATTGATAAAATGCTGGGCGTGTGATACAATAACACCAATTGGGTGCGTTTTTTCACGAAAACGCATTGAAGCGGCAGGCTTTCGGGTCTGCCGCTTTTCTTTTTGCACGAATTGTGGTATAATAACACCAACGAAATCCACCCGGCCTCTCGAAGAAGCACATTAGGGCGGATACTTGAAAGGCTGCGGCCTTTGTAGAGAGCGGTATTGCCTGTGGGCGGTTCCGCTCTTGATTTTAGACTTTGCCGTTTTGGTGGCATAAAAATCCCCTGCTTTGCTGAAGCCCTGCGTTCCACGCGAGGTACTTTGTAGGCAAAGTGGGGGATTTTTATTTTTTTTTCAACTCTTCAAGAGCTTTCTTCAAATCCTCTTCCCATCCGGCGTGCTGGTCAAGGTACTCGCCATATATGAGCTGCTCTGCGGCTTTACGAGCCGCCACGGCGCCCTCCAGAGACGAAAATTTGCCGAGAAAGACCTGCTTTCGTTTAAAGTTGATGTATGCCCTATACCGGCCATCTGCCAGACGGGAAACGCCGTTTGCACCCGTGGTTGAGTTTCGGTTGGTTGCTCCGCTCATGCGGCTTTTGACGGAAACGAGGCTGGAACCGTCAGCCCATGCGGTGCTGTGGATTGCGTCTGACTTCTTCTTTATGTCACGGGCGCAGTTGGAGCACCGAAGTATCTGGCTAGTGCGTCGTGTTATGCTTGAAAGTCTGACTTCAACGATTTTTCCGCACTGCGGACAGACTGCTTTGCACCGCATGGATACTTCTGGCTTTCGAGGGGGCAGGATTTCGATGATCTTCCACCCGTTGACTTCTTGACCTCGATAGCGCTCCTGAGCTGTTTTAATAAAAGCGGCCGTCTTGCCCGGGCACGGCCCGGATTTTGCGCACTTCAGGCACATAGAGCTTTTGCCGAGCAGCAATGTGCTTTTGTAGACACTTTTCACGGTGCCGCACTTCAGGCATCGGCAAGTGTAGTAGTAAGGCTTTTCGGAAGGGCCGATGACTTCCCAAAAGCCGAAGACGCGGCCGGTCAGATCGTTCATCTGAACCTCCTCCTCACAGCAGCTTATAATGCTCTGCAAGCAAAAAGCGAACGTATGCCGGGCATGCACGCTTTTCACCACACCAGTCCTGCACGGTGCGCAGCGGAACGCCCGCCTGCTTTGCAAAGGCGGTCTGAGACAGCCCGGTGCGGGCTACCAGCTCTCTCATAGACAGATGCGCAATGTCCCAAATGGTGGACAGTCTTTCTTTCTCGGCATCCAGATCCACGCACCCGTCGGCATCATCCGGGATGCTAAGGGCAACACTGTTGAGGAAGACCTCGCGGGAAGCTGCCGGGTCGGCTGCCATAGTAAACAGTTCTGCGGTAGTATACATGGTTTTTTCTCCTTTTATAGTGCCTGATACACGTTGTAATTTTTCAGGTAGTCAAACGCTTTGACTGATTCGCTGTATGCCGTAAAGCTGGCTAAAGCCACTTCGCATTCGCACTTTGCGTGGCCGATCAACTCCCACAGCTGCCGCTTGCGGATCTCTTTTTCACTTTCCGTCATGTCAGAGCAAGGGAGCATCTTGTACTCCTCAGACAGCTCTTCGTACTCTGCGCGGGCTTTTTCAAGCGCTTCGGAAGCCTCGGACATTTTTTGGGAGTAGTGCGCGTAAATGCTTTCAAGCTCTTTCACTGGGATGGTCTGTACGTTTGCCATTTTTTAGCCCTCCTCTTCAAATCTCCACGCCAAGCTTTTCAGCTGCTGCGTACACGACAGCTTCAAAGGTGTCACCATCAGCGGTTTCCCATTCGGCGGTCATATCAGCGGCTTCGCACAGCTCTGCGCACAGGTCGTTATCCCACTCAGCGGCATTGCGGATATCAGCGGCGATCTCATAAGCGTTTCTCATAATTGTTACCTCCATGTGTTTGTGTGGTGTCTTTCACTGTCTTTATTATACACGCATTGCGTGCAATTGTCAAGACTTTTTTGAAAATTCTATACGCATTGCGTGCAAATATTTGAGCGCTCATACGGCCCTGTGCTGTGTGGGCGCTTTTCTTTTTTGTCCATCGTTGTACCTTCGTTGTCTCTCCCGGCGGTTTAAAAAAGTACACTGGGCGCAAAGGGAGGGCGCACCATGTGGCACAAGTTCAACCCAAACCCGCGCGGAAGCAGCGTCGGGGACTGCGTAGTGCGGGCGGTAGCTGCGGCCACCGGTCAGAGCTGGGAGCAGGCGTATATTGCGCTGGCGCTCACCGGCTACGCCCTCGGCGATATGCCCAGCGCCAACCGCACATGGGGCGCGTACCTTCAAAAGCGCGGGTTCAAGCGCCGCATGGTGGAGGAAGACTGCACCACCTGCTACACCGTGGCAGATTTTGCCCGGGAGTATCCGCGCGGCGTGTATGTACTGGGCTGCTCCGGCCACGTTCTGGCCGTGATCGACGGCGACTGGCTGGACAGCTGGGACAGCGGCGCAGAATGCCCGATCTACTACTGGTATAAGGAGGAGTAAACGATGCCGATCTATAACGGATACCCGCAAGTATATTACCCGCAACAGCCGCAGGGGCAGCTTGAACAGCTCAGGGCAGCACAGTACCAGCCCCAGCCCGTCATGATGCCGACAATGCAGGGACAGGCCGCACCGACTGACAGCGGCTTTATCTGGGTACAGGGTGAAGCGGCAGCTAGGGGCTATCTGGTCGCCAACGGGAGCCGGGTGCTTTTACTGGATGCCGATTCCGATACCTTCTACATCAAAGAAGTGGGGCAGGACGGCAGGCCGTTCCCGCTCCGCATCTACGACTACAAGGAACGCACCAGCGGCCCCAAAGCGTCGATTGCAGCCGCGCAAGCCGCAAGCGGGGAGTATGTCACCCGCAAGGAGTTCGACGCGCTAGCGGCAAAGTTTGCGGCGTTGGAGAAGCAGGAAGCACCAGAGCCAGAAAAGGAGGTTTAAACGATGAGCAGCAGCTTGTATAACTCGATGGGCCGACAGACCCAGAACCCCATTGGCGGGCAGTTTCAACAGTTTATGGGTCAGATGCAAGGCAAGAACCCGCAAGAGATGATAAACCAGATGCTCACTTCCGGCCAGCTCTCACAGCAGCAGCTCAACGCCATTCAGCAGCGGGCACAGCAGATCGCGCCGATGCTCAACGGCATGAAAAATATGTTTGGATTCTAAAATGCGGCCGCATTTAGAATAAATTTCAAAATCTAACGTAAAGGAGTAAAACTATGTCTCTTTCTTCTGATAGCACGGTTCTGACCATGCCGGTACAGCCCGCCAACGGCTACAGCAACGGCCTCAACGGCTGGGGCGGCGACTGGATGGGCTGGATCGTCCTCTTCCTGATCTTCGGCATGTTCGGCTGGGGCGGCATGGGCGGCTTTGGCTGGGGCGGCGGCATGGGCATGGGCGGCGCTTCGCCTTATATGACCAGCGCTGTCACACAGGCAGACCTGCAGCGTGGCTTCGACAACCAGAGCGTAATGAACAAGCTGAACGGGCTGGAAAGCGGCCTGTGCGACGGCTTCTATGCCATGAACACCGGGATGCTTCAGGGCTTCAACGGCGTGCAGCAGGGCCTGAACGGCGTCACCAATGCCATGCAGCAAGGCTTCAACAGCACCAATGTCGCGCTGATGCAGGGGCAGAATGCTCTGGCTACACAGCTGGCAGACTGCTGCTGCAAGACCCAGACCGCGATCCAGGGAGTCAACTACAATCTGGCCACGCAGGAGTGCGACACCCGGAACCAGATGCAGCAGGGCTTCTGCGCAACGCAGAACACCATGAACAACAACACCCGGGACATCATCGAGAATCAGAACAGCAACACCCGCGCGGTGCTTGACTTCCTGACCAACGATAAGATCGCCACCCTGCAGAGCGAAAACAATGAGCTGCGCCGGGCTGCTTCTCAGGATCGCCAGAGTGCGCTCCTGACCACCGCGATGAACGCGCAGACCAACCAGATCATCGGGACTCTGCAGCAGAAGGTTCCCGTGCCTGCCTATCAGGTACCCAACCCCAACGCCATTTACTATGGCTGCGGGACCGGCTGCGGCAGCTGCGCATAACCGAATCACGACAGCTTTTTGAGTGGTTGTTTCCAAAATGGAAATGCCCACATCAAAATGTTCAGCCCCTGAGCTGATTTTGCAAACCAGAGCGCCGGGGCAGCAGTCCCGGCGTTTTTATTATGAAAGGAGCCGATAAAATGGCCGAATTTAGCAACTCCAACATCGCCATCGTGGCGGCGGGCGAAAACCTTCCCATGACCGAGACCGCAGTGAAAGCGCCTGCGTGCATTGTGCACCGTGAAGGCAGTGGCCTTGTGACGCTGCGCGGCCTGACAAGCGGGCAGTGCCGGGCCCGCTTCAAGGTGAGCTTTGGCGGCAATATCGCCATTCCCACCGGCGGCACCGTGGGGCCCGTTTCCGTGGCGCTGGCTGTCGGCAGTGAGTCGCTGACCAGTGCGACCTCCATTGTCACCCCGGCGGCAGTCGAAAATTACTTCAACGTTTTCGCGTCCGCGTTCATCGAGGTGCCGCGTGGCTGCTGCGTGACCGTGGCGGTTAAAAACACCAGTACGCAGGCAATCAGCATTGCGAACAGCAATCTGATCGTTGAGCGGGTAGCATAAGAAAGGAGATAAAGTCATGCTGGATAAACTGAATCACCTGAAGGATGAGATGTGCGACGAGCTCATGGAGCTGACCGACAAAAAGAACCGTTCCCCGGGCGATGTTGAGATGATTGGCGAGATCGTGGACATCATTCTGGACATCCACCGCATCGAGGATTACTGCGAGGGCGGCGAGTACAGCCGTACAGGCGAGTGGGAAGCCGATATGCGCGGATCCTTCAACCGTGATGCCGGAAACGGTTACAACCGGGGCAACAGCTATGCCAACCGAGGCCGGCACTATGTGCGCGGGCACTACTCCCGCACGGATGGCCGTGAGCGCATGATCTCTGACATCGAGGACATGATGCAGGAAGCCACCGGTGCAGAGCGTGACGCCTACAAGCGGGCCGCTGACATCTTGCGCAACGCATAAGGGAGGAGGGCGGCAGGCATGGACATTGACGAGATCAACACCCATATTCACAAGCTGAAATGCGGTTCGACGGACTGGCAGAGCGTGGAAAAGCTTGCCGCCCTCTGCACTGTGCGGAACGAGCTGGAAGAAGCGCACGCACCTAAAACGCAGATCCAGGCACTGCCACCCGCGACTTATGCGGCGGCGTACTCCACGTCAACGGAACCGCAAAGCGACTTTGTGGCGGCTGCTAGCTCCGTTCCTTTCGGCGGTCTGATGCAGGTGCTTGACGAGCACATGAAGGCAATAAAGCTGGTGTACCCAAAAGAGTATGAGCTCGTAATGCGGAAGATAAGCGACTTGTAAAAAGACATAAAATGTGCTATTTTTACATAAACTTCAGCAGATCGGAAGAGCGTCGTGTAGGGAAAGAGTGTAGATCTCGGTGGTCGCCGTATCATTAAAAAAAAAAAA
>ENA-UPSX01000034-UPSX01000034.1-human-gut-metagenome-genome-assembly--contig:-NODE-34-length-30751-cov-29.210960_pt1 | contig 30751 bp, 27 predicted proteins | sample MGYA00250045_ERZ773367 | MGnify/ENA primary metagenome ERZ773367 (study PRJEB29103, sample SAMN06112033) | human gut metagenome | biome: human gut; feature: ankylosing spondylitis patient; material... | reverse complement strand
TTTTTTTTTTTTAATGATACGGCGACCACCGAGATCTACACTCTTTCCCTACACGACGCTCTTCCGATCTCTTTTCTATCAGAATCCCTACAAATCCGAGGCCGTGTCGCGCTATGCCGAGGCGCTCGTTCGGGAAATCCGGCTCTGGAGCGACCGCGCGGCCGTGACCTCCCACCCGGTGCATGCGGTCTACTTCGGCGGAGGCACGCCCACGGCCTTCTCGCCCGACGATCTGCGTCTCGTGATCGGCGCCGTGAAGAAGTACCTGCCGCTTGCGAACGACTGCGAAATCACGGTCGAAGGCCGCATTCACGGCTTTACAGACGAGAAGATCGAAGCGGCGCTCGAAGCGGGCGCGAACCGCTTTTCGCTCGGCGTGCAGACCTTCAACACGGACATTCGCCGCTCGATGATGCGCATCGACGATCGGGACACGATCCTTGCGCGTCTCGACAAGCTCTGCTCTTATGACAATGCGTCCGTCGTGATGGACCTCATCTACGGCTTCCCCGGCCAGACGATGGACGTCTGGGCGGACGACGTGAAGACGGCCGCTTCGCTTCCCCTGGACGGGATCGACTGCTACCAGTTGAACGTCTTCGAGCGCTCGCCCCTCGCGAAGTACGTCGCGAACGGGAAGCTTCCGCCCGCCGCGGACACGGCGCAGAAGGCCGACATGTTCGCGATGAGCGTGGAAATGCTCACGAACGCCCACTGGCGTCGTCTCTCGAACAATCACTGGGGACGCGGCATGCGCGAGCGCAACATCTACAACGCTCTGGGGAAGGGCGCTTCCGACTGTCTGGCGTTTGGCTGCGGCGCGGGCGGGCGTCTCTTCGGCCACAGCTTCATGATGGAACGCAAGCTCGACGCCTGGTACGCGCAGCTCGAAGCCGGCAAGAAGCCCGTCGGCATGCTCATGCGGCCCACGCCTCACTGGCATCTTTTGCGCACGGTTTCCTCCGAAATGGAATCGGGTTCGATCGACCTCACGGCGATCGCACGCAAATTCAACGTGCCCGTCGACAAGCTCGCCGCGCCGGTCGTCAATCAGTGGGTGGAAGCGGGACTGCTCGTCCCGGTCGGCAACGGCTTCGTGCAGACGGTCGCCGGTCAGTACTGGCACGTCACGCTCGCGCAGCTCCTCGTCAACTGGCTCACGCAGCAGCTCATGCCCTCCGAAGTCCGTACGGTGCATTCCGTGCATCCGCACTCGGCGATGCCCGTGCGCGGGGCGGGACACCCGAAGGCCGCGCATCCGTCGATGGAAGGCGCGGATCCGGCGGAAATCGCGCAAAAGATGCGTGAAATGCATTCCAAAGTCGCGTAAGACGACCTACGAAACCAGACCCCTGGACCCAATGATCTTCAACCATTGACAAAACCAAAGCAGACGATGAAATTTCAAGTTTATGAATGCGCCAGGGCCGTTTCTTTTGCCCTTCTGGCCATGTCGATTTCGGCGCAGGCCCAGGAAACGCTCCGCACGGAAGAGGTTCGAGTGACGGCATCCCGCGTCGAACAGGAACTCCTGGACGTGCCGATGTCGGTCTCCGTCGTGACGAAAGAGGAAATCGAACGGTCGAACGCCAAGACCGTCGGGGACGTTCTCAAAAACGTTCCCGGCGTCCGCGTCATGAACGACGGCAGTCAGGGCATGAAGCGCATTCAGATCCGAGGCGAAGATGCCTTCCGTACCGTCGTGATGATCGACGGACAGCGCATCGCCGAACACAAGTCCATGTCCGGCGCGCCGATTTTGATCGATCCCTCCATGATCGAACGCATTGAAGTCATCAAGGGGCCGGCCTCCGTTTTGTACGGATCCGATGCAATCGGCGGCGCCGTCAACATCATCACGAAGAAAGGGGGAGAGCGTCCCGTGGAGGGCGAGGTCTCCGCGGGCATGACGTCGGGCAATTCCGGCACTTCCCTTTCGGGCTCGATTTTCGGCGCCTACGAAGGATGGGAATACCGGGTCGCGGCTTCCCACGAAAAGGCGGGAAACCTCCACACGCCGTTCGGAGAGGTGGAAAACACGGACTTCTCGGCGAAAAACGCGAGTCTTTATGTCGCCTACAACTTCACCGAAGATCTGAAGGCGGGGGTGACGCTTGATCACTACGACCTCGACTTCAATACGGGCCTCCAGGACATGGCCGCGGCCGGTTACGACGATTTCCTCGTGGCCGTGCCGGAATGGAAGCGAACCAAAGCGGGTGCCTTCGTAGAAGCCAAGAACCTCACTGAAAATTTGGTTCGAGTTCGTGCAGACGCTTTCTATCAAAAAAGCGACAAATGGATGCACAATCGGGTTTGGGTGTCTCCCATGCCGATTTATTCCATGAAGATGGACAATTACGCCGACAACGAGCTCGATCAGTACGGCATGTCGCTTCAGACCGACTGGCAGTTGGGGGATCTTCACTATTTGATCGCGGGCTATGAGTTCAACTACGACGATCTCGAGGCGCTGACGAACACGCACACGCGCAGCGACTGGTCAATGCCCGGTCGGAACGACAGCTACAGTCGAAAACAGTCCCGCAACACGGGCTACCAACAGATGCACGCCGTCTATGCCGCGATGGAGAGCCTTCTTCCGGCGGATTTCACGCTCAACTACGGCGCCCGCTATACCTGGGTGGAGTCCGAAGTGAAAACCTGGGAGGGGGAAACGTCACAGTCGGCGGACGCTACAACCGATCCGGGCACGCCCGGGCTCGCGTACAAAGACAAGAAATCTAGCAGCGACGGACGCGCCGTCTTCAATCTCGGCACCGTCTGGCGCGGGATCGAGCACACGGCTTTGCGCGCAACCTGGGCGCAGGGCTTCCGTGCCCCCAACCTGATGGAGCGCTACATCCCGACTTCCATGGGCGGCGGAAACGTGGTCGCCAATCCGGACCTCGAGCCGGAGCGCTCGAACAACTATGAAATCGGCGCCCGCTTTACGCCGGGACGGGCCGTGCTCGACGTGGCGGTTTTCTACAGCGACGCCGACAACTACATCGCCACGTTTGAAGTTCAGTCGAAGACGTACATGAACAAAAACGTCGCGGGCGCCAAAACGCACGGGATCGAAATCGAAGCGAGTTATCGCTTTGAGAACGGTTTTGAACCGTACGTAAACGGTACGTGGATGCGTAGAAAGTTCGAGCAAGACGGTCATTCAACCTACGATTCGGGCACGCCGGAACTCTACGGACGCTACGGCGTCCGTTGGTACGGCGAGCTGCAGGGGGCCTCTCTTCGCACGGACTTCTACGCCGTGAGCCAGTCCGAGACGGCGCAGTACGACTTCGATTCCAAGGAAACGACCGGGTATGCCGGTTCGACGTACTTCAATCTGGAAGCGGGCGTGGCTTTTGGTCCGCAGAACGCCTACAGCTTTGACGTGGGCCTCTACAACATCACGGACAAGGCCTACAAGCTTTCCGACGCGATCTACGAACCGGGCCGCTATTTTGCGGCGAAGTTCAACGCTAAATTCTGACGCACCTCTTCTATGGTCCGGCGAGGGCTGCCCTGCGGCCTTCGCGGACCGTGCCTTCACTCGATGATTCCATGACTGAACGTCTTCCCCGACACTGGCCCGCACGGGAACTGGTATTGGTCGGCGTCTTCGCCGCGGCCGCCAAGCTCTCGAGCCTGCTCATCGCCCTCGCGGGCGGCGGGATGAACCCCGTTTCGCTCGTCGCCAAAAATCTCGTCTTCACGACGCTTTTGATCGTTCTTCTCACGAAGATCCCCAAGCGCTGGACGCTTCTCCTTTTTACGGCGGTGAGCATGATGATCAGCGTTCTGCTTTTGGGCGGAAGTCTCACGCTGCTGCCCGCCGCACTCGTCGGCGCCTTGGCCGGCGAGGCAGCGGTCTTTCTCTCGGGCGGCGCCGCAAAGAAGTGGGCGCCCTGGGTCGCCGCGGGCGTCTACGACTTCGCGTCGAAAGCCCTGTCGCTCGGCGTTTCGTTTTTGTTCATGCGCGAGAGCCCCGCCCTCATGACGATGGTGGTGCCGATCGTGCTGCTCGGCTACGCGGGGTCCCTCGCGGGGCTCTGGTTCGGCTGGAAAACCGTGGGAGAACTCAAACATGCGGGCTTTGTTCGCTAAGACCGACGACACGAACATGATGCGGCGCCTGGACGCCCGCACGAAACTCGCCGTGACGCTTTCGACGGCGATTCTGGCGGTGGCGTGTTCGGGCCTGGTGGCGCAGGGCGTCCTTTTTCTCGCGACGCTTTTTTACGTGTTGCTTCTGAAGCGTCCGGGACTTCTGGCCTTTCTCTACGGCGCGATGGCCGTCATGATGGCCGTGGCCGCAGGATGTTCGGCCGTGATCGAAGCCTTGGCGCCGGGACTCGGAGGGCTTTCCGTCAAGTCGCTCGTCATTCCCTTCCTGCGCGGTCTCTCGATGATGAACGTCGTGATGGTGCTCGCGATGACGACGCGCGTCGAGGATCTCCTGACGACGCTTGAGCGCCTGCGCCTTCCTTTCTGCCTTTTTCTGCCCGCGGCCGTGATGCTGCGCTTCATCCCTACCTTTACGCACGACATCCGTCAGGTGTGGGAAACGCTCAAAATCCGCGGCTGGCCCATGGGCGTGGGGATGCTCACGCGTCATCCGATTCTCTCCTCCCGACTTTTGCTAGCGCCCATTCTCTTTCGCGCGCTCAAATCCGCCGAAACCCTCGGGACGGCCTCGGAACTCAAGGGCCTCGGCACGGCCGAGCGCACGCTCATGCCCGACCTTCGGACGATGACGACGCTCGACGCGCGCATCCTCTCCGCGCTCGTCCTCACGACCGCGGCGGCCGTGACGGGCGAAGTCCTCTTTGCCGACCTCTTCATGACGAACACCTACATGCCCTGACGATGATTGCATTTGAAGAAGTTTCCTACCGATATCCGAACACCGAAGAGACAGCCGTTCGAAACCTGAGTTTCCGCGTGGAACCTGGCGAACTCAAGGTCGTGACGGGCGCTTCGGGCTGCGGCAAGACGACGCTCATGCGGCTCGCCAACGGCATTGCCCCCCAGATTCTCGGAGGCGAGGTGACGGGGACGGTGATGATCGACGACTGCGACGTCTCGGAAACGCCCGTGGCGGACCTCGCCGAAAAGGTGGGGACGCTCTTTCAGGACCCGGAAGAACAGTTCTTCGCCTTGAACGTCGGGGACGAAATCAGCTTTGCGCTCAAGAGCCGCGGGATGACGCCCGACGACGTGAACGCGCGCCTCGAGCGCGCGGCCGAAACGCTCGGGATCACGCATCTTCTCGACGCCGACATTCATTCGCTCTCCGAAGGCCAGAAGCAGAAGGTGGGGCTCGCCGGCATTCTCGCGCTCGGACCCAAGGTGCTGGTGCTCGACGAACCGAGCGCCAACCTCGACCCGGAGGCGACCGAACAGCTCGCACAAATTCTCGACGAATTGAAGCGCGCGGGCTCGGCGATCCTCGTCGTCGATCACCGCCTCTATTGGCTTCGCGACACCGCCGACGAAGTCTTCGTCATGCAGGCGGGCGAAATCCGCGAACGCGGTCCCTTCTCGATTCTCGAGGACGACGCTCTTCGCGCCCGCTGGGGCCTGCGCCGCGACGCCGTGACCGACCCCAGAGCGACGCTTCCCCGCGTGAAGGTGGAGGAGGGACTCTGCGAAACCGAGAAGGCGGACGCCGTCTTTACGGCCGAGAAGCTCCGCTTCGGTTATCCCGGGCGCGGAACGATCTTTGCGGACGCCGCCTTTGCGGTGCCCGCGGGGATCACGGCGCTGATCGGCGACAACGGCACGGGGAAAACGACCCTCGCGCGGATTCTCACGGGGCTTTTGAAGGCCGAAGGCGCGTTCGCGCTCGACGGCAGCGCCGTCGGAAAGGAAGGCCTCATGCCGTCGGCCGGGCTCGTGCTTCAGAACGCCGACCATCAGCTCACGATGCGCACGGTCGAAGAGGAAATCACGGCCGCGATGCTCGCGGGCCGCTGGGCGAAGGAAAGCCGCTCGGGCTGGTCGGGCGACCTCGGCCGCTTTGCGCCGACGGAAGCGGAAAAGGCGCGTCTCGAATCCCTTCTCGTTTCGCTTCGACTCGCCCCCTTGCGCGGGCGTCATCCGCAATCTCTTTCGGGCGGCGAAAAGCAGCGCGTCGTCATCGCCTGCGCGCTCGCGAAGGACCCGCGCATTCTGATTCTCGACGAGCCCACGAGCGGGCTCGACGGGGCGAACCTCGCCTCGATCGCCAGCATTCTTCGCGAAGAAGCCGACAAGGGGCGCGCCGTCTTTTTGATCACGCACGATCTCGAACTTCTCGACGCCTGCGATCGGGCGCTCGACATGACCGATTTTCAATCACTTCTCAAGGACAAAGCATCATGACGAACATTCAGCCGACCGAAGCCCAGAAGGCCAAGATCGAAGAGCTCCTCACGGCGCCTTATCCCGTGACGCTCGCCACCGCCGCGAAGGCGCTGGAAACGACGGAAGAAGAAGCGGCGAAGCTTCTCCCCGAAGGCATGGCCCGCTTCGTGACGGGCGACGCTTCGGAGCGCTTCGACGAAGTCTGGGAACGCCTCGCCCTCTGGGAAAAGGTGACGCTCTTCATCGTTCACGACGGTCACGTCTTTGAAATCGAAGGCAAGCTCTCCAAGGGGAAGCGCGCCCAGGGCTACTACAACATCCTCGGCAAGGACGCGACGATCGGCGGGCATCTTCGCTACGACGGCATCGGCGCGATCGCCTTCGTGACGCTTCCCTTCATGAAGCGCGAGTCGCTCTCGGTGCAGTTCTTCAACAAGACGGGCGCCGTCGCCTTCTCGGTCTACGTGGGCCGCGAAAACCATCAGCTGATCGAAAGCGTCAAGGCGCAGTTTTTTGCCGACCGCGACGCGCTTACGGCCTGATCGACGAAGAGGAAGGACACATGACGAAAGCTTTGGTGGTCGTGAGTTCCCGCACCGGGAACACCCGCATCGTGGGCCACGCCGTGGCGGACGCCCTCGGGGTCGAATACGTCGGCGCGCTGACCTATCTCGAAAACCCCGCGGCCTATGCCGAGTGCAATCCCGTCGTGCTCGGCTTCTGGAACGACCGCGGCATGGCGCCCGAAGACATGCAGGCGGTGGCGAAGACGCTCGTGGAAAAGCGGATCGGCTTTTTCGCGACGATGGGGGGCGACCCCAAATCGGAGCGCGCCGTCGCGTGGATGGAGAAGGTGACGGAGGGGCTTCTCGCGCTCGGGCGCGGAAACGTCGCCGTCACGTCGCTTCTCGTGCAGGGGCGCATCGATCCGGCGCTTTTTGACCGCATGACGCAGATGATGGGAGGCGTCGTCACGCCCGAGCGCGAAGCGCGCCGCAAGGCGGCCGAGACGCACCCCGATCGCATGGACCTTTTGAAGGCGGAAGAACATTTCAAGGCGGCTTTCCCGGAATGCCGCGCTGAGAACGAATGAGGGAAACGATGAGCTGGGAGAAATTCGAAGCCGTATACGCCATGATCGGACCCGCGGGGGTTGCGCTTGTTTTCGTCGCGCTCTTTGCGGTCTATCTCATCGTCTGGCAGCTCTGCTACATGACGGCCGTCTGGCGCAACTTCCGGCGTGACTTTCTCGACATCGAACAGGGGAAGGACCGTTGCCTTCGGCACATCGATCCGAAGAAGGCGAATCCCCTGATCCGCATCATCTACGACATCGTGACGACGCACGGCGACCACTCGGACGACATCCGAGCGGAAGTGAGTTATCTCTTTTACCGCAACTTTAAACGCGTCTCGAACGGCCTCTGCTGGCTCAAGCTCATCGCGGTGGTTGCGCCGCTCATGGGGCTTCTCGGCACCGTATGGGGAATGGTCTGGGTCTTTCAGGCGATGGCCGACGTCACGCACGCGAACGCCGGCGTCCTCGCCTCGGGGATCTGGTCGGCCCTCATCACGACGATCATGGGTCTGTGCGTCGCCATTCCGACGCTCATGGCCTACTACTATCTGATGCTGAAATTCCGAAGCTTTCATATCGAGGCGGTCGAGCACAGCTACCGTGCACTCGAGGTGTACCGCCGACTGAAGAAATCCGGAAAGACCGCGCGTCTTGAAGACAATCCCGCGGGTACGCCGGGCCTTTGAGGAGTCGGGCGATGAACAGCGACTTTTTCGGCAATTTCGACGAAGAGCCTCAGATCGATCTGACGCCCCTGATCGACTGCCTCTTCATGCTCATCATCTTTTTCGTCCTGACGATGAGCTTTTCGAAGCCCGTGCTCGAGGTGATGCTCCCTCAGGCGTCGAACGGAGAGGTTTCGCGCGAACGCAACGACCTCCTGCTTTCCGTCAAGAAGGACGGGTCGCTCTGGCTCGGCGCCGAAGCGACGACGATCGAAGGGCTCACGGCGGCGCTCGACGCCGCGCCCGAGCGCACGCTCAACATCTACATGGACCGCGAGGCGCCCTTTGCGAAGTTTGTCGAGGTGATGGACCTTGCCAAGGTGAAGCGTGAGGGCCGCTTCGTGATCAGCACGGATCCGGAACCCGCCGGGAGCGCGGAGGTTTCCGAAGCCACCCGAGGGGCGGCCGATGAGTGAGCTTCGGGAGAGTCAAATCGCCGACCGGGCCGCGCGCACGATCGTGACGGCCGCGGCGGTCGGGCTCGTCCTCGCGGGCGGCTGGGAGGCGACGCAGAAGGTCATTCGAGTCCCCGACATCGCGGCCGCCCTCTTTCGGGAGGAAACGGCCGTGCGCTTGGTCGACGTTCCTCGGGAAACGTTGCGCGAAATCCCCGAGACGCCGATCGAAAAGCCCCTCGTCGAACACCTCGCCGAGGAGAGCGACTTCGAGGTGCCCGCACGCCCGAAACCGGAACCGGAACCCGTTCCCGAACCTGAACCGATTTCGGAGCCCGAACGGATGCCTGAGCCCGAACCTGAACCGATTCCTGAACCGGAACCCGAACCGATACCGGAACCCGAGCCGGAACCGAAACCCGAACCGAACCCGGAACCGAAGCTCGAACCCGTCAAGCCGAAACCGCAGCGCAAACGCGTGGAAAAACCGAAGCCCGTCTCGAAACCGGCGCCCGCCGTGTCGACGCCGACCCCGTCGCCGGCACCCTCGTCGGAGGCGGTGGAAGGACCGGTCGCCCGGGCCGGGCAGGCGGGACTCGCAGAGGGGCGCGAGGGCGGCGTCGGTAAGGGGATGAGTGGGAGCGGCTCCGGGGCGTCCGACGGTACGGATCAGGTGCTCGCGGAACTGCTCGCCGTCGTCGAAGCCAACAAGGCTTATCCGCGCCGCGCCCGACAGACGGGCCAACAGGGCGAAGTGCTGCTCGCGGTCGAAATCGGTCCCGACGGACGCGTCGCAAGCGTCGCGATCCGCAAAAAACACTCCTCGACCCTTCTCAACCGAGCGGCCCTAAAAGCCGCCGAACCGCTCGAAGGACGTCCCACAAAGCTCACAAAGGCGGTTACCATCGTGGTGCCCGTTCGCTTTGAACTGCATTGACTTTCGCGCGGGGACGGGTCGTCGTCCCCGCGTCCTTTCCTTTATCCGATCTTTGAATTTTCTTCATGACGCAACCCGCACTGCGCTTTGAGTCGCTCGAGAAAACCTATCCCAACGGCGTGCGCGCCCTCAAAGGCGTGTCGTTTACCGTGGAGGAGGGCGAATTCTTCGGCCTCTTGGGCCCCAACGGCGCCGGAAAGACCACCCTCATCACGTCGCTTGCCGGTCTCACGAAACCGACGGGCGGCCGCATCGTCGTGCGCGGCATCGACCGCGCCAAGGACCCTCGGGGCGCCGCGCGCAATCTCGGGATCGTGCCGCAGGAAATCACCTTCGACCCCTTCCTTACGGTGCGCGAAACCCTTCGCTATCAGTCGGGCTACTGGGGCATCGCCAAAAACGACGACTGGATCGACGAGATTCTCGAAAATCTGGGCCTTCTCGACAAGGCCGAGGCGAACGTCCGGGCGCTCTCGGGCGGCATGAAGCGCCGCGTGCTCGTTGCGCAGGCGCTCGTCCACAAGCCTCCCGTCATCGTCCTTGACGAACCGACGGCCGGGGTCGACGTGGAACTTCGCGAAAACCTCTGGACCTTCATCGGCGGGCTTCACAAGAAGGGTCACACGATCGTTCTGACGACCCACTATCTCGCCGAAGCGCAGGCCTTGTGCCGGCGCGTCGCGATCCTGAAGGAAGGCCGCATCGCGGCGCTCGACTCGACGGAAAAGCTTCTCTCCCGCTTTGAAGGGCGCGTGCTCCGTTGCCGTCTCGAGGGCGGGGAACTGCCCTCGATCCTCTCCGACCGAGTACTTCGTCGGCACGGCGACGACGTCGTGCTGCGCGCGGGCGACGCCGAGGACGTCCGCCAACTTCTCGGAGCCCTTCACGACGCGGGCCTTCGGGCGGAAAACCTCACGCTCGGACAGCCCGACCTCGAAGACGTATTTTTGGCCGTGACCGCGGGAGCGAAGTGATGTGGATTCCCTTTCGAACGCTTTTTTGGAAAGAAGTGCACCGATTCTGGAAGGTGGGACTTCATACGATCCTCGCGCCCGTTCTGACGGGGTTTCTTTATCTCGTCGTTTTCGGCGAGGCGCTCTCCAAGCATCTCCCTGTCTATGAGGGCGTGAGCTACACGGCCTTCATCGTGCCGGGCCTCATCATGATGTCGGTCCTGCAGAACGCCTTTGCGAACACGGCCTCGTCCCTCATTCAGGCGAAGATCGCCGGACACTTGGTGTTCGTGCTGATGCCCGCGATTCCGGGACCGCAGATGGCGGCCGCCTACATCGGGGCGAGCTTCGTGCGCAGTTTCCTCGTGGGGACGGGCCTCTACATCGTCTGCGCCTGGTGGGCGATGCCGCCCGTACGCGAACCCTTCCTTCTCATCGCGTTCGCCTTCTTCGGCGCCGCGATCATGGCGTCGCTCGGCCTCATCACGGCCCTTTGGGCGGAAAAGTACGACCAGATGGGAGCGGTGCAGAATTTCGTCGTGATGCCGCTCACCTTCCTCTCGGGCGTCTTCTATTCGATCGATTCGCTACCGCCCGCCTGGCGGGAAATCAGCCGATTCAATCCCTTCTTCTATCTCGTCGACGGCTTCCGACAAGGCTTTTTCGGACGAGGCGACACGGATCCCTGGGCGAGCCTTGCGGTGACGGGCCTGACGGCCTTGGTCATCACGGCGGTCGCGGTGACGCTTTTGACGCGCGGGTGGAAGATTCGTCACTGAGACCGAAAATCGAGATAAGAGTGTGAACGGCCGCTTCGGAGAAAGGAGAAGCGGCCGTTCTTCTTGTTACCAACCTCGAACGTGCGGGAGCTCTTCGACGATCTTGCCGTCGCGCACGAGAAGGAGCTTCTCGTAGGGAGCCGCCGTGGGGCAGGCGTGGTTCGGGAGAATCCGAAGGCGCGTCCCGACGGGGAAGTCTTCGGGGCGAAGGGCGGGACCTTCGGTCGCCTCGATGATCCCGTGCTCCTGATTCGCGCCCTTCATGAGGACGGTGCCGCCGCGAAGCGGTGTTCCGTCGACGCCGCAGACGAGTCCGTAGCCGTAGTCGCGTTTCTGGCGCGCCGTGCCGCGGTCGCGCGACATCGCCATCCAGCCGGCGTCGACGATCACCTGGCCCTTCGCGGGCTGATGTCCGATCACGGTCGCGAGAACCGAGCCCGCGATGTCGTCGACCGTCGCGACGCCCACGTTCGTCATGAAGAGGTCAAAGAGCGAATAGACGCCGCAGCGCACTTCCGTGACGCCCGTTTCGTCCTCGGCCATCAGCACGGTCGGCGTGGAGCCCACCGACACGATGTCGATCTTGTGACCCGCGTCGCGCAGACGTCGGGCGGCGAGCACGATCCCGTCGCGCTCGCGTTCGGCCGCCAGGCGGACGTGTCCGAGGTCGGGTTCGTCGTAGCTTGCGCCCGCGTGCGTGAGCACGCCGACCAGACGGGCGCCGGCCTGCAGGTGTTCGGCTACGGTCAGAAGTTCCGCGGACTCGGGGGCGAGTCCCGAACGGTGCCCGTCGACGTCCACTTCGAGAAGGACCGGAATCGACACGCCGTGTTCCCGACAGAAGTCCGTTACGGCGTCGGCCGCGGCGACGTTGTCGAGAATGATCTTGAGGTCGCACCCGCGCTCACGGAGTGAGGCAACCTGGGGAAGTTTCTGCGGGGCGATCCCGACGGCGTAGAGAAGGTCCGTGACGCCGTGCGAGAAGAAGTATTCGGCTTCGAGAAGTGTCGACACGCAGGCGGGTCCCTGCGGCGTCTCCATCTGGCGCAAAGCAATCCCGATCGACTTGTGGGTCTTGAGGTGCGGGCGCAACCGTACGCCGAGCCGACGGGCTTGGTCGAGCGCGCGGTGCAGGTTCTTTTCCAGGCGTTCCTCCTCGATTACGAAGGAGGGTGTCGGAACGTTCGGGTCGGTAAGTGCGAGGCCGAGAAGCGAGGTCATGGAAATTCTCCCCTGTGGAAATGCGTTGCTCATTGTCGCACGGCGAAAGTCTTGGCTCAACGCAGGAAAAAACCGCGCCCTCTCCGAGGAGGAGAGGAACGCGGTTTCTCGGTGATTGCCGAAAGTCTGAAGGTTACTTGATCGACTTCACGGCGCTTTCCGCAGAGACGACGCCCGAGACGATGGCCCAGGAGTTCATCATGGCGGTCAAGCTGTCGGCACCGTTGGCGCCGCCCACGACGCAGCCCGCACCGTAGAGACCCGGGATGGGCTTGCCGGCCTTGTCGAGAATGCGCAGGTCGGCGTCGGCCTTGAGGCCGCCCAGGGTCGTCTGATAACGGACCTTCTGTTCGACGATGTAGTAGGGGCCTTCACCCAAACCGCCCGTGATCTTGCGGTTGAAGTCCGTGTCTTTGCCAGCCTTCACCATGTCGTTCCAGTGGGCGACGGTCCTGGCAAGACCTTCGGGATCCACGCCCATGGTCTTCGCGGCGTCGGCGAGATTGTCGGAGACGGCCATCACGGGACGGCCGTTGTTGACGATCTTCGTCCAGGTCATGAGCGTTTCTTCGTTCGGGACGAGCTTGTCTTCAAGCGACTTCGCGACGTATTCCTTCCAGGCCTTCGCGTCCATCACGATGTAGGCGATGTGGTCGGGCTGAGCGACCGTCATGTCCGTCAAGACGCCGAGCGCGGCGTTTTCGTCGACGTAGCGTTCGCCCTTTTTGTTGACGTAGATGGCGCCCGACTTCTTCATCGTGTCGGTCGAGGAAGCCGTGGCGGCGAGGCCGTGGCCCGGAACCGTTTCGACGCCCTGCGGATACATCTTGACGAGGTCGAGGTTGATCGTGCCCGCGCCGATGGCGGTCGCCATCTTGTAGCCGTCGCCCGTTTCGCTGTCGAGACCGTAGAAGACGTAGTTGCTCATTTCCTTCGGGAGCATCGACTTCACGGCGCCGTAGCCGCCCGAGGCGAGAATGACGGCCTTCGAGGTGAGTTCGACCGTGTTGCCGTCCTTGTCCGTCGCGCGAACGCCGACGACCTTGCCGGCGTCGTCACGGATGAGTTCCTGCGCTCGGGTCTGCAGCATGAGTTTGCCGCCCATGCCGAGGAACTTCTCGCGCATGAGGTTGAGGTAGTTGACGGAGCGGCCCGTGACGCCGAGCTGACGGTTGGCGGAGTGGTCGGGATACTGCGTCGCGGCGGGGCCGTACGGAATCTTCATATCATAGATGAGCCAGTCGACGACGCCGCCCACGCGTTCGGTCACCATCTTGACGAGCGTCGGGTCGTTGCGGTTCTTGCCGACCGTGAAGATGTCCTTGTAGGCGAGTTCGGGCGAGTCCTTCGTTTCCTTCATGACTTCGCGCTGATACTTCGAGCCCGTGGCGATGAGCGTGCCCGCGTTCAGGGCCGTCGCACCGCCGATCACCGGCATTTTTTCGATCAGGATCACGTCGGCGCCGAGGGTTTCGGCCTTGACGGCGGCGGAAATGCCCGAGCCGCCCGCGCCCACCACGACGATGTCGGCCTGTTCCTTGACGAGCTTCTTGGCGGCCTTCTTCTTCACGACGGCCGCGGCGAATTGGGCGGGATCCCCGCCCGCCTTCTGAATCGCTTGGGCGACGGCGGCGCGGATGCCTTCGGAGGTCATCGTGGCGCCCGCCACGGCGTCGACCGCGGTGCTCTGCGCCGCGACGATCGCCTTCGGGAAGTCGGTGACGGCGGCGTCCGAGATGCCGACCGTTTCGGTGTGCTTCACCACCTTGACGGCGTCGAGCTTGCCGGCCTTGACGGTGACTTCCACCGTGATCGTGCCGTTGCGGCCCTTGCCTTCGCCCGTGTAGGTGCCGTCCGTCATGGCGGCAAAGGCGCTACCGCAGAGCGCGGCGGATACCGCCAGGGCGGCGAGTCGTTTGGTTCCCATGCGCATGGTCATTCTCCTTTTCTGGATGATGCAGGGTGTCCTTGTGCTCGAAAAATTCTAGAAAACGCTTTGTTTCGGCGCTTCGGAACTTTTCCCTAAAAGAAAACGCATAGGGTGTGGGGAGTAGGAGAACGGAAGGATCCGCAAGGGAACGTTCTGAATGTAAAAGAATTTCTACATCATATTTGTGGCAAATCGGGACAAACCCGCGAGTGTAGTCGCGGCTACAGACAGAGGTTGTGTCGGGATCGATACTCCCTTGCGAACCAAACCGCTCTTCTCAACAACGAAGGAGTTAAGTATGAGCAAAATGCATCTCACGCTGACCGCCGCGGCCATGGCGCTCGCCATGTCGCCCGTCTGGGCCGCCGATCAGGAATACAAGACCGACATCGTCGTGATCGGTGCCGGCGCTTCGGGTACGGCCGCCGCCTGGGCCGCCGCCGAAAAGGACTTCAACGTCATCACGCTCGAAAAGGCCGCCATGCCGGGCGGCACGGGCCAGTTCTCCGAAGGCATCTTTGCGGTGGAAAGCAAGATGCAGCGCGACTGGAACTACGGCCTCACGAAGGACGAAGCCTTCCAAAAAATCATGAACTACGGTCACTGGCGCGGCAACGCCAAGATGGTGCGCGCCTTCGTCAACAAGTCGGCCGACACGATCGACTGGATGATCAAAAACGGCGTGAAGTTCGAAAAGCTCTTCTCGAACTATCCGAACGGCCTCTACACCTGGCACATCTACGAAGGTCGCGGTGCGGGCTGGATCAACCTCTTCCAGAAGAAGTACAAGGAAAAGGGCCAGAAGCTGCTTCTCAACACCTGGGGTGAAAAGCTTCTGACGGAAAACGGCCGCGTCGTGGGCGTCGAAGCCACGAACAAGGCGGGCGACAAGATCACGATTCACGCCAAAGCGACGATCATCGCCACGGGCGGGTTCTTCGCCAACAAGGAAATGGCCAGGGAATACCTCCGCTTCCCCGACGCCGACGGTCTCGCGCAGACGGGTAAGACGGGCGACGGCATCCGCATGGCCTGGGCCGTGGGCGCCGGCAAGGAAGGCACCGAAGTGCAGGCTTCCTATCGTCCGGGTCCGCGCGGCGTGGGGACCACGAACCACGTGAGCGCCACCGCCAAGCAGCCGCACCTCTGGCTCACCCCGAAGGGGGAACGCTTCTGCGACGAAAAGATCATGCTTGAATGGCCGTTTGCGGGCAACGCCCTCGAACGCATCGGCGGCACGATGTTCGTCGTCTACGACCAGGCGACGCTCGACCACATGGTGAAGGACGCGGGCATCGACCTCGGCGTCGGCGTCATGGTTCCGGTCGGAACGAAGCTCGTGAACTTCGACAAGGAATGGGACGACGCCGTCAAGGCCGGCTGGGCCTTCAAGGCCGACACGCTCGACGGTCTCGCCAAGGCGACCGGCATGAACGCCGACAAGCTCAAGAAGACGGTCGAAGCCTACAACGGCTTCTGCGCCGTGCGTCACGACGAAGAATTCGCCAAGGATCCGCAGTATCTGCGCGAAGTGAAGACGGGTCCCTTCTACGCGATCAAGTCCGTGGCGAGCACGCTCGGCACGTTGGGCGGCATCAAGGCGAACGAACGCTTTGAAGTCGTGACGCCCGACGAAGAACCGATTCCGGGTCTCTTCGCTGCGGGCAACGACGTCGGCGGCATGTACGGCGACAGCTACGACCTCCTGATGGCCGGCTCCACCGTGGGCTTCGCGGTGAACTCGGGCCGCATCGCGGTCGATTCGGCGCAAGAGTACATCAAGACGCTCAAGTAAAACGCTCGGGTCGACCGGGTTGAAGGTCGGTCGACATTGTCTGAGGGTCGGTTTCCTTTATCGGGGCCGGCCCTTTTTTCGCGTCGTCAGTCTTCGTTTCGGGGCGGCTGCGGCCACACGGGCATGGCTGCGCGGTCGTTTCTTGCGAGCCAGTCGTAGACATCGTCAAAGAGGGCGGGGCGCACAAAGAGGTCCGTTCCCTCTCGTTTGGCGAGGCCCTCATGAAACCACGAACCGAGGATTTTGGCGACGCTCACGCGGTTGAGGTTTACGATTTCGCCCACGAGTTCCGCGGAGAGCCGATAAGGGAAACGCCACCACTCCTCTCCATCGACGCATCCGTCCTCATGCGTCAGGGCCGACTGAAAGAAGACTTTGAGGCGCTGCTCAGGCGGCAGCGTGAAGTTCGCGACCATGCCTTCGATGTGGCACTCCTCCTTGGCGATGACGCTTCGGACGAGCACTTCGGCGAAACCGCCTTCGCGGCGCATGGCTTGCGTCAGAATGGAAGCGGGCAAAACGAGGACCTTTCCGTCGGTGAGCATGCGGGTGTGGACGTTGCAGCGGTTTCCGATCGCGGCCGTGAGGTCTCCCGCGGCGCGACCGGGCGGCAGGAGCGCCAACACCTTGGGGCGCCCCGTAAGTTCTTCGGCGACGAAGTAGGCGGCAAGCCCCTCGGTGAGAAAGAAAAGCTTCGCGTCTTCCCCGCCCCGCTTCAAGGTTTCTCCCTTCTTCACGGTGCGTTTCGTCCCCCGTGCCCGATAAAGCGAGGCGATTTCGGGTGGGTCGGCGGGAAGAACGTAGGGAAGCGACGTAAAGATCTGGCGCATGGTGACGGAAGGAAGGGAAAAGTGGAGAACTTTCGGCAGTATAGAAACGGATCGTTTCTCTGCCTACCCGCAGGTCACCCGATGCCGGTGGAGGGGAGGAAAAATAGGGCCCCGAAGCGGCGGGGCCCGTCTGCGTGCACGATTGCCCGTCAGAAATGATCGGGCTTTTTCCAGCCCTTCACGAAGGCGGGCGGTTCGCGCGTTCCGGCGCTCACCGTGAGGACGTCGTAGCCCGTTTCGGTGACGACGACCATGTGCTCCCACTGTGCGGAGAGCGAGCGGTCCTTCGTCACGACGGTCCAGCCGTCGCCCAACATCGTGACGCCGTAGCGACCGGCGTTCACCATGGGTTCGACCGTAAAGACCATGCCCGGAAGCAGTTCGGGACCGGGTTTGTGCGTGTCGTAGTGGTAGACGAAGGGTTCTTCGTGGAATTTCTTCCCGATCCCGTGTCCGCCGTAGTCGTGAACGACCGAGACGCCGTTCTTTCGCACGTACTCTTCGCAGGCGACGCCGATGTCGTTGAAGTGGCCGCCCGGGCGCACGGCGTCGATGCCGGCCCACATCGTCTCGAAGGCGAGATCGACGAGGCGCTTGCCGGCGATCGTGGGCTTGCCCACGACGAACATGCGCGAGGTGTCGCCGTGGTAGCCGTTCTTGATGCTCGTGACGTCGATATTGACGATGTCGCCCTGCTTCAATTTCTTCGTCTTCGAAGGAATGCCGTGACAGACGACGTGGTTGATCGAGATGCAGCTCGTAGCCGGGTAGGGCGTCATGCCGGGCGGCTGATAGCCGAGGCACGCCGGAATGCAGTCCTGCACGTTCACGGTGTAGTCGTGCAGGAGTTCGTCGAGCTCGCCCGTCGTGACGCCGGGCTTCACGAAGGGCGTGATGTAGTCGAGAAGTTCCGAAGCGAGGCGGCCGGCGACGCGGAGTCCCTCGATGTCTTCGGGTGTTTTGATCGTGATCTTGGCCATGGGATGGTGCCCTAGTTAAGAAAGTGTCTCAATGATAGCCCATAGGAGCCAGGCGACCGAGCGGGGCCGCCGAGAAGAAACGGGACGGCGCCCGAAGACGCCGTCCCGTCGGAGAAGGGTTCGCCGAAGGTCAGACGGGGAGGATGCCGTTTCCGAGGAAGTAGGAGCAGCCCACGCCGATGAAGATGGCGAAGATGTTGAGGATGAAACCCGCCTTGATCATGTCCGAGATCTTGAGGCGCCCCGTCCCGAAGACGATGGCGTTCGGAGGCGTACCCACCGGCATCATGAAGGCGGCCGACGCGCCGATCACGGTCGCGAAAAGAGGACCTTCCGCACTGATCTTGAGCGTGTCGCATACCGCCGCGATGAGCGGCATGATGGTGGCGGCGAGCGCCGTGTTCGAGGTGACTTCCGAGGCGAAGGTCGTGAGCGCCGAGACGCCGAGCATCATCGAGAAGCGGCTCGCGCCCGCGAAGACCGAGGCCTGCGCGCCGATGAGGTCGGCAAGACCCGTCGCCTGGATGGCCGCCGCCATCGTGAGGCCGCCGCCGAAGAGCAGGAGCACGTCCCAGGCGACGACGTCCTTCGTCGAATCCCAGTCGAGGGCGTGCACGCCGCGTTTGACGTCGATGGGGATCATGAAGAGGATGAGTCCCGCGCCCATGGCGATCGCCTCGTCGGAGAGGGCCTTGAAGGGACGGACGCCGTCGATTTCAAAGCCGCGCACCAAGGGACCGCACATCCAGAGGACGGCCGCAAGGGCGAAGACCACGAGGACGACCTTTTCGCCCGCCGACATGGGGCCGAGCTTGGCGATTTCGTTCTTCACCCATTCCTTGCCGCCCGGAATGCCGGTGAGCTTCGTGCGGAAAAGGAGCTTCGTGAGAACGAAGTAGGTGGCCGGAAGGAGCAGGAGCGTCACGGGAAGCGAGACGCGCATCCAGGCGAGGAAGGAGACGGGTTCGCCGTAGCGGTCTTCCACGAAGCGCGCGAAGATGCCGTTCGGGGGCGAACCCACGAGGGTCGCGAGACCGCCGATCGAGGCCGCGTAGGCGATCGCGAGAAGCACGGCGATCGCGAAGTTGTTTTCGTCCTTCGAGGGCGTTTCCGAATTCTGCGTCGAGCGCACGACCCCGATCACGGCGATGGCGATCGGAACCATCATGGCGGCGGTGGCGGTGTTCGACACCCAGGCCGAGATGAAGGCGGTCGAGAGCATCAGGCCGAGAACCATTTGATTGGGCTTCGTGCCGAAGAGCGAAATCGTGTAGAGCGCGATCCGTCGGTCGAGGCGCCAGCGGTGAATGGCCGCGGCAAGGAGGAAGCCCCCGAGGAAGAGGAAGATCGTTCCCGAGGCATAGTGCTTCATCGTTGCCCCCGGCGTCGCGATTTCCAGAATCGGATAGAGCACGAGCGGCAGCATCGCCGTCACGGCGATCGGAAGCGCTTCGGTAAACCACCAGACGGCCATGAGGACCGTCACGGCGGCGCAGGCCTTCCCGGCGTGCGCGAAGGCGACCGTCTCGCCGGCTGCGTTGACGAACTGGTCGGGCATGAGCCAATACGTAAGAAAGGCCAACACGGGACCCGCGATCAAGGCCCATGCTTTCTTGCTGTTCGGCATGACTTCAAGGTCGAGTTGCGAACGTGGCATGAGTCGTTCTCCTAGTCAGTAAGTTTTTCCAACCGTATGCGTGCGGTTCCTTTTTGTAAAGACGCATGCAAACCGTAACCTATGTCAAACATAATGCCAAAAAAAAGGAAAAATCCGTGGGCAAACACACGACTTTTTTGCGATTTTTTCCTTCGAATACGCCGTTTGGCGGAGGAAAAGGCAGGGGGCGGGGAAGATGCGGCGCGGGGATGCGGAAAAGTTCCAAAAAATCAAGGGGTTCGGCTTGCGTGCTTCCTGCGCCCCTGATATGATTGCGCCGTCCCGCGAAGTCCTTTCTTTCGCGAGACTTTTTTCTTTTTTCATCACTGCGGCGCGGAACCTTTTGTTCAACGGCCGCGAATCGCACGCGTCCCGCACCCGAGGTGGCGCCTCTTTCTAAGAAGAACGGCGTTTGCCCGCGGACGCGTAAGACACAACCTTGGAGAAATTTCAAATGATCAGCATGCGCGATATGCTCGAAGCCGGTTGCCATTTCGGCCACCAGACCCGTTTCTGGAACCCCAAGATGGCTCAGTACATCTTCGGCGCCCGCAACAAGATTCACATCATCAACCTCGAAAAGACGGTCGTCAAGTTTGAAGAAGCCTGCAAGTTCGCCCGCGAACTTTCGGCCCGCGGCGGCAAGATCCTTTTCGTGGACGCCAAGCGCGGTGGTCGTGAAATCATCGCCGAAGAAGCGCAGCGCGCCGGTTGCGCCTGGGTTGACCAGCGCTGGCTCGGCGGCACGCTCACGAACTTCAAGACGGTCAAGGGCACGATCAAGCGTCTGAAGGACATGGAACAGCAGTTGGCTGACGGCACGGCCGCCACGCTCACGAAGAAGGAAGCTCTGGACTTCTCCCGCAACGTCGAAAAGCTCAACAAGTCGATCGGCGGCATCAAGGAAATGACGGGTCTTCCCGACGCTCTCTTCGTCGTGGACGTCGGCTACCACAAGATCGCCATTCAGGAAGCCAACAAGCTCGGCATCCCCGTCATCGGCGTGGTCGATACGAACCACTCGCCCGACGGCATCGACTACGTGATCCCGGGCAATGACGACGCCAGCAAGGCCGTCGCCATCTACGCCAAGGGCATCGCCGACGCCGTCATCGCCGGCCGCAACGACAGCCTCGAGGAAGTCGTTGAAGCCGCCAAGGACGAAGAATTCGTCGAAGTGGCCGCCGAAGAAACGCCCGCCGCCTAATGTCCCCTGTCCCTGCGTCCCTTCCGGGCCGCAGGGCTTCGAACTTTATTCGTCGCCCGTCGTCGTTCGGACGGGCGCGTTTTCACACCTCTCTAGGAGCAAAGAATGGCTGCTATTTCCGCCGCGATGGTCAAGGAACTGCGTCTGAAGACCGACGCGCCGATGATGGAATGCAAGAAGGCCCTTACGGAAGCCGACGGCGACATGGCCAAGGCTGAAGAAATCCTTCGCGTCAAGCTCGGCAACAAGGCCACGAAGGCCGCTTCGCGCATCACCGCCGAAGGCGTCGTCGCCGTCTACATCTCCGAAGACCGCAAGGTCGGTGCCATCCTCGAAGTGAACTCCGAAACGGACTTCGTCGCGAAGAATCCCGAATTCATTCAGATGGCCAAGGACGCCGTGCGCCTCGTCGCTGAACAGAACCCGGCCGACGTCGCCGCCCTCGGCGAACTCGCCCTCGGCGACAAGACGCTCGAAGCCGTCCGTACGGCTCTCGTCGGCAAGATCGGCGAAAACATGACCTTCCGCCGCTTCACGCGCGTTGAAGCCAAGGGTCTGCTCTCCTCCTACGTCCACGGCAGCAAGATCGGCGTCATCGTCGACGTCACGGGCGGCGCCGACGAAGTCGCTCACGACATCGCCATGCACATCGCCGCTTCCAAGCCGAAGGCCCTCAACGAAGAAGGCATCGCCGCCGAAACCATCGAAACGGAACGCCGCGTCGCCATCGAAAAGGCCCGCGAAGCCGGCAAGCCCGAAGCCATGCTCGAACGCATCGCCGAAGGTTCTGTCAAGAAGTTCCTCAAGGAAGTCACCCTCTTGAACCAGCCCTTCGTCAAGGACGACAAGAAGACGATCGCCGAACTCTTGAAGCAGAACGACGCCGTCGCCAACGCCTACACGCTCTATGTCGTGGGCGAAGGCCTTGAAAAGCGCAACGACGACTTCGCCGCCGAAGTGGCCGCGCAGGTCGCCGCCGCCAAGCAGGCTTAATTCGGATTTCGTCCGACGGGCGTTCTTCGGGACGCCCGGCACGCACAAAAAACTCCGGCGGGCTTCGGCCCTTCCGGAGTTTTTTGTTGCCCGGGAAAATCGAAGTCTTCGCGACTTCAGAAACTCACCGTGTCGGGGTGCAGACCCGAGAAGCCCGTGACGGGAAGTTCCGAGAGCGTGCGGATTTCCGCTTCGTCGAGCGTAAAGTGAAAGACCTTCAGATTTTCCTTGAAGTGCTGCGACTGATGCGAGCGGGGAATCGTCGGAACGCCCTGATCGAGGCACCAGCGGATCAAAACCTGTGCGGGCGTGGCGCCGTGTCGCTCGGCGATTTGTCGCACGACCGGATTGTCGATGAGCTGCCCTCGCCCGAAGGGCCCCCAGGACTGCACGACGATGCCGGCACGGCGGCAGAAGTTTACGGCGTGCGCCTGAGGATAGCCCGCGTGGATCTCGAGCTGGTTGATCATCGGGGCGATGCGGGCGCGCGAGAGAAGCGGCACGAGGTGGTGCGGCAGAAAGTTCGAGACGCCGATCGCGCGCACGACGCCCGCCTCGTAGAGATCTTCAAAGGCGCGCCAGGTTCCGGCGTTGCGGCTTTGCCAGAGAAGAGCGTCGCCGTGGGCCGACGGCCAGTGAATGAGAAGCGCGTCGAGGTAGCCCGTGCGGAATTCCGTGAGCAGGGTCTTCACCGCCTCGATCGTGTCTTCGTACGAGTGGTGCGTCACCCAGATCTTGGAGGTGAGGAAGAATGCCTCCCGAGGAATGCCGCAGTGAGCGATCGCTTCGCCGAGAAACGACGCGTTGTTGTAGATCTGTGCCGAGTCAAAAGACCGGTACCCCGCTTCGATCGCGGTCGTGAGAATGCGGTTCGCCTCTTCCGGGTTCGTGAGATGCCAGGTACCGAAACTCAGTCCCGGCAACCCCGTCCCGTTCTTGAGCGCAATGCCGCTGTGGGGATGATTGAGCACGATGAAGTTCCATTTGTTTTTCTATTGGCGCAATGTTAGCAAAGCCGAAAACTTTGCGTTAGCGCAAAGGTGGAAAAGTTTTTCCAAACCTTCTGTCAGCGTAAGGCTACGCGTATAATGTCGACTTCCCCGAAATTTTTCGCTTTCCTTTCGGGGCGAATTGCCGCCGATCGGTCTTGACGGACCGCGGACGCGGGAAGGAAATTCTTTTGCCCGGAGAGTCGGGCCGCCCGTGAAAAGGAAGGCGAAGGACAAAACCTGCGCAGCGCAAGCGCGTTCAAGAAAGAGGCCGCAAGGCCCGATGCGGAGTTTGACAAATGGAGAATGACATTCTCACGTGGGCCCTCCTCGGAACGGGGGTGCTCGGTTTCGGTGCGGGCGCCGTCTGGCAGACGATTCGCAGAAAGCCCTCGAAGGCTCCGCGCCGCGTGGAGCGCGTGGCGGCCCGTGCGTCGAGCCCCGAAAAGCGTCCCGCGTCTCCCGAGCCCGTCCGCGCTCCCGAAGCGGGCGTTCTTCGTCCGACGACGCTGGCGGTCACGCCCGTGGCGGGCGACGTCACCGCGGCGGAACTCTTCCTGCAGCGCGCCCACGAGGGCGACCTTCCCTTTTATCGCGAGCTTGACGTCGATCCCCACGACCTCAAGGGCGTTTCGGCGCTCTTCTCCCGTTGTTCGACGCTGGAGTGGACGCCCGAGGACGACTGGGCGCACGACGTCTACACCGTGAGCTTCTCTCCGGTCGTCACGACCGCCTGGGCGGCGGGACACATGCCGCGCGTGAACGCCACGGCCATGGACCTGCAGATCATTGCGCTCGGCGACGCGGGCGTGCAGCTCGGCACTCCCATGGGCGTGGCCGACCACGAGTGGGGCGACGCCGGACGCATTCAGACGCTCTGGGAACTCATGAATCCCGCCGAGAGCGAACACGTCCTCGCGGGCGAACTCAAGGCGGAAATCGAAGAGATCGACCGGCGTCTTCCGAAGGTGAAGCTCATGACGACGGCGCTCGGCGGCCACGAGTGGAGCGAACGGCGCGACGAACTATTCGACTGCGCGCGCGACGCGAATCGTCTGGGCGCCGAAGAAGGGCGCGCCGTCGACCGCGTGGAGCGCCTCGAAGCGCTCGCGAAATTCATGCGCGCGAAAAACGACGAGATCGACCGTACGCTCGACGAACTCGCCGAAAACATGAAGACCGCCCGGGACGCGGACGAGGCGCTCACGAAGGCGATTCCGCTCGCCTACGAGCGGGAACTCTCGGTTCTTTTCCTTCGCGCCATCGCGCTCCTTCGCGTGATCGTGGGGGACGACTACTGCCACGGCATGCGCTGCTCGAACCACATTGCGCTCAACGTCAAGAAGTTCCCCGACATGCACCGGCTTCTCGATCGGGCGCGCAACCTCGCGCTCACCGCTCTTACGAACGAGAGCCGCCGCCTCAACGACGCCGAACTCAAGGCCTTGGGCGACGTCAAGAAGGACGCCGATCTCCTTGCGGCCGCTCACGACGAAGTCGTCGCGCGTCTCGAGAGGGACGTCGAACGCCTGCAGACGGCGATCGACCGCCACCTCATTTTGCAGGGGCGGCCCCGCCGCTTTGCGGTGCGCCTTGACGCACGGGGCAGACTGGAAGCCCTCCTCGTTTTGGAACATTGAGGCTTGGGCGCAACCTTGCTACACTTTTGCCACGAACCTTGGCGTCGCGGCGACCGAGGGGATTTGTCGTGCGCGGGGAAACGCTGAGTTTTGCGCGCCCGAAAGTTTCCCGTAAGCGAAGCGCCGTACGCTTTCATCGATAAAACGCCGCGGACGTTTTCCCTTCCGAAAGTCTCCGCGGCCCCAACCGAAAGACACTCATGGTCAACATTCATCCGACTGCCCGCATCCACCCCACCGCGCTTGTCGACGAACGCGCGACGATCGGCCAAGACGTCGTCGTCGGGCCCTTTTGCTTCGTCGGCCCCGACGTGAAGATCGGAGACCGCACGGTGCTGCGCAGTCACGTGACGGTCGAAGGCCGTACGACGCTTGGCACCGACAACGTCGTCTATCCGGGCGCCGCCATCGGGTGCGAACCTCAGGACAAGAAGTACGCCGGGGAAGACACGGTTCTGATCGTCGGCGACCGAAACGTCATCCGCGAAAACTGCACGCTTTCGATCGGGACGGTGCAGGACGAAGGCGTCACCCGCGTGGGCAGCGACAACCTCTTCATGGCCAACGCCCACGTTGCGCACGACTGCCGCGTCGGCAACGGAACGATTCTCGCCAACAACGTGGCCTTGGCCGGTCACGTGACGCTCGAAGACTACGCCATCGTGGGCGGTCAGACGGGCGTGCATCAGTTCTGCCGCGTGGGCGCCCACGCGATGGTGGGGGGTGTCGCGGCGGTGACGCGCGACGTGCCGCCCTACGTCATCTGCGCGGGAAACCCCTGCGTGCCGCACGGGCTCAATCTCGTGGGACTTCGCCGCTCGGGCTTCAACGACGCCCAGATGCGGGCCCTTCGCCGCGCCTACGGTGCGCTCTATCGTGAAAATCTCACGGTGAAGGAGGCGCTCGAGAAAATCGATGCGCTCAAAACCGAATTTCCCGACGCGGCCGAAGTCCTGACGCACTTCAGCGACTTCGTCGCCGCAAGCACGCGCGGGCTGATCCGCTGACAAGAACGATTTCAACAACCCCTTTTCCAAGGACCGATTTATGGGAACCCATCATCCGACCCCGACCCCCGAACGAGAGGGCGCCGTGTGGCTTGCCGGCGAGGCAAGCGGCGACTTCATTGCAAGTCTGGTTCTTCCCGAAACGATTCGCCGCATGGACGGCGCCCCGCAGTACGGCGTGGGCGGCGAAAAGATGCGCGCCGCGGGCTTTCACGCCTGGCACGACATTCGGGAGCTTTCCGTTCGTGGCTACGTCGAGGTTCTTGCGCATCTGCCGCGCCTTTTGCGCCTGCGCTCGGAACTGGTCGAGCGCTTTGCCGCGTCGGACGCGCGCGTCTTCGTCGGGGTGGACGCGCCCGACTTCAACCTTGGAATCGAAGCGCGTCTTCGCCGCAAGGGCATTCCCACGGTCCACTTCGTGAGCCCGGCCATCTGGGCCTGGCGTCCCGAACGCATTCAGAAGATCCGCGAGGCGGTCGACCGAATGCTCCTCGTCTTCCCGTTTGAGGAGGCGATCTACAAGAATTCGGGCGTACGCACGACCTATGTCGGCCATCCGCTCGCAGGCGTCATTCCGATGAAGCCCGACACCGCCGGCGCGCGCAAGGCGCTCGGAATCGACGACGGCCTGCCCGTCGTCACGGTGATGCCGGGCTCCCGCCCCGATGAAATCGACGGGTGCTCGGACGCCTTCTTCGGGGCGGTCGAAAAGATCATGCACCGCGTGGGCGACATGCACGTGCTCGTCCCCGCCGCGAACGATCAGGCCCGCGCGAAGATCATCTTCAATTCCGGTCTTTTCCCGCGCGTGGCGTCCCGCATCCGGATCGCCGTGGGCGAAAGCCACCGCATGATCGAGGCGGCCGACGCGGTGCTTTGCGCTTCGGGAACGGCGGCGCTCGAGTGTGCGCTCTTCAAGAAGCCCCTCGTCGTGGGTTACAAGATGCCGGCTTTGACGGGCATGATCATGCAGAAGAAGGCCCTCATCCGTCACGTGTCGCTTCCGAACATCCTTTTGGGCGACAACGTCGTGCCGGAATTCCTGCAATATTTCTGCGAAGCCGACTGGATTTCCTACGCGCTCGAAGACGCGCTCACGAACGACGCCAAGCGCCGCGAACTCGAGGAGCGCTTCACGAAGATGCACGAAAGCCTCCTGGCGGACACGCCGGCCCTGGCGGCGGAAGTGATCTGCGACGCCGCGAAGCGCCGTCGCTGAGAACGCTTTCTTTGCACGAATCTTCGCTCGCTCCCGAAAGGCTCCTTTCGGTGGGCGGGCGTTTTCTTTTTTCCCGAATGAAGAAAAGCCAACCGACATCGGAGCCGTCGCTCTTTGACGAGGACTACGAAGCGCCCGTTTTCGACGGACTTCTTGCGGGCGTTGACGAAGCCGGACGCGGGCCGCTGGCCGGTCCCGTCTGTGCGGCCGCGGTGATTCTTGATCCCGCGCGTCCGATCGAAGGGCTCGCCGACTCGAAGAAGCTTTCCGCGAAAAAGCGCGAGGCGCTCGCCTCGCTCATCCGAGAACGCGCGCTCGCCTGGGCCGTAGCTTGGGCGGAACCCGAAGAAATCGACCGCATCAACATCCTGCGCGCCACGATGAACGCGATGAAACGGGCGGTCGAGGGCCTCGGAGTCAGGCCCGAATGCGTGTGGGTGGACGGCAACCGCCTTCCCGATCTGCCGTACCCCGCGGAAGCGATCGTGAAGGGGGACGCCAAGGTCCCCGCGATCTCCGCCGCTTCGATTCTCGCAAAGACCGCCCGAGACGCGAAGATGCGCGAATATGCGCGAGCGTATCCGGAATACGGTTTTGAGCGTCACGCGGGCTACGGCACGAAGGAACACGTGGCGGCGCTCGAACAGTACGGTCCGACGCCCATTCACCGCAAAACCTTCGAGCCCGTGAAGTCCCTTCTGCGCAAAGTCGGGGCGAAGGTCCGAGAGCCGCAATCCGACGACAACTGACGAGGCGAAAGCCGGAAGCATCATGATGAACATTCGAAACGACCGATCCGAAGTCCTCGAGAGCGACGCGAACCCCAACGTGAAGCGCTGGCGCCGTCTGGCGACGGATCCGCGATTCGTGAAGAAGACCGCGGCGACCCTTCTGGAGGGCGCGCACCTGGCCGAGTGCTATTTCCACACGGGCCTGCCCGTCACGAACCTCCTCATGGCGGAAAGCGCCAACGCGGAAGCCCGCGCCTGGATCGAAACCTATGAAAAGGAAAGGGGGCTTCGCGCGCGCGTCGTCGCCGACCGCCTCTGGCAGACCCTTTCGCCCGTCGAACACGGCGTGGGGATCATGCTCGAAGTGCCCGTTCCTAAGACCGGGGCGGTCGACTACGCCCGAGAGGACGTGCTCTATCTCGACGGCGTGCAGGACGCCGGGAACGTAGGCACCCTCATTCGAACGGCCGTGGCGGCGGGTTTCCGCACGATCGCGGGATCGCCCAAGACCGCGGGCTTCTGGGCGCCCAAGGTGATGCGTGCGGGCATGGGAGCGCATTTCGGAGCGAAACTCCTGGAAAACTGTCCGATCGACGTTTTCGCCGAACGCTACGAAGGAACGATTCTCGCCGCGGACGCCCGCGGCGGCGAAGACCTCTTTGCGGCAGCCGATTACGCGCGCGGCCCGGTCTGCTGGATTCTCGGCGCGGAAGGCCCGGGCGTGTCGTCGGAAGCCCTCGCGAAAACCGATCGGCGGTTCTATATTCCGATCGAAGAAGCCTGCGAAAGCCTCAACGTGGGTGCGGCCGCGGCCGTGTGTCTCTTTGACGCGCGGCGCCGTCGCCAAGCCCGCCGTTGACCGCGCGCAGTGGCAGGAACATCATCATTTCAAAGGAGAGAACCATGTTGGGATTCCAATACGCGAACACGACGCGCCTCTTTTTCGGGCGTGAAGCGGAAAAGGCGCTCGTCGCCCGACTCGCCGACGACCTCGGGCACGAGGGCGACGTCCTCGTCGTCTACGGCGGGGGCTCCGTCGTCCGTTCGGGGTTGCTTCCCCGCGTGACGGCGGCCCTCGGAGAGGCCGGCATCACGGTGCACGAAGAGGGCGGCGTCGTTCCGAATCCGCAGATCGGGCTCGTTCGCACGTGGATTGCAAAGTACGCCGACAAGAAACCCCGGGCGATCCTCGCCGTGGGCGGCGGATCGGTGATCGACAGCGCCAAGGCGGCCGCCGTAGGATTCGAAGCCGACTGCGACGTCTGGGACTTTTTTGCAGGGAAAGCTGCGGTTGCGAAGGCTTTGCCCATCTACACGATTCTCACGCTTCCCGCCGCAGGGTCGGAGCAGTCGATCCGCGCGGTTCTCTCGAACGAAGAGGGGATGAAAACGGGGATCGGCGTCGAAGCGATCCGCCCGAAGGCCTCGGCCGTGAATCCCGAACTCTTCTTCACGCTTCCCCGCTGGCAGATCGGTGCGGGCGTCACCGACATGATCTCCCACATCATGGAGCGCTACTTCACGAATACGGAACACTGCGAGTACGTCGACGCGCAGGCCGAAGCCGCCATGCGCACGGCCGTCGACTTCGGACCGAAGGTCGTGGCGAATCCCTCCGACTGGGACGCCTGGTGTCAGATCGCCATGGTGGGTACGTACGCCCACAACGGCTACTTCGGACTCGGCCGTGAAGAGGACTGGGCCTGCCACGGGATCGAACACGAGCTCTCGGGCTGGAACGGCGAAGTGACCCACGGTGCGGGGCTCGCCGTCATCATTCCTTCCTGGATGGCCTTTGTCGCCAAGACCCGTCCCGCCCGCGTCGAAGACTTTGCGCTTCGCGTGATGCGCGTCGAGAAGGGCGCAACGCAGGAAGAAACCGTCGCACGCGGGATTGAAGCCCTCAAGGCCTTCTACCGCACGCTCGGCATGCCCGTGACGCTTGCGGAACTGAAGGTTCCCGAGGCCCCGATTGAAAAGCTCGCGAAGGGCGCCGTCAGAAAGGGGCTCCTCGGCAAGTACGTGCCGCTCGACGAAGCGGCCGTGAAGACGATTCTCGAGAACGCCCGCTGAAAAAGCGCAGGATCCTCGAGTTGGCGCCGGGGTGCGCCATGGAAAAAGAGGACCGGCTCCGGGGACGGAGCGTCGGTCCTCTTTTTTTTCTCGGACGGTTCTCCTGCGGAGGCCCGCCCGAAGAAAACAACTCAACGCGAGGCGAAGCGGTGAATCGCTCCGGATTCGTACAGCCGCGCTTCACGATCCTCCGACTCGGTCTTGCGCGGCGCGGCATAAAGCCACGAGGGCGCGGGCATTCGGCGGCTGACTTCCGCCATTGCCTCGTCCGATCGAAGGAGCGCTTCCGCCTCATCCGAGAGATGCCAAAGCACGATCGTGCGGTGCACGTCGTAGAAGGCGGTTCCCTGCGCGCCACGAACGAGCCAGTCGGGTTCCGTCGACGCGGCCCGGTCCGTGAGAGCGGCGCGCAAAAGAATGCGGCAGGTCGACTTCTCCGGAGAGGAGGACTTCGGGCAGCCGAGCGAGTCGTTCGCAAGCGCGACCGCGGCTCGCTCGAGGGTTTCGTCCTGCTGCGAGGTTTCTCGCTCTTCCCGAAGCACCGTGGCTTCGAACCCCGCGCGGCGGGCCGTGTCGGCGAAGGCTTCGGCCGTCAGGCGCAGAGACTGTTCGACGGCTTCCGAGGCGTTTGCGGCATCCGAATTCGCTACGAGGGCGAACCAGTGGTCGAACGCTTCAAAGGCGGTGGTGTCGGGCTTCCACCCCAAGTTCATGAAGTCGAGCCCGAGGCTCGTCGAGAAGGGGCCTTTGGAGGCTTCGGCCAGAGTCTTCCCCTGAAGCGGACTGTTGGCGAGAATCGTGGTGCCGATGTTTCGCATCCAGTGCGTTTCCGCGGCGGCGGCCTTGCGTTGTTCGGCCGCCGTCATGTCGTCGGAGAACCGCAGAATGCCGAAGCGCGCGCCGACGTTTGCGGCGTAGGAGCGCTCCGGGAGATAGCGGGAGACGTCCTGCGGAGAGGAGGAGGGAAGGTCGGTCGACGTGGCGCAACCGGCAAGAAAGGCCGCGCAGAGCGACGCAGGCAAAAGAAGGTACGGGCGCATCATTTCTTTTTGTGAAGATATTGAAGACGAGATGAGTCTAGGGTAAGCGAGTACGTGTTTACCCTTTGTTTAACAAGAGAAACTGAAACAAAATGTATCTGATCGGAAGGGGGAATTCGGAGGGACGGCGGGGAAATGCGACAAAAAAACGAAACCCGCCGAAGAGGCGGGCTGTCGGACGCTGCGGTCGGCGTCCGGCCGTGTTCCGGGCCGGACGCAGG
>ENA-UPSX01000021-UPSX01000021.1-human-gut-metagenome-genome-assembly--contig:-NODE-21-length-38249-cov-80.825055_pt1 | contig 38249 bp, 29 predicted proteins | sample MGYA00250045_ERZ773367 | MGnify/ENA primary metagenome ERZ773367 (study PRJEB29103, sample SAMN06112033) | human gut metagenome | biome: human gut; feature: ankylosing spondylitis patient; material... | reverse complement strand
TTTCAAGCAGAAGACGGCATACGAGATAAGGCCACGTGACTGGAGTTCAGACGTGTGCTCTTCCGATCTGGCGTCTGACTGCAAAGCCCGAAGTCTTTTTTGAAAAGCCGGGCACGTTTTTTCAATGGCCGGAAGCCTTTGGGCGGAGATGAAAGAGGGGACTTTGATTTCTCAGAATAAGGTTATAAATTTGTAGGGATTTAAGAACATTAGATAGGATTGGAAAAGAGTCTGAACGAGGATGAATGCGGAACAGCGAGAGTATATCGGAATAATCAATCAGTCGGCTGAGGAGGTGATTCTTATCAAGAAGACCGGCTGGGAGGAAGTGAACTTGCCGGGACATGTACACGGAAAATGTCAGATTATTTATACGCTGGCAGGAACATTGCATGTGGAGATCGGTTCGGAGAGTTATTTTGTTCCGGAAAAGCATATTGCGTGGATTCCTCAGGGGGCGGAGCATAAGCTGTCGAGCAATAGCCGTCAGGTTTCGATGGTAATTTTTTATGTCAGTCTGAGACCGGAAGGAAAGGATGACCCGAAGGAGGAGTTTGCCATCTATACGGCCAACCGGCTGATCGGGGAGAACCTGAAGTTTATTGCTTCGAAGGGGAAGATGATTGAGAAGCAGGAACAGCCGGACTTATATCATTTTGCACTGGGCTTTTTCAATCTGCTTCCGCAGATGTCTCCGGGAAAGGAGTTGCTGCTCAAGTCGCTGGTGATTCCGGACGATTCCAGGCTTTATCCTATTCTGAGATATCTTACGGATCATGTGCAGAAGGAACTGCGGATGGATGAGGTTGCACTGCGGTATAACCTGTCAACGCGTAATCTCAGCCGTCTGTTTCAGGAGTCGAACATCCATTTCAGCAGCTATGTGAACCGCCTGCGGATTATGCGGGCCATTGAACTGATGACGGATGGGGGAAGGACGATGCAGGAGATTGCCTATGCCGTGGGCTTTAATAATCCGAATCATTTCAACCGTGTGTTCCGGCAGGTGACGGGACAGTCGCCCAAGAATTACCTGCGGAGCTGTCAGGAAGACGAAACCGTGTGATGAGTCACTTCTTGAGCAACAGGCGCAGGGCAAACCACGCATGGCGCGCAAGGGTGGACAGATAGCCGTAGTGACGGCACATGATGCGGAACCGTTCGTGAAGGGAAGCACGGTGATTGCGGGTGGTCATGCCTTCGTTCAGGTAGTCGATCAGGGTGAGATGGGTATTGTGAAGCGTATGGCTTTTTTTCATGATGCGGATGCACCAGTCGAAATCGGCAGAGAACCGGTAGCGCAGATCGTAGGGTTCGGCCAGTTCCCGGCGGGGGAAAAAGGCCTGGTGGCACACGAGCATTCCGTCCTTGAAGCTTTTCCAGTTCAGGTTTTCGGGAGCGGATAGGCGCCGCATGCGGAGAAAATGTCCTTCTTCGTCTACAATGGCCGTTTCGCCGTAGAGTACATCGGGAAGCTCGGTTCCGGTGATGGAGTGTACCATCAGTTGCAGGGTATCGTCTTCGTGAAGTTCATCGCCGGCATTGAGGAAACAGAGATAGTCGCCCGTAGCCAGGCGGATTCCCTTGTTCATAGCATCATACAGGCCTTTGTCCGGTTCGCTGACCAGGGTATGGATGTGTTCGCGATAACGGTTGATGATGTCCAGAGTGTGGTCTTTGGAACCTCCGTCTACAATGATGTATTCCACATTCCGGTAGGTCTGGGTAATGACACTCTGGATGGTGTCTTCCAGCACGGCACCGGCGTTGTACGTCACGGTGATGATGGAGAACTTGGGATGAACGTGGTTATGCATTGCTTCCGGTTATCTGATTATAAATCTTGATGTATTGTTGGGCTACGGTTGTTTCGGAATAGGTATTCAGGGCCTTCCGGTTGGCTTCGGCACTGAGGGTTTCGTAGTCTCCTTCTGTGAGGGCCCAGCGGATGCCGTTGGCCAGATCTTCAGCCGATTTGTATCGGGCGACATAGCCGTTGTGCAGGTGGTCGATCATCTGCGGAATACCGCCCACATTGAATCCTACGCAGGGAATACCGCAGGCCATGGCTTCCACGATGGTGTTCGGCAGGTTGTCCTGCAGGGAAGGAGTCACGTAAAGGTCGACTGCGTTGTAAATGTCCACCAGTTCCTTTTCGTTGCTCACATAATTCATGTTGTAGATAGGGAAGGGGAACAGGGATGCACATTGTTCGGAACGGCTTCCCAGCACGACGACTCCCAGCTGGCGGCTGAATTCGGGTTCTTTCTGTGCCAGCAGCTGACAGGCTTCGATGAGGTAGGCGATTCCTTTCCGTTCGTCAGTGATCTTCATGGAGCCGAACAGCAGCAGTTTCTTGTCGGCAGGCAGATGAAGGCGTTCACGGGCAGTTGTCTTGGGGCGCGGACGGAACAGATTGGTGTTGATGGCATTGGGAATATTGGTAATGGTGTGTCCCGTGAGCAGAGAACTTTCGCGTGCCATCGCTTCCAGCCACCGGCTACAGGCCACAAACGTAATATGTGAGTGTGCGAAGAGTTTCTGTTTCTTATGGAATACGCGTGCGGACAGGTCTTTCCGGTGCGGGTGAAGCAATTGCTCGCATTGCTGGCACTGGGTTTTGTATTTGTCGCAGTTGCCTGCATAGTGACAGATGCCGGTAAAGGGCCACATGTCATGCAGCGTCCATACGACAGGTTTGCCTGATTCCAGAATCTTGCGTATATCTGTCAGTGAGAGCATACCCTGGTTGATCCAGTGCAGATGAATCACGTCAGCCTGCCGGAATTCGGGAAGGGAAGTGATATCCGTCCCGGTGTTGGCAATGTCAACGGCAAAGAGATTGTGTTTGCTGAAGCGGTTGGCTGTCAGGATCACGAGGCGTTCCCAGAGGAACTGCCAGATTCTCCACCATGATTTCTTGAGCGAAACGACAGTGACGCGTTCGGTTTGCTTGTTGCGGACCAGCATTTTAGCCTTGATACCGTTATTTCTCAATGCGTCCATCAGTCGGCTGGCCGCAATGGCCGCCCCGCCGATTCGTTCTGCTGTATTGATGATAAGTACTCTCATGTTCGGAATCTCTGTTTGATGTCTGCAAAGTTAGGTCTTTTTTTCAACATTCTGCAATTCGCCGGTGGATTTCCTCAATCTTGTTACGGTAGAGTTCGTAGAGTTTCCGGCCGTTCTTCTGGCTCTGCTCTGTTGTGAAACTGTTATTCCATAAGCGCATGCCTCCCACGCTCAGTGAACGGAAACCGGCATCGTACCATCCCACTTGCAGACCGTTGAGCCAGGCTCGGGCACAGAGTTCATAGTCGTCAAACTGGAAGGGGGCAAAACTGAAATCGATGTGGTGAAGGTGCTGGCGAAACAGTTCCTTGTGAATCCACATCGGAGCCCGGTTGACAGAGGTTACGAAACTGAAGTCCCCTTGCTGCATCGAAGGGCCTCCGTGTGCATAGCGGTCGGCATCTTCGAATGCGATGTCAAGTCCGTTTTTGCCTCCCAGAATGACCATTCGAGGGTGTTGGCGGAAAAGATCGACTGCGCGTTCAATCCAGGCTGTTCCGTCGAAATCGTCATCATCCTGCAGCAGGGCAATGTAGCGTCCGTTGGCGAAACGGATGGATTTGTCGTACGTGATGTTCTCGTAAAGATCGTTGCTTCGGATCAGAAACTCATTGGCTCCTGTCAGGGCAGCGGCGAGTCTTTGGGTGTGTTCCAGGTCGGAACCGTCGTCAATGACAATGATTTCCAGACCGGGATATTGCCGTAGTTTGGGAAGTATGTGGCAAATCTGTAAGCTCTTGTTATGTGATTGGATGATGACACTCACTTCGGTTTCTGCGTGATAGCCTTTGGCGGCCCATTGAGCATAGCTTTTCTTGTTTTGGGTTACGCCTGAACGTTTCTGGAAGCTGAGTTTTATTTTTTCGAGTAGCAGTTTCATAAGCAGGGATTAATGACATTTGTTTCTCCCGAGCCATTTGTTGACCCGGTTTACGATGGCTTGTCCGATGATGCGGAAGTTGCCGTAGCGCAGGTTGAGGAAGAGTTCTTCAAACGAGCGGCCGATCTTGATCCACGGGTGTCTCCATCCCATGATGCGGTATACACTTTCCTTATAGGCCGTATGTTCGATGACATAACGCGGATGCTTGAGCGGGAATTCCAGCTCATAGCGTTTCATGGTGAAGATGCGCCGGTAGCCGCGGGGCAGGGTGCGGAGCGAGCCTCCGAAATGTACGGAGTCTGCGGTTGCTCCCAGGTTATTGATCAGGTTGCGTGTCGGAACGATGCTCAGTCCGGAGTTGAACAGGATGGAAGCATGGAAAATGGTTTCGTAGTAGGCTTTCCCGTGTTCCCGGTGACGCTGGCACATGTAGATGAAATCGTTCCGGTATTTCCGTTCCCGGATGAGGTTCTTCAGTTGCTGCATGTTGAACGTGTCGTCGAGGAAGGTGTAATGTTCGTCCCACTGGTCGACAACCCGTTTCCAGCTGGCCCATCCCCAGATGGAGAAGGTTGTGGCGAAGAAGTAGTCATAGGGAACATCGGGGGTAATTTCTTCGTTGTTGAATCCGGCAATCATGCTGATGCGGGTATCGTTCTCGTAACGGTCCAGCATTTCTTTGCAGAAGCGGAAGAAACTGACTGACGGGACATCGTCGTCTTCCAGCACAATGCATTTGTCTGCGTGCGAGAAAGCCCATTTTTGGGAAATATATTCCGAAGGATCGCAGCCGTAGTTCTTTTTCTGGTAGAGCTGGTGAACTTCGCATTCCCAGTCAATGTCGGCTACTACCTGCCGGCAGGCTTCAATGCCTGGCAGGTCTTTCTCTCCGCGCGGGCCGTCCTGATAGAGGAAAAGACGCGACGGGCGTGCCTTTTTGACTTGTTCGAACACCTGCGCCAGCTGTCTGGGGCGGTTGAAGAACAGAATAAGAACGGCTACATCTACAAGTGCTGATTTCATAACGGCTGTATGTTTAGGGTTGTTGTTCCCGGATCAGTTCCGGATGGAGGTAAATGGCATGAATCTTCCGCTTGTTTTCCGGCGGGACATCCATGTAGTTTCTGTACAGATCCTTCAGATAGGCATCCGGATTGCAGGGAGCACTGAAGCGCTTGCCTTCAAATTCGATTTCTCCGAGCGGGAACACGGAGTCTTTGCGGTGCATGATGCCGTATCCGTTGTTGATCAGGACATTCGACAGGTAGGTGTCTTTGGGATAAATGGCCGAAAGTATGCACCATATTGCGCGGAACAGATGATATTTCGCACCGAACCAGAAGAACTCGACGAAAGAGCGCAGGGAATAATAATGCGCTTTATGCAGAATGGAGTAGCTGGTAGAGATACCTTTGCTCAGTTTCTTTACCCATTTTTTCGGCAGACTGGGATAATCGATGAACGGAAAGATATCGATATACAGCCCTTTCTGATAATTTGCCTGAAGGTTGTCTCCGCTTTCCAGATACAGTGAATTCAGATCGCGGATCTTATAGATGGGATCTGTATGTTCGGGATCGCTTTCCGGAGTCTGCATGAAGAGTCCCGGCCGCAGTTCCGAAGGGGCTACGGCGATGAAGCGTTTCAGATCTTCCTTGCGCATGGCAATGTCAATGTCATCGTCCCAGGGGATGAATCCTCCGTGGCGCATGGCTCCCAGCAGGCTGCCTCCGTCAAGCCAGTAAGGAATGTTGTGCTTGCGGCAGATGCGGTCTGTCTCTTCCAGAATGGAGAGTTGCTTCAGCTGGCAGGTTCTCAGGTTCTGCTTCAGGTAGCGGTCGAAATAGGAATTTCTCATAACGTGTGGTCTCGTTTGACGTCAATGACTTGTCCGGTATAGTCGGATGCCAGGGTCAGCAGGGTTGCTTCGGCCACTTGCCGGGCTGAAAGCAGGGTATTTTCCGGCTCAATTCCGAAATTATGTACGCGCATCGGTGTTTTGGTACGCTCAGGGTTGATACAGTTGATGCGGATGCCGAAACTGTCCCATTCCTGTGCGATGGCCTGTACGAAGTTGACAATGGCTGCTTTGGTAGAAGAATAAATGCTGTAGAAAGCTCTTCCCCGTGTATAGGAACTGGAGGTGAAGAAGATCAGCTTGCCCTTGCTTTCTTTCAGGTAAGGGAAGGCTTCCAAAGCCACATTCACGGTTCCCATGTAATTGGTCTGTACGGCCCGGGTAATGGTTTCGTAGTCAGTCGTGATCAGCGGTTCTTTGTTGAGAATGCCTGCTGTATTGACTACGAAGTCAATCCGTTTTTCCTGTTCAAAGACGCTGCGCAGGGCTTCGGCCACTTCCTGACGGTTTCCTACATCCACCCGGTTGAGGCTGCGTGAGAAGCGGTAAACCTTGGCTCCTTTCTGTTCCAGCAGATCGGCGGTTTCTGCTCCGATTCCGTAGCTTCCTCCGAAAAGGACAGCTACTTTTCCCTGGAAGTTTTCTCTGCTGCCGTCTTCGTGATTCAGTTCACTTTTGCGCAGCTGGAAGAATTTGTCGAGCAGGTAAGTGTCTTCCTTGTAGGTCAGTTTCATATTGCTTTCTTCACCCAGTACCACATAAATGGGAACTTCAGGCAAGTATTTCCGGACAACACCGCAGTCGTCCGTCACCTTGAAGTTCGGGTCTTTCAATGCGATTTCGTAAGCTTTCCGGATTGTTTCCAGATCGAATGCCTGCGGGGTCTGGCCGCGTCTCAGCCGGGAACGGTCCGGGATCTGGCAGATGAAGTCCCCTTCTACTTCAATAATGGTATCGGCCGACGGAAGGGCTACGTCGATGGCCTGATAGGTATCCAGTGCCGTCACCACATCGTTGATGATACGCTGGCTGACCAGAGGGCGTACGGCGTCGTGGAAGATCAGATTGCATTCCGTTCCGGCATACGATTCGATGGCTGACAGACTGGAATGATAGCGTTCCTTTCCTCCCTGCAGAATCTTCTTGACTTTTTTCCAGCCGTTGCGGATGGTCATGTTCTCAAATTCAGCAATGTAGAAAGGGTTGGAAACGATGGCGATTTCGTCAATGTGGCTGTTGCGCTCAAAGGCTTCCACGGTATGTTCGACCACCATCTTGCCGGCTACTTTGAAGAATTGTTTCGGTGTGGAGAGTCCCAGACGGCTTCCTACTCCTCCGGCTAATATGACTGCTATGTTTTTTTTCATCTTTCCGTACATGTAGTTTTCTAGTTTACAAAGATAATACAAAGAAACGAAAGGACATGCACTTTGGGAGCAGGAATGTGGAAACCGCCGGGCTTCTGCCGGAAAGCCTGGGATTATAGCCGGAAGTAGGTGTTGCCGTAGGCACGGATCATGGGATAGAAGAAGGCGCGTACCCAGCTGATCAGGCCTTTCTGCCGGGGATTGTAGTAAATGGTCTGTTTATGCAGCATGCAGGTCAGGCAGAGCCGGAACAGGCTGACCGGGTCTTTTCGGGTCAGAAGTCGGCTCAGGCGGTGACTCAGGGCCAGGCGGGGCTGTCCGGCTGTTTTCCGGCAGATATATCCGTAAAAGAACTGCCAGGTTTCCAGCCGTTGTTGCCGGCGGTAATCCCTGAAGCCATAGATGTAGGGTTCCCAGGTAGGATTCTGCCGGATGTGTGCTCCGTATTTCCGGTTGAGCTGATGAATGGCCGATCCTTCGTGCGGACGGTGCCAGTTGAGCGGCTGATCTACGCAGGTCAGTCCGTGGTTCAGATGTGCATTGACGGCAATCCACCAGTCATACAGGATGTGTCCGTCCCATTCCTGGAAGATTTTCCGGATAAAATCTTTGCGGATCAGCATGCTGTGTCCCGGTGTACTGTCATAAAACAGCAGATACTCCAGCTGACAGGAAGGATGTGTAACCTTTATGTTCCGGTCGGAGCGGTAAACTGTACCGGTGTGATAGGCGGAAACGCACAGGTCGTTGTCGCCGATGGCTTCCATCTGTGCGGCGATTTTTTCTTCATACCAGATATCATCCTGGTCGGCAATGGCGATATAATCTCCTTCCGCCTTGGATAAGGCATCCTGAAAATTGCGGTTGAATCCCAGGTTGGAAATATTGGCATAAAAGCGGATGAAGGGATATTGCCGGGCATATTCGCGGACGATGTCGGCTGTATGGTCAGTGGAGCAGTCGTCTTGAATGATCAGTTCATGGATGGGATAGGTCTGTGCCAGAATAGAGTCCAGCTGCTCACGGAGAAACTGTTCTCCGTTATAGGTACACATGACGATGGATACGGTTTTCATGAAGCGGATGTTTTTTTGCGTTTGAGGAGATAATTCAGGCTTTCCTTGAAAGTTACGGAACCGCTCACCCACATGATCAGTCCGTAAAGGGAAGCCGCCAGTATGATTTTGACCGGGAACAGCAGCCAGAGGCTGGTGATAAAAGAAGTTGCGAGCCCGGTCACTGCCATAACAAAACCTGCTATAAGACCGAATGACAGAACATCCCTGGCTGCGGCCAGGAAACTGAGACGGATCTCACGCCATACCAGCCAGTGCCATATCAGCAGCCAGGCTGTATTGATGCAGACATATACGAGGATCATCTGCCGGATGCCGTAGGGATAAAGCAGATACATGACGATGAGCTGGGTTGTTCCCTGCACGACTGTATTCCACAGATAAATGTTCGATTTTCCTTTGCTGATGAGCAGGTTGGTATATAGGTTTGTGACGGGAATAAATGCACCGCCGACAGCCAGCATCTGCAGGATGCGGGCACTGGGTAACCATTTGCTGCCGATAGTCAGGGTAATCATTTCCGGGGCGACCAGCGAGAGGCCCAGCATGGTCGGGAAAGAAATGAATGCTGTGAAACGGAGCATCTTGCGGAATACGTGGCACTGCCGTTCGCTGTCGTCGGAAACTTCACGCAGGACGGGCAGGGCTACGCTGCTGACCATACCCGTGATGAGAGAGTGTCCCATGAGATTCCATTTGTTGGCCTGATTGAACTGTCCTACTTCCCGTTCGGAATAATACCGTCCCAGGATGATGGAAAACAGATTGTTGTTGATATGGTTGAAAATGTTGGTCAGAAGCAGCTTGCTGCTGAAACCCACCATGCTCCGGAGGGGCTTGAAGCTGACGGGGAGAGTCGGTCTCCAGGGGGAAAAATGCAGGTAGCAGAGATTGATCACACTGACGTAGACGATACTTTGGGTAGCGATCCCCCAGTATGAATAGCCCAGCAAGGCCATGGTAACTCCCACGCAGCCTGAAACAATCAGAGCGATGATGCACGAGAGGGCTTTCTGTTTGACCATCAGGTTGCGGAACAGGTATGCACTGTGGGGAATGCCGAGACTGGCAATGAAGAATCCCAGAAAAGAATAGCGGGCCAGTGGTATCAGTGCTTCGTTGTGATAGAAGTCGGCAATCAGGGGAGCGCAGCCTGCCAGAATCAGATAGAGGCACAGGCTTAGTCCGCTGCAGAACCAGAAGACGGCGTTGTAGTCTTCATGGCGTGCTTCCTGCTTGTTGGCGAGGGCGGCTGTGAAACCGCTTTCCTGCAGAGAGCCCGCAATGAGTGAGAAAATACTCAGCATGCCTACCATTCCGTAGTCGCTGTCGTTCAGGATGCGTGCGGTGATGATGCCGAAAATCAGATTCAGCACCTGCATGGCTCCGTTGTTGATACCTCCCCAGAGCAGTCCTTTGGCCGTTTTTTCTTTGAGTGAGTGTTCGGGCATTCGTTTGGATCTAAAAACAGCTTACAGATGGAGCAAGTCCCGGATACGGAAATACTTGCGTCCATCTGTAAGGAGTAAAGTATGGTTAAATTCCGGAGAAGGAGTTTATTTGACTTCGCTTCCCGGTTTGACTTCTTTCAGAACGGAAGTTACAGCCAGTGATCCGTCGAAGTTTTCGGCGCTCAGGATCATGCCTTCGCTGACCAGGCCGTTCTTGAACTGGCGGGGTGCCAGGTTGGCGATGAACAACACCTGTTTGCCGATCAGTTCTTCCGGACGATAATGCTGGGCAATACCGCTTACAATGGTACGGTTTTCCAGGCCGTCGGCAATCTTGAACTTCAGCAGTTTCTTCATCTTGGGAACGACTTCACATTCCAGTACGGTTCCTACACGGATATCCAGTTTCTCAAAGTCTTCAAAAGGAATGACCGGCTTGATGGGATTAGCCTTGTAATTGGCTTCCTCATTGGCTTTCTTGGTAGCCAGCAGCTTGTCCACCTGAGCCTGGATGGTGTCGTCCTCGATCTTTTCGAACAGCAGTTCTGCCTTGTTCAGCTCATGTCCGGCTTCCAGCAGGTCTGTACGTCCCAGCTGTTCCCATTCGAAAGATTGCATGTTCAGCATTTTGCGGAGTTTTTCGCTGCTGAACGGCAGGAAGGGTTCGAAGGCGATGGCCAGGTTGGCTACCAGCTGAAGTGCGATGTTCAGGATGGTTGCTACGCGTCCCATGTCTGTCTTGGCCAGTTTCCACGGTTCGGTGTCAGCAAGGTATTTGTTTCCGATACGTGCCAGGTTCATGGCTTCTTTCTGTGCATCGCGGAACTTGAATACGTCCAGAAGTTTTTCCACCTCAGCCTTTACATCTGCAAATTCTTTCAGCGTTTCCTTGTCGTAGTCTGTCAGTTCACCGCAGGCAGGCACTTTGCCGTCAAAATATTTGTGGGTCAGTACCAGAGCACGGTTCACAAAGTTACCGTAAACGGCTACCAGTTCATTGTTGTTGCGTGCCTGGAAATCTTTCCATGTAAAGTCGTTGTCTTTGGTTTCCGGAGCGTTGGCAGTCAGTACGTAACGCAGTACGTCCTGTTTGCCGGGGAAATCCTGCAGGTATTCATGCAACCATACAGCCCAGTTGCGTGAAGTAGAAATCTTGTCACCTTCCAGATTCAGGAATTCGTTGCTCGGTACATTGTCCGGCAGGATGTAACTTCCTTCTGCTTTCAGCATGGCGGGGAATACAATGCAATGGAATACGATGTTGTCTTTTCCGATGAAGTGGATCAGGCGTGTTTCGGGATCTTTCCACCATTTTTCCCAGGAGTCGGGCAGGAGTTCCTTGGTATTTGAGATATAGCCGATCGGAGCATCGAACCATACATACAGAACTTTTCCGTCAGCACCTTCTACCGGGACAGGAATACCCCAGTCAAGGTCACGGCTCACGGCGCGGGGCTGCAGACCCATATCCAGCCAGCTCTTGCACTGTCCGTATACATTCGGACGCCATTCCTTGTGTTCTTCCAGAATCCACTGGCGGAGCCAGCCTTCGTGTTTGTCAAGCGGCAGATACCAGTGTTTGGTTTCCTTCATAACCGGTTTGCTTCCGCTGATGGCACTTTTGGGATTGATCAGTTCGGTAGGAGACAGAGTGCTTCCGCATTTTTCGCACTGGTCACCGTATGCACCTTCTGCGTGGCAGCGGGGGCATTCTCCGGTGATATAACGGTCAGCCAGGAAGGTATGAGCTTCTTCGTCGTAATATTGTTCTGAGGTCTTTTCAATGAATTCGCCTTTGTCGTACAGTTTACGGAAGAAATCGGAAGCTGTGTCATGATGGATTTTTGAGCTGGTTCGTCCGTATACGTCAAAAGAGATGCCGAATTCCTTGAATGAATCTCTGATCAGGGTATGGTAACGGTCTACTACGTCTTGTGGAGTAATGCCTTCTTTTTTGGCACGGATGGTGATGGGCACTCCATGTTCATCAGAACCTCCGATAAAGATCACATCTTCTTTTTTCAGACGCAGGTAGCGTACGTAGATGTCAGCCGGGACATAGACTCCTGCCAGATGACCGATGTGTACCGGTCCGTTGGCATACGGCAGAGCCGATGTGACGGTTGTTCGTTTGAATTTTTTTTCCATATATGTATCGTTATTGTTTTGAGTCACTATCTTTCACCTCTGCAAAGATAGTGATTTTTTTTGTTCATTCAATTCATAAAAACAACAGGGACACGGAAAACGTTCCGTGTCCCTGTTCCGGATAAAAAAGAAGTGTGTGTTTATTCTGCTTTTACAAAATCTTCCGGATAAGTAACAAGGTTGGTTACCTGACCGTCTTTCAGACGGATCCAGGTCTTGAAACTTCTTTCTCCTTCGGTCAGTTCAATGACACGGGCGCCGTTGCCTCCCGGAATGTCGTGATAAACTGTCTTGCCTCCGGTGAACCGTCCGTAGCATAGCAGGATGTTGTTCCAGTTGACTACATAGTCATTGACATGATCGTGTCCGACGAAAGTACCCATCACGTCTCCGGCATTCAGCATGGCAGCATACAGACCGGTATTGATGGCCGGAGCACAGGCTTTTTCCTTGCGCGTTCCGATCAGCAGTGCATTCTCATTTTGGGCTGCCTGATTGTATTCCGGGAAAGGAATGTGGAAGAAGGCCAGTGCCGGCAACGGTTTGCCATTGTTGCGGGCAGTGAATGCCGCACTTTCCTTGCGGTACCATTCTACCTGGTCTGCCTTGATCCAGTCATAGCCTTTGATTTGTTTCAGCGGTGAATAGGCGTTGCTGTCGAATATATACAGAACGGCAGCTTCGTTATTTCCGGCAGATGCATTGACGGGCAGGATGAAATTGGTGACTCCGGAGATGCCTTCAGTCCGTGTGTTCAGGCAGCCGGCTTTTTTCTCTATGTAGTCCGACAATTCCTTGCGGTTCATGTCCTGTTCGTCATCATGGTTGCCCCAGGTAACAGCAAACGGGATGTGGCGGGATATCGCAGGTTCAAGTGCCTTGTTCAGTCCTTCTGCTGCGGGTTTGGCAAAGATCAGGTCGCCGGTATAAATGACCAGGTCCGGTTTTTCTGCGTCCAGCACTTCGTTCATGCGTTTGGCTGCTTCTTCCGAAGCCGGATTCCCAGGTACCCAGTGTATATCTGTAAACTGGACGATCTTAAATTTTTTATTGCTGTTGAATTTCAGCGTCTGTGCTTGCATGCCAAATATTCCCATGCAGAGAAGTGTGGCAGCCATGATTATCTTTTTCATCGGTTCTTATTTTTGTATTAGAATTCCATTTTCTTTCCAGCCTGTGGGTGTTTGGGCGCAAAAGGGATTTGCAGGAAATCGGCAATAGTTGCTGCAACCTGATTGTTGTAATACTGTCTGTCACCGGATATCTCTCCCAGGGCGGGTATGTCTTTTCCTATAGCCATGAACCAGGTTTCACCTGATCCGGTTGTATTCGTTCCATGATCACGCCAGTCATCAGCTTTTACTTTTCCGCATCCGCGTCCGTGGTCACAAGTAATAATGAGAGTGGTCTGGTCTTTGTAAAAGGGATCAGACTGGATATACTCCCATATCTCTTTCAGGAAGTTATCAAAGGTGCGTGCACCTTCCAGATACAGGCGGTAATCACCCATGTGAGCCAGTTCGTCAATATCTCCGTAACCGATGTAAATCAATTCCGGTTTCCGGCTTTTCATGGCTTCGATGGCATATTCATGAGTAAACACATCTGCACGTTCATGTTCCCAGAATCTGGGAGCTGCATCCTGCATCTTTTCAACCAGACGTTCTCTTTCTGTCGGATTGGGAGAAAGAGAATGCCGGTATCCTGTGTTTATTTCCAGGTGGCTTCGTTGTTCATTCAAAATGTGAATGAACCGGTCCCAACTTGCAAATATAAGAACTTTCCCTTTATAACGGTCTGTGTTGTTGGCAATTTCCAGGATGGAAACATTTGGATTCCATACCGGATTGTTGGTATTGATCTGTTCATCGTCTGGATGTCCGCAAAGGAGTTCGTTGTATCCCGGATAAGAGAACTGCATTTTGTTTTTCACCTGCATGCGGCAACCTTTCCAGCGGTTACCGATCATCAGTCCGTTACGGGCGATTTCTGACCAGGTAAAAGGCATCAGCAGGCTTCTGCGTTCTTCGGCTGTTGTTTTCCAATAATTTGCCTTGAGTTGTTCATTATTCCCGATCTGCAGAGAATCTGCACCACTGAATAACTCTTGCCAGCGGTATCCGTCAACAGTGACGAATACCACACGCCGGGCAGAAGTGTACATGGTAGAGAATAACAGTGCCGCTAATAAAATCAGAGTCTTTTTCATTATTTCTTGTTTAAGGATTATTACTGTAACCACCAAGGTTTGTCGGTAGTTTTGTCTCCTCCTCCGAATTGGCTGTCCAAAGCTGCCTGTACGTTTGCAGCATTGTTGTTGTATTCACTTTGCGGATACATCCACCGGTAAGGCAGTTGTACACCGGAAGCTCTGCGGAAATCAGGATATCCGGTCCGGAGTGCTTCATAATAGGGCAACCAGACACCTCCCTGCAGGAAGGTCGGCAGGTATTTCTGCATGGCGATCCGTTCGATCTTCTGTTCAGTGGAAAGTGTGGAATCATAAACCACTTCACTTCCTTGCAGATAAGTTTCGGCAGCGTCTTCGCTCAGATAAGCAGCTACATCGGTAGCGTATGTGCGGTAGAATTTGAAAGATGCCTTGACTGCCGATTCGTAATATGTCTTGTCATCGCCGTTGATCCATCCTCTGACAACTCCTTCGGCCAGGATCAGCTGTTGTTCGGTATACCCCATCAGGATCATCGGTTCGTTGGTTGCATTTTTATAGTAACGTTCGGTCGGCTTGGAGCAGAGACCGGCTGTGGCTTTGTCGTTGACCAGACTGTAAGGCACGGCGGGATCACCTCCATCGTATGCAGTAAAGTCATCGATTGCCTTGCCTTCCTGTTCTGCTTTGGGAGTCTGGGTTGCAATGGCGAACAGACGGGGGTCTTTGCGTGTAACGAAGGCTGCCACGTAAGTAGAGTCCATGAAACGTCCGGAACCGAAGTCACTATCGTTGAAATAGGGATAGCGGTTGCTGGCCTGATCCAGGTATACCAGCTGTCCGTTGTCGGCTGCACTTTCCATCAGCGGACAGTTGCTGACAATCTCTGCAAAAGTTGCAGGAATATTGATGCTGCCTACCTGAGTTTTGTTTGACAAGGACATCAGGATGCGCAGGCGATAGGCATTGATCAGTTTTCTCCATTGCAGGAGGTTACCGTTGTAGATAATGTCGCCACTGATGATCTCATTGTTGTCTTTCAGCAGGTTGTCCGCTTCTGCCAGTTCGTTGAGAATACCTTCCAGTACTTTCTCCTGACTGTCATATTGAGGCTGGTAGACAGCGCCGGTTTCTCCTTTCAGTGCATCACTGTAAGGAATAGCCCCGAAGTCCATGGTCAGCTGGTAGAAGTAGTTGGCACGGAAGAAATGTGCCAGAGCCTGATAGGCACTTCCGTTTTCGGATACTTCCATCATTTTGGTGACATCGCGCAGATTATTGTAATAGTCGAAGTCTCCTCGTGTCCACTTGTACACCTGATAGGCGCTTTCTCCGGAAGTCAGGATCAGCTGCTTGGTAGCGTGGCAGGCATCAGAACTGGTCTGATTAAAGGCTGTATAGGCAATACCTGTCAGCAGCAGTGACGGCTGGGTCGTCGTCGGATTGTTGGGATCTACGTTCAGCTCCTCCAGGTCGATGCATGAAGCGCAGAGGCTGGATGCCAGCAATAAGGAGGCAATATAAGTGATAGATTTTCTTTTCATGTTCGTGAATTTAGCAGTTGGTTGTTAGAAAGTAATGTTGGCGCTTACACCGATGTATCGTGCAGACGGGTCCTGAAGATCGCTGTCGGAAGCACCGAAGTCAGGATCCAGATAAGGAGTTTTCTTCAGTACGGCCAGGTTGTTTCCGTAGAGAGTCACCTCCAGTCCTTTGATGGAGTTGGAGTGGATCAGATGGCTGAAATCATAAGATACGGCCACACGTCTCAGTTTCAGGAAAGAGCGGCTGAATGTATTGGCGAACAGCTCGCTTTCACTGGTACGTACGACAGCACGGTACGGGTAGTTTTGTGCCCAGGTCTGAATGTTGACTGCTGTTTCGTTTTTCTTGTATACACGGGTATCGCTGATGATATTTCCGTTGACATCGTAGGTTACTTCACCGCTTACGATATTGACACCTTCCGGAACATAGATGGGCTTTCCTCCGTTTTCATATTCTTCCTGACGGTACATGGTTGATTTCGGATGTTTTCCGCCCCACCACATTTTCTGGGTTGTAGTTGAGATCAATGTACCTCCGATAGCTCCGTCCATGTCCACGTTTACTGTAAAATGATCGAACTTGAAAGTGTTCTGCAAACCGAAGCGGACATCCGGATCCTGATTGCCGATGTAGCTTTTGAAAGCACTCTGGGTAGGCATACCGTTGCTGTCGAGGATCAGCTGGCCGTCGGGAGTCTTTTCCCATTCGGTAGCGTACATGGCATCTGCCCGGTCACCGAGCTTCAGATCGCCGTATTTCTCCTGACCTCCGTAGATTTCAGTCAGCTTGCGGATGTTGGTGCTCCAGTTGGTGGACAGGTTCCAGGTAAATTTCTTGCTTTGGATCGGAGTTGCTGTGATAATTAATTCTGCTCCGTTGGTTGTATAGGTATTTCCGTTGACATAGCGGTTGTTGAAACCTGATGCGACGGAGATCGGAAGCTGAATGATACTGTTCTTGTCGATCATGTGATAGTAAGTAACATCCAGGCCGAGACGGTTACGCAGGAAAGAGGTTGAAAGACCGATTTCGTACGAGGTCGTTTTTTGTGGCAGGATATTGGCATTCAGCAGGTCTGACTGGTAAGTAACCGAAGGAGTACTTCCGTAAAGAATGCCCTTGGAGTAGGTTGCATACAAAGAATACGGATCAAGGTCGCTGGATACCTGTGCCCATGCACCGTTTATTTTCAGATAGTCCATCCAGGATGGAAGACTGATATACTGGTCAAGCATCGCACTCAGTGAAACAGAAGGATAGAAGTAGGAATTGTTTCCTTTGATGATGGTTGACGACCAGTCGTTACGTCCGGTCAGAGTCAGATAGACACCATCGAACAGATCCAGATTGACAGAACCGTATACACTCTCGATCGCTTTTTCGTTCATGGAGTTGGTTGCTGAAACAGGATTCAGACTGTTACCCATGTTGTATACACCCGGTACGATCAGTCCGTCGGTTGCCTGATATTCGCTGCGAATCTGACGGTAGTAGAGTGAAGAACCGGCATTAACGGTCAGCGCGAAGTTTTTGTTGAAGGCACGGGTATAGGTTACCAGTACGTCGGTATTGATATCCAGCTGGTCTGTGTTCCAGGTCTTGTAGTCACCGTTGCGGGAGTCACCGTAGTTCATGTAGGATTTCGGTGATTTCATGTCTTCGAAGGTATCTTCCAGACGTCCTGCTGCACGACCCTGTATGCTCAGTCCCGGCATGATGTCCCAGTTCAGTTTTACCTGACCGTTGGTTACATTACGGTCGTGTACCTGAGTCAGTTCGTAAGTGGCGAAATACGGGTTGTTATACCAGGCATAGTTGTAGTTGGCCTGCCGTTCGCCTTCTGCGTCCGGACGCCAGTGGTGGGCGGCCAGTTCTTTTCCGTTGACATCGTTACCCATCCACAGCAGAATGGTGTACATGTGGTTTTTCGGTCCATATCCGTAGCGCGGATAGTTGGGTGAATAGACTTTATTATAAGAAAGGTTGGCTGACAGAGTGACGGCATCACTCAAGTTGTACATGCTGTTGAAGTTCAGGCCTCCGGTGTATACTGCTGTATTGGGTACCTGACCTTTCTGATGAGAAAAGTCACCGTTGAAGTTGTAGTTGGCCTTTTTGCTCTTGCTGGCAACCGAGAAAGTAGCCTTGGTGATGATTCCGGTCTGAAGGAAGTCTTTCAGGTTGTCATGCGCTTCCCAGGTGATAGGAACACGCTCATATTTGGACTGGTCATCATAAATTGTGCCGCTGACATCTCCCCACCAGGGAATCACCTCTCCGGTTTCCTTGTTGCGGATGGGACTGTTCCACTGTGCGATCTTTTGTCCTTCGAAACGGGGGCCCCAGGTCATGTCACCGTCGGAGATACCGCCGTCGGCACCATCCCAGAATGCGTACTGTCCGTTAGAACCGGAACCGAATTCTGTTTGTGTTTCCGGGAATACGGTAAATCCGGCTGTTACCATGCTGGAAAGTCCTGCCTTTACGGTCAGTCCTTCCTTGTCTGCCAGTTTGGTGGTGATCAGAATGGCTCCGTTCTTACCTCTGGAACCGTACAGGGCGGCAGCAGCCGTACCTTTCAGCACGTTGATGCTCTGGATGTTTTCCGGAGAAACATCAAACAAATCTGATTCTACTGGAACACCGTCGATCACCATCAGCGGAGTTTTTCCGCGCAGGGTAAAGGTCGGTGCCTGGAAAATACCGGTCGGGTTGTTCACGGTCAGACCGGCCACTTGTCCGGACAAAGCGTTACCTACGTTTACTGTACCCGGCTGGTCGAGTGCTTCGGTATTGACTTGCTGGGTGGTATAACCGATTTTCTTTTTCTGCTGTTTGATACCGATGGCTGTGACCACAACTTCGTCGATAGCCTGAATTTCGTCTGTCATCTGTACATTGATGACTTTCTGCCCTTTAACGGGCTTTTCCACCGTATTATATCCGATATACGAATATACCAGGGTTCCGTCTGCCGGGACATTAATTTCATAGCGTCCGTCCAGATCGGTTACGGTTCCTGTTCCTGAATTACCTTTTACGGTTACCGTAGCTCCGATCAGGGTTCCTTCCTTGTCGGTTACGACACCTGTTACCTTAATATTCTGTGCCCATGCGTTCAGAGACGACAGCAGGCACAGAAAAACAATACCTAATGTTGCTTTCATACTTTGGTTATAAATCTGAATATGTGAGTCGGATGTAAGAAGCAGAATCAGTAAAGATTCTTCAGATCCACTCTCTGGAAGATGGCGAGCAATGCCTGGCTGTCCTTGCGGTTTTCGTCCAATGATTTCTCAAAGGTACTTGTATCCGAATCGATGGCAGCCAGTGATACTTTCAGTACATGGCAGAACTGCTTTTCGGATTCTTCCGGAGTGATTTCATGTTTTTTGAGTGCCTTGCCAAGTGCTTTTTCAATATTCTTTACCGCGTTGTAGATTTCCGGTTTCCGGATGACGGTACGTCTGGTAGGATCTCCCGGTACAACCTCTTCTTTGGTTACATAAGTGTCCTTGAACAGACCGTAAAAATAGGCAGCTTTTTTCCCGAACCTGGATGAACCGGATACAGCAGCCAGGTCTTCGGCAGTAGGATCTCCGTAAGCAGAATAGAATTCCCAGGTCATGTCTGTACCTGCGGTTTCACTTACAGAAGTAACGTTCTCTTTCTTTTCATCGTCTGCGGCATAACGGGTTGCTGCAGAGGCATTCATAGCGTTCATGCATAAAAATGCACAAGCCAGGATTAAACTTTTTTTCATGTCTTGAAGTATTTTTTGACGCTGCAAAAATACCCCTGCTGCGTAACATGCAGGTTACGCAGTTGTGAAGAAATTGTTACTGAAAGAATGGCTCTGCATATGCCGGTTCATTCGTGCGGTCGTTAAGGCTGAATCGTGCGGTCGTTGGAGCCGGATCGTGCGGTCAATCGGGCTGAATCGTGCGGTCGTTGTGAGGAAAGCGGATGAGGAAACGTGTCAGACCGTCAGGCCATGTACGCAGAGAGAAAGTACATCCGTGTTTGATCAGTACGTCACGGATAAAGATGAGGCCGATCCCTTGTCCGTTGGGCTTGGTGGAGAAGAACGGGCTGAATAACCGGGCTTCTACTTCGCGGCTGATACCTGCTCCCGTATCGGCTATTTCCAGTGTCACCGGACTGGAGGTTGTCTGTATATAGATATTTCCGTGAACCTCGATACTTTCGGCTGCATTCTTGAGAATATTTACGATTACCTGTTCAAAGAGAGTCGTGTCCATCTGCACTTGTGGATTTTCTTCACACAGGTTGATATGAAGCTGGATATCCTTGTTCCGGCAAATGTTCTCCATGAAGCGTTTGCAGGCTGTTACCCGTTCGTTCAGATAGACAGTCTGGAGCTGGGCATCAGGGATCTTGACCACATCTGCAAAGTTGGTGATAAACCGGCTCATGCTGTAACACCGTTCCACGCATACCTGCATCACTTCGCGCAAGTCATCAGAGTCTTCCGTATCCTGCAGGGCATCGCTCACGGACTCCAGGGTAGATGTAATGCCTGCTACGGTATTGTTTACTTCGTGTGCAATCATGCGGATTACTTTCTCGTAGGCTTTCTTTTCAGCTTTTACAACTTCGGAGGTCAGGCTTTCGATGAGGATGAACGGGTGGGCAAATCCCCGGTCGACAAAAGAGAGTCGGGAGCAGCGGTAGATCATGGAATCGCTCAGACGTATGGTTTCTGTCTTGTTACGGGCAATGCGGTTCAGTTCCTCAGCCAGAGGAGAATTCAGTTCTTCAATTTTTTTCCCGGTCAGTTCTTCCGGAGCGGTATAACCCATAAACCGGACAGCGGCCTGATTGAGCATGGAAATGTGATCATCGAAATCCAGAATGATCACTCCCATGGGAGAAGCACTGATCAGCAGATCCAGGAAATGATTCTGTTCACGCAGGCGGAGACGTTCGTCTTTCAGTTGTTCCATCATGCGGTTGAACACTTGTACGATGCGGTCGGCATCCTTTTGTCCTACGGGCGAAAGCCGGCTGCTGAAGTCCTGTTCGCGCAGCAGTTCCATTCCGTTTCCGATACTTCGGATCGGTTTCACTACCTTCTGATAAAAATAAATAAGGAAGAGGAGTGTGACCAGGATTACTCCTTCTATCAGATAAAACAACACCCCCCGATCCTTCAGGATAAGAGCAGAAATCAGGCAGCCTGCTGTCAGCAGCAGGAAGGCGAGAATGAGGAACTGAGTTTTTATTTTCATACCGGTGAAGTTTAGGGATCAGGAATTGCCGACAGGCAGGTTGTATTTTTCCAGCCGGCGGTACAGAGCTCCCCGGCTGATACCCAGTAAAGCAGCTACCTGTGATAGGTTGTTGCCACATTCTTTCATAGCCTGCAGAATGGTTTGTTTTTCGATCTCTTCCAGTGTCATGCCTTGAGGCACTTGTAGCTTTGCGGCAGAGTTATGAACAGGCTGTTGATAACATAGCCGGAAGTCTGCTTCTGTCAGTCTGGTCTTTCCGCTGACCAGCAGGGTACGCTCCACCAGATTCTTGAGCTCACGGATATTGCCGGGATAGGGAAGTGACGACAGGAAATCAAGTGCATCACTTGTAAAATCTACGGGTGGTAACTGGTTTTGTTCACACTGGCGGTCGGCAAAATGGCGTGCCAGCAACGGAATATCCTCCCGCCGTTCGCGCAGGGCAGGCAGATGAACGGTGATCAGGTTGATGCGGTAGAACAGGTCTTCGCGGAAAGTATGTTCACGGACCATTTGCGGAAGATCTGCATTGGTGGCACATACGACGCGGATATCCACTTTTCTCGGACGGCTGTCCCCCAGCACTTCGAAGGTCTGGTCCTGCAGAACGCGCAACAGTTTTACCTGGCAACTGAGATCCAGCTCTCCGATCTCATCCAGGAAGATCGTTCCCCGGTCGGCCATTTCAAACCGGCCGATGCGGTCTGTAACAGCATCCGTAAAGGCTCCTTTCCGGTGACCGAACATTTCACTTTCAAACAGGCTTTGTGAGATTCCTCCCAGATTGACTTTGACGAAGGGGCCCGAGGCCCTCCGGCTGTTGACGTGCAGGGCTTCGGCAATCAGTTCCTTACCCGTACCGCTTTCTCCTGTGATCAGGACCGGTGCGTTGGTTGGAGCAATCCGGCAGAGTGTATCGAGCACTTCGTTCAGGGCTCTGCTCTTGCCGATGATCCGGTGGCGGTCGAATCCGGCGTGCTTCTGGTCTGCAGATCCGGGCGTTTCCTTTTGCGGGGCAGTCAGTTCCAGAGCTGTTTCAATGCGTTGCATGAGTGCGGCATTGTTCCAGGGTTTGGTAATGAAATCAAAAGCTCCTGCCTGCATGCCTTGTACGGCCAGACGGATACTTCCCCATGCAGTCATCAGGATAACCGGAACATCCGGCCGGAAAATACGGGTCTGCCGGAGCAGGGTCAGTCCTTCTTCTCCGCTGGTGGAAAGCGTGAAGTTCATGTCCATCAGGATCAGCTGCGGAGCAGTCCTGCGGATAATTTCGATAGCCTCTTTGGGGCCGGAAGCTGTTTCTACCTCGTATTTGGCCCGTTTCAGCATAAAGCTGAGGGAGGACCGGATGGCACTGTCGTCGTCAATGATAAGAATCATAAAGGTCTGTTTGTATTGTTGAGTTACTGCAAAGATACTTCTTTTTGGCAAATTTTTTTACACTGGCAATTTGTTTACTTCAGAGAATGATTTCTGAGGGACTGGCTGATGTTGCCAGAGCAACGGTTAGGAATGAAATGTTTGCAATTCTTTCCGGAATCCATTACATTTGCCGCCCGAATTTCTTCATTCTCCTTTTGACGCACGTTTGTATTTGGAGAGTGGATGACAGAAAGTAAATAAGTTCCAGAGAAAATAAGAGTGTGAAAACAGACCATTTTGAACAGCTTTATCGGGGGAATTATGCCCGTCTGTATTATTATGCTTTCCGCTTTGTTGCTGACGAAGAGGCTTGCCGTGACATTGTCAACGATGTTTTCGAACAGGCCTGGAAGGATCGGGAGCAATTGCAGGAAGCAACGGCCGTAGCTTGCCTTTACACTCGTACCCGTAACCGTTGCATAGACTATCTGCGCCACAGACAGGTGGAACAGCAGTACGCCACCTTCCTCCGTACCCTCACTTCGGAGGATCCGTCCATCCCTCCCGGGGAGCGCGAGGAGCGGGTGAGGCGCATGGAGCGCTGTCTGGAGCGGATGACCGATCCCACCCGGAGCATTGTGAAGCAGTGTTATTACGACGGGAAGAAATACCGCGAGGTGGCCGAGGAGAGGGGCATCACGCCCGACGGGGTGAAGAAACACATCGTGAAGGCCCTGCGGATGCTGCGGGAGGAACTGGGATGCGGAGAAAAACGGCGGGGGAAGGTACCCGGAAAGACGGATGAAACGTAATTGGAATACAGAAAACGATCGACCGATGGATATGAAAGAGAACGAAGACAGAATGGGGCGTACGCTGGATGCCCTGGAGCATCCCGGGCGCTTCACAAAGGAAGAACTGGAGGAACTGCTGGCCGACAGGGAGTGTGTGGCAGCCTGCCGCGACCTGCTTGACTGCCGCGAGGCGCTGGCACGCCGTCATGCCGCAGCTCCCGATGTGGACGGACAGTGGGAGGCTTTCTGCCGCCGCCATCCGGATGCTGCCGGTGCTGCCCGCGGCAGGAAGCGGATGCGCAGGGCGGCCTGGTGGACGGCGCTGGCAATGGCGGCTTCGCTGGCCCTGCTGATGATGCTGCCCCTGACGGGACGCAGGGAATATACGGTGTTCAGGGCCGGACCTGCCGGAGGGGAGGTGAAGGAGGAAGTGCGTGGCGGTATCCGTACGGTCCGCATTCCCCGGGGCATGAGCCGCCGGCTGGTGCTGCCGGACGGGTCGCGGGTGTGGCTCAATGCGGAAAGCTCGCTCAGCTATCCCGGGAGCTTCGGCGGAAGGGAACGGCGCGAGGTGACGCTGCAGGGGGAGGCCTACTTTGAGGTGGCGCCCGACAGCCTGCATCCCTTTGTGGTGGAGACGGCGGCCCTGCAGACGCAGGTGCTGGGCACTTCGTTCAACGTGAGGGCCTATTCGCCGGAGGATACGCGGGTGACCCTGCTCCGGGGAAGCGTGAAGGTGAGCGACAGGCACCGGGGGGAACTGCTGCTCAGACCGGGGGAAGGAACGGACTGCAGCCTGGGCAGGAAGACCGTGGACGATGCGGAGGACTGCCGTGCGTGGACCGACGGCCGGTTTGCCTTTGATGATGCTCCGCTGGTGGAGATCATGCGCGAGCTGGGGCGGTGGTATAACGTGGATATCGTGTTCACCGACAGGGAGGTGATGCAGGAACGCCTGCATTTCCGGGCGGACCGGAAGGATTCGCTGGAGCAGGTGCTGGAGCTGCTGAACTGCCTGCGCAAGGTCAGGGCCCGGATCGAGGACGGCCGGGTGGTGGTGGGCATCTGAAATTTTTTTTCTGAAAAAAATGTGCTTTTCCGGTACCCGATCGGGCATGCTCTCCGTAACAGAAGCAGAATCAGTCAGAATTTTGAACCATGAAAACGAAAATGATCTTTTTGCTGCTGGCATGGACGGGGGCGGTCCTGACCCTGCCGGCTCAGACGGGACGCCCGGTCAGCGCAGAGCTGAAGGAGGTGCCTCTGTCGGCTGCCCTGAAGAAGCTGGAACAGGCTTCGGGATGCAGCATTCTGTTTACTTACAGCGATGTACAGCCTTACCGGGTGACGGCTTCCATCCGCGATATGGCGGTGGAACAGGCGGTGAAGAAGCTGCTTGAGGGTAAACCGCTCACCTCGGTGCGCAGGGGGGAGGAGTATCTCATCGTCCTGCCGGACAGTGTGCACAGGCTGCCGGTTGCCGTGCGGGGCAGGGTGACTGACGAGGCGGACCGTCCGCTCCCGTACAGCAACGTGCTGCTGCTTACGCCCGATTCGGTGTTTGTGAACGGATGCGTCAGCCGTGAGGACGGCTCGTTCCTGATGACGGCGGAAGAGGGGAAGGCGTATCTGCTGAAGGTGTCGTCGGTGGGGTATGCGACCGTGGTGCAGGCTGCGGCTGCCGGCAACCGGATCCGGCTGGCTCCCGACGCACAGATGCTGGAGGAGGTGACCGTGACGGGCCGCCGCAGACTGATAGAGCCTTCGGCCGGCGGGGTGAAGGCGAACGTGGCCGGTACGTCGCTGGCACGGATGGGTACGGCGGGGGAGATGCTGGCTCACCTGCCTTTTGTCACCAGCCGCAACGGAAGTCTTTCGGTGCTGGGAAGCGGTACGCCGGAAATCTACATCAACAGCCGGAAGGTGCGCGACATGGGGGAACTCGACCGGCTCCGGGCTTCGGAGATCCTGTCGGCGGAGGTGATCACGGCGCCCGGCCCGGAGTATGCTGCCGACGTGCCTGCGGTCATCCGCATCCGTACGCTCCGCCAGCGGGGTGAGGGCTGGAGCGGAAGCGTGAACCTGGGCTACAACCAGGGACGGTGGGCGAACGGCGACCAGCAAGTGGCCCTGAATTTCCGCACCGGAGGGCTGGATCTTTTTGTGAAGGGCTATGTCAGCGAAAAGAATTCATACGGAGAGACGGAGGCTGTGATCCGCACGGAGGGAAAGGATGTGTGGGAGACGGTGGCCGGCGATGTGCAGACGTCGCGGTCGCAGAGGTTCTCGGCCGAGGCGGGCTTCAACTGTGAGGTAAACGAGCATCATTCGTTCGGGGTGAAGTATACGCCGGGGGGAACACTGGGCACTGCCATCCAGCGGTCGTGGGGGGAAACGGTCACTTCCTGCAACGGGACTGAGGTGGAACGGGCGGACTTCGTGATGCGTTCCTGTCCCCGCGACGGGATCAATCATGCGGTCAATGCGTATTATGTGGGCGAGGCCGGCCGGTGGACGCTGGATCTGAATGCGGATTATCTGGACAACCGCATGAAGAGCAGCCAGTATGCGGAGGACGGAAGCGAGGCGGACATCAGCAGTGTGTCCGACTCGGAAAGCCGGCTTTATGCGGCCCGGCTTCAGGCAGGCGTGAAGCTGGGAAAAGGGCAGCTGTCGTTCGGGTCGGAAGGAACGCTGACGGAGCGGAAGGATCTTTTCACGCAAAGCGGCTTCTCGGCCGATGCGGACAATTTCATCCGCCAGCGTGCCTTTGCGGTCTTTGCCGGGTATTCGGCTTCCTGGGGAAAATGGCGGGCGAATGCGGGGCTGCGCTATGAGCACCGTGCCACGGATTATTGGGATCAGGGGGTCCGGGTGGAGGAACAGAGTCCGGTGTATGATGAGCTGATTCCCACGGCGTCTGTCAGCTGGTCGGACCGGGATCTCAGTCTGGCACTTGCCTGGAAGACGATGCGGACCAATCCTTCGTATGCCTTGCTGACCAATGCCGTCAGCTACCGGACCCAGTATTCGTATACGACGGGGAATCCGGGACTGGAACCGTCGCAGGCCAGCATCCTGTCGCTGAACCTGGCTTACAAATGGCTGTTTGCCTATGTGCAGTATGGGCGTACCAGAAATTTGCTCACGAACATTACCATGCCTTACAATGAGGAAACCCATCCGGGAATCCTGCTGTTCACTTCGGCCAATCTGGCACCGGGTTCAAGCTGCATCATCAATCTGAGCGCTGCTCCGCGGATCGGTGTCTGGCAGCCGCAGTTCAGTATTAGCGGGGTATATGCTGCTCCCGACGGCCGTAACCTGGGGATTGAGGTCTGGCGCCGGCAGCCGCTGTTTAATTTCGGATGGGACAACAGCTTTACGTTGCCGCAGGGCTGGTTTCTGAACGTACAGGGCAGTCTGCAGACCGCCGCACGGATGGGATTCATGGTGAACCGTCTGGAGGGCCGGCTGAATGCCCGTGTCAGCAAGTCGTTCCTGAAGGACGATGCGCTGACGTTGTCGCTGACTGCGGATGATATACTCCGTACCGGGTATTATCATTTCAATGTCTATGGGATCGATTCCTACAACGGGAACCGTATCTACCGCGACTGGCAGCGTGTGGGGATCCAGCTTTCGTATAAGTTCAATGCCACTAAGAGCAAATATAAGGGTACCGGAGCCGGTCAGAGCGAAAAGGCCCGTCTGTAGGGCTGCACCGGTTCTGCCTATTCTCTGCGGATGATCTCCTCGAAGTCTGCATCGATCCCGGTGTTCCGGTCGAAATCCCAGAGCGTGAGGCTGCGCAGCTGATAGTAGTAGTACCAGTAATAGAACAGCTCGTTGATGTGTTTCTGGCGGGCTTCGTCCTTGCTGACCTGGGCGTCGTTCAGGTCGAGGGTGCTGATCTGTCCCACCATGAAGGTTTCGACATTGGTGTGATAGCGTTTGCGGGCAATCCGGTCGGCTTCTCCGGCAATCTTCAGCTGGCGTTTCTGGTTGTTGAACTGTTCGGTCAGGATGAAGAGGTTCTGGTTGAAGTCCATGGTCTCCTGGCGCAGCTTGCTTTCAGTCACCTGACGGTTGCTTTCGGCCACACGGACCTGTCCGCGCCGTTTTCCCCAGTCGAGCAGGGGGATTCTGATTCCGACTTCCACCACCTGATTGTCTTTCAGGTGCTGGTAGGAGGAACGGAAGCTGTGGTCGGTGCCCGTATATCCCACCTGGGCGAACAGGGTGATTTCCCGGAGATTTCCCCTGGCTTTGGCCACTTCGTAGTCGGCTTCCAGCTGGCGCCGACGGATGTTGCGGGCGAAGGAGTTGTTGGCCAGGGCTTTTTCCAGCACGTCCTGATAGTTGAGCAGTCCTCCGGGAATGGAGTCAGGCAGGACGGGGTCCAGTTCCTCCTGTCCTTCCAGGGCCAGGAACGAGCGGAGGGTGAACATGGCATTCTTCAGGGAACTTTCGTTGTCGGTCAGGGCCGATTCGGCATTCAGCATGTTCAGCTGCAGCTGGAGCAGGTCGTTTTCGCTGATCTTTCCCATGCGGCGTTTGACCTTGGCCACTTCGTACAGCTTGCGGGCATTTTCCAGGTTCTGGCTGGAGATGTTTACCCGTTCGCGTGCCAGCAGCAGATTGAAGAAATGGTTGATGGTGTTCAGCGTAACGTTTTCCGTGGCACTCAGGAAGGCCGCTTTGGCTTCCTCATAGCGTACCGGCTCGATGCGGCGGTTCCACTTCACATTGTTGACGCTGAAGATGGGCTGGTTGAGGGTCAGCGCCACCGGAACGGACATGAACTGGCGGGATTTGTTTCCGCTGAGCTGGCTCAGGTAGTCCAGTGAGGTCGTGAGCGACAGCGTACCTCCGGTCAGCCAGATGCTCTGGTCGATGGAGATCGATCCGGACAGATTCATATAGTCATTGCGCACGTAGGTATAGGCTCCGTTGTCCTGCTGGTAGGAGTTGTATTTCTTGTTATAGCTCGGAAGCGTGGCCGTAAAGCTGATTTCCGGTAGCAGGTTGGCCTGGAAGGTGCGGTACTCCCAGTAAGCTGTTTTCAGTTCGTTGAGGGCCACTGCTGCATCTACGCTTTGCACCCGTGCCAGAAGGATGGCTTCATCGAGTGTGATGCTGCGTCTGGCGGTTTGTGCCGTGCCTGCCTGGGGAAGCAGGGGCAGAAGGCTCATCCCCCATGCTAGAAGGATCTGTTTCATTGTTTTTCGGTTCATATGGCTTGTTGTTTTATTTTTATGGTTCTGGTTTCCGGTTTGCCCGTTTTCCCGGGTCTTCCAGCTTGTTCGTTTTCTCTGGTCTTCCGGTTTGCCCGTTTTCCCGGGCTTCCGGCTTGCCCGTTTTCCCGGGCTTCCGGTTTGCCCGTTTTCCCGGGTTTCCGGCTTGTTCGTTTTCTCTGGTCTTCCGGCTTGCCCGTTTTCTCGGGCTTCCGGCTTGCTTGCTTTTTCTGGTTTCCGGCTTGCCCGTTTTTTCTGGTTTCCGGCTTGCCCGTTTTCCCGGGTTCCCGGTTTGTCCGTTTTCCCGGGTTTCCGGTTTGCTCGTTTTTTCGGGTTCCCGGTTTGCTCGTTTTCTCGGGCTTCCGGCTTGCCCGTTTTTTCTGGTTTCCGGTTTGCCTGTTTTCCCGGTCTTTTCAGCCTTTTCTCGGGCTTTTCGGTCTTTTTTCTGTTTTATATCGCGGATTTTTCCGTTTTTTTGTTCTGTATTTGCAAGGTGGCTGTTCTGTTTTGTCCGTTCGGAAGGAAATACACAAATCCAGTGCCAGAATTGCAAGTTGTTGATTATCAGATACAGCCCTTCCGGTGAGTGTCCGGAAATGGACACTTTCTGATTCTGTAGCGGAAGACTGTCCGTTTTCGGACACTCGGGGAGATAAAGTATTGCAGATAATCAGGCAGTTAGGATTCTGGCACGCAAATTGTTTCAGGAAGGGTACCGTTGAAAACGGATTTGAATATGTATGAAAACGGACAAGGAAAATTCAAATAATCATGGATAGAGAAATACCAAAGAAAACATTGCAGCGTGAACGCCGGAAGCGGTGGCTGGGTTATGGAATGGCCGGACTGTTGCTGATTGGCGGCATCACCTGGATTCCTTCATTGATGCAGAGCCGCGTGAATGAGAAGGATCTGCTTTTCAGTGTCGTGGACCGCGGGACGCTGGAAGTGAGTGTCAGTGCTTCCGGAAAAATAGTTCCGGCAGTTGAGGAGATCATTACCTCGCCGGTCAGCGCACGTATTGTGGAAGTGTACCGCCGGAGCGGAGACAGCGTGGAGGCAGGGACTCCGTTGCTGAAGCTTGATCTGCAGAGTACGGAAACCGAGTACCACAAGCAGCTGGATGAGGAACGGATGAAACAGCTTCAGCTGGATCAGTTGCGGATGAATAATGAAACTTACCTTGGCGATCTGGCCATGAAGGTGAAGGTACAGGCCATGAAGGTGGGACGCATGGAAGCTGATTTGCGTAACGAACGCTATTTGGACAGCCTCGGATCGGGGACTACGGACAGGGTACGTCAGGCGGAACTTGCTTATAATACCGGATGTCTGGAACTGGAACAGCTTCGTCAGCAATATGCCAACGAGCAGAAAGTGAAGGAGGCTGATCTGAAAGTGAAGCAGCTTGAACTGGATATTTTCCGCAAGAGTCTGTCGGAAACCCGGCGTACGCTGGAAGATGCTCAGCTGCGTTCGCCGCGTAAGGCCATCCTGACTTCCATCAATACGCAGGTAGGATCGCAGGTGGCGCCCGGGAGCCAGGTGGCGGTGGTATCCGATCTGAGTCATTTCCGGGTAGATGGAGAGGCAGCCGAATCATACAGTGACCGGATTGCTGCCGGTGCCAGGGCGATGGTTCTCGTCGGGCATGAAAGGCTGGAAGGGATGGTGAGCAGCGTGACACCGCTGAGCCGTGACGGAATCATGTCCTTTACGGTGCAGCTGGATGACAGTAGCAACCGCCGTCTGCGTTCCGGACTGAAAGTTGATATTTATGTCATCAATGCGGTGAGGGAAGAGGCTCTTCGCATCAGCAACGGGTCGTTTTATGTGGGTGCCGGCGAGTACGAGCTTTTCGTGAAAGAAGGCAGTGGCCGGCTGGTGAAGCGCAAGGTCCGTCTGGGAGCATGCAGCTACGACCAGGTGGAAGTGCTGGACGGCCTGAAGGAAGGTGATTGCGTGGTGGTGAGCGATATGAGTATGTATCAGAGCCGGACACAGATCAAACTGAAAGAAAAGGAATGAGAAAAGAAATCTGAACGAGTTCTGAGCGGAATCTGAGAGCAGTTTGAAGCTGAATCAGAAACCTGAGCGGAATCTGAGAGCAGTTTGAAGCTGAATCAGAAGCCTGAGCGGAATCTGAGAGCAGTTTGAAGCTGAATCAGAAACCTGAGCAGAGTCTGAGAGAATTCTGGGCAGAATCTGAGGAGAATTTGAGAAAATAAAACAGGAAATCAACAAAAAAGACAAAAGATATGATACGGGTTTATTTCAGACAAGCATGGATCATGCTGAAACAGAACCGGCTGTTCTCGTCGGTTTACATTGTGGGAACGGGACTTTCCATTGCTCTGGTGATGGTTCTGTTTGTCATTTATTATGTGAAGGCCGGACCGGTTTATCCGGAATACAACCGGGACCGCATGCTGGTGATCAAAACGATGAAATCGCAGGATAAGGGTTCGAATGGAACATCCTGCAATACCGGAGTCTCTTATTTCGTAGCGAAGACGCTGCTGAAGGATCTTCCCCATCTGGATCAGATTGCCGTGTTTCAAGGCGGATGGGGCAGGATGCGGGTAGACCTGCCCGGCAACCAGGGAAGCCAGGAAATCCAGCCTGGATACGTGGACTGCGGGTTCTGGAGCATGTTTTCTTTCCGTTTTCTCTCGGGAAAGCCTTTTGTACAGGCTGATGTGGATTCCCGTCTTCCCGTGGCTGTCATCTCCGAGAGTCTGGCCCGGAAACTGTTTGCCACGACCGATGCGACAGGGAAGTATCTGAGCGTGAATGCAGAGAGGATACGGGTATGCGGAGTGGTGAAGGATGTGTCGTACGCAACCCCCACAACGGTCGCCGACCTGTGGATGCCCATGACGCGTTGTCCGGCGTTCGATGACAAAGATCCCGACGGAAGGCTGAACGGCGCTTTCTGGATCTACCTGACGGCACCGACCCGGGCGGAAAAGAAGCAGCTGCGGGCGGAAGTGCAGGATGCTTTCCGGCGTTATAATGCGCAGGATCATCCCTATGTCAGCGATCTGATGGAACAGCCGGACGACTATTGGAAAAGTTCGTTACGTACGGACTGCATGGGGGCGCCTGATGTGAAGCAGACCGTCCGGCAGCTGGCTTACATTCTGCTGGCCCTGCTTTTCATCCCGGCTCTGAATCTGGGCGGACTGATTTCTTCACGGATGGACCGGCGCCTGGGCGAACTGGGAGTCCGGCGGGCGTATGGAGCCACCAGCCGGATGCTGGTGAACCAGGTGCTATGGGAGAACCTGTTGCTGACCTTACTCGGAGGAGTTGCCGGAATGTTGGTGTCGTGGGGCATCCTTCTGTCCGCCCGGGGATGGATCCTGAGTCTGGGAACAGCCAAGTGGGGGGGGATCCCATACTCCGATGCGTCTCTCTTCCTGGGACCGGAGGTGCTCTTCAATCCCTATGTTTTTGCGATGGCCTTTCTGGCCTGTCTTTTCCTGAATGTGCTTTCGGCGCTGATACCTGCCCTGTGGGCGTTGCGTCACTCCATTGTCAATTCACTTCATGCACAGCGATAAAAACCAATGACTATGTTTCAGAATATTCTACACCAATTATGGAATCAGCGGAGACAGAACGGATGGATTCTGCTGGAGCTGATCGCAGTGACTTTCTTTTTGTGGACGGTGATTGATCCCGTCTGTGTGCTGACGGGCAACCGGCTGATTGCTCCCGAGTTTGAATCCGAGGGACGGTATGTGCTCGAACTTGAGGCCTATGATTTCAACGATGTGCGCTACCGGAAAGAGGTGACCGACACCGCCCAGCGGGACAATCTCCTGCACATTGCCGGTCTGATCCGCCGGTGTCCGGAAGTGACGGATCTGACCTTCGTGACGCCTTATTCGTTTCCTAACTGTAGATCCTGGAGCGGCTATACCATTGCCACGGACACGCTCGACAACGCACAGACACGGAAGCTGTCGGTTCAGTATTATGAGTTTTATGTCCGCGATGGCGGCAACCTGTTCCGCACCTACGGCATGCGTGATGCCGTTACCGGGCGGGATCTTGAGATTCCGGCCGACTGTCTGGATGGCGACAAGGTGTTTGTTTCGGCCACACTGGCCCGCCGCTTTTACGGAACAACGGATGTCCGGGGAAAGAAATTCTTCATGAGCGGCAAGCCGTTTGAAGTGGCCGGCGTGTTCGGTGAGTTCAAGCACCGCGATTACGAGCAGCCCTTTCCGCTGGTTGTCTTTCTGAATTCCAGATTTGAGCCCGAACCCTATATCCATTGGCGATGGTTTATCGTTTTCCGGCTGAAGGACGGTGTGGATGCCCGGGCCTTCGAGAAGCGGTTCCGCGAGGAAGTGGTTCCGCGAGGAAGTGGTTCCGCAGCTTCAGATCGGCAATTTCTGCTATCCGGAACTGGTTTCGTTCAACCGGCAGATCCGGAACGAGCTGGAAAATAGCGGTACACTGAACAAGCTGCGTGTGCAGTATGCTCTGGCCGGATTCGCCCTGCTCTGCATCTTCCTGGGCATGACCGGCACTTTCTGGGTGCGCTGCGATGCCCGCCGTGGGGAGATCGGCCTGATGCGCAGTCTGGGTGCGACGAAACGTGACGTGCGGAAGCGTTTTCTGGTTGAAGCCTGGCTGCTGGTTACGGTGGCCTTCCTGATCGGCCTTGTGGCAGTGGCACAGTATGTCGTGACTTCCGGCAGTCTGGAAGGGGACGACACCTTCTACTGGCAGAACCGTCCGCTGGCCCATTTCCTGGTGGTGAGCGGTGTCGTATACGTCCTGCTGGCAGCGGTTTCCCTCGTCAGCACGCTGATCCCCGTGAGCCGTATCGCCCGCGAGGAACCGGCCGACGCACTGCGTGATGAATAAGTATGGTATGAACAAGTTAAAAAACGAATGCAATATGGCAATAATCAGACTGACCGGGATCAATAAGATCTACCGGGTGAATGAGATTGAAACCCAGGCTCTGGAGAATGTGAACCTGGAAGTGGAAAAGGGAGAATTTCTCAGCGTGATGGGGCCTTCGGGCTGCGGCAAGTCGACGCTGCTGAATATCATCGGCCTGCTGGATGCTCCGACGAGCGGAACGCTGGAGCTGAACGGGAATGTGATCACCCCTGCCATGGGCGACCGCCGGCTGGCAGAGTTCCGCAACCGGACGCTGGGGTTTGTCTTCCAGTCGTTCCATCTGATCGGCTCGCTGAATGTGATCGACAATGTGCAGCTTCCTCTGCTCTACCGCGGAACGGGATCGTCGGAACGCCTCCGTCTGGCGCAGGAAGTGCTCGAACGGGTGGGACTGAGCCACCGCATGCGGCATTTCCCCGGCCAGCTTTCGGGCGGGCAGTGCCAGCGTGTGGCCATCGCCCGTGCCATCATCGGCAATCCGGAGATCCTGCTGGCCGACGAGCCGACGGGTAACCTGGACTCCCGGATGGGGGCGGAAGTGATGGATATCCTCCACCGGCTGAACCGGGAAGACGGACGGACCATCGTCATGGTGACGCACAACGAAGAACAGGCACGCCAGACTTCGCGCACGATCCGTTTCTTCGACGGACGGCAGGTGGAATGACGGATCATCCTGCCCAGCCGGCACGGTCGAGGCCCCGGTAGCCGATGGCTTCGGCCAGATGGGAGGGCAGGATGGAAGGACTTCCTTCCAGATCGGCAATGGTGCGCGCCACCTTCAGGATGCGGTCGTAGGCGCGCGCCGAGAGGCTGAGCCGCTCCATGGCAGTCTGCAGCAGGCGCAGGCCGGCTTCGTCCGGACGGGCATAGCGGGCCAGCAGGCGGGAGGTCATCCGGGCGTTGCAATGAATTCCCGGATGGGCGGAAAACCGCTCTTCCTGCAGCCGGCGGGCACGGACCACGCGCTCCCGGATGACGGCACTCGGTTCGGAAGGACGGGCGTCGGACATCTTTTCGAAGGGGAGAGGAGTGATTTCCACCTGCATGTCAATGCGGTCGAGAAGCGGCCCGGAGATGCGGCTGAGATAGCGCTGCACCTGTCCCGGTGTACACACGCAGGGGCGTGTCGGATGATTGTGATACCCGCACGGGCAGGGATTCATGGAGGCCACCAGCATGAAGCCGGCCGGATAGTCAACGGTGTAGCGGGCGCGCGACACGGTGATGTGGCGGTCTTCGAGCGGCTGGCGGAGCACCTCAAGCACGCTGCGGCTGAATTCGGGCAGCTCGTCCAGAAAGAGCACACCGCCCGTGGCCAGGCTCACCTCGCCGGGCTGTGGGCTGGCACCTCCTCCTGTCATGGCCACCTGTGAGATGGTGTGATGCGGGCTCCGGAAGGGACGCACGGTGATGAGCGGGGTATCTTTTCCCAGTGTTCCGGCTACGGAATGGATCTTGGTTGTTTCCAGACTTTCCTCAAGGGTCAGCGGCGGCAGAATGCCGGGCAGGCGGCGGGCCATCATGGACTTCCCGCTTCCGGGAGGCCCGATCATCAGGATGTTGTGGCCGCCTGCCGCTGCCACTTCCAGGGCACGCTTTACGCTTTCCTGTCCTTTCACGTCGGCAAAGTCCGGGCCGGCTGTTTCCTGTCCGCGGGCAAATATCTCCCGGATGTCCGTATGCGTGACCGGCAGGTCTTCTTCTCCGTTGAGGAAGCGGATCACCTGGCCGATGTTGTCGGCTCCATATATGTCAATGCCTTCCACCACGGCGGCTTCGCAGGCGTTCCGGCGGGGAAGGATCAGTCCTTCCAGCCCCTGGCGGCGTGCGGCCAGCGCAATGGGCAGGGCACCGCGGACGGGCTGCAGACTTCCGTCGAGCCCGAGCTCTCCCGTCAGCATCAGGTGCGGAAGCCGGTCGCTGCGGATTCCGCCGGTTGCAGCCAGAATGCCGGCGGCCAGCGGAAGGTCGTAGGCCGATCCTTCCTTGCGGATGTCGGCCGGTGCCATATTGACCACCAGCTGGCAGGCGGGAAACGGGTAGCCGTTTACCTGGAGGGCTGATACGATGCGTTCATGACTTTCCCTGACGGCCGAGTCGGGCAGGCCGACCAGAAAGAAGCGGATGCCGCGGGAACTGTTGACTTCGATGGTGACGGGGGTGGCGTCGATACCTTGTACGGCGGCACCGAATGTTTTGACCAGCATGGTGTGTTTTTCTTTATTGTATGTTTTTCCGGTTATTTGATGAGTTCCTTCAGTTTCGCCTTGAGGGCTTCTCCGTGAAGGCCGGTGCCGAGGATTCTGCGGCTGTGGTCAATCAGCAGGTTGGCCGGCAGGCGGGCGACGGAGTTCTGCCTGACAAGCTGGTTGTCCCATCCCTTGAAGTCGCAGGTCTCCATCCATTGCTTGCTGTCTTCCCGGCAGGCCTTGAGCCAGTCTTCGCGGCTGGTGTCGAGCGAGAAATTCAGCACCCTGAATTTTTCTTCAGGAAAATCGCTGAGCAGGCTGAAGAGCGAATCGCGTTCGCTGATGCTGGCTGCATCCCAGCTGGCCCAGAAACTGATCAGTGTATATGCTTCCTTGCCGCTGTTCCAGGAAAGGTATTTCCCGTTGCGGTCCTTGCAGGAGAAATAGCTGACAAACCGGCTGTCGTTCTTCTTTTCACCCGGCAGGGCAGTGGCGGGGGCAAGTACCCGGCAGTCTTTCACCCTGCCTGTCAGAGGCTCCATCAGTCGGCTGATCCGGTCGCGGTCGGGGTTGGCTGTACGGATGAAGTATTGTTCCAGCACATAGGCCGAGGCGAAGGATTCCGGATGGCTCTGGATAAAGGTTTCAGCTTGCTTGCGGAGGAAGGCTGTATCATTCTCATGGCCGCTGATGCTGCTCAGGAAATCACGGTAGTCGGAGTTGGGCCCGTCACCTTCTGTCTCAGGGTGGCGGAAGCTTCCTTTCAGCCTGACTTCCCAGCCTTTTCCTGCAAATATCGGGATGTACATACCAGAGTCGTTCACCAGTCGGAAATTGGTGAATGTATCAGGAATAAATGTATAGGTAAATGTTCCGTTCTTCGGAAAGATTGTGTCCAGTCTGGCTACCGGATCGTCATAGATGACTAACAGTCTGTCTGTCTGCAGACCGGTGAGTTCTCCTGTCAGTTCAAATTTGACTTCTTTCCGGCAGGCGGGAAGAAGCAGAGTAAGAGCTAGTATCAACAATAGCGAATGGCGTCCTTTCATTGTTCCGATTTGTTTTTTTGCGAAAGTACACAATTTTTTGGTGAACCGGCTGATTTTATGAATCTTTTTTCATGAATAAAAAAAGGGCATGTCAGCCGACATGCCCTTTTGAATTTCTTTGTTCAAAATGAGAACCAGTATCTCAATGATTACTGGATGTCATATTTAGCAAATTCACGGTCAATCTTAGCGTGAGCAGCCAGATTTGCATCTTTCTGAGCTACTTTAGCCAGGCTAGATTTAACCAGATCAGCGTTGTTAGTTCTAGCACCAACGATAGCCATCAGGTAGTCAGTGTAAGCATCCGGATTCTTAACAGCAGTCAAAGTGTTCTTTGCCTTGTTGTAATCCTTAGCCAGGATCTGAGCCAATGCAGCTGAGTTAGTCTTAGTGTCGCCGAATGCAGCAACAGCCTTGTCATACTGACCCTGTTTGATGTACAGGTTACCCAGAGCTTCGTTAGCAGTGTTAGCACCGGTAGACTTGCTCAGGTAGTTTTCAGCTTCAGCTACGTTACCTTTAACCAATTCGCACAGACCGAGGTTGGTGTTAACTTCAGCAGCGCTTGAGCTCTTGCTTGCAGCCTGTTTGAAGTAGTTTTCAGCAGCAGCCTTGTCACCAGCCATGTAAGCCATCATACCCAGGTTGTTGTAAGCACGGTAGTCGTTCGGGTATTTTTCGATTGTACGTTTGTAGATAGCTTCCTTACGAGCGTTGTCGTTAGTCAGAGTTGCAGCATACAGCAATTCGTCTACGCTGATAGAATCTTCTTTAGCATCGAATGCAGCGTTGATTTCTTCGTCGCTACGGCCGATTACTTCATAGTTTGCAGTCAGGCGAGCACGACGCAACTGCGGCAGGATTTCGTCAGCCAGAGTTTTGTAAACTGAAGAAATGTTCTTGATTTCAGATTCGCGCTGTTCCGGATCCTGATACATAGACAGTACACGCAAGATCAGGTCTTTGTCCTGGATGTTAGATTTAGAAACCAGTTCCTGGAATCCTTCCCAGTCCTGAGCAGTGTACTTAGTGTCTACAGTAGTTTCGATCTTACCTTTCTTCAACTGCTGGTTCATGTACTTTTCAGTGTTGTTCTGACGGTTTTCAGCCAGAGTAGTGTTCAGCTTCACACCACCATCAGGAGAAGCGTAAGCAGAGATTTCGATGTTGTCCAGTTTGTAGTTCTTGGTGTCACCTGCAACAGCAACCACTTTCTTGTGGAAGTCTTTCAGGTTTTCAGACTTCAGTTCGCTTGCGCGGAGGTTAGCCTGCTGGATCAAGAACATGATCTGAGCTTCCTGAGCCTGTTTGATGATACGCTGGAATGCATCCGGAGCGTAAGCTGCGTTAGCAGAACCTACAGTCGGCAGTTCAGAAGTAGCGATTACACCGTCAGCGATCTTTACAGAAGGAATGGTGTATTCTTTTTTACCTTTACGGATTTTGAAATCCAGGTACAGTTCAGATTTGGCCATTTCGGGAACATAGTCGAAAGAAGCCTTCATAGTATAAGTACCACCAGTCTTGTAAGAGATAGTCTGGTCGTTACCTTCTACTTTTTCTCCCTGGAACATAGCCGGCTGACCTTTAGCTTCGCCGCCTTCCCATCTCAAAACCGGAGTTACTTCAACAGTTGCGTTTTTCTTGAAGTATTTTTCCGGGAATTTACCTGTAATGGTTACAGGAACTTTACCACCGACAGCTTCTAACACTTCAGGGTTCGTTGTGAAGTAGTCAGCAGACAATTCGCCCATCTTGCTACATGAAGAGAAAGCAAGGACCAACAATAGATCGGAAGAGCGTCGTGTAGGGAAAGAGTGTAGATCTCGGTGGTCGCCGTATCATTAAAAAAAAAAAA
>ENA-UPSX01000018-UPSX01000018.1-human-gut-metagenome-genome-assembly--contig:-NODE-18-length-39126-cov-24.667930_pt1 | contig 39126 bp, 33 predicted proteins | sample MGYA00250045_ERZ773367 | MGnify/ENA primary metagenome ERZ773367 (study PRJEB29103, sample SAMN06112033) | human gut metagenome | biome: human gut; feature: ankylosing spondylitis patient; material... | reverse complement strand
TTTTTCAAGCAGAAGACGGCATACGAGATAAGGCCACGTGACTGGAGTTCAGACGTGTGCTCTTCCGATCTACCCTCCCCGTAAAATTAACCTGTCGTTCATTTTCACACCGGCAATCGAAGGAATTTTTCCAACAACCGACGATTCCGCCAGTCGACAGGACGATTCGGACGATGACGCTCCATGAGGAGAAAACAGAAAAGGTTGGCGAGAGGTGAGAAGGAGATGAGTTCTTGCGGAGCGCGCGATGGACATAGAGTGGGTGGGGATATCTCACAAAAGTGACGGCTTTTCGCTGAAACGCGAATGGCCTGTTCGAAGAGAAACTCTTTTGCCGGACGCCAAAGGTGTTGAGAGGCGCGCACGCGAGCATGGACTGAACGATTCGGGCTTCTGCGCTCCATTGAGTGGAGAGGCAGTCAGAGCTAGAAGATGGCGCCCGATAGAGGAAGTCGCGAAAGTGGTTGGGAGATCAGAAAGAGAAAACAGGTCTCCTATACGACGAGAGCCCCGTCCGACAATTCGGAAGAGGCTCTCTTTCAGCTTATATCAGGTGTGGGAGACACCCGATAAAATGCCAATTAGAAGTAATGGATCAGACCGAAGCCAGCTTCGATATCCGTTTCTTCGTACTTAACAGTCTGATGGTCTCTAACACCAGTACTCTTGAGTTCACCGTCGTTGTAGGCAGCAAAACCGTAGAGCTTAGTACGCTTGCTGAGCGGATAGTCGTAACCAACAGAAATGCCCCAACGCTGGATATCTGCCGTACGGACAGCACTCACCTCAGTAGTCGTACCAAAGGAGGTATCAGCTTCCGTCTCGCCGTCAGTATAGTTGGCGACCGTGTAGAGGTTACCGCCAAAGAGAGGCGTAATCGCGCCAATCGCGATGGCATAGCCCTTCATACCTTCATCGCTGAGAACGGTACCTTCGTAGACGTCAGCGGCCTCAAAACCACCGAGCTTCTGTTCGTTCTTACCGTACTGAACCATGATCATCGGCTTCGTAAAGCCAAGATCATACGAAGCACCCCAAGAAATACCGAGGGAGTCTTCGGTGTTGGTAGAGGTGCTCTTGTTCATGATCGTGTCAACCACAAGACCCGTGCTGAAAGCACCGAGGTTGTAGGTGGCGCCCAAACCAGCATAGCGCTTGTTCTTCGTCGACTGAGCATCTTCATCAGCGTCAGCAGCGAGCGAGTACTGAGCATAAATCTGGACACCAGCGAATGCGGGCGAACGATAGGTAATCGTGTTGTTGAAACGGTCACGATCACCAATCATGAATTCAGTGTTCTTACCACCAAAGTCACCCCAACCCGTACCGTACGGCGTGTACCCATAAACGAGGTTGTAGGAACCGAGACCAGAGGAGAGTGCCCCTTCACGGCCCATGGAGATGTGACCGAAGTCACCTTCCAAGTAAACGATCGCTTCACGACCAAAAATACGGCCACCCTGACCAAGTTCGCCATCGTCGCTGTCGAAACCGTTTTCAAGGATAAAGCCGGCCTTCATACCGTTGCCGAGGTCTTCCGAACCCTTGATGGTGACACGGGAACCAGAGTACTGACCAGACTTCATCGAGAATTCGTTACCGTCATCGGTACCAGTAACAGGATTCTTGTATTCGTAGTCGTGGAAGTTGAGACCCGTGTCGATACGACCGGAGATCGTGATGTCCGCAGCCATGGCGGAGCCAGCAAAGGCGCCGAGAGCAGCGATAGCAATGAGAGACTTCTTGAACATTTCCATTCCTTAATGTCTAGAAGATAAGTTGTAAAAGGCGAGGGACAGGAGCCGCCCTCGCCCGGACCTTCTCTTGTTGGAAAGTCCGTCATTCCGACCTTCAGGTTGTTGCAACCTCTAGTCAGGAATCTGTCATAACCCTTGCGGCGACCTTCCCGGGAAAATTGGCAAGCACCCGGCGAACCAAAGGTTCCATCACCTGCTTAGGCGATGCTCATGTTCTCATGCAGACATCCCTCCCTATACCAAGGGATAACCCTTAACAAGATCAAATATACAGCTTTTCCCCTACTGCCACATAAAGATTTCTGAAAAACAGAATTTGTGGTAAAAAGTTCAATCCACCCTCTTTTCGTGAATTTTGACGCTTGTTCATCAAGCTGCCGACACCATCGGCCGCCATCACGGCACCTTACATGCTTCTCTCTGGAGATCCGCTCTGCGCGACCCAATGCCGACAGCCGACTAGGCGCCTTAACCACGCACAACACAAACCCACGGACCACTTGGCCTCCCATTCAACGACCTGCACTCAAAACAAAGCAAGAGCCCCCGCCGATTGCTCGGAGAGGGCTCTTTCATCAGATTAGATCAGGTGTTTAAACACCCGCTCAAACGCTGATTAGAAGTAGTGAACGAGACCGACCGCAGCCTGGTAGCCTTCCGGTTCGACGTCTTCCCAGTTGTTGCCCCAGTCAAATTCGTCCTTGAAGTAACCAGCGTCAGCATAGACCTTGGTGCGCTTGCTGAGCGGATACTCATAACCGATGGCGAACGTGTAACGCGTCAGGTCGGCACCTTCAACCGTATTCTGCAATTCGCTGTCCATGTAACCGATCGTCATGTGAGCCGTACCGCCAACGAGCGGAGCGGAAGCACCGATGACCACGCCGTAACCGTCCCAATCACCGTTCAGATAGCCAGTTTCAGTGTCCGGATCCCAGATCGTGTTGGTTTTACCGGAGGAGTAGCTGTCCATCCAGCTCGTCATGCGGGCATCCTTGAAGTAGGCAGCCGACAGGTAGGGCTTGACGACACCGAAATCATACGAACCGCCCAACGTCACGCGAAGCGTGTCGTCAGGGTCTTCGGCCATGGCCGAAGTGTGAGCTTCATTAACAGAATCCACAATACCGATCAAGTTGAGGCCGCCGTTCTTGTACGTGGCACCAACAGCATAGTAACGGTCAGTACGCGTCTTGCCTTCGTCATCGCCGTTCGCACCAAAGGAGTACTGAGCATGAACCTGGAAGCCTGCAAACTCCGGCGAGCGATAGGCGATCATGTTGCTCATACGGGTGTCAAACTTGGCACCGAAGATAAGGCTCTGGTCGCCGACAGCACCCCAACCCGTGCCCCACGGCGTGAAGTTGCCGATGGCGAACGAACCGGCCGTGCTGTTGAGGATGCCCATCTTACCAGCTGCGATCTTACCAAAGTCACCTTCGAGGTAAACAATCGATTCACGACCGAAAAGACCGTCATACTTTTCAGCGCCGTTATCGGAGTCGAAACCGTTTTCGAGAACGAAACCAACCGTCAGGCCGTTGCCGAGGTCTTCCGAACCCTTGATGCCGACGCGGTTGCCCGTGTAATTGCCAGAGGACATTTCGAACTTGGAGGCGTCGTCAACATCCGCCTTGTCGAAATCAACGTTCTGATAACGGAAACCCGTGTCGATACGACCGTAGATCGTGACGTCAGCAGCCATGGCGGAGCCGGCGAGGGCGCTGAGGGCGGCGACAGCAATCAGAGACTTCTTGAACATGTTCAATTACCTTTTCTGTATAAGTCTGATCTGTGAAATGGGATCCGACGGGAATGGAGTGGATCGCCGGATCCCGCATCCGGTACGGCCGCCTTCCCCCGCTTGCCTTCAGGAGAAAGACTTCTTTGCCGTTCGGACGAAGGCATGTTTTCACATCTTCGACCCCCCCTATAGAGGTTTACCCTTACTTCTTTCCGTAATTCACTGCGACAGTAGCTAATTACACAGCAGAATCAGTGCACAAGATTTTGTTGCATAGATGCCAATCGCCCCTCCTCTTGCTTCTCCCAAGTCCACCTTCCGATCCCCTCCGCCCCCTTCCATTCCTAAGGCTTCACGACCTTGGAGAAGTTGCTACACTCCTTTTTCGTAGGAGCCCCTTGACACCGCTTCACACGGCCGCATCCGTCGGTTCTTTCTTTCCTCTTTTCCCGGGGTATTACGATGCTCTCGCGCCCTTTGATCGGCATTCTTCTCGCCTCCGCCGCCGGCGTCTTTTGGGGTTCCATGAGCATTGCGGCGCAGTACCTCATGGAATCGGTGTCGTTCGATGCAATCGATCTTTCCGCCCTGCGTCTAGCGGGTGCCGGTATCCTCCTTCTGGCACTTGAGGGACTCATCCTTCGTGAAGACATCCTCGCCCCCCCCCTTTCGCGACAAGAAAGACCGACGAGATCTGCTCTTTTACGCCCTCGGGATGCTCGGGATTCAGCTCACCTTCTTTCTCTCGATCCGAGACGCCAACGCCGCGACGGCGGCGCTCACGGTGACGACGGGCCCCCTTTTCGTAACGGGCTGGACCGCCTATTCCGAGCGCCGCGCCGTCATGAAGGAAGAGTGGATTTCGATCGCGCTCGCCATGGCGGGCGTCTCCCTTCTCGTCACCAGAGGCGACTTCTCGACTCTTGACTTTTCGCCCGCCGGCGTACTCTGGGGCATTGCTTCGGCCGCCTGCGGGGCCTTCTGCACGGTCCAACCCAGGCGCATGCTCTCCCGTTTGTCGGTCGGAGTCGTCGTGGGCTGGGGCATGGCGCTGGGCGGCGCAATCCTCTGTGTCGCCAACCCACCAAATGTCGCCGCCGTGGAATGGAATTTCGTCACGACGGCCCTCTACTTCTACATCGCCGCCGTCGGGACGGTCGCGGCCTTCTGGTGTTATCTGAAAAGTCTTGCGTACATTTCCGCTCCGACCACGGCGCTTCTCGCCAATTTCGAACCGCTTACGGCGGTGGTCCTGGGCGTTCTTCTTCTCGGGCTCACCCTCAACGCGGCGGAACTCGTCGGGATTGCGCTCCTTGCCGTCATGGTTTTCCGGCTCACGCGCGCGAAGAAGAAGTGATTCTTCGCATCCGCCTTCGCCAACGCATGCCGGAGCGCGTCCGCCTTCCGTTTGCCGCGTCGTGTTCCTCCCGCGTCGCCTTTGGATCTTTTTCTTCCCGCAACACCGACCCGAGCGTTTTTCCTCTCAGTCGGAATTAAGGCGCCTCCCTTAGAATGGATCCGAAAAAGCGCTCGGAGACCGATCCGTCCGAGCCATCCATTCATCCCGATCACAAGGAAACGCCATGTTCACCTTCTTTTCCATCGTTTTCGGTCTCATCTGGGCCGTCGCGAGCTTCCTTCTCCTCTTCAAGGTGTGGGACGGCCTCGGACCGATCGTTCTGGGCATCTCGAAGAGCCACTTCGTGCAGGCGGCCGCGATGATCATCACCTACCTCGTGATCTTCGGCGTTCCCGCCTGGCTCTGGTGCAAGATTTTCGGTTGAGTCTTTCTCTTCCCCTAAATCCGCGTCCGTTCTCCGCCGGCTCTTTTTTCTCTTCCGGAAGGGCGGCCCCTTTTCCTTCGTTTTGAGTGAGGTGTTCGAATGCTCGGCAATCTGCACAACCAAGTCGCCGTCGTTACGGGCGGATCCCGCGGCATCGGCCGCGGCATTGCCCGCGTGCTCGCCCGTGCGGGCGCCAACGTGCTCGTCGCGGGCCTGGAGGAAAACGAGTGCCGCGAAGCCGCGGAAGAACTCCGCGGTCTCGGCGTCGACGCCGAGGGTATCGCCGGCGACGTCACCGATCGATCCTTCTGCGACGAAATGGTTCGCCGTGCGACGCAACGCTGGGGGCGACTCGACATCCTTTGCGCCAACGCCGGAATTTTCCCGCAGGCAAAGCTCGAAGACATGACGGAAGCCGACTTCGAGCGCGTCATGAAGGTGAACGTCAAGGGAACCTTCCTCTGCGTACAGGCGGCGATCCCCGCGATGAAAAAACAGGGATACGGGCGCATCGTTCTCACGAGCTCCATCACGGGTCCGATCACGGGTTATCCCGGCTGGGCCCATTACGGAGCGTCGAAGGCCGCGCAACTCGGCTTCATGCGCACGGCCGCGATCGAACTCGCCCCCTTCGGAATCACGGTGAACGCCGTGCAGCCCGGCAACATCGCAACGGAAGGTCTTGACGGACTCGGAGACGAATACCTCGCCCGAATGGAGCGCGCGATTCCGATGAAGCGTCTGGGCACCCCCGAAGACATCGGAACGGCCGTCCTCTTCTTTGCCTCGAAGGAGGCGCACTACGTCACGGGCCAGAGCCTCGTCGTGGACGGCGGACAGATTCTTCCCGAATCTCCCGAAGCGCTCGCCTGAGAGAACGCTTATTCCCCATGCAAAAAACCGGCGTCCGTCGAGCGGAGAGCCGGTTTTTTCATTGTGTTGCCGACGACGGTCTTCGAACGCTCCGGAGTGCCGTACGTCCGGGAACGGGTCTGAAAGTTCTTTATCCCCTCAGTTCTCCGAATCGGTCTTCCCGTCGCGCTCCGCCGTCTTCGCAGGAACCTTGACCGCTTCTTTCGTCCCTTCAGGACGCTGCGCCCCGGCCGAGGGCGTCTTTTCGCCCGACTCGGCCGCCTTCTGCGCCGCACCGCCCGCGAACCTCGCCATCCACGCCTCCATCATGCGGCCCGCGTCTTCGACAAGCTTCACCATGGCCCGCACCCAAGCGTCGACCGTGTCGCGCGAACCCCGCACAAAGGCCTTCGTCTCTTCGGGTGCGGCGAGGAATGCGAGGAGCGCAAAGAAGATGCAGAGCACCACCGCAAGAAGCAGGAGCGCAAAGGAGAGAAAGGCGAGCGCAAGCGCCACGAGAAAGAGAATCGCAAGCGTCACGGCGCGGATCGTTTTGGCGGGCATGGATGTATTGTTGATAAACCAAAGGAACGCGGTTGGGCGGGGCGTCAAACCGCACGTAAAGGAAAAGGCGGGCGCCCGAGCAAAGTCGAACACGGCTTCGCGCGAAACGTCCGCCCTACTCTACCCGAAAGAACGTCGCCCCGCAGGGCGCGGTTCCGCCGGGCATGAGGTTTCTCAGAGCACGCGGCGGTGCTGCCAGAGGTGCACCGCGAGGAACCCGAAGAAGACGCAGCCAAGCGCCCAGTGCGCACCCGTGGAGCGAAGGAAGAGCGCAGCGGTGGATCCAGCGAGCGCCCCGCCCATCAGACGGTTCTGCGCGACGCGGCGCGTACGGCCTCCGGCCTTCGCCTTCTTTTCCGGCACCACGAAGGGTGCGACGAGGTCCAAGACCTTCTGTCCGCAACGCTCCAACACCTCGCCGGCGGGCTCGAGCGTTTGCGCGACCGCTTCGACGGACGCCTTCACGCGGGCGCAGGGCTTGGCGCCTTCGGCGGCCGCTTCACGGCTTTTCCCGTCGGCTTCCGAAGAAGGCGCTTTCGCCGAAGCGCCGCAGACGCATTCCTCGGCGTACTCTTGAGTCTCGGCTTCGCCGGCGGGTGCAAAGAGCGCGAAAAGTCCCGCCGCCTCTCGGGCCAGTTCTTCAAAGGTCCAGTCGGCCTCCGACTCGTCCCAGAGAAGAAGCAGACTGCCCACGCGGCGGTTGAGCTCGACCTTGCGCATCCCGGGCTTCGTCCGCAGCCACGAGACAAGGCCTTCGGCCCAGTCGTCCGAAAGGTCCGTCAAAGCCGGATGACGAAGGCGAAGCCGTCCCGGAACGAAGGAACGCACGGAAGCGACGAGACTCTCGGCGGTAAATGACTGTTCCATGATGAAACTCCTTTCAGTCGTTTTTCGTTTGCACGTCCTTTCCGGGTATCACGAAAGCGCCGGAAAAGGCCCACGGTCGCCGTGCGCCCCGCGTGCGTCCGATTCGTGGACGCCGTCCGTCCCCGCCTTCGCGCCTTCCGCGCGCTCGAGCGAATCGGTGACGTGAGAGAGCGCATGACGGAGATTGTCCGCGACGCCGGCGAGAAATCCCTTGCCGTCGAGGCCGCCCGCATCGGGATCGCGCATGGCGTTCAGACACACCCCGATCGTCGTACCGTTGTGCAGGAGCGCCCCGGCCGCGGGCATGAGCGTGCCCGTGAGACCGCCCGCGAGGAACAAACCGTTCAACCCGACGGACGCGACGAAATTCTGACGAATGCGCGCCATCGCGGCCTTGCCCAGGTCCATCGCGACGGGAAGTCCCGCGAGCGTGTTTTCGGAGAGCACCACGTCGGCCACTTCCTGCGCGATGTCCGCGCCGTCCCGAAGCGTGACACCCACGTCGGAAGCCGAGAGCGCGGGACTGTCGTTGACGCCGTCCCCCACCATGAGGACTTTGGCGCCCTTTTCCTTCAAGGCCGTAACGACCGCCGCCTTGTCCGCGGGAAGAATCCCCGCGCGGTAGTGATCGATCCCGAGCGTTTCGGCGACGACCCGCGCCGTACGCTCGTCGTCGCCCGTCAACATCCAGACTTTCTTGACGCCGCGCTCGTGCAAAGCCGCGATCACGGCCTTCGCTTCCGCGCGGACCGGATCTTCAATCCCGAGAAGACCCGCCAACTTGCCGCCCACGGCAAGATAGAGAATCGACTTTCCTTCGCGCGCGAGACGTTCCGCCGCCTCGTGCCCCACCGCGACCGAGACCCCTTCGTCTTCTTCGACGAAATGGCGGGAACCGAGGAGCACGCGCGCTCCTTCGACCGAAGAGGCGATTCCGTGGGCCACCACGTAGTCGATCTTCGCGTCGTGCGCTTCAACCGCGTGCGCGAGGCCCTTCGCTTCCGCGGCGTGCACGACGGCGCGGCCGACGGGATGAGGAAAGTGTTCTTCAAGGCACGCGGCGAGACGAAGGAGATCGTCGGCATCGTAGCGTTCGTCCAAGGAGACGACGTCCGAGAGCTTCGGCGCACTCGCCGTGAGCGTGCCCGTCTTGTCAAAGACCACGGTGTCGACTTCGGCCAGGGCCTCGAGGTACTTGCCGCCCTTCACGACGACGCCCCGCTGCGTGCCCGTGCGCATGGCGGTGAGAATCGCCAGGGGCGTCGCAAGACGAAGCGCGCAGCTGAAGTCGACCATGAGGACGGAGGCCATGCGCGCGAAGTCCCGCGTCACGAGCCACACGAGCCCCGCAAGAAGGAAGTGGTAGGGGACGATGCGGTCCGCCCACTTGAGGGCCTTTCCTTCGATTCCGGCCTTGGCGGCTTCGGAATTCTCGATGAAGCGCACGATCTGCTGCAGACGCGTGCCGTCTCCCACGCCCGTGGGCCGGATCATGAGTTCGCCGTCTTCGAGGACCGTGCCCGCAAAGACGGTGCCGCCCTTCATGCGGTGAACGGGAAGGGGTTCGCCCGTCATCGAGGCCTGATTGACGCTTCCGTCCCCGTCCACGACGATGCCGTCGACGGGAATGGCGTTCCCGGCATGCACGACGACCACGTCCTCCTTCGTAACGTCGCGAAGCGCGATCTTGACGTTCCCGTCTCCGCGTCGCACCCAGACGCTGTCGACGCGAAGCGCCAGTTCGTCGGCGAGACTCGCCATCGACTTCTTGCGCGTATAGGATTCGAGCATTTCGCCCAGGCCAAGGAGCACGATCAGCAGTCCCGCCGTACGGAAGTCCCGGCGAAGAAGCGAGACGAGAAGCGCCGCGCCGTCGAGGACCGCCACGTCGAAGCGGCCCCGAAGGAGCGACTTCACGCCCGAGAGCACGAAGGGTACGCTCGCAAGAAGCGCATTCGCCGCATTGAGTCCTACGGGAAGAAGCGGGCGAAAAAAGAGAAAGCGCGTGAGAGGCGCAAAATCAAGCGTCCCTTCCTCCCGCCCGGCCGAAACCGGCGTCATGTCGCCCGACCGGGCGGACGCGCCCGAACGGCCCGGGCTTCGTCCCGGAACGCGCGAGAGAAAATGCTGCGAAAGGCGCTGCCAGACGTGCAGAACCGGCATGTCGGAGAGCGCGCGGTTGACGGTCGCAATCGTACCGGACCAGGCGGCGGAGGTTTTCTCCGACGTCTCCGTCCGACACTTTGCGGCACGCGCGAGGGCTCTCCTCGCCGCGGCCGTGTCGACGCGGGTGATGAGGGGCGACTTTTCCAGCGACGCGAAATACGCCGCGACGCGCCCCCGCGCGTCCCAATCCGCCACCGTCACGACGACCGAGCCCGTGCGGGGATTGACGCGAAGACCCGTGACGCCCGATACGCGTTCGAGTTCGTCGGCCAAAAGCTTCGCCGATGCAAGGCTCATCGTCCCGTCCGTGCGCCAACGGGTGCGGTTGCCGACTTCGTGAACCAAAGTGAAGACCATGAGGGGCCTCTAGAAAGTAATTTCGGCGCGAATCCGAAGAAACGAAGAACCTGCGGTTCCCGCCTCTTCTTCGGACAAGGCCGGAAGACAAACGCGTTTCGGGGCGCGGCCTTCACCTCGCCCCGAAAGAGATTCACGCGAAAACGACGCGGCCTCAGGCCGCGGCGGGCTTGCATTCCTGCGCGGGATCGGCCGGCGTTTCGGTAGCGGCGGCTTCCTTCGCTTCCTTTTCGAGCTTGCGCTCCTGCGCCTTCACTTCGGCTTCGGCGACGACGTCGGCCAAATCCTCCTTGACGCCTTCGACGCCTGCCATGATCTTGTCGCGCAGATCCATGCCAGAACTCAGCAGATTCGTCGCGAGGGGCTTGACGTCAAGCTTGCCGCGCGTGAGCGCCACGGCGCCGAGCGCGCCCACGATCACGCCGCCCACAAAAAAGAGTCCGTACTTGGTCGTTTCATTCATTTTTTCGCCTCTGTCGTTATGCCGTTTGCGTTCGGACGTTCATATCCGAAACGAGAATGATTCACATGGCATTTTACCTCTTTCTTTTTCGCGCCGCGTCCGAAAATGACTTCCTTCGAAATTTTTGCCCGACGAAAAGAGGCGCTTCCTTCGGAAAGCAAAGGGTTCCCATTCGTTTTAAAGCCTTCCTCTCCCGTTTGAAGAGACCCGCCCGAAGTCCGCACCTCCATAAAAAAAGGGAGAAAGATTGTCAATCTCCTTCTCCCCTTGCGCGGTCGCTCCGACTCTCGGAACCGCTTACTTCGCGGACTTCTTGTTCCAGGTGGCGGGCCGTCCGAACCACTTCTCGTGGATCTTGTCGTAGGTGCCGTCGGCCATGATCTCGGCAAGCGCCTTGTTGAGGGCGTCGCGCGTTTCGGGGTGGTTCTTGGGCACGACCATCGCCATGTAGCTGCCCTGTTCGACGTCGAGGCGCTTCACCTGCTTGGCGAGCGCCGGGCGGGTCGCGATCATGTAGTCGGTCGAGGCGAGCGAATTGATCGCCGCGTCGCTTCCGCCCTGGATCATGTTGAGAATCGCGTCGGGACTCTGGTCAAAGGTCGTGATCTTGGCGTCGGGGATGGTCTTGGCCTTGTCGTGGCTGATCGAACCCATCTGCACCGAAATGCTCTTGCCCTTGAGGTCTTCGAACTTTTCAACCTTGAGGTCGCTGTTGGCCGGAAGAATCACGGTGATACCGGACATGTAGAAGGGATCGGTGAAGAGCACCTTCTTCTTGCGCTCCTCCGTGATCGCGAAGCCCGCCGCCGCGAAGTCGACGGCGTTCGAGAGGACCGCCGGGAGAATCCCGTCGAACTTGTACATCGTGATTTCGGGTTCCTTCCCCATCTTCGCGCAGAGCGCCTTGACGAGGTCGATTTCAAAGCCTTCGAGCTGGCCCGTCTTCGAATTCATGAATTCGAAGGGCGCGAAGGTCCCTTCACTGGCGACGCGGATCTTCTCGGCCGCGGAAACGCCGCCCGCCATCAGGGCGGCGGCAAAGAGGGCGAAGCACTTGGATTTGAGTCCGAATTTCAGCATGGCGTTTTCCTTCCTGGGGTCTGTCTGTCGAGGGGTTTGGTCTTTCGCTTCGGAAGTCTCCGATCTTTTGGAAGAACCTCGTTTTGCGATGTCGTGAGGATGAATCTACACCGCTTTTTTCCTTTCCGTCGTCTTCCCGCACAACGATTTGAAGGTTCTTTGCGCGAGCTTCGCGCGCCTTGGGCAAAACCTCCCAACCGTCGATTTTGGCAGACCTTTTTCAACCGTTTGCCTTCTTTTGGCCGCCAATGGTCGACCATTTTCCGACACGCTAGGGAATCCGCCCGATCCCGTTTGCCCTGCGGGAAGAAACCCGCGTTTTTCCGCGCTTCCTCATGCCGAAACGGAGGGTTCTCGGATAGGCTTTCCCGTCACGCACACCCATGAAAAAGGAGGAAAACCGTGTCCGACCTCAACGCACTCATCGAGCCCCTTCTCACCGAAGAGCTCCGTCAAGACGTCCTCGCCTGGCGCCGTCACATTCACCGCCATCCGGAGCTGAGTTTCGAAGAGCACGAAACCGCCGCCTACATCGAGGCGGAGCTGCGCGCCATGGGCTACGACGACGTCGTGAGCCCCACGCCCACGAGCCGCGTCGCGACGCTCTGCGGAGGCAAGGGGCCGGGGCGCACGATCGCGCTTCGCGCCGACATTGATGCGCTCCCCGTGGAAGAGGCCGAGGGACTTACATGCCGCTCCGTCGTTCCGGGCGTCTCGCACGTCTGCGGGCACGACGCCCATGCGGCGATGCTGCTCGGAACGGCGAAACTCCTTCTCTCGCTCAAGGACGAAATCCCCGGCACCGTGAAATTCTTCTTTCAGCACGCCGAAGAACTCGCGCCAGGGGGCGCCGCGGAAATGGTCAGGGCGGGCGTCCTCGACGGCGTCGACGCCTGCGTGGGCCTGCACGTCATGAACGACCCGATCGGGCTCGTGCGCGTCACGACGACGCCCGCCGTCACGACCACCTGCGACGAAGTGACCGTCACGATCCGCGGCCGCGGCACGCACGGCTCGATGCCGCACGCCGGTATCGACCCGATTCTGGTCGGGGCCGAAATGGTTCTTGCGATGCACACGATCGTCTCGCGCAACCTCCCGCCCGGACGCTTTGCGGTGGTATCGCCCACGATTTTTCAGGCGGGAAACGCCGTAAACGTCATTCCCGACACGGCCAAAATCGGCGTCAACTTCCGAACGAAGAGCGAAGAGGACCGCAACTTTCTCTTCCAACGCATTGAAGCCGTCGCGCGAAGTGTCGCGGCCGTGCACGGCGCCGAGGTGGAGATCGACGCCGTTCGGGGCTGCGCCGCCACCATTCAGGATCCCGCCATGATCGGACGGGCGCTGCGGGTCGCAAAAGAAGTGATGCCCGCCGACAAGGTCGCGACCGGAAACGGGATGACCGGATCCGAAGACTTCTCGGCCTTTGCCGAGAAGGTTCCCTCCGTCTACCTCATTCTGGGCGGCGGCACGGCCCAAGAGGGCTACCCCTACGCCAACCACCACCCCGCCTTCCGGCCCGACGAGGGCTGCTTCATGCCGGGGGTTCGGATCGAAGCGGCGATGGCGCTCGACTTTCTGCTTCGGCCCTGACGGACAGCGAGACGTCCTCCGGGCCGGAAGTCTCGGGGGCCGTCCCGACGCAGCACACCCCCGCCTCTTCTTTCACTCATCGCCCTTCTGGCGGCGTCGAACGCCTTTTCCCTGCCGGAGACGCCGCGGCAGAACTTAGTGTTCCCATCCCGCACCGTTGCGGTTTCCGCAACAAACGGCTCTTCGCCCGAACACCGCTCAGAAAGCCCCGCACGGGATTCCTTGCCCCGGACAAAATCGGAGGGCGGCGCACTTGGCGCGAAGAGACAGTCCGAAGCTCATGCCGGGCCTCCTCGAGACCGATGCGACGCGCTACACTCCTCACTCTCACTTTTTCTTTTGCAAGGATTTCTCTCCATGTCGATCGAACGACCCCGCATCGCCCTTCTCGCCACGGGCGGCACCATCGTAAGTTCCGGGAAGAGCCCCGACCAGATGACGGGCTACGGCATTGAAAACTTCCGCGTGACCGATCTCGTCGCGGCCGTGCCGGGGATTGAAAAGATTGCGGAACTCGAAGTCGAACAGGTCGCCAACATCGACTCAAGCTCCATGACCTACGGCGTGTGGCGCGCTCTGGCAGAACGGATCGAAGCCTATGCCGCGCGCGAAGACATCGACGGGATCGTGGTGACGCACGGCACCGACACGCTCGAAGAGACCGCCTTCTTCCTGACGCTCGTTCTCAACACCGCGAAGCCCGTCGTGCTCACGGGCGCGATGCGCCCCGCGACGGCCCTCTCCGCCGACGGCCCACTCAATCTCTACAACGCCGTGCGCGTCGCTTCCGCCCCGGCCGCCCACAAAAAGGGCGTCCTCATCGTCTTGAACGACCTTATTCTCGACGCCCGCGAAGGAACGAAGACGAATCCCACGAACGTCGCGACCTTCTTCTCGCGCGACTTCGGCGCGATCGGCATGATCGCGGGACCGCGCATCGAGTTCTACCGCGCCCCCACCCGCTCCCACACGCTTCATACGCCGTTCTCCGTCGCGAACCTTCCCGACGAACTCCCGCGCGTCGACATCGTGGTTTCCCACGCGGACGACGACGGCGTGCTCGTTCGCGCCGCCGTGGCGGCGGGGGCCCGAGGGATCGTGCATGCGGGAACCGGGAACGGTTCGGTGCACGGGAATACCGAAGAGGCGCTCATGGAGGCTTCCAAGGCGGGCGTCATCGTCGTACGCGCCTCGCGCGTCGGCGGCGGCATGACGGTCGAGGGTCTTGCGCACTGGCAGGAAGCGGGCTGGATCCCATCGGGCTCGCTTCTTCCCTGGAAGGCCCGCGTGCTTTTGCAGCTTGCCCTCACCCGCACGGATTCTCCCGCCGCGGTGAAGGAGATGTTTGCGCTCTACTGATGACCGGCGCATGGGACGGCTTTTTGAGAAACCGAAGCCGCCTGCGTCGGACCCGGGCGGCATCCTTTGCGATGCCGCCCATGTCTCCCGTCCTCCCGGTCCTCCGTTTTTTTTCATGAAAGAAAGAGTTTGACTTTCATCATGTAGGGTGAAGACGCTTCCTTTATGTCCATTTTTTCGAAGAGCGTCGCGATGAACAAGAATCTGCGGATTTTCCGAACTTTCGAAGACGGCCGCCGCGTGCCAGTCGGGCACGCGGAGAATCGCAACGGCAACATCGTCTTCCGCTACGACGGCGAATACCTCGCGGCCTTCGGAGAAGCGGTCGGCTCTCTTTCACCGCTCACGCTTCCCTACGACGCGTCCCTCCAACCGACGCCGGTCAAATGTCCTGCCGGACTGCCCGGTTTTCTCGCGGAAAGCCTGCCTGACGGCTACGGACTCTGGCTCATGGACAAGGCATTTCAGAGAAGAGGCGTGCCGCGGGAAGCCGTCGCGCCGCTCGACCGCCTCGCCTTCGTCGGCAATCGCGCCGCCGGAGCGCTCTCCTACGAGCCCGGAGACGACATTCCCGCCGTACGACGGGAATGTCTTCCCCTTGCGGAACTTGGCGCCGCCGCCCAAACGTTCTTCGAAGGGAAGGAGACCGAGTTCTTTGTCGAACTCACGGCCTGCGGGAGTGCGGGCGGCTCCCGTCCCAAGGCGCAGCTTTTCTTCGGCGATGATTTCTCGCGGGCTTCACTCGTCCCGAGGGAAAATTCCACGGCTTGGCTCGTCAAATTCACGGCTTCCGACTTTCCGCTCGGTCACGAAGAAGGCCTCTTCGAAGCTGCGGCCCTTGCTGCGTCGGAGAAGTCGGGCATCCGCACGCCCGCGTGGAGACTCTTTGAAGGTCCTCAAGGAAGGGGGCGCCCCAAGGTCCCTTACTGGCTCGGGATGGAGCGTTTTGACCGGACGTCCGCAGGACGCGTTCACTACGTCTCAGCCGCAGGACTTTTGAACGCCAACTTCCGGGAACCCGTCTTCGACTACTTCGACCTGATGCGACTCACTTACCGGCTCACGCAGTCGCAGGTGGAAATGGAGGAGCTTTTCCGAAGGGCGGTTCTTTCCTACTTCCTCAGAAACGAAGACGACCACGGGAAGAATTTCGGCTTTCTCCTTCACGACGACGGACGTTGGGAATTGTCGCCCTCCTTCGACATCACCTATGCGCCGGGGCCTTACGGAGAGCATGCCACGTCCTTCGGAGGAAACGGACGGCGCATCACGCGCGACGCGCTCGAGCGCATGAGCCGCCTCATGGCGACGCCCGTCGAGAGGCTTGAGGAAATCGTCCGTCAAACGGCCGAGGCAGCCCTCGGCTTTTCCGAGACGGCCTTGTCTCTCGGCGCAAAACGCGCCACTATCAAGGAAGTGAAGGCGCAGGTCGAAGCGGCCGTCGATGCAAATCTCAAGACCATGGGGCTTGTCTGAGACATCACCACCTTTTATCTCTTGGCTGAGGAAACCGAATCGCATCAGGTGGATCCTCCTTGCCGGAGCCCGTTAGAATCATCTCTGGACCTTAAATCGACTGTTTATTCGCATAGCTTGTCTGTTTGCCGTGCGACCGCATCGCTGAAGACCGCATCGCTGAATTTACCGAGAAAAGGAGATTGCCGTGAAACGATCCCTCTTAACTGTGGTTCTCGCCGCCATGCTCGCCGGCTGTTCCGCAACGATTGAATATCACCCTTTTGTCGGAGAAGAACAGATCTTGCAAGGAAATGGCGGCGCATGCGATCTCGAGGAAGGCATCGAAATCTGAGTTAAGGGAGCGCCCTCCAAACCGTTCACAGTCATCGGCTACGTCGACGGAGAATACACCGACGGCATCGGTGAAAAATCCGCCTTGAAGCGCCTAATTGTTGAAAAAGTAAAGGAAGTCTCCGGCTCCGGCGTCATTCTCACATCCCGCCGCTCCAGTCCGGGCGATTCGTACTTTGTTGGTAGAGTGCTCGTCACCGACACGAACTTCAAAGACGAATTCGTTGTTTTCCGCTATCAACCGGATATCGAAATGCCCGCCGCACAACAGGCGGACGAGAATTAGATTGGTATCTGACTCCTCCATGTGAGCCGTTATTGAACAACAGAGCGTTTTCCCGTGCTCGTCGATCAAATCGCGTTGCACTCGAAGCAGGCGATCTTCCCGCAGGAATTACTTGAAAGCGAGCGGCCGACGTCACAAAAACGTCATAAAACCGTATCGAAACATTGCTTTCCCCTAAGCAATTCGCCCTCCTCCGAAAGGATAGCCGTATAATTCCCTGACCTGAAACAACAGACTGAGGTCGGAGCGCTCCGCACCTTCGGTCTGTTTTTGTTTTCACCGCCCCGATTCCGGCGACTTCGACACGACCCCCACATGTTCTCCTCTTCGATCCATTCGATCCGAAAACACTTCACGCGCAGCATCGCCGAGTGGGCGGATGCCGGTACGGGGACGGTTTCGCTGCTCCTCAACAGCCTCGGACTACTTTTGGCCTGGCTCTTCGTGCCGCTCGAGAGCGGCTACTGGCGAAACGTCCGGGAAAACCGCAGAAATCTTTATCCCCACGTCAACTTCGACCGACCGACGGTGGCCGACATCGTCCGCGTCGCCCTGCAGTCGGTCTTTCTCTTCGTCGTCTACGCCTTCGACTGGCAGCGCTTTCGACGCGAGAATCCCCTCGCCCGTCTCGTCACGGGCGTAACGTCCGCCGTGGGGACCCTCGGCGAAAAAATCGGCGCCCTGGGAAGCCGCTGGCTCTCGGGAATCGGCTCCCTGAGCGAAGAGGGCGTCGAGCACCGTCCGGATCCCGTTTCGGGGCCGAAAAAGCGCCTGCAGTCGATTCTCGTCGGCACCGCCGCCGTGCTCGCGATCGGTCTCGCGGTTCTCTGCATCACGCAGCCCTTCGACTTCCGCGGTCAGGTGATCTTCCTCTCGATCATGCTGATTTCCGCCTGGAGCTTCACGCACATCCGTGCGCGCGTGACGCTCATGGTCCTCTTCGTGATTTCGGTCGTGGTGTCGGCCCGCTACCTCTGGTGGCGCTGCACGGCGACGCTTCATCCGTCGTCGCCCGCGGAACTCTTCTTCTCGGTCCTTCTTCTTGCGGCCGAATTCTACGCCTTCGTCGTGACGGTGCTCGGGTACTTCCAGGTCTGTTGGGTTCTGAACCGCAAGCCCTGTCCTCTGCCCGCCGACCGCTCGGTCTGGCCCACGGTCGACATCTTCATTCCGACCTACAACGAGTCGCTCGAAGTCATCAAGCCCACCGTCTTTGCGGCGCTCAACCTCGACTGGCCCGCACACAAGCTCAAGGTCCATCTCCTTGACGACGGAAGCCGCGACGCCTTCCGGGAATTCGCCGAATCGGTGGGCGTACGCTACATCAAGCGCGAAGAGCACAACCACGCCAAGGCGGGGAACATCAATCACGCGCTCGGGATCACGAACGGAGAATTCATCGTGATCTTCGACTGCGACCACGTGCCTTCCTGCGACTTTTTGACGTCCACCGTCGGCTGGCTCGTCAAGGACGAGAAGATCGCGCTCGTGCAGACGCCGCACCACTTCTATTCGCCCGATCCCTTCGAGAAGAACCTCCACCTCGAACGGGCGATGCCGATCGAGAATTCGCTCTTTCACGACTTCATCCAAAAAGGGAACGACACCTGGAACGCCGTGATGTTCTGCGGCTCGAGCGCCGTCATGCGCCGTGCGGCCCTCATGCAGATCGGCGGGATCGCGGTCGAAACCGTGACGGAAGACGCCCACACCTCGCTCAAGCTCAACCGCCTCGGCTGGAAGTCGGCCTTCATCTCGAAGCCCGTCGCTTCGGGCCTTTCGACCGAATCGCTCTCGGCGCACGTGGGGCAGCGCATCCGCTGGGCGCGCGGGATGATTCAGATCTTCCGCCTCGACAATCCCTTCACGGGCAAGGGCCTCACGCTTCCCCAGCGCCTCTGTTTCTTCAACGCGATGGTGCACTTTCTGCACGGACTGCCGCGTCTGGTGTTTCTCGCCGCGCCGTTGCCCTACATGTTCGCCGACATCTACGTCATCTACGCGTCGGCCGCGGCCATCTTCGCCTACGTGATTCCGCACATGGTGCACTCGGCCATCACGAACAAGATCCTGCAGCGGGGCTACCGCTATCCCTTCCTCGGGGCCGTCTACGAAACGGTCCTCTCCTGGTACATCCTGCTCCCGACGACGGTCGCCCTCATCTTCCCGCACAAGGGGAAGTTCAACGTCACCGCCAAGGGGATGACGATCGACAAGAAGTACGTCGACTGGGGAATCGCCAAGCCCATCCTCGTTCTGATCGCGCTCAACCTCGCGGGGCTCGCCGTCGGGATCTACAAGACGATCGTCGCCGCCGACCCGCAGGTCTCGACCCTCCTCATCAACTTCGGCTGGATTCTCTACAACCTCGTCGTCCTCGGCGCATCGGCCGCGGTCGCCGTGGAAGAGGTGCAGAAGCACCGTCTGCCGCGCGTGCCTTTGAACGTCGGCGTGCGCGTGGGACGCGGGGAAACTCTTTCCGATGCGTTTGCCGCGCGCCTTCGCGAATTCTCGCAGGAGCACCTCCGCTTCGAGGTCGATCCCGAGACGCTCAAGAGCCTCTCGGAGGGCGACGAACTCTTCGTCGAAATTCCGACCCGAGGTACGGTTGAGCGCTTCCGCACGACCGTGACGCTCGTCGAAGACGCGGCGTTTGAAGTGCGGGTGGATACTGCCGACCGCTTCGACGAGATTCGTCTCAACCGCGCCACCTTCGCGCGCGAAGGCATTTGGGCCGAGCCCCCCGAAGGCGAGGTCGACGACCGCTTCGTCGCGGGCTTCCTGCGCCTCATCCGCATTGCGCTTTACGGCTACAAGTCGCTTTTGGAATTCCTGCCCGGCCGCGTCGGCCGACTGATCCGTTTTCTTCTTTCGCTCCTGCCGCGCATCCCGCGTCAGGCCGCCACCCAAAGGGTTTCATGATGTTCTTCCTTACGAGAAAGCACCGTACACACCGAGCTGCGCTCACCACGATCGCGGCGTCGCTTACGCTTGCCCTCGGTCTTGCCGAGCCGGTCTTCGCCGCCGACGCGCCCGCGCCCGTGTGGCGCACCGACGCGACGGCCTCCGTCGCCGAGTCGCACGACCTCATCCGCCTCGTCCCCGGAGGACTCGCCACCGCGGTGAAGCTTACGGGCGCGATGCCGACGCAGTACTTCGACTTCGGCGTGCGCGCGGACGAAATCGTTTCGAAGGCGACGCTCGACCTCTCGTTTACGCCCTCTCCCTCGCTGATTCCCGGGACCTCGCAGCTGAACGTCTACCTCAACGGAGAACTTCAGGGCGTCACCGCAATCACGAAGGAAATGCTCGGCAAGCCCACGAGCCTCTCGGTCGCGCTCAACGCGAAGTCCATGAAGACGCGCAATCAGCTGAGTGTCGAATTCGTCGGGCACTACTCGATCGTGTGCGAAAACGAAGGAAACAGCGCGCTCTGGCTCGACATTTCTCCGACGAGCCAGTTGACGCTCGAAAAGCAGAACCTGCGCTTGACGAACGACCTCGCGCAGCTCCCGTTGCCGTTTGTCGACACCTCGGTCGAAAAGGCGACGACGCTCCCCGTGGTCTTCGCTTCGGCTCCTTCCAAAGACGCCCTTCGCGCCGCCGCCATCGTGACGGGCCGCGTCGCCGCGGCGAGCGCCTGGCGAGGCGCCGACTTCCCGGTCTATTTCTCGGAAGTTCCCGCCCAGGGTCACTTCGTCGTTTTCGCGACGAACGAAAACCGTCCGGCGTTTCTGCGGGAACTGGCACCCTTTGAAGGACCGGAACTTCTCATGCTCGACGCCCCGGGCGGACTCTATGAAAAGATGCTCGTCGTCGCGGGCAAGACCGACGCCGACCTCGTGACGGCCGCGCAGGCCTTCGCGACGACGGGGCGCATCCTCATCGGACCGCGCGCCGCGATCAAGGACTTCAAGGCGGCCGATCCTCTTCCCGCCTACGTGTCGCCCAACTGGGTGAACACCGACTTCGCGGTGCCGCTAAGCCAGCTCATCGAATACCCCGAACAGCTGACGGCCCGCGGTGAAACGCTGCCGCCCCTTCACGTCGCCTTCCGACTTGCTCCGGACACCTATCTCACGAGCGCTTCGTCGGCGACTCTGAATCTTCTTTACCGCTACACGAAGCCCGTCACGGGTCAGGCCGCGCAGCTTCGCACCCTTGTAAACGGCGCGCTCGCCGACAGTCAGAACCTCTCCGACGAAGAAAGCCGCGGCGCCGCCATCGTGAATCTGCCCGTCCCCGAAGGACCGGCCGTGACGGCGGGCGCCCTGCATAAGAGGGGACTCGGTTTTGTGAACGACCTCTCCTTTGAAGCGGGCTATCAGCAAAACCCCAACGAAGGCACGCCCGAAAACTGCCGTGCGGCGACCCTCACCTCGCATCAGGTGCAGATCGATCCCTCGTCGATGATCGAATTCTCCGGGATGTACCACTATGCGCAGCTCCCCGAGATCGGACTCTTCACGCAGGGAGCCTTCCCCTTCTCCATGTACGCGGACCTGAGTCAGACGGCCGCGGTCGTTCGCAAGGACGCGCGTCCGATTGAGCTCACGACCTTCTTGAACGCCGTCGGCCGCATGGCGGCGACGACGGGCGTGGCGCCCCTGCACCTCACCGTGGCGAATCCCGAAGATTCGGCTTCTCTCAAAGAGAAGGATCTGCTCATCGTCGGCCCCATGCCCGAAGGCGTGATGGACATCAGTCCGGAATCGGCCGCCGCTTTGGCCGACGGCGTCTCGAAGTGGTTTGCGAAGCCCGTCGAAAAGACGGAAGGCGCCGCCGAACCCGAACGCCTCGCCACGGGTTTTGCCGCGATCGTCTCCGTGAAGTCCCCCGTCGACAACGCCCGCACGGCCGTGGCGCTTCTCGCCGAAGACGGCGCGAGCGGTCATCTTCTCAACCGCCGCCTCGCGAACCCGGGCGACCTGGCGCTTGCGAAGGGCGGCACCGTCTTCGTGGGCGAAGACGAACTGCGCGGCTTTGAACCCGCGTCCACCTACACGGTGGGCGACATGCCGTGGTTCCGCCGCGTGTGGCTGTCGCTCGCCGACCGGCCCTTCGTACTCGTCTTCTGCGCGCTCCTCGCCGCGGTCGTGGCGGGCGCCGGGATCTTCGTCTTCATGCGCCGCTGGATCCGCGGCCGCTCGCAGGGCGCCAACTGACCGCCGAACGTTCTTTGGCCGGCGGGACCTTCCGCCGGCACCCGAAACTTTTTAGAGAACGGAGCCTTCCCGCGCGAAGGCCCGTCCGGACGAAAACCATGAAATCGCATCTCACTCCTCTTCTTCTCGCGGGCGCCATGACGGCCCTCCTCTCGATGGCGGACCGCGCCGCGGCCTGGCCGATGTGGGACAGCTTCAAGACGGTCAACATCGACAAGAACTTCCGTGTGATCGACTACAGCGACAAACGCTCCATCACGACGAGCGAAGGACAGTCCTACGCCATGTTCTTCGCGCTCGTCGCCGACGACCGGGAAACCTTCGCGAAGCTCCTCGAGTGGACCGAAAAGAATCTGAGCAAGGGCGACATCACGAAGAATCTTCCCTCGTGGCTTTGGGGGAAGACCGGAAACGGCTGGGGCATCATCGACACGAACAACGCCACCGACTCCGACCTCTGGATCGCCTACGACCTTCTCGAAGCCGCACGTCTCTGGAACGAGCCCGCCTACGAAGAAAAGGCCCGCGCGATGATGGAGGGCCTCAAGCGCGACGTGCGCGACATCCCGAATCTCGGCAAGGTCCTCCTTCCGGGCGGAAGCGGTTTTGACCACCCGACCCACGTGACGCTCAACCCGAGCTACTACCCGGTCTTCATCCTGCGTCGCCTGGCGCTCGTCGACCCCTACTGGAAGGAGGTCGCCGAAGGGACGATCCGCGCGCTCGTGCGCACGGCCCCCGCGGGCTTCTCCCCCGACTGGGCGAAGATCGACAAGACCGGTAAGCTCATCGCCCCCGAGGGCGAAGACTATACTCTCGGAAGCTACAACGCGATCCGCGTCTATCTCTGGGCCGCCATGACGGATCCGTCGGATCCCTCCTACGGCGTCCTCATGAAGCACTTCGACCCGATGCGCCGCCTCACCGAAGAAATGAACATGCCGCCCGAGAAGGTGGAGATTCTCACGGGCAAAGCGAACCGCGCCGGCAACGCGGGCTTCGGCGCCTGCGTTCTCGAAATGCTCGGGAATTCCAAGACGGCCGATCTTCTGCGCACCGTCATTCAGGCCGAGCCCATCATCGGCGAAAATTACTACCGCAACGTCCTGATGCTCTACGGCGCGGGCTTTGACGCGGGCCTCTTCCGCTTCGACCGCGAAGGCAAGCTCGTCGTTTCGCGCGCGGCGGTGGACGCCAAGCCCCTTCCCGCTCCCGAAAAGAAGGCCAAGGAGGCCGACGACCGGGAGGCGTCGGAAGCTGCGGAAGCTGCGGAGCCTGCCGAACCGGCGAAGAAGCCGGCCGCGACGACCGAAGCCAAGAAGGACGAGAAGTCCGAAGCAAAGTCGGAAGCCGAGTCCGAAGGCAACTCCGAGGCGAAGCCCGAATCCGCCGAAAAGCAGGAAGCCCCCGCGGCGAAGGGGGATGAAAAGGCCGAGTCCGCTCCGGCCGCTCAGGAGGTCCGTGCACCCGCCCAGGCGGCCTCCTCCGCCCCGTCTGAAACCCCGGCCGCGCCCGCCGTCGAGACGCCCGCCGCGGAAGGAGCCAATAAGTGACCGCTTTGCAGAAAACCGCCGTGCCGACGCCCGCCTACTTCGGGCTCGGCATCTGGAACGTCTACTTCATCGGGAAGTTCGCGCTCGCCTACACGGGCTATCTGCGCCTCGACCTCCTTTTGAACGCGGCGTTCTTCCTCTTCCTTCTTATTCCGATCCGCGGGAAGTGGCTTCATCGCCTGCACGCGCTCATTGCGCTCGTCCTCGGCACGGCCCTTCTCTGGTCGGAGAGCTGGCTCCCCGGGATCGACTCGATCCTCGCCAACAAGTCGGGGATCACGGGCTTTTCCGTGAACTACGTCGTGCAGCTCGCCTGGGACTTCATCAACTTCCGCATGGTGGGCTGGGGCTTCGTGATTCTCCTTGCCTACTATCTCCTGCGGGACTTCGTGCGCGTCACGACGATCACGGCGCTCTATCTCGTCTTCCTCATCGTGCAGCCCTTCTTTACGGCGCCCACGGCCCCGGTGCGCGCGGTGCCCGCGGTCGCGGCCGACACCCCGAAGACGAACGAAGAGATCCTCAACCTCGCGAACGCCGCGACCACGACCGACGCCGTCGTGTCGGCCGAGGAAGTGGACACCTGGTACAAGGCCTTCCTCGACTACGAAAAGGACCGCGTCGCGCAGCTGCCGACGGGGATCTCCGCGAAGGACACGCCCTTTGACATCATCATCCTCAACATCTGCTCGCTCTCGAACGACGACCTCGAAGCCTCGAACCTGCAGAACCACCGCGTCTTCTCGCGCTTCAACATCCGGTTCGACAAGTTCAATTCGGCGACCTCGTATTCGGGCCCGGCCGCGCTTCGCCTTTTGACGGGCGCCTGCGGTCAGCCCTCGCACGACGCGCTCTACGACGCGCGCCGCCCGGACTGCGAGATCATGAACCGTCTGGACGCTCTGGGCTTCAAGCAGCATCTCTTCCTCGACCACAGCGGCGCGTACGACAACTACCTCAATACGATGCGCACGCAGGCCGGGTTGACGGCCACCTTCGAGCAGCGCAAGTTCCCGCTCAAGTACATGTCCTTCAACAACGAAGAGATCGCCGACACGCTCGCGGTGCTTCGTCACTGGAACCGCGTGATGACGCGCGACAAAGACGTCCGCTCGGTGTCGCTCTTCAACTTCATCGCGCTTCACGACGGAAACCGCCTGCCGCTTCACAGCCGTTGGGAAGCCTTTGAGCCGCGCGCCAAGACCTTCCTCGATTCGCTCAACACCTTCATCAACGAGCTCGAGCGCGGCAAGCGCAAGGTAATGCTCGTCGTCGTTCCCGAACACGGCGCCGCCGTGCGGGGCGACCGCATCCAGACGCCGCGTCTTCGTGACATCCCGACGCGCCGCATCACGCAGGTGCCCGTCCTCGTGAAGTTCGTGGGACTCAAAAATCTCCCGAAGGAACAGATCCACGTGACGGGAAATTCGAGCTATCTCGCGCTCAGCACCCTCATCGGGCGCACGATCGAGACGAACTTCTTCTCGAATTCGAAGGGAGCGGTCCCGCTCGAGGACCTCGTCAAGGATCTCCCCACGACGCACATGGTTTCGGAAAACGGTCAGGCGGCCGTCCTCGAATACAAGGGCCGGGACTACATGAAGTTGAACCGCGGAAAGTGGGAGCCCTACGGCGGCTGACGCTCCGAAGGCGCTCGAGAACAGGCGCTTCGTTCGAAGGAACAGAGCGCCTTTCCTTTTGTCGTGCGGACTATACTCACTCATCCTTATTCCGAGCATCCCCCAATCAGCAACCAGCCTTCCCATCCGCCTGCGCTGTTGTCTGCGGTCGATTCCGAGCTCCGCTCAAAAGAAAAGGCCCGCCTCCTTATGAGAAGCGAGCCTTTCGAATCCTTACGGGAAGGGGCGCGAAATTACTCGGCCTTTTCTTCCGTGGCTTCGGCGACGGCCGGAGCGGCCTTGTCGACGAGTTCCATGTAGGCCATCGGGGCGTTGTCGCCGACGCGGAAGCCCATCTTCAGGATGCGGGTGTAACCACCCTGACGGGCGGCAAAACGGGGACCGAGTTCGCCGAAGAGCTTGACGACGGCTTCGCGGTCGCGAAGACGGGAGAAGGCGAGACGCTTGTTGGCAAGGGTGGGTTCCTTGGCGAGCGTGATCATCGGTTCGATGACGCGGCGAAGTTCCTTGGCCTTGGGGAGGGTCGTCTTGATGGCTTCGTGCTTGATGAGGGAGACCATCATGTTGCGAAGCATGGCGAGGCGATGGGCGCTCGTACGATTGAGCTTGCGGAGACCGTGACGGTGACGCATGATTAATTCCTTGTTTCTAAAGTTCTCAAAAAGAGTCTCCTTCCCCGACTCTTCTATCCTTTCTTTCGAATCGAAAAGCGGACGGGTGGAGGAGAAAGTGCGAATTGTACGCAAACCGCGGCGCAGATTCAAGCGAAAAGCCGCGTTTTCTTTCGCCGAGCACCGGCATGCGCCCCCCCTCTGCAGAAGCTAAGCCTCCCGGCCCGATCGACTCGGTGCCGGGAGGCTTCGAAATCGGAAGGAAGGAGCGGTCAGCCCGCCTTCTTCGCGCCCTCGACGATCTTCATCGCCGAAGCGATCATGCCGCTCATGTCGCCCAAGTTCCCCGGAACGATGAGGGTGTTGTTCTCCTTGGCGAGTTTTCCGAAGGCGTCGACGTACTTTTCGGCGACCTGCAGGTTCACGGCCGTCATTCCGCCCTCGGTCTGCGTGGCCGCCGCCACCGTGCGAAGGGCTTCGGCCGTGGCCTTGGCGATCGCAAGCGTCGCCGCGGCCTGGCCTTCGGCCTTGTTGATTTCGGCCTGCTTTTCGCCTTCCGACTGCGCGATCGCGGCTTCGCGCGCACCCGTCGCGAGGTTGATCTGCTCCTGCTTCTTCCCTTCGGAGGCGGCGATCAGGGCGCGCTTTTCACGCTCGGCCGTGATCTGCTGCTGCATGGCCTGGAGAATCACGGCGGGCGGCGTCAAGTCCTTGATTTCGTAACGGAGCACCTTCACGCCCCAGTTCATGGCCGCCTCGTCGATGGCGGAGACGACGTTGTTGTTGATCGCGTCGCGCTCCTCAAAGGTCTTGTCGAGCTCCATGCGCCCGATGACGCTTCGCAGCGTCGTCTGCGCGAGCTGCGTGATGGCGATCACGTAGTTGCTCGTGCCGTAGCTCGCGCGCTTGGGATCGGTCACCTGAAAGTAGAGGACGCCGTCGACCGTGAGCTGCGTGTTGTCGCGCGTGATGCACACCTGACTCGGCGTATCGAGCGGAATTTCCTTCAGCGAATGCCGATAGGCCACTCGGTCGATGAAGGGGATGATGATGTTGAGTCCCGGATTGAGGACCGCATGGAATTTCCCGAGGCGCTCCACGACCCAGGCCGTCTGCTGCGGGACGACCTTGATCCCCTGCACGGCAAAGAGAAGCGCCACGCAGACGAGCACCAGCGCAAAAATCAAAGTGCCGCTCACGGCCCAAGAAACATCGTTCATAACGGTTTCCTTCTTACGATTGAATGGATTCTTTCTTTTCGAGAACAAGCTCGGTCCCGTCGACCCGACCGATCGTCCAACGTCCGGCCGCAAGGGAGCCGACCGCGGCGCGGGCGCGCCAGCGGGCCCCGCGGTAGATCACCTCGGCCGAACCGTCTGCCGCAACCGAGCGCACCTCCACTTCGCGGCCTTCGTCGATGGACTGAAGCGCCTCGGCTTCACCCCCGGCCTTCCCGCGGCGAAGCACCCTTGCGACGAGACACCCCGCGATCGTGACGAGTCCCACGGCGAGACACTGAAGCGTGAAGTCCAGCCCCGCCCAGGAAGCGAGTCCGCCCGCCGCAAGTCCCAAAGCCGCGGCGAGGAGATAAACGGTTCCGAGCATGAGTTCGATCCCGAGCACGACGAGCGCGGCGATGAACCAAAGAGATGTGGTCGTCATGGCGAATTCCTTCCCTTATTGTTTTCCGCGGCCGCGCGCGGCGCGCTTCGCTTCTTTTTCCGCGAGCTTGAGGAAAATCATCCCGCCGAAGAAAAACCACACGGCGAGCACGATCCCCTCCTCCATCTCCAGAAGGACGGGGAAGACGATGAAGAGCACCAGGGCGACGCCGAGGCAGGCAAAGCCCAAAAGCATCAGTTGGTGACGCCGCTCGAGCCTTCGTCCCGACGCAGGCGCTCCGACGGGATTGGGAGGTTCGACGCGCTTGGCGCCGCGGGCGAGATAGGCCGTGACGCGCTTGGACCAGCCCGCCTCCGAGAGGTCGTTCATCTCGAGATGCCGGTTCTCCGCCTTGATTTCGGCGAGTTTACCCGCCTGCAGTGCGTCGACGTACCGAACGAAGTCACCGTCTTTGGGTTCCTGACCGAGCATGAGCCCTCCTCACTATGTCTTAGAACCTAGCTTAGCAGAAGAGATTGCGCCGTATAATCCCGATCTCCGCGGATAACGAACGGTTACGCGCCGTCCGTAGGAACGCGGAAAAAAAAGTTTTGCCCCAACCGGTTCGAGGCCTTCGCCATGTTCGCCCTACTCGGCTCCATCCTCGTCATCCATCTCTTCGCCCTCATGTCGCCGGGCCCCGACTTCGTCTTCGTCACGCGTACGGCGGTCGTGGAATCCCGCGCCCGGGCGCTTCTCGGCGTCGTGGGGATCGTTGGGGGACAGATCGTATGGTCGGGCCTTTCGCTCCTAGGCCTCGACATCCTCTTCCAACAGTTCGCGGGTCTACAGAAAATCATCGCCTTTGCGGGCGGCTGCTACCTTCTCTGGATGGCCTTCGGGATTCTGCGCTCCGTTTGGCGGACGCGCGCCGCGAAGTCTTCGACGGTCTCGGCGGACGCTCCCGCCCGCGCCGGCGACGAGGGCGGCGTCAAACACCCCTTCCTCTACGGGCTCTTTACGAACCTTGCGAACCCCAAGGCCCTCGTCTATTTCGGGAGCATCTTCTCGACCTTCGTCACGCCCGACGTCGACGCGTCCTCGCGCATCGTGCTCTTTGTCGCGATGACCGTCGAAGCCTTTCTCTGGTTCGCGACCGTCGCGCTCCTCTTCGGCTCGGGACCGCTTCGCGAAGGCTACCGCCGCATCGCCCGCGCGATCGACGCCGTGACGGGCGTGCTCTTTGCGGGCTTCGGCATCGGGCTCGTCGTCTCGGTCCTAAGGAACGAAGCCTAAGGCATCGGCCTTATTGCGAAAAAACGCCCGTCTCCGATAGAGTGGTATCACCATGACGAACGAACACCTCATTTCCGCCCATCGATTTAGCTTCCGCTTTAGCTTTACGAGCTGAAGCGGGCAGGTTGTCGTTCGCACCGATCCACCTCAAAGAGCCCGCGGTTCCGCCGACGGGCTTTTTGTTTGGATGTTTATTCCGATCCTCCCTCCCAACCGAAAACCCATCGAGCGCACTGCGGGCTCTTTCCCTCTACAGCAAGGAGAGTCCCCATGCACGCCCCCCTTCTCACCCGTCTCGCCGCCCTTCTCGCCCCGGCGCTCCTTGCGAGCGTCCTGCTTTCGGGCTGCAATGAAACGACGCCCGCAGCACAGGCCGCTCCCAAGAAACCGCTTTCGATCGGCATCGTTCAGATCGTCGAGCACGAAGCCTTGGACGACGCCGTGAAGGGCTTCGTCGAGCGTCTTGACGAGCTCGGCTACCGCGAAGGCGTCGAAGTGACGCTCGACCGTCAGAACGCGCAGGGCGATCAGGCAACGCTCGCGGCGATCACGGGACGCTTCGTCTCGAACGACGTCGACCTCATCTACGCCGTTTCCACGCCCGCCGTACAGGCCGCCGCCCGCGCCACGCGCACGATTCCGATCGTCGCCACGGCCGTGACGAGCTTCGAGCGAGCCAAAGTCGTGAAGACGAACGAGCATCCGGGCGGCAACGTCACGGGCGTCTCCAACATCGGGCCGATCGCCGAACAGCTCGACCTCCTTCTGAAGCTCACGGGCGGCAAAAAGGACGTGGGCGTCCTCTACAATCCGGCCGAAGACAATTCGCTCTTCCAGGTGGAGGTCTTGCGCGAACGCGCCGGGGAACTCGGCGTCTCGGTGCGGGAAGTCGCGGTGACGAGCGTCAACGACATCCAACAGGTGGTGGCGTCGCTGCGCGGCAAGGTGGCGGGCCTTTGGATCCCGACCGACAACGTGATCGCGAGCGGCTCGGCGATTCTCGCGAAGTCCGCGGCGGACGCGGGCCTTCCCGTCGTCACGGGCGACCTCGTCTTCGTGCAGGGCGGGTGTCTCGCCACCGTCACGATCTCGCACCACACGCTCGGACGCATGACCGCGGAGCGCGCGGTGGAAATCCTTGAAGGAAAGAAGAAGCCCAGCGACATCCCCGTCGCCCGTCAGGAAACCTCGCGCATCGTCATGAACCGCAAGGCGCTCGCCCTGCTCGGCGAAGAAGCCCCTGCGGGACTCCCGATCGACTGGATTGAATGAGCCCGTTTCCGCCTGTCGACAGTGCACGCGGGTTGACGGCATGCCCGCCGCCCCCCCTTCATCGGGACGCCGGCGGGCCTCTTTTTGAGGAAAGTTCAAAACGGGATCAACGGGCGGTCATTTGGAACTCGCGCTTGCGCTCGAACGGGAACCCCGGGCGCAAATCACGGTGCATCCCGACACGGACAGTCCGGCCGAGGGCGTGCCCGGTCCCGCCACGATTCCCCTCTCCACCAGGGAGACCGTCTTCTGGTCGCCCTACTGGATCGGATCCTTCTTCGTCGCCATGCGGCAAAACCTCGTCATGACGCTTCCTTGGCGCAGCGCCAGGGCTTTGTCCGAACTCGTGCCGCTCACGGTGCTCGCGCAGGCGCAGCCGGGGCTTCTTCTCGAACCCCATCTCATCTGGCACCGACACATCGACAAGGACCCGGCCCTCTCCTGGGCGCGCTGCATGATGCTCGACACGTTGCACGTGCAGCCGGGCGAAGAGGACGCCTGGCGTCCGGGACCGCTCGGCGGCCTGCGACAGGCCTGAAAGAAGGCGATTTTCCACGACCTTCGCAAGCGCTCGTTTTCGGTAGAATCGTCAGACGGTTTTCGATACAAATTGATTTTCATGAACAACCTCCTCCTTCTCTGCGCCCTCGGCATCGTCATGGGGCTCGGACTCGCCTCGTTTTACCGAAGCCTTCGGCGCGCACTCGCCATTCAGCGCCTCTCGCACGAAGGCGTGCGCACCCACGCGCGCGTCATCGAAATCAAGGAGCAGTCGAACCTCTTCGTGGAAGTGAACGGCAGGCGCAAGGGCCGCACCGCCTGGCGGGAAATCGTCTTCTTTCAGGCGCGAAACGGCCGCTACGTGCGCACGTCGCTGCCGCCCGTCTTCACGGAGGAAACCGTGACGCCCGTGGGCCGCACGATGCGCATCTTCTACGACCCCGCGCAACCGCGCATGGCCGTGCACGACCGCACGAAGGGACCCCTCCCCATGACCGAGTGGCGCGTGACCTTTCCCGCCGCCGTCGTCATCTGCGCGGGATTGGGACTGGGCTTTTATTCTCTGCACTCGCTCTTCACGGGCTTTTTCTTCGCGCTCTTTCCGCTCATCATGGTGATGCGCCGCGCGATCGTCGACTCGGGTTCGAGCGACTACTTCCTTCGCCGCCGCTGGGAAGAGCCCCGCGCGTCGAACCTCGACGACGCGCAATCTTCGCCCCCCGACTATTTGTTCGATCCCGAACTCTATCCCGCCGAAGACGAAACGCTTCGCACGAGTCTCGCCGCGGTGGGCTTCGCCGACGCGCGCTCCGTGATTCGTCCGGGCGTGCCGGGCTATCCCCTCTCGATCGACCATCCGAATCCGGAAGAAAAGAAGCGCGGCCGTCGAAAGAAGAAGGTTCAGCCCGCCGAACACGACGACGCGCCCGATCTGCTTGGCGAAGTGGAAGATCTTCTCTCCGGCCGGAACCGCGGCGAAGCGTCCGCGCCCGAAGTTGCGCCCCGACGCGATGAAGAGCCGTCCGCACCCGAGCGCGGCGACGACCGACCGGCCGAACCGGTCCGTCCGGCTCTTCCGACGCGAGAGGTCTTTGCGCGCGTCCTCTCGGAGACGGCTCCGTCCGAACTCGTCCCCTGGATGATGCGGCAGGCGGCGGGACTCTACCACCGCGAGCTTTTTGCCGTGAACGGAGAGCGGCCCGCCGACGAGGCGCATCCGACGCTTCCCTCCTGGGTTACATACGCCGACAAGGTCGACCGAGACGAAACGTCCGTGTGGATCTCCTTTGCCGAAGTCCTCTCGCTGCACCTCGAGATCATTGATCAGCGGGGCCGTCTGCGGGGCGTGCGCGTCGAGACCGATTTGGGCGGTCAGGTCTTTGCCGACGGCCTGCGCGACGCCCTCGAGGCGGCCGCCAAGGAACATTTCCCCGAAGGGTTGGAACGCTGCGCCGTGATCCTCACGGTCGAATACGACGAAAAGGCGCTCGAGGCGCTCCCGTAACGCGAGGTGTCCGCCGTGATCTACATTCACCGCCTTGCGCTGCGCAGCGCGCTCGGCTCCGATCCCGATCGCACGCTCGCGCGTCTCGCCGACCCCGCCCCCTTCCCCGCAACGCCCGTCTCCGAAGCGCCGGGGCAATCCGACGTCGACTTCGAGACCTTGTCGCGCCGTTGGGGCGCAGACACTTCGCCCGCACCCGCCACGCTAGGCTTTCTGCTCGTTCGCGACGCCGCCGAAGAGATTCTTTCCGGGCTTGACGCCTCGGTTCGCGAGGAAGTGCTCGCTTCGCTTTGCGTCATTCTCGGAAACGCCACCTCAGGGCTCAACGAGGCGCTTGCCGCGGCAAAGGCGGGCGCCGCGGACGAGGGGATCCGCGCACCGCTCGAACTCGGGAAACTTTCCTCGCAGCTCGCGCGCTCGATCGGCGCCTCGGGACCGGACCTTACCGTTTCCACCGCCTGCACGGCGTCGGGCAAAGCCCTTTGCGAAGCGGCGAGACGACTCCGGACGGGAGACGTACGGTACGCCCTCGCGGGCGGCATGGACGTTCTCAACCCCTTCACCGACGCAGGCTTTACGGCGCTCGGCGCACAAAGCGGCGTGCGTTCGGCGCCTCTTTCGGCCGGCCGTCGCGGCCTGCATCTTGGAGAAGGCGGCGCCCTCTTTTTGCTCTCGACCGAACCGAGCCTCGGCGGCGTTCCCGCGCTTTGCGCGCTTTCAGGCTGGGGCGAAACGAGCGACGCACACCACCTCTCCGCCCCGCACCCCGAAGGGAGCGGCGCCTTGGAAGCCATGGTGAAGGCTCTTCAGAGAGCCGAAGAAAAGCCCGGGGACGTCGACCTCGTGCTTCTGCACGGCACCGCCACGAAGCAAAACGACCTTGCGGAAGCGAAGGCGCTTGCGAAGCTTTTTTCGGGAACGCAGCGTCAGCCCTTCTCTGCCAGCCTCAAGCGCGCCGCGGGACACCAGCTCGCGGGCTCGGCCGCCATGAACGCGGCCGTCGCGGCGCTCCTCCTTGCGGGCGACGCCAAGTCCCCGCTGGCGATTCGCGCGGCGGAGAACGATGCGCTCGATCCGGAAATCGAGGCGCTCGGACTTCGCCCCGTCACGGAAACTTCCGACGTTCCCGTCCTCAAGACCGTCCTCGCCAACGCCTTCGCCTTCGGCGGCAACAACGTCTCGCTCGTTCTCACGAGAACGCGTCCGCCCGCCCGCGGCTGGACGACAGACGAACTCCTCCCGCAGAAGCCCCCGATGCGCTTCATGACCGAAGTCGACGAAGTCGTCTGCGAAGAGGGCCGCACGCCCGCGGCCGTCGGGCGCTTCACGGTCCCCGCAGACCACATCATGATGACGCGCGAAGGTTTTCCCGCGACGGGCCTCATGGAAGTGATGGCCCAGACGATCGGGCTCTACGCCGGGGCCGCCAACCGCGCGGGCGGGGCGGCTCCGAGAATCGGACTTCTCCTCGGCTGCCGGCGCCTTACGTTTGCTCGTCCCTTCTACCCGGCGGGCAGCACCTTTCTTACGAAGGTCGAGGAGGTCTTTTCTTCCGACGACGGCCTGCGCCAGTTTGCGGCCCGAGTAGAATGGTTGTCGGACGAGGGTCCGCGCCCCGCCGCCGAGGCCGTCCTCACCGTGTATCAACCCAAGGGGAAACTCCCTTTTTCCGCGCCCGAGCGCTGATTATTGCAACGAACCCAAGGATTTCATGCTTGCACCCATCGTACAGTTCGATCTCGAAGGCTTCCACGCTTCGCCCGCCACGACCGAGCGCCTCTACCGGGGCTCGCCCGATCCGTCGCTCGTCCGGCTTGCGCGGTCGCTTCTCGTGCGGGCGCTCCCCGACGTCTCGCCCGTCGGCCCCTCGGGCCGCTTCGGGCTGCTCGTCGCGCGCGATGAATCGAACCGCACGTGGGGATTCGTGACTTGGTTTCGAGAAGAGACGCAGTCGCTTGACGAACTCTTTACCCGCCTTGCGCACCGCGACGACACCTTCGCGCGCTGCGCGGGCTACTCGTCCTTTCCCTCGACCGACGGAGAAGTGACGCTCGCAACGCTCGCAAAGCCCTTTCTCTCCCGCATTCCCGAGACGCAACAGCGTCTTCCCAACCGATCCTTTCTGCGGGGCGCCTTTCTGCGCGCGGCGGAAGATCCGCTCGTGCGCACGCTCTCGGCCGCGCGCCACGTGCGCATGCGCCCGGTGACGGCGCTTGAACTCTGGTTCGGCCCGTCGCCCGACGGAGACGTGCGCCGCCACAATCAGCCCGTCCCGCCCGAAACCGTAACGCTCCCCCTCTGGCAGCGCCTCACGTCGCCCTTCCCCGAGTGGATCGAAAAGGCGCCCTCCGCCCCCGTTCCCGACGCGGTGTTCGTGGGCGAGACGGCCGACGCGATGGTCTTTGACAAGCCCGCGGGCCTTCTCTCGGTTCCCGGAAGGACAGGGGACGACCTCCCCACGCGCCTCACCCGCGTGACCGGCATCGAGCCCTTCGTCGTGCACCGCCTCGACATGGACACGTCGGGTCTCATTCTCTACGCGAAGACCGAAGAGGCACAGCGCGAACTCTCGCAACACTTCGCACAGGGGCGCACGAAGAAGACCTACCGCGCGCTCCTCTTGGGCGACGTGCGGCAGCACCGCCCCGAAGAGGGCGTCATCCGGATTCCGATCGCGCTCAATCCCCTGGATCGGCCGCGGCAGTGTTCGCTTCCCTCGGGTCGTCCGGCGCAGACGCACTACCGCATCGAGCGCGTGCGCGAACATCCGCTTTTCGGGCCTCTTTCCGAAGTCGTCTTTCAACCGGTGACGGGGCGCACCCATCAGCTGCGGCTTCACGCGGCGCTCGGGCTCGGCGCCCCCATTCTGGGCGATCCGCTCTACGCGCCCTGGCGCGCGGTTCCGCCCAAGCGCATGTGTCTGCATGCCGAGACCCTGCTCGTTCCCGCCACGAAGAACGCCCCCGAGACGCTCTTTGAAGCTCCCGTCGACTGGAGCGCCGTCCTCTGACGACGCTCAACACCGGACGCGGGAAAAACCAAGGGCGCGCCGATCGGTTTCGGCAGCGCCCTTTTTCGTGCGGTCCGTGCGTCGGCTGCGGTTACGGCACCTTGAAGCCGAAGGTGTGGCACTGGTCGCAGAAGTTCACGGGCTCCCCGTGCTGCACGTGGCAGTTGACGCAGTCGAGCTGATTGCCGTAGTGCGGCGACGTGTGCGGGTTCGAAGGCTTCATGTCCTTCGTCTTCTTTTCCATGTCGGCCGGATTGTGGCACTTCGAACACTGTTCGATCGAGGGATAGGCCACCTCGTTCTTTTCACCGTGGCAGGAGGCGCAGGCCACGCCCTTGGCGCCGTGGCGGTCCGCACCGAAGTCGGCGGCGGAAACGCTGCCGGCGGCAAAAATCGCACCCAAAAGGACGATCGCGAGCGTGTGTTTCATAGGAGGTCTCCTTTTTCGGGGTCTGAGTCTGAAGGGAATCTTAACGAATGTGCCGTCCCGAAGCATCGGTGATTTCCTCAAGAGAGACGCGCCTTGGGCCGAACGTGCGTTGAGGCTTTGCGGCCGCCCTTTCGGCACCGCCGAACCGCTACAATACGTTGCGTACTTTCGGGCGCCCGACGCGTCCTTTTCTCCCCACCCGTCATACGGACAACAATTCATGACCGAACAGATCAAAAAGGTCCCGGCCGAAGCGGGCATCCTTGAGCCCGCTCCGCTTGAAAATCCGGTTCTCATTTCCGACCTCCATCTCACGACGAAGAAACCCGCCACGATCATGGGGTTCTTCCGCTTCATGAAGGACGTCGCCCCGCACTACTCCGAACTCGTCATCCTCGGCGACCTCTTTGACTTCTGGATCGGCGACGACGCCATGGCGGCGGCCGAACCCATCATCGCGCAGCTCAAGCTCTACTCGAGCCTCGGGCACCGCCTTCTCGTCATGCCCGGCAACCGCGACGTGATGCTCGGCGAAGACTTCGCGCGCGCCTGCGGCGCCGAACTCCTCGCCCCGCAGGTGAAGGTGAACGTAAAGGGCCGCGACGTCCTCCTCTCGCACGGCGACGAATGGTGCCTGCGCGACAAGGAGTACCAGGCCTTCCGCGCCATGGTCCGCAATCCCCAGTGGCAGCGCATGGCGCTTTCGAAGTCGGTTGCCGAACGCATGGCGATGGCGACGAACGCCCGCTCGCAGAGCGAAGGCGACAAGACCGCCAAGACCGAAGCCGAAATGGACGTGGTCGAGAGCGCCGTCGCCGAATCGGCGCGCGCCTTCGGCGTCGACTGCGTGATCCACGGCCACACGCACAAACCCATGGCGCACGTCGCAGGCGAGATCGAACGCTGGGTCATCCCCGACTGGGAACTCGACGACGCCGCGGGCGGCGGCCGCTCGGGCTGCATCACCTTCCTTGAGAACGGCCGTCCGCAAATCAAGATGTTCTGACGCAGGCGATCTCTCGTCTTCCACGCCCCGGCCCCGCCCGGGGCGTTCGTTTTTTCCTCTACAGGAAACGCTGTATTTCCGATCTTTCGAAGGTGTAGCATAGAGGTATGGAGAACGCGCCGCAAAGCGAACGTTCGATCCGAAAGCGCTTTGAATGCGTGGCTCCGTAAAGGCTTCTTAAGGAGGAATAAACCATGTCAGGCGTTTCCACTCAATCCTCTTGGCGCAGCTTCCGCGTGGTCCGTCGCGAAACGCTCTCGAAGGGCGTCACGGGCTTCACGCTCTATCCGACGGACGCCGGTCCCGTCGCACCCTATCTGCCCGGTCAGGGCGTCTCGGTGCGCGCCTGCGTCCCCGAAGCGGGGTTCCTCACTTCTCACCCCTTCGCGCTCACGCACGCGTCGAGTCCCGAAGACAACACGCTCACCTTCGCCGTGGAAAAGATTCCCGGCGACACGACCTCCGAAGGGCGTCTGTGCCGCTACCTCGCGGAAGAGGTGCACGCGGGCGACGTGATCGAAATCTCCGCCCCGACGGGCGAATTCACGCTCGACGCGAAGGAGTCGATGCCCGTCGTCTTCCTCGCCGAACGCCTCGGCATCGCCCCCGTCTTCACGATGGTGGACGCTCTTGCGGTCGAAAATCCCGCCCGCAGCGTGACGGTGCTCTATTCGACGGTCGACGGCGAGCACTTCCCCTTTGAAGCGCCGCTTCGTCACGTCGTCTCGCGTCTGCCCGACGGCAAACTCGGCGTCTTCTTCTCAAAACCCCTCGACACCGACGAAGAACGCGTTCACTACGACGTCGAAGGGGAGATCGACGTTCCGCGGCAAAAAGACCTTGCCTTCGTGGACGACGCCGACTACTTCGTGGCCGGACCCGCCGAATTCGTGAGGAAGACGACGGAGCAGCTCATCGGACTCGGCGTCATCCACTCGCGCATTCACGCGCAGGCGATCGAATGCGGATCGGCCCGTTGAAACAACAAATTGTCGACCTTTTGACGAGATTTGTTTGACAAAAGGTCGGCAACGCGATATAGTTCGCTCTGCAGGTGCGAAGCCGCTTCTTCGGACGGCTCCGCACTTACTTGAGCTTATCCTTTTGGCTCATCTGTACAATGAAAGTTCGGAGAGTAGTAAGGCACTTTCCGCTCTTTCGAGGGGGAAAGACCGGTCGGCATTTCGACGAATGCCGGCCGTTCTTTTTTTGGGGAATCCGACATCCCCGTCCATTTCCACACGGCAGGCTCTCTCGCCGCCGGCCTCGAGACGGCGATGACGCCGGCGAGACCGGTTCACGGCGCAGTTCCGTTCGTAGGACCGATCGATCCGCACCGTTGGCGAGCCGCCTTTCGCCCGTGGGCTTTCCGCTCGTTCATCAGACCCGCGTGTCCGGATCTTCCACCCGAACAAAAAAGGTCGGAGCCCAACGTAACACCATGACGAAAGCCTTCAGCGGATCCAAGACTCGACTTCTTCCTTGCGCGGCACGCGACCGGAAGATTTGAGCACTCCGTCGATCACGACGGCCGGCGTCAAAAGGATGCCGGCCTTCATCATCTCGCGGATGTCGGAAATTTTTTCCACCGAAATGTACGGCGATTTTTGAGCCGCCGCCTCACGCACCAGCTTTTCGACCGCAACGCATTTCGCGCAGCCTGGACCGTAGATCTTGATTTCCATAAAAGCTCCTTATCGTGTGATATAGGGTTCCAGTGTGTTGAAGAGCCATCCGACGCACGTAAACATGACCCAAAGATAGGCGATGAATACCGCCTGCAGCCTTGCTGTCATGATCTGCCGCAACATGATGAACTCCGGGATGCTTGCCGCGACGGCACTCATGCAAAACGCCATGGTGGTTCCGATCGGCATGCCTTTGAGAAGCAGACTTTCCATGACCGGAACGATTCCGGTGACATTGGAATAAAGGGGAATGGCGACCAAAACGGCAACCGGAACGGACCACCATTGACCGGCGCCGAGATTTTCCGAAAACCAACGGTCGGGAACAAAACCGTGCAGAAGCGCTCCGATACCGACGCCGACGACAACCCAACACCAGACACGGCGAAAGATCGTCGTCATTTCTGAATAGGCAAAAAGATGACGTTCCCGCAACGACGGTTTCTCCGTAAAGGACTCCGAGGCGGTCGCGTCGCGCATCGGAAGGCTTTTCATCGATTCCACGATGAAGGGCTGCAACCATCGCTCGGCCCGGATGCCGTCCATAAAGAAGCCGCCGACAATGCCGGCCGCCAGTCCGACCAGAACGTAGGCCAACGTGAATTTCCACCCCAGCAGCCCCCACAGCAACACGACGGCGATCTCGTTGATGAGGGGCGACGTGATCAGGAAAGCCATGGTCACGCCGAAAGGAATCCGAGCCGTCGTAAATCCCAAAAAAAGCGGAATGCTCGAGCAGGAACAAAATGGCGTTACGGCACCGAACGCAGCCCCCAGGACGTATCCGATACCCCGGCCTTTTCCCGTCAAATAGTCTCGAACCTTCTCCACATTCAAGGTGGCTCGCAGCCAGGCTAGGATGTAGATGAGCGCCACCAAAAGAAGGAGAATCTTGACGGTGTCGTAGAGAAAAAATTCAACGGCCGACGCTGCCGGCGATTCGGGAAAAGCCCCCCAACATTCCAACACAAGCCAGCGGGCGGCATCCTCAATGCCGCCGTAAGCAGCCAACCAGACGACAGAAAAAACCGTCACGCTGAGCAGGTATTTCACCGTCCATCCGACGGACTGCATCTGCGGCGCACGAGATTTTTCCAGATCGGAAGAGCGTCGTGTAGGGAAAGAGTGTAGATCTCGGTGGTCGCCGTATCATTAAAAAAAAAA
>ENA-UPSX01000017-UPSX01000017.1-human-gut-metagenome-genome-assembly--contig:-NODE-17-length-40097-cov-33.800675_pt1 | contig 40097 bp, 54 predicted proteins | sample MGYA00250045_ERZ773367 | MGnify/ENA primary metagenome ERZ773367 (study PRJEB29103, sample SAMN06112033) | human gut metagenome | biome: human gut; feature: ankylosing spondylitis patient; material... | reverse complement strand
TTTTCAAGCAGAAGACGGCATACGAGATAAGGCCACGTGACTGGAGTTCAGACGTGTGCTCTTCCGATCTGTGTGTGAACTTTTCGTTCATACGCGCTACGAGGCGAGGACGGTGGACGATGCCACGGATTGTTGTCTTCTGCGGGACTCGCCGTTCGGCGCGATCGACGGTTTGCACCGAAAACCTATACGAACGTATAGAGACTTTTGCTCTTTGCATCGGCACAATGGTCTGCGTTTGGGAAAGAAAAGGGCGTTCGTCGCCCGACGTCTTTCCGAAAACGATTCGACTAAAGGAGAACATCCATGATCAAGACCTTTGCCAAGACGGCCCTCACGGGTGCCGTCCTTGCCGCGCTGGCCACGGGCGCCTTCGCCGCCGCAAGCGGCACCTACACGGGCGAAGCCTAGGGCCGCAACGGCCCCGTGAAGGTGGAAGTGACGCTTGCCGACGGCAAGATCACGGCCGTGAAGGTGGTTTCGCACAAGGAATCGACGGGCATCGCCGATCCTGCCATTGAACGCATTCCGGCCGCCATCGCGGCCGAACAGTCCGCGGCCGTCGACGTCGTGGGCGGCGCGACGCTCACCTCCGACGCCATCAAGGCGGCCGTTCTCGCCGCGCTCACCTCCGCGGGCGTCGACCCCCAGGCCTACATGAAGAAGCCCGACGCCAAGGCTGCGGCCGACCAGCCCGTCAAGGAAGTCAACGCCGACATTCTCGTGATCGGCGCGGGCAACGGCGGCATTACGGCGGCCGTCAAGGCCGCGGTGATGGGCAAGAAGGTGGTCCTTATCGAAAAACGTCCTGCTGCGGGCGGCGTTTCGGCCCTCAACCACGGCGGTCTCGCCGCCACGGGCACTCGCTATCAGCGCGAAGTCATGAAGGAAACGAAGGACTCTCCCGAACTCCTTTACAAGGACATGTTGCGCGTCGGCAAGAACGCCAACGACCCGGTTCTTGCCAAGATGGTGTCCGAACGTACGGGCGAAGTGGGTGACTGGCTCATCGACGATCTGAAGGTCGCCTACGGCGCCGCCTGGGTGCAGTTCCCGGACCACAGCGCCCACCGTCAGATTTCCGCGAGGGGCAATTCCGTCGGTTGGCAAAAGACGATGCTTGACGTCTTCGCCAAGCACGGCGGCGTCCTCATAACCGACATGCGCGCGACCGAATTCATCACCGACAAGGACGGCAATGTCACGGGCGTGAAGGCGACGGGCCTGAAGGGCCAGCCTTACGAATTCGACGCGAAGTCCTTCGTTCTCGCTTCGGGCGGCTACGGCGCAGTGAAGTCGATGCTCCCCGAACGCATGAAGGACGTGCTCTTCTACGGCATCCCGACCGAAACGGGCGACGGCTTCAAGATGGGCACCGCCATCGGTGCGGCTACGATCAACCTCGACTACGTCAAGACCTATCCGAACGGCGTTGAAGTCCAGCCCGGCCGCTCCATGGACACGACGGGTTCCTCGACCTTCGCAGTGCGCGGCAGCGCCATTTTCGTGAATGTCGACGGCAAGCGCTGCGTCAACGAAAACAAGTCGCTCGGTGAATTGACGCAAGCCACGCTCGCGCAGAAGAACCATCTGATGTACCTTGTCATGGATCAGAAGGCTTGGGAAGCGTACGTGAAGAAGGCGGTCGACGACCATACGGTGCCCGACGCCTCGACCTTCGAAGCCTGGAAGTCGCTTCGCAACAACGGCCGTCCCGTCATCTGCACGGGTGAGCTCGACGTCTGCGCCAAGGAAATGGGGATCGATCCGAAGGGCCTCGTTCAGACCGTAAAGGATTGGAACGCCGCCGTGGCCGCGGGTGAAGACAAGGCCTTCGGCCGCAAGGCGCTCGTTGCTCTGGGCGACGGTCCCTACCACATCGTCGAGCAGAAGGCCCGTTATCAGACCACGCTCGGCGGTCTGCGCGCCAACGCCGACATGCAGATTCTCACGAAGGAAGGCAAGCCCATCGGCAACCTCTACGGTGCGGGCTGTGTCGTGGGCGGTGCGAACGGCGCCGACTCGATGACGACGCTCATGAACACCTGGGCCATCGTTTCGGGCTACGTCGCGGGTGAAAGCGCCGCGAAGAACGCCAAGTAATCGTTTGATTGCGCCGGTCGGGTTCACTCGCAACTGCGGTCGGCGCCATACGAGATTGCATGGACAAAAAGGCCGCCCCAACCCGGGCGGCCTTGCCTTTCGTGTCGGCTCAAAACTCGATCAGCGCAGCGCAAAGTTGATTGCAAAGGCGACCGAGACGATGTACATCAGGGGATGCACTTCGCGGGCGCGTCCCGTAAGCACGGCGATGACCGTGTAGGAAACGAAGCCGAAGCCGAAGCCCGTCGCGATGTTGTAGGTGAGGGGCATCCCGACGATCGTGAGGAAGGCGGGAATCGCCACGTCGAGACGGTCAAAGCGGATGTGCACGCATTCCTGCATCATGAAGGCGCCCACAAGAATAAGGATCGGTGCCGTGGCAAAGGCCGGGACGATCGCAATGAGCGGGATGAAGAAGAGCGCGAGAATGAAGAAACCTGCGGCGAAGACGCTCGAAAGGCCCGTACGCGCGCCCGCGACGGCGCCCGCGGCGCTTTCGAGGTAGCTCGTGGCGGTCGTGGTCCCGAAGACCGACGAGAGCATCGTGCCGATCGAGTCGGAAATGAAGGCGCGGTCGAGATTGCGGATGGAGCCGTCGTCCTTCATGAGGCCCGCCTTGCGGGCGACGCCGATGAGCACCCCCATGTTGTCGAAGAGGTCCACCATCGTAAGTGTGAAGATGATGGTGAAGAGTCCGTGGCTCAAGGCACCCGGGAGGTCGAGCTGAAAGAAGGTCTTCGAGATGTCGGGGAATCCCGTCGAGAGCCAGGAGCCTTCGGGAAGCGAGACGTGGCCCGTGACGACGCCGAGCGCCGTCGTCGCGAGAATGCCGACGATCATGGCCGCTCGGATGCCCATCACGTTGAGAACCGCGGTGAGGAAGAAGCCGAAGAGCGCGAGAAGCACCTTGGGATCGGTGAGGTCGCCGAGCGCGACCGAGGTCGATTCGTTCGAGACGACGATCCCGCAGTTCTTGAAGCCGATGAAGGCGATGAAGGTGCCGATCCCCACGACGATTGCGTACTTGAGATCCTTCGGGACCGAGTCGACGATCCACTGCCGGATGCGCGTGACGGTGAGGAGAAAGAAGACCATGCCCGAGACGAGGACGGCGCCGAGACCGGCCTGCCAGGTGAAGCCCGCGGGGCCGCAGACGTAGTAGGCGAAGAAGGCGGTGATGCCGAGGCCCGGGGCCACGACCACCGGATAGTTCGCCCAGAGTCCCATGATAAGGGTCACGACGATCGTCGTCAGAACGACAGCGCCCGTGACGGCGGTGCGGTCCATGCCGGCGTCGGCGAGCATGGAGGGAATCACGAAGATGAGGTAGCAGCACGCCATGAAGGACGTGAGACCGCCGAAAAATTCCTGACGAACGGAAGTTCCGTTTTCTCGCAGGCGAAAGAGGCGTTCAAGAAGACCGGGGGTCTTCGCGGTGCTTGGGGAGGTCATGTCAGGTTTGCGAGGGTGGAAAAGAGAAAAAGCCATTGTAGCGGGAAAAGGAAGCTTTGCCGAAAGATTGTCGGCGGAAGATACGGTAGAGAAAATGTCTCTAGAAAAGCAGAATCGGATAAGAAATTTTGCTTTTTCTTTTGAATAATGGAACGTGTGGAGAAGAAGGGAGAGAAGGTCGAGCTCTTTCAACGGCCTTTTTTCAAAGGACCGATAAAACAATTCGCGGAGAGAAGAAATGGGATATTTGACGCAAGAATCGAGTGCCGAACGCGCCGCTCGGGTGAAGACGCTCAATGATGCGCTCATCGAGAGGGTGATGACGATTTCTCAGGGAAGGGCCGGCCAGTTCCCGACCGCCGTTCCCGGACTCGACGTTTCGGTGCGCGACGAACGCAACGCTTCGGAGCGGTGCGTCTACCGCCGATCTCTCGGCGTGATGCTCTCGGGACGCAAGCGCTCCATCGTCGGGAACCGCGTCTACGAGTACGGCGCGGGCGACATGCTTTACACGCTTGTCGACATGCCTGCGATGTGGCAGGTGGTGGGGGCGACGCGGGAGCATCCCTTCATCGCGGTTTCGGTTGTGCTCGATGAAGAGATGATGCGCGAGCTGATCCCCCGCGTGCGTCTGGGGTCGCGCTGTACGAATCTGCAGGCGATCGGACTTGAACGCTCCGACCCGGATCTTCTCGAGGTCTTTCTTCGGCTCATGCAGCTCCTTGACCGTCCGGACGAAATTGAAGTGATGGCGCCGATGTTGCTGCGCGAAATCCACTTCCGAGCGCTTCTCGGTCCGCAGGGGCCGGCTCTGGCCGCCGCCTTCACGCAGGATTCGCAGAGCAACCGCATCGGACAGGCGATCGACTGGATAAAGTCGAACGTCACGGCGAGCGTGTCGATCGAGGAGATGGCCGAGCGCGCCCACATGGCGCCTTCGACCTTTCACCGTCACTTCAAGGCGGTGACGAGTCTCTCGCCCCTGCAGTACCACAAGCGTCTGAAGCTCCACGAGGCGCAGCGCCTCATGCTCGTCAAGAACTTCGACGCCTCGCAGGCCGCCTACGCGGTCGGCTACGCGAGCGCGACGCAGTTCTCGCGCGACTACAAAAAACTTTTCGGGACGCCTCCCAAGAAGAGCGTGCGGGTGATGCAGACCCACGTCTCGCCCGAAGGCGTTCCCATGAGCTGACGGAAACCGCAAAAAAAGAAGGCCACGCTTCTGCGAAGAGAAGCGCGGCCTTTAACTTGCGGGCGTCTTTGCGTTACGCGACGGCCTTGGCGTAGTCTTCGTCCGAGACCGCCTCGAGCCATGTGCAGCGGTTGTTCGGGACGTTGGGTTCGATCGAAACGTGGGTCATCCAGGTCTTGGCACCCGCGCCGTGCCAGTGCTTCACTTCGGGCGGAATGCGCACGACGTCTCCCTTGCGGATCAAGCGCGGAGCTTCGCCTTCGAACTGCACGAATCCTTCGCCCGCGAGAACGAGCAGGATCTGACCGCCCGAATGGACGTGCCAATGCGTTCTCGTGCCCGGTTCGAAGGTGACGTTGCCGATCGGGGCGTGGAAGACGTCGTCGTTTTCGCTCAGCATCGTGAGGTAGGACGTGCCGGTGAAGAACTTCCCGTAGGGATTGACGGGGCCCTGTTCAAAAATCGTGTCGTGCGGGGCCTTGCGGACTTCAGACATGTTTGTCTCCTTGTGATCTCTATGGTTTTTTGGGGACGTTCTTCGGAGCGCCCCGTTTCGCCTACCATTGTGGCGCGGGGCGCACCGGGCGGTTCGTCCGATCGGACGCGATTGTTGCCTGAAACAATCGGTCGGCGCAAAAGCGGAAAACCGAAAGCGGCGGCGGAGAATCCGGCAGTTCTCGAAATCCTTGCCAAGAGCGTCAGGATTCGGTAGTTTTTGGATAGACACTTTTTGAGGACAGTTTTCATGCCCCGTTTTGCCGCCGTATTGCCGGAAGGCCGACTTCTTTTGAAAAACCTCGAGACCGGAGAGACGCTCACGATCCTCGCCGAAAACGGTCCCGTCTCGATCGGAACGCTCACCTGGACGTGGGGCGACGATTCGCCTGCGCCTTCGTGCGCGGCGGAGTCCGAGGCAAAGGTTCCCGAGACGACTGCGCAGGACGACGGTCCCCGTCCGATGAAGCCCGAAGAGTACGACGCCCTGGAATGGAACCCGACCGATCCGGCGCTTCTCACGGCCGAAGCGGAAATGCGCGCCATTCTCGCGTCGGCGCAGGAGATGCGCGGGCGGGACGTCATGCCCGCCGCCAAGCGCGTGCTCTCGGCTCCCTTGTCTGCGCTCACGGAAAAGGACTTTGAAGAGACCTACATGGCGCTCGGCAAACAAAGCGACGAAATCGAGCGCGAAGTCGCCTACCTCGAAGAAATCGAGGCCGACCCTGAGGACATCAAAGAGATGCGCGATCGGCTTGAGGCGATAGACCGCGATCTCGGACTCGTTACCGAACGCATGAAACAGTTCGAGGCGGTGCATCGGGAGGACGAGTCCTGATCTCGGACGCCCAAAAAAGGCTCTCCGAAACGGTTCGGAGAGCCTTTGCCGTATATTTCCACCTTTCTGAGCGGGATGGTCAGAAGCGGAAGTCACGCTCGGTTTTCTTTTCCCTTGTGTGACAGTGTAGCCAGCAGTGTCGAATCTTCTTCTATGAGCTTTGTCCCTCAATTTGTCCCACACTCGGAAAGATTCGGGACTCTCACACGGCGAGGGCGTCGATCTGCTCGGGAGTGAGTCTGTCGATGGTTTTCGAAGAACCTTCGAGGGACTCCTGGAGGCTTTTGAGCCCTTTCTCGAGATTCCACTTGCGGATCATCCCGACGGTCCAGCGGCTTTCCCCGCGAGGGCCGCCGGAGTCCATTGGACGTGGTACGTGCCCGTGAGAGATTGCCCGGTCCATCGAGGAGCGCGAGTTGTAGCAGAGCTCCTTCATGAGTTGGGACCTTGTGATTATGACGTAGTCGGGGACCTTGGGGTCGTCGATCATGGAAAGCTTTTTGTTCGTCATAGGTTTCAGCTCAACTTTTCAAGTGTGGTTCAACTTCTCTATCAGAAGGGGACTTCGTCGTCCGTCATCGGCGCGGCCGCCGGTGCGTTTCGCTGTGCCGCGGGCGCGGGTGCTGCAGCAGGTGCGGCTCCGTCGTCCTTGCGCCCGAGCATCTGCAGCTTCTCGCAGATGACCTCAGTCAGATAGCGCTCGATGCCCTGCTTGTCCGTGTACTTGCGGGTCCGCAGGCGGCCCTCGACGTAGATCTGGCGGCCCTTGCCCAGGTAGTCGCGCGCGACTTCCGCGGTTTTGCCGAAGCACACGATTCGATGCCACTCGACCTCATCGCCGTAGGATCCGTCTGGATTCTTGACGCGGCGGGACGTGGCAAGGGAGAGCTGCGTGACGATGTTCCCGCTGCTGGCGGTGTGGACCTCGGGGTCGCGGCCGAGGTTGCCGACAAGGATTACCTTGTTGATCATGTTTTTCGCTCCAAAAGAAAAGGCTCCGCGTGTGCGAGGCCGTTGAAATCATTTGGCGCTACCGAAGATGAATCGGCAGACGCAGGGGAACGGAAATTCTTCGCGCTCTCGCTCGTAGCGCCAACAAGCTACGTTCCGAAACGGGATGTATCTTTCGACGTCGACGGGACCCATGTCGTAGAGAGGGTTCCCAACGTACTCGGTAGCCCAGTAAAAGACCGCCCTTTCTTCCGGATAGATTTCGTCGATGTCCACGCCGATTCCGCGTCTGCCCACGAACACAACGATCTTTCGGTTCTTGTAGTTTTTGGCGTGGGCGATTTCGGTTTTCTTCCTCAGACGGGGGAAACGCGACTTCGTGAATTTCGTGGCGGGGATCGTTGCCCGATAACGAATTTTGGTTTTCATACTCGGTCCAAAAGAAAAGGCCTCGCGTTTGCGTGAGGCCTGTTGCATACTGAAAAACGGTTTTTGTGGTACGCAAGATTTGTTGCGTCCCGTGAAGATTGAAATGTGGGAGACAAAGTGATCCAGTATTACGAAGAAGAGAAGGACGAAAAGACGGTCCTGCTAGAGAAGATCCGCAAGCTTGAGGAGCAGGTTGACTCCGAGAAGAAAGACTGCGCGGGAATCCTGCTGTGGATTTTCATCCTCGGTTTTGGATACGGCTTCTATGCCGATCGTTCGATTTACACGTGGACCCATAACGCAGGGGACCTTTGGGGCCCGCTGCTTGTGGTCGCGCTTTGCTACGCGCTTGCTCGGGCGTACGGATACCCCGGGCTTCTCGGCTTGATCGTCGGTGTCGTCCTTGCGATTCTCCTCTACTTGTTCCTTGTCTTCGTCTACTTCGATACGCCTCTACCGTGGTGACGGATCATTTTGACATTGCCGTCAAAATGGTCCCTGTCCCTTCAGCTGTGCTTTCGCGCGGTTGCCGTGCTCTGTCTCGGACAGCTCAAGCCATTCCCTGGGAACGTGAAGGACCGCTCGATAGTAGACGCATCCTTCGTGCGCAAAGGCGTAGTGCGCCTCGATGAACCCTCGGTTCCGCCAGTGTCGACGCACGTCGGTGAAGAGCACCGCGAGGAAGAAGAAGACGAGGGACGTGATCACGATCGCGGTGAGCATCAGGGATGTCCAGACGACGCCGGTCTCTCCCGCGAACTTGAGCCCCGCGCTGGCGCCGCCGACGGCGTAGCCTAGGAAGTAAGGCCACAGATTGAAGACGATGCGTCCTGATCTTCGGAGGCTGTGATTGAGTGCGAACATAGATCCAGAAGTTTGTAGAACACGCTCGAAATGCTCGGGTCCGATGCGGTGAACGAGAGCGTTCGGTTATCTAAATCGGTAAAGGCCCACAAAGAAAACTCGGGGTGATACCGCCCGATGAGAACTTTCGGTTGGAAGTTGCATTCGAACTTGACGATGCATGGCGTGTCCGGCGGGGGCGCGGAATCAGGCCACGGGTTCCAACAATCAGGTTCGGGCAGCATAGGTTCTTGGCGGCGCTTGAGTTCTTGTTCGATGTACGACTTGATTTCGCGTGCGTCGCGCACCGCCTCTGTCGCTGCATCCACGATTTTTGCCATCGTTTCTGAATCCAACAGTATTCCATCCAAGTAAATTCCGACACGGATTCCTATTCTTCTAGCTTTGTTTTCATAGAGTTCGGCGTACGGCATGTCGAGCGCTTCGCAGGCGTTGCGTACGTCAGTTTCGGTGCATTCGTTCATTCCTTGTCCTCCTCGTCAGGTCCAACCCAAGGGCGGAAGATTACGGTGTTCCCTTTGATGCGAACCCGCTTTCCTTCCGGGGTCATCCATGTGGAGAGGCCGTCATTCCAGAAGACAGCACGCCACGCGTGAACCTTTATGGTCTTTCCGAATCTCTCGCCCGGCTCCGTCTCAACATCGAAGTCCTTGAATCGCATGAGCTCGCAAGAGGGCGGCTCTACTTCGGGCCAACGATTCCATTTGCGCGGATCGTATTTCATTCCTTGTTCTCCTCTTCATCAGGGTCGTCCCAAGGCCGAAAACGGTACACATTTTCAATTTCCAAGTTGGTGTCTTCTGAGTCAACCCAAACTCCTTCCCGGAAGATGCCGCAACGGTATCCAATGCTCCCGTCATTCCAAAGGAATATGACTCGCATGAAATCGCCTTCTGGCGGCGTAACTTTCGGATAGTCATTCCAGGCGCGCGGGTTGTATTCCGGAATCTCTTCGATTTCTTCGGAGCGAAACGTCGCCGTGAACCACCGAGTGTTTTTCCCTTTTTCTCGAGAAAAACCTACTTCGACGAAAGTAAGGGTGAGCTTGTACGGCGTAACCTGCTCCTGCAATTTCAGAGAAAAATCCCCGCCGCTCAGAGCGTCGAGGTTGGCCTGCATGGTCTGGTCTTTCAGTCTGTATTTCATTCCTTCCCCTCCTTCTTTCTCCTTTCGTACTCATCGAGCCATTCGTCAATGCAGCCAACGATTCCCTTCGCAAGCCCCCAGCGAACCGATGCGGCGGCGGGTTCGTCGTCGTCAAGGTCGGCCTTGATACGGCTAAAGATTCCGTGCAGGTCTCGGATTCCTTCTCGAATGTTCGTGTTCAATTCCTTATTGGTGATCTCGGGGATTGCTTCGAGGTCTCCGCTTCGGACAAAAACTTCGATTCTAGGAACGCAATCCCCGTCTTCTACTAGAAATTCACCCAAAGGGATACGAACCGAACGGAATTCGGAGAGTCCGAGCGTGATTCCATTCAGACGCGAAGTAAATTCGCCGTCGGTGAGCTTATCGAGCTTGCGTTGAAGTCCTTCGTCTTTAAGTCGGTACGTCATTCCTTGTCCTCCCAAGGTCGAAAGCGCACGGTCTCACCCGAGGACAGGTGAGCCATATCGCGGAAGTCCCAATAGTGGCCGTCAAACTTCGCGCAGCCGCGGAAGCGCGGGCGCCCTCCACGGGGCTCGGGTGTGTTCTGGTCGAAGAGCTCGGTGAGGATCTCCACCCTCATGAGCACGTGAGCGGGCGGGGTGACGTTGGGCCACTCGTTCCATCTCGACGGGTCGTAGTTGGGGATTTCCTCGATGTCCGCCGTGCGGATGGCGGTCTCGAAGGTGCGCGGGAAAGAGGCGTGCCCTGTCTCTTCCCCGAAGCTGAAATTCACGAGCTCCTGGCTGCGGTCGCCGTTCCACTCGTCCAGTCGGCGAGAGAAGTCCCCGCGCGAGAGGCGGTCGAGCTGCGCCTGAAACTCGCGGTTTTTGAGTCGGTATTTCATTTGCAATCCTTGTGTTTGCTGTCTACTCTGTCCACCTCAATCTCGGTGCTTCGGAAGGTGGCTTTGAACCAGGGCACCGGGTTCCTCTTCGCTCGGCTGAAGACGATTTCAACGAACGGGTACTGGAGCTGTCTCTTCCCCTGTTCGGTCAGTTGAACGGAGAAGTCGCCCCCGGACACGCTGTCGAGGCAAGATTGCATCCCCCAATCTTTCAGTCGGAGCCGAATCATTCTTCATCCTCCTGGTCGTCGTCCTCGAAGAAGTCGACCGGGAAAACCAGACAGATTTGCTTCTGAAGGGCTTCACTCCAGAACTCGAGTCCGTAGCCTCCCGTGAACTTGTCCTCATCGCCCCAGTAGAGGATGAGATTGGCCTTTTCTTCCGCAAAGGACATCGCTTCTTCTGAGACGCCGAAGTGGGATTTTGTGTGCTCGCGGATCACATGAATAAGTCGTCGTGTCATGCTCTGCCTCCTTTGGTTAGGTATGCGAAAAGATCTACAACGGTCACGCCTGCCGCTACGCAGAAAATCCCCGTGAAGAAAAGGATCTGCACGAGGAGCTTGATGAGCAGGGCCACGATGAAGAAGGGCGCGAGGAGGACCATGAAGAGAAGGTCGCGGATCGTATGGAGGTCGTCCCGCATGTGGCGAAGATCTTCGTCGGTCATCTTTCCTCCGACTTGTCGGGATCCTCGACGCTCTCAAGGAGCTCGTCGAGAGGGATCCAGTGGATCACGTCGGGCGTGCGGTCGTCGAAGACGACGTCGGGCTTGAAGTCGTCCGGGTAAATCCCGTCGTCGAAGAAGATCGGGCGGTTGGAGGAGTCGAAGAACTCGGGGCCGTCGAGGAAGCCGATCATGTCGTAGATCGAACCGCGCAGCCTGAAGCGCATCAGGAGGTCTTCGCCTGCCTTCGGGCACTCGTTCGGCCACGTCCTCCAGTGGGGCACGCGCACGACGGGATCTCCAAGGTCGAGGTCCACCACGAGGTCGGCGGGGATTCGCAATTTGAGCTTTGCCATGGTGTCTCCATGAATAGGGTGGCCCCGCACGCCGACAAAGGACTCACAGTCGGGGCGGGGCCGAAAGTCATTCGATGTATCGGACGCAGTTCTTCCAGCCCGAAAAGTCCTCTTCAGGAATCTTGTGAGAGATGACTCCCTGCATTCCTCCCATTGGAGGGTTGAACCATTCCAGAGGGCTGCCCTTGTCGAAGATCTTTTGATAGGGGTGAACATAGCCGAAGAAGTCGGCGGAAGGTTCGTCCTCGTAAGGCTCAACGATGAAGGACTCCATCCAGTCCTGAAGCTTTTGAGGGTCGCGGGAGAAGGCGATGATGGATTGCCTGTCAACCTGGCCGCGCATGTCGCTGAGAGAAAGAAGGTAAATCAGCATTTTTCGTCTCCTGTCACGGGGCCCGCCTCCGGGCCGCCTCTCGAAGTCCTTTAATCACAACTCCTCTCGACCCGAAGAACTCCTCGACCTTCTTCAAAAGGTCTTCGGTGACTTCCGTCTCGCCGATCTCCGTAGCGCAGAGGTACGACGGCAGGACGCCGATGCTTCGGGCCATGTCGAGCAGAGTGATGTCGTTGTCGAGGCGGGCCTTCCTAACGAGCTTTCCGTATTCAGTTGTGTTCATCGCGTCAACCTGCGGTCTGCTGCGCAGCTTCGTAGCCTGCGACCCACGGATCGACAGCGGGCGCGCCCGCGTCAGGTTGGTCATCGGGGGCGATGGTCGGCGCTTCGGCGGGGGCCTGGGGCTCGAGGTCTGTCACCTCTTCTTCAGGGGTGACGTGGTGGAGCTCCTGTCCCTTGTCGACGAAGGCTGCGTCGAGGAAGTCGGTCTCGGTGACGGCTTCGCCGCGGTCGGACTTCTCGTCGACCTCGACTGCACGCAGCGCCTCGGTCGAGACGGGCAGATACTTGAAGAGGCGGCGGACTACTGTCTTGCGGGCCATCTCTTCCCAGTGCGTCACCCAGGGGCCGCGCGTGCCCGCCTTCGACTGACTGCGGACGGCCTCGATCTCGGCGCGGCTCATCACCTCAAACTGAACGCCGCCGCCCTGCAGCTGAGCCACGGCGTAGACGAAGGTCACGGGGCCGCGGTTCGCCATCGCAGAGGGGCGGTGCTTGATGTCGGGATGCAACCCGAGCTCGTAGATGAACTCGTCTTTCTCGTGGACGCAGTACGCGTTGATCGAGACGATCTGCCCAGAGCGGCGCGCGAGGTCGATCATGCCTCGGTACCCAATGATGAGCTGGCAGTTTGGGAGGCCGTCCTTGGCCTTGCCGTTCCCGTAAGGAAGCAGGTAGCAGTGCCCGAGGGCGCTGCCGGGCTCGAGGCCGAGCTGCGCGCACTGGAGGACGGCGCCAAAGAAAGAAGCCTGATTGCATCTCCGGAGCTCGGGGGTCTTGCGACATTCGGTCAGGACAATTCGGATCAGACGATCGGCCGTGAGAGTCTTCGGGAGAGCGAGGGCCATCTGCGCTTTGAAATCGGCGCTCTTAAGGATTTCCACGATGGTCTTTGGCTTGTTGTCGTCTGCGACGGCGGTTTGCGTGGGCTTGGCCGGGGCGACGGCGCGGCGAAGTTGTTCGGTAGTGCTCATGAGTTGATCTCCATTCGGTTAGGCAGTGAGTCGGAAGACTCGGATCTCGGAAGACTTGACGTAGCTTGCGTATGTCTCAGGCTGTTCCTTCTTGAAGCGCGTCGTGTCGAAGCGGGTGCTCTTCTGAGTCTTGAAGGTGCAGGCCTTCTCGCCCGCGATGAGGAAGCCCGTACGCTCTCCGAGCGCCGCGCAGATGCGGTCTTTCACAACCTTCTGCTCGACCTCGAGCGCCTTGACTTGCTCGACCAGATTGCGCAGCTCGCCGATGTCGGTCGCCACGTCGTTGGTCGCCTCGATCATCTCGCCGTTGTCCTTGGCAAAAAGTTTCTGGACTTCCTCTGCGGTGTGCGGTTCGGGCGGGATCTGCTTCTGCACGTGCTCGAACCAGAAGGCACGGCACTGATCTTGCAGGGCGGTGATGACTTCGTTGTCCCGATGCACCAGATAGATGCGGAAGTCTTGTCCGCCGAGAAGAGCCGCGACGAAGCAGACGCTTGCGCCCGTCACCCCGAGGTACCACTGCACTTGCGTTTCGTAGTAGATCGGAATTTTGTGGTCGGAGACGACTTTGCCCGACACGATCTCCTCTTCCTGCGAGGGGCCCCACTGGTCGGCGATGTAACTTGAGGCGGTCTTGCACTCGAGGATCGCGTCGGTCGTGAGAAGGCGTCCCGTCTCGGCCTGCTTGGCTTCGCCCTGAATGCGCACGGTGCCGGAGATGGCATGGTTCACCACGGCGCGATCGATGTTGGCGTGCATCCATCCCTCGCGGGAGAGTTGTCGGTTGACGCGCTGCACCTTCAGGCCCGTGCGCTCCTGGAACTCGCGGGCCACGACGTCTTCCAACTTCGTGCCCCAGTAGGCGGCCTGACTCTGCTCGCCGTCGGGCGTCTCGCCGATCTTGTCCTTGTAGACGTCGAGCGGGCTCTTGTATTTGGAGAGTCCGAGGATGGCGGCGACATCACTGCCTCCGATTCCGGTGCGCCTTTGCGCGAGCCATGCGTCTCGATTGAGTTCGGTCATTTGATGAGTCCTTTGAGAAACGCCCAGAGACGGGCAAAGAAAGAGGCGGGCCTTTGCGGCTCGCCTCGGTGAGAGATTCGGGGTTGCGGTCTGGCCGCGCCCTTCCTCGTGTAGCTGCGTCGGCGGTGTCGTCCGTACGGTTTCATTCGACCACCATCATGATGAGCGTGCCGACGGCGCAGAGGCCGAAGAAGGCGGTTGCCAAGATCGCGAGAAAGAGGATCGTGTCGGTCGCGCTGCAGATGAAGTCGCAGCACTTCCACCACGCGGCCTGGATGTCTTCGTCAGAGTTCTCCATACTTCCTCCTCTCCTCGATGTTCTCGAGCTTGCGCTCGTACGTGTCGAAGGCTTCGCGTGCTTTCTCTACGAGTTCCTCGAAGTGGTTGCGCGCGGCCTCGAGTCCGATCTCGGTCTGAACGAAATCATCATTGAAGTCGGCTTCGACCTTCTCGGCGAGGTCGTAGACGGCGCGAACGATCATGGTGCCTTCATTCCCTACGAGGTCGTCGATTGCCTTCTCGTAGGGCGTGAGGTCGGGCCACGTGGACTCGATGCGGAAAGGCTGCGGGAAGGGGGCGTTGGGGTCGGGCGGGACGACGCGGTAGTGGTTGAACATTTTCATCTCCTCGTTGACTCAAGCCAAAGCAGGGCCTTCTGGTTGACGGTCATCTCAAGACCGAAGCAGTAGCCAAGCGCCCAGGCGGTGTCAAAGGTTTTGGTGAGGACCGGGCAGAAGCGGTTGATGCGCAGAAGCTCACGCTTCATCAACTCCTTGTGCAGGATCGCGTCGGAGACGGCCTGGCTGATGGTTGCGTGGACGCCGCGGCGGAAAGCGAACTGCTCCTGCTTGTTCAGGTCGACGTAGGGCACAACGACCTGCTGTTGGTCGAAGGCGTCTTCACTCATGCTGCGCCTCTCTCATCAAGTCTTCGATGTAGCGGCGTAGTTCGCAGATCGTCGACAGGGAGGCCCCGTAGCTCGAGGCGCCGAGGATGACCGACTCTTCACTGCGGAGGATCTCGAGGATCTTCTTGCAAGTGAACTCGGCGGGGAAGGTGTCTTCGAGGATCCGCGTGAGCAGGTCCTGCGCGGCGGGAGAAAGTTTCTTGTCCATGGTGAGTCTTTTGATTGATGGTGCACGTCAGTGCGTGGCCTTGTAGAGGAGGCCCAATGCGTAGAAGAAGGCGGTGGGGAGACACACCGCAACCGCGCCGAAGACCGTCCAGACGATCGCCTGAGCGGGCGTGATGTCGTGGGCCTTGGCTGCGAAAGCGAGGTCGACGTAGACGGCGTGCAGCTTGCGAAGGATCGACTTCATGGTGTGCTCCAGAAAGAAAAAGCCCCGCGGCCCGAGTGTGAGAAGCCGCGGGGAAAACCCTGCCGTGGCTCGTCCATCGTCGGCAGGGGTGGGAGAGAAGGGCCGCCGCACCGCGCAGCAGGAAAAGGCTCTCCGTGAGGAGGGACCTGCGCGGCGGGCGGGAAGATCTTTCGAAGCCGCCTGCTGGAGAACGTGTGCCGATCAAGGTTTAGGTAAACGTTGAACAAACGCAAGCGGCTTCGAGAGGCCTTCCAACTGTGTAGCTACTGAGTAGCTACTGCGCATCTACCTAGTTGATGCGCAGTAGGTGGCAGGTTCGAAAGCTTGTTGCAACTGAACGGCCCCTCCAGTTGGTGCAAAAGTTCTTGCTTCAACTGAAAGGGCCTCAGAGTTGTAGCTACGAGGGACCGCCTTTCTCTGCCACTGGGATCGTCCTTCAAAGGTTGATCGATGGCGGCCCCTCGAAGATGGCCGCGGGGATCACCCGACGCTCACGACAAAAGGGTGAAAAACGTGAGCTCGGGGCCCCGCGAAAGAAGTTCCTTTGAAGACCCCCGGCGGACCATCCCTACTCAAAACAAAAAGACACCGAGGGCCTTCAAGGGAACCTCTCGGTTCCCTAGGCCAATTCATCGCATCCTCGACCTACGCTCAGGCTGCCCCTCTCGGTTACCCCCTCGCGCGTCTACGCTCGGCCCTCGACGGGCTTGATGCGACTCAGCTCCTCCTCAGAGCGCTCTCGGACTCCCCGCATCGGGATCTGCGGTTCACTGCGTCCGGGGCCTTCCACCCCTTCGCGGGTCGGCGTCATCCCGATCCGTCGAATTGCATAACGCCACCAAAGGTAGCGCCACGCACAAAGAATAGTAGCGAAAAATAGCGGGCATGACAAATAAAATTGCTTAGGGATTACACCGATTCGCTAATTTTTTTGGCGTAAAGTTGACGGCAAAAGAAAAGCCGCCTGAAGGCGGCTTGGTTGAGATTGCTGGTGAGCGCTTAGAAGACTTGTGTCTTGAGCACGAGAACGACGCGGCCCTCGATCACAACGAAGTCACTTTCATCGAGGATCAGTCTCTGTGGTGGATAGACGGGATTGTCTGAGAGGAGGGTGAGACTACCGTCCAGATTCTTCTGCACCCGCTTGATGTACGTGTCTCCATGCGCTCCGAGGCAGTAGATGCCGTCGCCTCGGACCGCCTTCTGATTCCCGTCGATGAGACAAAGAGAACGAGCGGGAATGGTCGGCTCCATTGAATCGCCGTGAACGTGGACAATGTGCAGATTCGACAACCCCGTCACTCCTGGAAGGGTTTTCAGAAACTGTGAACGGAAGTCGATTGCTCCGACGATGTCCACCTCGGCATTCTTCACGTCAGGACCTCCGCACGACGCCGACGCAGAGAGGACCGGGACGCGGACAAAACCGTCCGCCACGGGGTCGTCGCTGGCGGCCTTATAGCTCGGCAACGGCTCCTCGCCGGTGAGTGCGCCGATCGTGCAGCCGAGGATGTCGGCAAGCTTGAGCAAGTTCTTGAATGTGGGCGTCTTGCCCTGAGTTGCCCACGACGTGACGGCCTGGCGACTTACGCCCATGCGGGTCGCGACGGCTTCCTGTGTCATGCCGCTTTGTTTAATCGCGCGGCCAATAGTTGTTTCCATAGAGAACCTCCGCTACGGATTGTCAACGAAATGTAGCATTGATGCAATGCTAAAAATATTTGCCTATAATGGCGAGTGTTCTATTCTTAGTTGCATTCGCAAGAAAATGAAGCAAGACGATTTCAATCCCGCTCTCCTTGCCGTCCGAGCGGCAGGCAATCAGGAGAAGCTTGCCAAGAAGTTGACGCCGCCCTTGAGCCGTCAAGCCGTTGGGGCGTGGGTTCGCAACAAGAAGATCCCTCTTCGGCATGTTGCGGACGTTTCGCGCGTCACCGGAATCCCGAAGAAGATCCTTGATCCCGCTTTCTCCGACTGAGGAGCGTCATGAGTCACGCAGCCGAAAAGTGGGCGCGCGCCCAGACGGTCGGAAACGCGACGGCGAAGGCCGTCCTGAAGGAGCTTGCTTTCCGTTTGAACGGGAAGGACGGGCTCTGCTGCCCGTCGCTCAAGACTCTCTGCATCGATCTTGAGATTAAGAAGCGTGACACGGTTCTTGCCGCCGTCCAGCGACTGGAGGCTCTCGGCCTCATCGCACGAGAGATTGAGCGCTCGGAAAGCGGGGAGATTTTGCGCACTCTTTACAGCTTCCCGACCTTTGTTCCTTCCGAGTGGGAGGACAGGCCTAAGAGGAAGGTATCCCGAAAATCGGGACAGGGTATCCCGAAAAACGGGACACCCTATCCCGAAAATCGGGAGACCGTATCCCAAAAATCGGGAGACAGGTATCCCGAAAATCGGGACGTAACAGGGAAATTGAACATGGAAACAGAACCAGGAAAGGAACGAGTAATAAAGGCGTCGCCTTCTGACGACCTTGTTCTCTCCGCCGACACCGAACAGCCGAAGGCGAAGACGAAGCGCACGAAGACCGAGACCGATCGACCCGATGACGTCGACGCCCAGGTGTGGGAGGAGTTCTTGATTCTGCGAAAGCAGAAAAAAAAGACCTTCACGGATCTCGCTCTCAAGGGCATGCGTCGCGAGGCGGAGGCTGCAGGGCTCACTCTCGAGGAGGCGATGACGATGAGCATTGAGCACGGGTGGCAGAGCTTCCAGGCGAGCTACCTCCGAGACAAGAACAGCGGTAGCCGTTACCGCTCCACCAGGCGCGCGCCCACGTGCCCCGGTGACTGGGAGAACGAATACAAGGGCGTCGACTACACACGCGGCGCAGTCATGAAGGAGTTCACGCCCGAAGAATCCGCAGAGCTCGAGCGCTACTGCGAGGAAATGGGGTTCTGACACAAAGGAAAGATCATGTCACTCACGTACAGCACCTACGAAGTCAAGGGGAAAACCTATTTCGACGTCGAAATGAAGGACTGCCCACGACACGGACTTTACCCCGCCTGGGGAAAGAACTCCGCAGGCTATGGACAGGTCCTTTATGAGAAGTGCCCGAAGTGCGAGAAAGCGGCGCAGGCCCTCAAGGGTGCCTGTCTACCGAAGCGCTTCGCCGATAAGCGCGTACGCGACTACGTCGTGACCTGCGAGGGGCAGCGAAAGGCGAAGGAAGTCGTCATGGACTACTGCAAGACGATCGACCAGAAGATCCGAGACGGCGTGTCTCTCATCTTCAGCGGCACGACGGGCGCCGGCAAAACGCACCTCGCCGCGTCCATCGCGACACGCGCAGCCGACTGCGCTCACTCCGTGCTCTTCACCACGACGATCGACTACATAACCCGAGTCAAGGAGTCCTGGCGCAACGGCGCGAAGGAGACTGAGTCCGACGTGCTGCGAAAGTTCGTGGACTTCGAGCTTCTCATCCTCGATGAGGTCGGCATCCAGTTCGGGACCGAGACCGAGCGGCTCATCCTTTTCCAACTCCTCAACGAGCGATACAACCAGGTCAAGCCCACGATCCTCATCTCGAATCTTCCCGTGGAACTCAGCGAGAAGGAGCGCCGCGAGGGCGGAAAGACGATCTCCGACTATCTCGGCGAACGCCTCTACGACCGCCTCATGGAGGGCGGCGGGCAGTGCGTCGCCTTCACCTGGCCGTCGTACCGCAAGCAGTTGAAGGAATCGAAGGAGGGCTGAGTGATGGACGACGATCGAGACATTATCTTTTGTGGCTTCGTGCTCTTCTCTATCCTGTGGCACATGGTGTTCCTGTGGTTCATCTTCACGGGCGGGATTGCTCTCGGAAGGGGGTTCCTTTTGTGTCTCCTCGTGACGATGATCCCGGCGTTCTACGTCGAATGGAGGGATGTCAGGAAATGAAAGGACTGTTGCTATTCACCCTCGCGGCGGTCGCCGTTGTAGCCGTGTTCTGGCGGCTTTGCTCACGTCTCTACAAAGAGGTATGCGACATGTGTGACTCCATGGACATTGACTGATGAACAAAGACGACTTTTTCGTTTTGGGGATCGTGCTCCCCTTCATCTTCCTCTCGTTCGCGTTCTTCTGGTGGTTCCCGCCAATCTTCGCGCTCTGCGTCTACCTCGCGTTTTACATCGCTTGTGAATGGACTGAATCGAAATGAAGGAGAAAGAAATGAATCTCTGTCCCAAGAAAATTCTCTGTATCCCCGCAGAAGAAATTCTCCACCACTACGGCTTCGAGCACCAAGTCGAGAAGACGATCGAGGAGATCGGTGAACTCCTGGAGGCGATTGACGGCTCGTCCTATTGGTGGCGCGATGGGATGCCCCTGTCGGAAGAAGACCGCGCCGCGCTCCTCACCGAGTGCGCCGACGTCATCGTCATGGTCGCGCAGCTCCTGCGCCTCGATGCCGTGCTCTATCCCGTGAACATGGAAGCGCACCCCAAGTTCCTCGAGAGGCTCATCGTTGCCTACCGCGACGAGGTTCTGGCCATGGGCGGGGTGTCACTCGATCCGAGGCTGCACTTCGGGCGCGACATCATCGAGGAGGCCATCCGCCTCGCCGTCTCCATCGCGGGCAAAGAGGAGCTCCAGGAGGAAATCCTTTTCAAGATCCGTCGGCAAACGCAGCGCATCGCCGGAGAAATCGCCGAGGCCAAAACGCGCGAAGCCCTCGCCAAGATGGAGCGCGCCGCCATCCGCGCCGCAGAACTCGAAGCGAAGAGGGCCGCAAAGAACGCCGCCAAGATCGCCGCGTCCACAAAGAAGGAGTGAACAGAATGAGAATCGTGACAAGAGAGATCGTGCTGCCGTTCCCCGACAAGGTGCTCTCGCCCAACTGCGGGGTCGGACGACTGGAGAAGTCGAGGCATTACAAGCGCGCCAAACTGACGGCCTACGTCACGACGCAGCGGACTCTCGGGGCGGGGCATCGCCTGCAGATCCCCGAGGGCTGCGATCGTCAGGTCGGGATTACGCTCATCGTCACGCCGCCCAGTCGGAGGCGAATGGACGAGGACAACATGCTCGCGAGGTGCAAGGCGTACATAGACGGCGTCGCGTCGGCGCTCGGTGTCGACGACTGCCGCTTTCACTACCGTGAGCAGATTTGGAAGCCGGCGCAAAAGCCGGGGACGGTTGGCTTCACGATTGACTACGAAACGCCCGATCAGGAGGAGAGGGATGAGCAATGAAGAAAAATCCGAAGGACTACCCGACTGGATCTCGCACCACCTGCCGCCGCTCGCCGTCGAGATCCTCACGACCGCCGCAAGGCGCGCCCGATGTGAAGTCCTCGACAGCCTCGAGCGACGCCGCTACATCGACGACGCAATCGATGAAGTCCAGCGCAGGTGGCCAGAGCTCTTCAGGCAGGACGGGGACGGTGATGGTCCCTGTCGGGCAAAAGGGGGTCGCGCTCGGTGAATGGCATCATCAAGCGAAGTACACGGACCGCGAGGTCGAGACGCTCCTGGGACTGTGGCACGGAGGCGCCACAGTGTCTGAAATCGCCCGCACCATGGAAATCCCAAAGTCCACGGTGTGGGCAATTTGCCATGGATTCATGCGGGCGAAGATCCCGACGGACTGGGTGAGGAGGAAGAGGAAATGAGCGGGAAGGAGAAGAAACTGACACCAAAGCAGGAGCGCTTCGTCGAGGAGTATCTCGTCGATTTGAACGCGTCTGCTGCAGCACGACGTGCCGGCTACTCGGCTAGGTCTGCGAATCGGATCGGTCCCGAGCTACTTGGCAAAACATGTATCTGTGAGGCTATTGAAAAGGCCAAGGCGAAACGCTCAGCTCGGACGGGCATCACGCAGGATGACGTCGTCAAGGAGCTCTGGCACTTCTACCGAGTGAACTCGGTCCTCATCGAAAAGTACGGTTTTGCAGGGCGCGACAAGGACGTCAACGGTGACGACGCCTGGAAGATGGTTGACGCCACGGCTGCAGGCAAGGCCCTCGACATGCTCATGAAACACTTCGGCGGCTACGACGCCGACAACCGCCGCGAAGTCGGCGGATCAATCCAGTTCGTCTGGGGAGACAAGGAATGAAGATCGTTATCCCGTACAACCCGCGCTTTCCGCAAACCGAGATTCACTCGCAACTTGAGGCGCACCGCTTCGCCGTGCTCGTCGCTCATCGACGCATGGGCAAGACCGTGCTCGCCGTGAATCATTTAATCAAGAGGGCCGTCGCCGACGGCAAGGAGCGAGGGTTCTATGCCTACCTTGCTCCGTTCCGCGTCCAGGCGAAGGCCATCGCATGGGCCTATCTGAAGCACTACACGGCGCCTGTCCCGGGCCTCAAGATCAACGAAGGCGAACTCAGCGTCGTGCTGCCGAACGGCGCGACGATTCGCCTCTTCGGCGCAGACAACCCCGACGCCTTGCGCGGCCTCTACTTTGACGGTGTTGTCCTCGACGAAGTGGCACAGATGAAGCCCGAAGTCTGGGGCGAAATTATTCGCCCGGCTCTCGCGGACCGCGGCGGCTGGGCCGTCTTCATCGGCACGCCGAAGGGGATCAACCTGTTCTCACAGACATACGACCGCGCGCTCGAGCTCCAGGCGAAAGGGGATCCCGACTGGATCGCGATGCTCTACTCCGTCGACCAGACGGGCGTCATCCCGCCGCGGGAATTGGAAAGCCTCAAGGCGGAAATGAGCGAGAACGAGTTCCGCCAGGAGTTCCTCTGCGACTTCAACGCCGCAAGCGATGACACGCTCATCCCGATCGACGTCGTGCGCGACGCCGTGGCCCGTCATCATCGCGAGGAGGACATCGTCTTCGCTCCGAAGATCGTCGGCGTGGACGTAGCTCGCTTCGGCAGTGACGCGTCGGTCATCATGATTCGTCAGGGGCTCGTGGCTCGCGAGCCGATCGTGCTGCGCAACGTCGACAACATGCAGCTCGCGGACCGCGTGGCTCTCGTCATCGCCCAGGAAGACCCCGACGCCGTCTTCATCGACGCGGGCGGCGGGCAGGGCGTCATCGACCGTCTGCGTCAACTGGGGCACTCCGTCATCGAAGTGCCCTTCGGCGGCGCGGCGAATCGCCCGGACCTCTATGCGAATAGGCGCATGGAGATGTGGGCCGAGATGGCTGCATGGCTCAAGGGCGGCGGGTCGATTCCTGCGGACGTCGTGCTTCAGGCGGATCTCTCAGCCCCGACGTACGGGTACACCTCGAAGGGCCTCAAGATCCTCGAGGCGAAGGACAAGTTGAAGGAGCGCATCGGACGGTCGCCCGACTTGGCCGACGCTCTGGCGCTCACCTTCGCTTCGCCCGTGCGGCCTCGTAGCGTCGACCAGATCGAGCGCACGATCTACCGCACGCAAGAGGAGTACGACCCGATCCGCGAGTTCGAGCTCGAGTGGAGGTGAAAAAGAAAAAGCCCGCACGAAGCGGGCTTTACCTTTGAGGTGATGAGCACCCCCGCTTACGCGGGGAAATGAGCACCGAAGCGCTCGCGGTTTTCTGGCGGACTCAGTGAGTCGGAACCTTCAAAACCCTGTCGGAAACACCCCCGCTTTCGCGGGGAAAGACGGTTGATCGGGCCGTCGTCCTCAAAGGACATCGATAAGTCTATCACGGCGCGGGGGTGTTTGGTGGGGTTCACTCTTCGTCTTCTTCTTCCGCGAGGATCGCGTCGAGCTCGGGCTTGCACTGCCGATAGAAGTCGGCGCCCCACTGCTCGGGCGTCGTGCCGTGAACAACGATCGTGGGCTTCCAGTACCAGGGGCAGCACCACGGGTCCGAGCACTCGCCGTCGTCGCAGGGGCCGCCCGCTTCGGCCCAGCCGTCGATGAAGCGGTCCTGCTCTTCTTCCGTGAAGCGCGTCGTGTCGACTGGTACGGCGACCCTTCCGGCCGCCACGGCGTCGAGCAGGTCCTGCAGGAAGTTGCTCGAGCCGAGCGTCTTGAAGAGCTCATTTTGCGCGGGGCTGAGTCGGACCGTGCGGGTGATGCGGCCCGTGGGCTTGCGGCCTGCACCTTCGCGGGCGCCGCCGTGGGAGTTCGTCGTGATGGTGGTGTTCGTGTTCGTCATGATCTTTCTCCTGTGAAAGAGGGGTGTTTCATTGCTCACATGAAATAATATACAAACAATCAAAGAAAGTCAAGAGAGAACAAGAAATCAAGTTTGCGGTTGTCCATATAGCGCGTGAATCGTGCGGCACGCTGTGGGGCATGAGATACGAAACCGCTTCGCTTTGCGCCGCCATTGATCTTTGCGCGCACCTCCTCGAGAAGAACCACGCCGAGACCGGCATGAAGGGGATTCCTCTTCGTGTTTCGCGTGACGTCTATCGAGCGCTCGACGAGACCTCGCCGAGCTTCTGCATCCTCGCCAAGGACGACCACGGCTTCGTCGTCGGACTGGCGGCCGTCCTCGTCGGCATCCATCCTCACACCTCTGAGCTCTTCGCCGAGAACTCCACGATCTACGTGCTCCCGTCGTTCCGCTCGAAGGGGATCGGCGGGCGGCTCTTCGCCCTCGCGGAGAGAGAGGCAAGGAAGCGTGGGGCCAAGGCCTTCCTCTGGGCGGCGCCCGTCGGCACGGAGCTCGAGCAAGCGCTCTCGAAGCGCGTCGACATCTCTGACCAGCAAACACTTTTCCTCAGGAGGCTTTGACATGGGAAGTTCAGTCTTTGGCGCCATCACGGGTGGCCTTTTCGGTTTGCTCGACGGCTACGAGCAGAAGCGCCAGCAGGATCGAGAGGAGCGGCTCGCGCGTGAGCAGGCCGAGGCCGCCAAGCGTGCGCAGCAGAACGAGGAGCAGGCCCGCAAGAAGGCCGAGCAGAATGGCCCGGACATCTCGGGCATCCTCGACGCCAACACGAACGCCGGCCTTGGCAGCACGTCACTGACGGGTGCCCAGGGCGCGGCCGTTGACCCGAATCGCCTCGGCAAGGGCAACTCGCTTCTGGGGGCCTGACCATGCCGGCCGTCGATCCGAAGGAGCTGCGCGCCCGCTTCGAGGAGCTCAAGCAGGAGCGCACGTCGTGGGAGGGGCTTTGGAAGGACATTCGCGACTACGAGGCGCCGGACCTGGGGGCCTTCGAGGGCGACAACGTCACCGAGGGTTCCAAACGCTACGGGCGCATCTTCGACTCCGAAGCAATCGAGTGCGCGGACTATCTCGCCGCCGGGCTCTTCTCGGGCGTGTCCTCGCCGTCCCGTCCGTGGCTTCGGCTTACGACGATGGACCCCGAGCTCGACGAGCGGCCCGACGTGAAGGAGTGGCTCGACCAGGTGCAGACCTTGATGATGATGACTTTCGCGAAAGCGGACGTCTACTCGCATCTGCACAAGTCCTACCTCGAGTTGCCGCTCTTCGGTACGTCCTGCACGATCGCCCGTCCTCATCCGACGGACATCATCTCGCTCTACAACCTCACGATTGGGGAGTATTGGCTCGCTGACGATCCGTACGGTCGCGTCGACACCATGTATCGCCGCATCTCGATGACTGCGAAGCAGATGGTGCAGCAGTGGGGTGATGCCTGCTCGCAGCAGGTTCGCTCCATGGCGGAGAAAAGCCCCTACGAGCGCTTCTGGGTAATCCACGCCATCGAGCCCCGCGAGATTCGAGACGAGACGAAGCGCGACAACATGAACGCGCCGTGGCGCTCTGTCTACTTCGAAGAGTCGCAGACCGAGAAGATCCTCAGCGAAAGCGGCTATCGGAATTTCCCCGTCATGGCGCCGAGGTGGTTGACGTGCGGCGGCTCTGTCTACGGGCGCGGCCCCGGCTCGAAGGCGCTCTCCGCGGCCAAGGCCCTGCAAGTTCTTTCGAAGCAGCAGCAGATCGCCGTGGCGTACGCGTCGAATCCGCCCATTCAGTACCCCGCCTCCTACGTCGGGCGCCTCGACCAGTTCAAGCCCGGCGGCCGCATCCCCGTGGTGGGGACCGACGCGGCGGCGATGCGCACGGCCTTCGAAGTCGGCCTCGACATTCAGGGGCTCGAGCTCCTCATCGGTCGGCGCAAGCAGGAAGTCCAGCGCGCGTTCTACACGAACATTTTCCAAATGATCCAAGGGAGCGCGGGTTCGGACCGCACCGCGACGGAAGTGCAGGCCCTCGAGCAGGAGAAATACATGCTCCTCGGCCCTGTCCTCGAGCGTCTCCACTCCGAAATGCTCGAGCCGATGGTCGCGGCCACCTTCGACTACCTCGTGGAAGCGGATCGCCTCCCCGAAATTCCGCGCGACCTGCAGGGGCAGTCGCTGAACGTCGAGTACATCTCCGTCCTCGCCGAAGCGCAGAAGTCGGCCAACATCAGCGGCGTCGTGCGCATGGTGCAGCAGATCGGGATGCTCGCGCAGCTCAATCCCTCGGCGCTCGACAAACTCGAAATCGACCGCACGATCGATGAACTCGCGGACATGAACGGTGTCCCGCCTTCCATGATCGTGTCGGGCGAGCAGGTTGCCCTTATCCGCGACGCACGCGCACAGCAGCAGGCACAGCAGGCGCAGCTAGACCAGATGCAGCAGAGCGCCGCCGCCCTCAAAGACATGGGCGCCGCCGCCGATTCGCAGGGGCTTCAGCGCGTTGCCGGGGACCTCGTTTCCTAAGTGTCCATATAGAAGAGGAATCAATGAATAGGCTTTATTTGTCGGATGAGTTCGATCCCATGCGGGACCTGCTCGACGATCAGGAGCTTGCAAAGAAGGTCAAGGAGAAGGAGGACCGCCTCAAGTCCGCCCTTCTCCGGACCCTCAGCACGAAGGAAGGACGAATGGTCCTCTCCATGGTTCTCGACATCACGGGCTTTTTCGGCTCGGTGTCGCAGACAGACGCCATCACGATGGCGGTCAGCTCCGGGCGTCGCGATGTCGGCGTGCAGCTTTACGCCCTGCTCGAGGAGTCGCATCCGGATCTTTTGGACAAGCTTTTGAAGGAGCGTCGCGAAGATGTCTGAAGACGTCGCTACCACTGCCGAAACGCCTGCCGCCGAACCTGCTGCCGCTGAGGGCACGCCCGATGTCGGCGCCGCGCAAGCCGCAACCGAACCTGCTGCCGCCGATTCCGTCGGTGCGCAGGGTCTCTCGGGCCAAGATCCCGAGCCCTCAGCCTCCGCGCAGGGTCTCTCGGGAGAAGCGGACGAAGGCGGCGAAGCCGGAGAAGGAGACGGCAATCCTTTTGCAGAAAGCCTCGGCGCGCCCGAAGGCGATTACTCGACCGAAGGGATTCAACTCCCCGAAGGCATGACGATCGATGAGGGGACCATGCAGGAGCTCGGCGCCGTGTGTCGTGAGCACGGCCTCTCCCAAAAGGTCTTCTCCTCGCTCGTGGAGAAGATGTCTCCCGTCCTCGAACAGCGTCAGGCAGAGCGTCTTGAGGGCTTGCGCCGGCAGTTTCTTGAGGATGGCCGAAAAGATCCGGAAATCGGTGGCGCCCGATGGAAGGAGACGATGAATAGCGCGAACGCGGCCTATCGCAAGTTCGCGAATGCGGATGCGCAGAAGCTTCTGCAGGCAACGGGACTCAATTGCCACCCGGCAATCATCCGCATGTTCAAGAACATCAACGCTCAGATTTCCGACGACGCCGTTATGCGAGGGCGGAGCGCCGGTCCCAAAAAGAACAGCCTCGCGAATCTCTACAACAACTCGAACATGAACTGAAGGAGGACATCACATGGCAGTTCAATCTTCGAAGTACGCGACGCTTGCGGACCTGATGAGCCGTCTCGACAGTGACGGCAATCTCACTCCCGTCGCGGAAATTCTCAACCAGGAACTTCCGATTCTGAAAGAATTGGGCTTCATCGAATGCAACAAGACGGATGGCTACCTGCACACGATCCGCACGGGTCTCCCGACTCCGACGTGGCGTAAGCTGTACGGTGGCGTCCAACCGTCGAAGAGCACGACTGCCCAGGTGACGGACACCTGCGGCAATCTCGAAGCCTATTCCGAAGTGGACAAGGACCTCGCGGACATCAACGGCAACACGCGCGAATGGCGTCTCAGCGAAGAGCGCCCGTTCATCGAAGCCATGGGTCAGGAAATGGCGAAGACCATTTTCTACGGCGACACGACCAAAAACCCCGAACGCTTCATGGGCATCGCCTCTCGCTACAACCGTCTGTCGACGGGCACGAAGCCTCCCGCTTCTTCCCGCAACGTCGTGAGCTGCGGCGGCACGGGCAACAACCTCACCTCGATCTACTTCATTTCTCACGCCGTCTTCCACGGCATTTATCCGAAGGGATCGAAGGCTGGCCTCACCACGACGGACAAGGGTCAGGTCACGGTGGTCAAGGAAGACAAGAGCATGTTCGAAGCCTACCGTACCCACTTCAAGTGGCAGGTTGGCACGACGCTCGACGACTGGCGCGGTTGCGCTCGCGTCTGCAACATCTCGCTCAGCGGCACCGCCACGACGGGGGAAGCGCTCATCAAGGCCATGATCGAAGCGAAGAACAAGATCGATGCGAAGTATCTCTCGCGCTGCAAGATCTACGTTCCGCGCGACATCCAGTCCATGCTCGAACTGGCGGCCCTCGAAAAGAGCGGCAACTGCCTCTCGATCACCGAAGCCGCGGGGCAGTTCAAAGCGAACTTTTTCGGCATCCCGATCGAAATCTGCGACGCCATCTCGACGGCGGAAGAACAGGTCAAGTGAAAGTGAGGAGGAGACACCATGCGCTTTGACGAAAACTTCTACGTGAGCCTCACGCTCTCTGGGAACTCCAAGGAGTCCGACGTCTTCGATCTCGGCGGCGCCGGCATTGCCGAAGGCCCCGGCGTCTTCGTCGTTACGGTCACGACCAAGGTCACGGCCGCCACGAAGGTCGAGCTCCAGACTTCGGACGACAACACCAACTACGCCGCTGTCGGCGCCTGCTCCTTCGCGGCGAACGACGAAGTCGGTACGCAGAAGGTCATCGATGTGCCGCCCGGCTGCGGCCGCTACCTGAAGCTTGTCGCGACGGGTACGTCCATGGCCGGCAAGATTGACTGCGGGCTCACGATCGCGGCTCAGTCTGCCAAGGGTATCGAGACTTTCACTGCGAACTAAGGGGGTGATCCTCATCTCTCCGCCCTAGGGCGGTGCTCGGGGGCTTCGGCCCCCTTTTCTTTTGGAGAGAGACATGTCCACTGATGTCGACATCTGCAACCTCGCCTTGGCGAGGCTCGGGGATCCCGCGACGATCTCCTCGATCGATCCGCCCGAAGGCTCTGCGCAGGCGGACCACTGCGCCCGCTTTTACCCGATGGCTCGCGACGCCGTCCTCACCGCGCACCCCTGGCGCTTTGCCATCTCACGAAAGCGGCTGGCGAAGCTTGCCGAGGCGCCCGTCGGGACGGATGCGAACTACTTCGCGCTCCCGTCCGACTGCCTGCGACTCGTGAGCGTCCACGACGCGGGGGAAATTCCGCCGAACGACGAATGCTTCTTCGATCTTCCGCCGCTCACCTACACTGTCGAGCAGCGTGCGTCGGCGAAGGTTCTCCTCTGCCGTGCGGATGACGTCTTCGTTCGCTTCGTCTCGGTGCGCACGCCCGAAAGCGTCTTTCCGCCCGACGTGGTCGACGCGATGGGATGGCTTCTCGCCTCCTATCTCGCGGGCACGATGGTGCCGGGCACGAGCGGGACGCAGCTCGCGGCGCAGCTGACGCAGGCTTACCAGGGCGCCATTCAGACCGCCATCAGGAACGACGTGTCCCACACGGTCGAGCGCGTGAGGGTGGACAGCCCCTTTGCGGGCGATGCCCATGGAGGTGAGTATGCCTTCGACTAAGGTGATTCAGCGAAGCTTCGCGGGCGGCGAAGTCAGTCCCGAAATGTTCGGCCGCATCGATGACGTGAAATATCAGAACGGCTTGGAAACCTGCAAGAACTTCATCGCGCTGCCTCAGGGGCCGATCGAAAACCGCCCTGGCTTCGAATACGTTCGCGAGACGAAATACTCCGACCGCGCTTGCCGCCTCATTCCCTTCACGTTCCGCGTCGACCAGACGATGGTGATTGAGCTGGGCGACCACTACGCCCGCTTCCACACGGAGGGCGCGACGCTCCTCGACGATGACGGCGAACCCTACGAAATCGAGACGCCGTGGGACGCCGAAGACCTCTTCGACCTCCACTACGTCCAGTCGGCGGACATCATGACGATCGTGCACCCGTCCTATCCGCCTACGGAACTGCGCCGCTACTCGCTCCTCGACTGGCGCGTGCAGCAGTGCGACTTCTCGGCAAAGCTTGCCTCGCCCACGAACGTCAAAGCCGTTCGCGAGACCGCGGCAGCGGACGACCAGAACAGCGAGAAGTACCGCTTCCGCTACAAGGTGTCGGCGCTCAATGCAGACAAAACCGTGGAGTCGGAGGCGGTAGAGGCGGAGTACGACGGTGACAGTGACGAGGGCGTGGTGGCGAACCTCTACGCCTACGGCACGACGGTGCGCATCTCCTGGTCTGCCGTCGAGGGCGCCTCGTTCTACCGTGTCTACAAGTGTCAGGGCGGCCTGTTCGGCTACATCGGCGACACGGAGGATCTCTACATCATCGATGACGACATCGATCCCGACATGAGCATCACGCCTCGGCGCTTCGATGACGTCTTCAAGACCTCGGGCGGCATCACTGAAGTCACGGTGGAGAATGGGGGCAGCGGCTATCAGGACATCCGTCGCGGCCTCGCGGACGATGACGGGACCATTGTCTTCACCAACACCTACACGAGCGGTCACGGCGCGGAAGGACAGAAGACGACGGCGCCGTGGTCGGCGTCGAGCGGAAGCGGTGCAAGCTTCCGTGAAGTCACGGTGTGGGACGCGGGCGGTCACGGCTCGGGCGCTGAGGTCGAACTCCTCACTCAGTACACCTCCGGCACGGGCACGGACCACTGGGGCGACGGCAACACGACGTCCTACAGCTGGAGCCGCTGCACCCTGACGGGCCTGCGCTTCACGAACAGGGGCGCCAACTACGTCAAGCCGAAAATCCGCTTCAGGGGCACGTGGTACTCGGTCCGAAACGGGTCCGTGTCGAACCACAACACAAAGGAGTGGGAGGCGGATCTGAACGTCATCGAAAGCGGCTGTGAGCTCATCGTGACGGACCCGACGGGTTCGGGCGCCGAGCTTGTGCCGGTCATCCAGAACGGGGTGATTGTCTCGGTCACGATCCGCAATCCCGGCCGCGGCTACACGAATCCGACGATTACGGTGCGCTCGAACTCCGGGACGGGCGCTGTCATCAAGGCGTCGGTAGGCAAGGGCGGCGACTACCCTGCGGCCGTCGGCTACTACCAGCAACGGCGCTGCTTCGCCGGCATGGCGAATGACCCGCAAAGAGTTGTCATGACGGTCACGGGCACGGAAGACAACTTCACCTACAGCCTCCCGATTCGCGACGACGACCGCATCTCGCACCAGATCGCCACGACGCAATTCAACCAGATCCGCCATATCGTCCCGTTGAGTTCTCTCATCCTGCTCACGTCGGGCTCTGAGGTGCTCATCTCCTCGGGCGGGGCGGACTCGCTCACGGCCACGAGCTTCCGCGCGTCGACGCAATCCTACAACGGCGCGAACAACGTACAGCCTCTCATCATCAACAACAACATCGTGTACTGCGCAAGCCGCGGCGGCCACGTCCGTGAGTACTCTTACAAGGAACAAGCGGGCGGCTATCTCTCGGGGGACTTGTGCCTTCGCTCTGCGCATCTCTTCGACTATGAAGAAATCGTCGACTGTGCCTACGCTCGGGCGCCGATTCCCCTTCTGTGGTTCGTCTCCACGTCGGGGAAACTGCTCGGCCTCACTTACGTCCCCGAAGAAGGCGTCGGCTCCTGGCATCAGCACGAGACGCAGGGCCGCTTTGAGTCCTGCGCCTGCGTGGCCGAAGGCGATTACGACGCGCTCTACGTGGTGGTGCGTCGCACCATCGCGGGCGAAGAGAAGCGCTTCGTCGAGCGCATGGCGAAGCGTGAGGAGGCGGACCTCAAGGAGGCGTTCTTCGTCGACTGCGGCGGGACGTACCGCGGAGAGGAAACAACCACCATCTCTGGCCTCGCGTGGCTCGAGGGACAGGAAGTCTCGGTGCTCGCCGACGGGGCCGTGCTTCCGTCCAAGACCGTCGAGAACGGGAAGATCACGCTGGACGTTCCTGCGTCCGTGGTGCATGTCGGCCTTCCCTACACGGCGGACTGCAAGACCTTGCCCGTCGTGCTGCAGGAAACGTCCTTCGGTATGGGCCTTGCGAAGAATGTCTCGCGGGCCGTCATGCGTCTCTATCAGTCGAGCGGCATTCTGGTCGGCTCGAACTTTGAGGAGGCGCAACTCGTTGAGTACAAACAGCGAAAGACGGAACAGCCGGGGCAGCCGCCCTCCATCGTGTCGGGTGAGGTGAGCGTCGCTCTGCGTCCTCAGTGGACCGACGGCGGAGCCGTCTGCATCAGACAGTCGGACCCGCTCCCGCTGAAACTTCTCTCTTTGACTCTGGAACTATCCGTGTGAGGTCGGGCCCCGTCGAAAGGCGGGGCTTTTTCACGTCCATAAAGAGAAGGAATTGCGCTCTACCTTTTGGGGGTTACAAGGAGTTTTCTATGCCTTCAAATGTCAGTTCGTCCCGAGCGATTCAGCTCGAGTCGGCCCCGACGCTGAGCGGCACGTCTCAGGCCGATGCCGCGTCGGCGATGGGGCAAATGATCCAGGAGATGCCGTCCTTCGGATCCGAGTTCGTCCAGGGCATGAAGATCGGCTACACGGGCGTGACGATGACGCTCTCGCCTTTCCTCGCCTACCGCGGCGCCAAGATCGAGAAAGAGATCCTCGGGCTGCAGGCAGACCTTCTCGACATGCAGGTGCAGTCGATCCAGACGCAGGCCGAGGACGTCATGCGTGCGGGCCATCAGGCAAGCGCCGCCGTGAGCTACCAAGCGGGTCAAGCGAAGAGTTCGGCCCGCGCAAGCATGGGCGCCTCCGGCGTGCGCGTCAATGCCGCGGGATCGAGCGCCGAAGCGCTCTCCTCCATCGACATCGTCAAGGACATGCAGCGCTCGCAGATCATGGCGAATGCCGTGGCGCAATCTTGGGGCTACCGTCGGCAGGCCGTGCAGGTGCAGAACCAGGCGCTAGCCGTTCGGTCGGCGCAGAAGAATGTGTCCCCCTGGGCGGCGGCCATCACCACGCACCTCTCCGACGTCATGGACTCCATGAACCAGATGGGGGATATGTTCGGCGGCGGTCAGGGCGGCGGCCTCTCCGGTGAGACTTTCAAGAATGCCGGAAGCTTTTTCAGCAACATGTTCTCTGGGGGTTGATCGATGCCCATCAATGTTCCTAATCCGTACAGCGTCGACGTGGCAATTTCGCCCTCGGGCGGCCGCGCCATCGGGCTGCAGGCCGCGCCCGAGACGCGCTACAGCAAGACCCGCATGGCCGAAGACCTCAAGCAGCACGGCCTCAAGTTCATGCAGAAGCTTGAGGAGTGGCAGGGGCAGATCGACGTCACCCGAAGCAAGGACCTCATCAATCAGCTCGAAGAGTCGCGCATCGATCTGCGCACGAATCCCGAGACGGGATACCAGAAGCTTGAGGGTGAGAATGCCCTCGAACGTCCGAGCGGGAAGAGTCTGCAGGAGGAAGTCACCGAGAACTTTCGCACGCAGTTCGACCGCATACGCGCGAAGGCGTCGACGCAACGACAGAGGCAGATCCTCGACGACTACTATCAGGCCGCATCCCAAAAGCTTGGGCAGGACGTCGGCTCCTGGGTGGTGAAACAGCAGGACGTCTACGACAAGGCCGTAGAGGAGCAGACGCTGCGGACCGCTGCACGCAAGGCGATGAGCGACGATCCCGACGAACAGCGCGACGGCGAGTACGTCATCCGCACCATGCTCGCCGACAAGGCGAAACGCGAGGGCGTGCCGCAGGACTCCGCCCGATTCCTCGGGCCGATCCACCTCAACCGCATCGCGGGCATGGCGGACGGCTACGACATCGACGGGGCGAACGCCTATCTCGAGCGCTACAAGGAGGAAATGACGCCCGCAGGATTCGAGCGCGCGAAGTCGATGATCGGCCGCGCGAAGGACCAGCGCGACATTGAGGCCGCGACGAACAGCATCGTTTCCGCCTACGGTTCCGAGCGCGAGGCGATGGAGGCCGTGAAGCAGTATCCGCGCGCCATCCGCGACCGCGTCCGCTCGAACATCCGCGAACACTTCTCCGTGGTGGACCGAGAGAACCGCCTGCGCGCCAAGGAGGCGAAGGAGGCTGCATGGTCCTACGTCCGCACCGAGGGGAAGATGCCTCCCGCGTCCTTGCTCGAGGACGTCGACGAATCCTCGATCCGAGGCATGGAGGGATACCTTGATCGCAAGGGGCGGGCCGCTCAGAGAGAGAAGGAGAAACTCGAAAGGCTTCGCAAGAAGGATCCCGTTGGCGCCTCGATCGAGCAGGGTGACTACGGCTACACCGCAATTTCGGACTGGACGAAGCCCACGGTTGTGGAGGAGCTCGGGAAGCGCGCGGCCAACTTTGAGGACATGCGCGAGACCTACGGTTCCAAGAAACCGAGCATTCTCTCGGGCGATGAGGTGGCCTCGCTGAAGGACACTCTCGGGGCGCTCGATCCCAAGGGGAAGATGGACCTCGTGGGATCGATCGTCAACTCGCTTGATGATGCCGGCGCCGTGAGCGTATTTGCGGACCAGATGGGGGATGAGTACCGAAACTTCGTGCTCATCAATGCCGACGATGACATGCGCGCTGCCGGTGTCCCGCGCCTCTATGCGAAGGGGCGGCAGGGACTTGCCGAAGATCAGAGTCAACTCAAGGATCTCAAGAACAACACGATCGGCATCAATGCGCAGTGGCAAAAGCTGAACGGGCTCTACGACGATCCCCGCGTGCGCGCCTCCATCATGGACACGGTGCTGAACGTCTCGGCAGGGCTTGCGATTGAGGAGGGGCAGTACGCGTCTGGGGCGCAGCTCGACGAGGCGATGAAGATGGTTGTCGGCGAAATTCACGATTATCAGGGCCGCAAGGTTGCGCTCCGTGACGGCCTCGACATGAGCGACTTCGAGACCTCTGTTCAACGCACCCGCACGAGCCTCTCGAATCTCGAAAAGGCGAAGTTCCGCACGCCCGCGGGGCAGGAGCTCACGGGGCCGCAGGTGGCGTCCTACCTGGCTACGGCTCCGCTCGTGCCGGCCGTGAGCGGCAATGCGAACGCCTTCAACATTCAGTGCATGTCGGGGCTCATCCTCGACTCGAGCGGCGTGCCCTTTGAAATCCAGATCTACGAGGAGTGACGATGATTTTCGCGAAGCACTTCGGAAGTCAGCAGCCGGATCTTGCGGGCCTGCAGCAGGCGGGCGCCGTGTCCGTGCCGTCGACCTCGGACATCCCCGAGAACGAACTGCGTCAAGAGGAGCCCGGGCTTTTTGACGGCGTCGGCACTGCGGCCGTGCAGGGGGTGCAGAGCGCCCTTCTGGAAACGACCCGCGTCGTGCAGTCGGGCGTCTCGAGTTTTCTTGAGGCGAACTTCGAGGACAACGAGTCCGTACGGAAATACGCCGAAGCGCTCGACTACGAGTCCGAGAAGAACCGACTCCTTATCCGCGACCTCTACACGCCCGATCCTGCGGTGTCAGGTGAGGCGGCCACGATCGTTCACGGCGTGACGAACGGCCTCACAAAGTACGCGGGCGCGCTCGCTCTGGCGGGCGGGAATCCCATTGCGGCGGCCCCGCTCTTCGGCGCGGGCATGGGTGCGATGGAAGCGCAGAAGATGATGGACGAGGGCGTCGACTCCGAGACGGCCACCAAGGTGGGCATGGTCACGGGCGTGACGAACACCTTCTGGTCTGCCATCCCCGGATTCGTTGGGACGAGGCTCGTGACTCGCGCGGCGTCCGGCTCGGCCGCGGCGGCGTTCTCCACCTACAACGAACGTGCGACGATCGAGACGGTCCTTCAGCAGGCGGACTACTCCAAGGTCGCAGAGCAGTACGACCCTGACGATCCTACGACGATCGCCACGTCGGCGATTCTCGGCCTTGCTCCCGGCGTGGCCGCGAGTGTCGGCCCCCGATGGAAGGGGCGCGGCGTGACGGACGTGAAGGTTGAGGACGCTGCACGCGTGCGTGCGGAAGAGGTGGCGAATGACGACAACCTTCTCGCGGCTCCCGAGCGACCCGACACGGTGCAGAGGTCGAGGAATGCGCAGCGCGAAGTCGAGCGTCAGCTGAACGCGAAGGAGCCCGTGCGGGTACCCGAAGAGGCGGTGACGCCCGCGCGGGTGGACGCCGTCAAGAAGGACATTCGGCGCAAGCTTTCGAGCGGCGTCGGCAAGCACGGGAACGTACTGCAGAACCGCGACCGCTCCTCGAAGGAGTCCGTCGTCCAGATGAACAGCATCGCGGGTGCTCCCGACTACGGGCGCCTCGGCTTCTCTCGTTCCTTCTCGCAGGGTGCTCCGATTGTGGCCTATGCGCAGGACGTTCCCGAGACGGCGCGCGGTCTGGTGGACTTCGCCGTCGACGCGAACGGAAAGCGCTACGAGATTCAATACGCCGTCGTCGAGGCGGACAGTGTTGCGACCTCGAACTACGTCGACGGGACGCCGAACCCTCTCTACGGTGAGCAAGGACAGACGACCGCCATCGCAGGGAACGGCCGCATTGCAGGCCTGACGGAAGCCTACAACCGAGACACCGCCCGCACGTACCGCTCGGAGCTCGAGGCGGACGCGATGCCCGGCATCGAAAAGAGCGTGCTCGCGGGCATGGAAAAGCCGATCCTCGTGCGCATCATGCGGGACGAGGACGTCACCGCAGACATCGGCGACATTTCGAATCGGTCGGACGCAGCGCAGCTGAGCCCGATCGAGGTGGCTATCCAGGACGGCAATCGCTTCGATCTGGCGAACCTGACTTTTACGGAAGACGGGAACGTCGGCGTCGACGCCGTGGCGGAATTTCTGCGGGCGCTCCCTGCGGAAGAGCGCTCCTCTCTCATCACGGACGGCATCCCAAACGACGCTGCACGCCGTCGCTTGGACGCGGCCATCTTTCAGCGCGCCTACAAGAATGCGGGTTTGACGGACCTGCTCGACAATCGCGCGGAGGCGAAGGGCGTGGGCGCCTTGCTCTCGGCCCTGCGGCAGGTCGCTCCGAAGGTGATCCAGATCGAGGACGCGGCCGAACTGAACTTCGGCGGGATTCTCTCCGACGTGCTGGAGGAAGTGCGCATGGCCCGTGCCTCGGGAAAGGTGATCCGCATCGAAGACATTGCTGCGCAGACGTCCATGTCGCGAAGCCCCGAGGCGGACGTGGTCCTGCAATTCCTGGCGAAGAACGAGCAGGAGAAGGGCGGCACGCGGGGGCTCGTGAGCGTCTTCTCGCAGTGGGCGGACTTCGCTCGCGAGAACGCCGTCGCGGCTCAGAGCGACAACATGTTCGGCGAAGCCTTCACGCCGACGCGGCGCGACCTTATGCGCGAGTTCTCGAGATTGAGCGGTGTGGAGATTGATGAGAAGGCGTTCATGCCCGCGAGGACTCTGACGGACGTGGTGAAGATCGAGCGCGTGGACGATGCGAAGGAAGCGGCCCGTGCGGAAATCGAGCGGACCGCGCAGCCGGAGGCACCCGAAGCCCCCGACGTTCCCGAGGTGGATCAGGGCGAAGCCCTATTCGACATCCCTCCCGACGCGGACGAGGTGGCGCGTCGGATCGAGTCGGCGGACGATGCCCGTCTCGCTCAGATCAACCGCGAGGCGATGCAGATCGTCGACCAGATTCCCGAAGACAGTCTCGAAATGCGTGGCGCGAAGATGGCGCTCGCCGATGCGCCCGATCTCCGTATCCAAGTCGACGAGATGGACGGGACGATGCTCGCGAGCGAGTTCCTCGCGAGGGAAAAGCGGGCGGCGGATGAGCTCCGTCAAAAGGCGCAGCAGGGCGTCGACGTGGCCGTCACCTGCATGCTCATGAATAACGGCCTTGGAGAAGTTTGATGGCGAAATCGCAGATGAATCGGAAGTGTGTCGAACGCGTATCCTGGGCGCTCGGTCGCGACGTGAGCGCAGACGAAGCGGCGGACATGAAGCAGGCAATCCGCTACTACATGGCGCAGTTGCGCAAGGAAGACCCCGACGCATGGGATTCCATGTCGACCTTCGATCGAGCGAAGGCTGCGGGCGACCTCTATGCGCAGTCGTTGGTTGAGGAGGCGGCCAAGAGGGAGCAGCGTGCGGCCCTGACGGTCATCGCGCAGGCTCGACTCAATGAGCGCCTCGCTTTCCATCGCGAACGCGGATACCTCGGCTTTGCCGCCGAGCAGCAGATCTTCCAAGAGCTCGACCGCGACATTCGAGCGACGAAGTCTGAATACGCGACGAAACTGTGCGTGGCGCTCGACAAGATCCGTCCTGGCTTCATGGGGATCATGGAGAACCACCAAATGGCGACGGACGTGGTGCGGGAGTGCCTTGGCACGGAGACGAACAACGAGCTCGCGAAGCAGGCCGCGCAGGCTTTCCGCGACGTATCGGAAGCGACGCGCCTTCGCTTCAATCGCGCGGGCGGGAATCTCGGCAGGATCGAGGACTACTTCCCGCAGACGCACGATGACGCTCGACTGGCGCACGCTGCAGAGATCCTGCGTGGTGAGGGCCGTCTGATGCAGGCAGCGAACTTCGTCGGCAACACGGTGCGGGGGCTTAATCGCTTCGAAGAGAACCGCGAGGCGTGGGTGAATTTCATCCTGCCGCTCCTCAAGCGAGACGAGTACGTCGACCTCGAAGGGAACCTGATGGACGATCAAGGGATGCGGGAAATGCTCCGCAAGGCATTCGAGAACATTGTCACGAACGGCGCGGGCGACCTCGACGTCTCGGACGTGGCGGGGGCGAACGCTCGGAGCGGACTGGGGCGCGCGAATCGCGGGAATCTGCATCGCACGCTCATCTTTAAGGATGCGGACTCCTTCATTCAGTACCACGACACCTTCGGCCGAGGCTCCTATTTCGAGGTCATGCTCAAGAGTGTCCAGAAGACGGCGAAGGACGCGGCTTTTCTGGAAATGCTCGGGCCGAACCCGAACAACATGAAGAGGGGCCTCGATCGCGTCGCGGCCGCCGAGGCCGATCAGTCGAAGAAGATCCAAGGGCGTAGCACGAAGTCCCGTATCGGGATCATTCCGGTCGAGTCTTCGTGGCGGGTGCTCACGGGCGAAGCGTCCGTCGTCAAGCCCGGGCGCGAAGTCTTCGCCTCGATCAACCAGGGCGCTCGAAACTTGGAGGTTGTCGGCAAACTGCAGTCCACCTTCCTGACGGCTGTCTCGGACATCCCGACGTACTTCATCTCTGCGGGGATGAATCGCATCCCGCTTCTGACGGCCGCGACGAATCTGGTGAAGGCGCTCGGGGTGGAGAGCACGGAGCTCGCGACCCGTGCGGGCGTGATGGCGGACGTGCTGTCGGCGAACCTCGTGCGCTTCGGTGAGAACAATGTCGGCAGCGGGTGGACCGCGATGCTCGCGAATATCACGATGAAAGCGAGTCTCCTCGATACCTTCACGAACGGGGTGCGGCAGGCGTCCATGGTCAGTCAGATGGGCTCCATGGCGAAGATCGTGCGCAACGATTGGAAGTCCCTCACTGGGTACCAGAAGCGCGCACTCGAGCGCATCGGCGTCACGGAGAGGGATTGGCGGCTATGGCAGTTTGCGAAGCCCTTCAGGCAGGGCGAAGCGGACTTCCTCACGACGCAGGACATCCGCGAGGTGGATCTCTCTCAGCTGTACGAACTCACGCCACCCGAAGAGCGCTCGCGTTTTGAATACACGGAGCGGGACATCGACCACGCCGCGACCATGTATGTTGCGTTCCTCAAGGACGAAAGCGGCATCGCATCGCTGGACCCCGATCTCGGCACGCGCGCCCTCGTGAACATCGCGGGCGGAAAGGGGACGGTTGAGGGTGAGGTGATTCGCCACCTGATGCTTTTCAAGTCCTTCCCGATCGCCTTCATGCGCCGCCACCTTGAGCGCATGTCCGACATCGCGCAGACGGACGGCAAGGCCGCCGCAGCACGCTACGCCGCGATGATTGTGGTTTCGACCACGCTCGCGGGCGCCATCTCCGTGCAGATGAAGGCGCTCGTTGCGGGGCGCGACCTGCAGGACCCGACGTCCGAGGAGTATTGGTGGCAAGCGCTTTCTACCGGGGGCGGCGCGGGATTTCTCTCGGATATCCTCATCGCGGGCCTCGACGGGCAGAGCGCCTACGGTTCGCCCAACTTCCTGCGCTTCCTCGGCCCCGTCTTCAACACCGTGTCTGACACGTTTGACGTCGCCAAGGCCTACGTCGACGAGGGCCTCTACGACAAGGAGACGAAACCCGAAGCGAAGGCGCTTCGCCTGCTGCGCGGGCACATGCCCTTCGTAAACCTTTGGTACGCAAAGGGGGTTTTCGACCGCGCCATCTACAACGACCTGATGGAGGCGGCTTCGCCCGGCTATCTCGCCCGCATCCAGGCGTGGGGCGCGAAGAATACCGGCCAAGGCTTCTGGTGGCGCCCGACGGAAATCGCGCCGAACAGAGCGCCTGGTGTCGCTCGGGACCCGACGCCCTAACTGTCCATATAGCGCCTCTCTCTTGGGCAAATATTTCCTCGTTAGAGAGAGGTGCTCCCAATGGCAATTTCTTCCGAGACTCGACGCGCAGGGCCCTTCCAAGGGAACGGGACGCAGACGCAGTTCGAGTTTGAGTTCAAGATCTTCGACCCGTCCGAAGTGCGGGTCATGGTGTCGACCGACGAGGGCCTGTCCGAGTCCGAGGTGGATTCGGACACGTACTCCGT
>ENA-UPSX01000012-UPSX01000012.1-human-gut-metagenome-genome-assembly--contig:-NODE-12-length-44365-cov-26.155121_pt1 | contig 44365 bp, 43 predicted proteins | sample MGYA00250045_ERZ773367 | MGnify/ENA primary metagenome ERZ773367 (study PRJEB29103, sample SAMN06112033) | human gut metagenome | biome: human gut; feature: ankylosing spondylitis patient; material... | reverse complement strand
TTTTTTTTTAATGATACGGCGACCACCGAGATCTACACTCTTTCCCTACACGACGCTCTTCCGATCTGTTGTTGAAAACGACCGGAATTTCCATTGTGCGGAAACGGAAATCCGGGAACGCCCCGCAAATTTCAACATAACGCGTTTTGAAACCATGCTTCCGCACAAGGCTGTGCTTCAAAGGACGGCCGCAAAGGGCCGCCGCAACCTTACCAGTGCCGAACGCCGCCGGCGACCTCACCGCCCGGATACTTCCGACGAGGAATCCCGCGGTCTTTCAAACCGCGGGATGTTCTCTTCTCAGCGGATGTGCGACACGAAAGGAAACTCTCCACGCGGACCGCACGGACGACGCTCAGTCATCGTCGTCCCGATATCGACGCGGACGGCGGCGGCGCCGACGATCGTCGTCATCGTCGTCCCAGTCATCATCGTCATCATCGTCATCGTCGTCCCAGGGTTCGTCGTCATCCCAATCATCGTCCCAATCGTCGCTGTCTCCGCGGCGGCGCGGGCGGCGTCGATCGTCGTCATCGTCGTCCCTATCATCGTCATCACGGACGCGGCGAAAACCGCCGCCGCGCTCCCAGCGGTAGCGCTCCTCGAGGTAGCGGCGCCATTCGTCGCGGGTGTAGCGGTGGTCGTCGTAGTTGTAGTACCGTCCGTCCCAGCGGGCGTCTCCGAAGTGCTGTCCCACGTAGTCGCGCAGCGCGCGGTCGGCGATGCCGCCCAGGATGTCGCCGAGCACGCCGTCTTCCGCGGCGAAGACGGTTGCGGGTGCACAGAACAAGGCGGTAAGGAAGAGTCGTCGGTTCAACATAAGCGTTCTCCTTGTCGTCCGGGGCGCACGGGCGGGCCGTACTCGGCCCATGCTCTCGTATTCGGGACTTTTTCGCAACTCTGGGAATTCCCGCACCCCAAAATGTAAAAAACCGCCCCGACCTTGCGGCGGAGCGGCTTTCTCTGTTTCGAGACCGTCGAGAAACCTCCGAACGGTCTCATTTCGAAACAGTTTTTTAAGCGGCCTTCACGGTCTTTTCTTCGCGACCGAAGAGCTTCGGCACGGCGTGCCAGACCACGAGGAGCGCGAGGATCATCAGAGCGATCGCAAGAATCAGTTGCAGCCCCTGCACCATGAAGGTGAAGGTGCCGTCGGCGATCGTGCCGAAGATGCCCCAGACGGACATGCCCAGAGCCGTCATCGTCACGACGAACATGATCGTCATCGGGACGTAGAGCATGGCGCCGTTGCGGCCGGTGCTCTTCAGGAACACGGCGAGGGACGTGAGGACGAGGGCCGAGAGGAGCTGATTGGCCGAGCCAAAGAGCGGCCAGATCGACATGTAGCCCGCGAGGCAGAGGAGATAGGCGAGCACGAGCGTCAGGATCGTCGCGAAGTAGGGATTCGTGAATAGAACCTGAACGGCGTTCTTTTCCTTGCCTTCGGAGGGCGTGAAGAGTTCCTGCAGGCTCATGCGGCCGATGCGGGCGACGGCGTCCACGCTCGTGAGAGCCAGAGCCGAAACGCACATCGTGAGGATGCAGGCGGCGATGTCTTGCGGAACGCCGAAGATCGTCGTCAGGAAGCTCGCGACCGAGGTCGAGAAGAGCTGGAAGGGCGTGCCGCTCGGGAGGACGCCGCCCGTGGAGGCGGCCGCCACCACGACGAGGCTCAGAACGCCGAGGACGCATTCGACGAGCATCGAGCCGTACCCGACGGGACGCATGTCGGCTTCGTTCGAGATCATCTTCGAGCTCGTGCCGCTCGAAACGAGGCTGTGGAAGCCCGAGACGGCGCCGCAGGCGATCGTGACGAAGAGGATCGGGAAGAGCGGCTGGTTCTTGACTTCAAAGCCCACGAAGGCCGGGAGTTCGATCGACGGATTGATGACGATGACGCCGATCACGCCCGCGGCGATCATGCCGATCAGAAGGAACATCGACAGATAGTCGCGCGGATTCTTGAGGAGCCACATCGGCATTACGGCCGCGGCGAAGAGGTAGGCGAAGATCACGTAGCGCCAGGTCACGCCGTCGAGATAGATCGGGTTGGCGATGCCGAGCCAGACCATGACGACCATGAGGACGATGCCCACGGCGAGCTGCACGCCCGAGGACGGACGCATGTACTTGAGATAGAGTCCGAAGAGAATGGCGCCCGCCATGTAGATGAGCGAAATGGAGCCTGCGGCGGCGTTCGGGAGGATCTCGGCGCCGTCCTTCGTGAAGCCGTTGAAGGTGTTCGCGACCATGTCGCAGAAGGCGGCGATCACAAGAAGGGTAAAGAGCCAGCAGAAAAGGAGGAAGAGACGACGGCCGAGGGCGCCGATGTAGTCTTCAATCAGCATGCCGATCGAGCGGCCGTTGTTCTTGACCGAGGCGTAGAGGGCCGTGAAGTCCTGCACGGCGCCGAAGAAGATGCCGCCCACGATCATCCAGAGAAGAGCCGGGAGCCATCCGAACATCGCGGCGATGATCGGGCCCGTCACCGGGCCCGCGCCCGTAATCGAAGTGAACTGGTGCGCAAAAACCGACCAGCGGTTTTGCGGAGAGAAGTCGTTGCCGTCGTTGAATCGTTGAGCCGGTGTGAGCGCCGCGGGGTCGATGCCCCAGGTCTTCTCCAGCCAGCGGCCGTAAAAACGGTAGCCGAGAAAGAAGATCACCATGGCTCCCACCATGATTGTGAGTCCGTTCATGTTAGTGTCCTGCTTGTTTTGAGTGAGGGTGGTCCCGCCCTTTGGGCGGATTGCTCAAAAAATATCTTATGGAGAAATGTTGAAAACTGTGGAGCCCCCTCTGCCAATCACCCTAGGCGCTTTTGCGTAGCTCTCCTCTGTGTCGTCAAGAAAACCGCAAAAAAAGGTGCCGCAATACCGTAAAAAGTCATTTTTGCCGTTCAGAACGGGCCGTTCCACAACAGAAGGAACCGGACAAAACGCACTACGCGCAGGCGAAGAAGAGGGCTTCGCAGAAGAAATCCGAAGATCTTTTCCGGAAAAACGGCCGACATCTCAAAAATGCAGAAAAACTTCTGAAGCAAACGGTCGACCCGGCGGGGAGGGGACGGTCCAGCCCCATGGTCTCGGCTTTGGACGGCACTCCTAAAAAGTTGTTTTTGCGCAGTCCGTGCCGACCGCCCGCATCTACCCGTCGATCTGCGGCTTCGGCATCGGCCGCTGACCGCAACGTCTTTCCCATCTCTCCCGAAGCAACCGCTACGGGTAAAACCCCATGTGCGGGAATGGCTCGAAGCGCATAGAATTCTCGGCTTCAACGGGCGGTTCCCCGCCCTCCTCTCTTCGCATCAGGCTAGGCGCCGCAAGGGCGCCCTCAACGTTCGCCGTCGCAGGATGCGTTTTCCCCGTTTCTCTCAGGAAATCATCATGCGCAGCCTCACGCTCCTTCTCGTCTGCGGTCTTCTTTCCGCCGGCGCCTACGCCGCCGACGCCGTCTCGGGCGCCACGGCCAAGGCTCCGATCTCGTCGGCGATGCCCGAAAACGTCGACGCCGTCACGTCGGCCTCGGTCGTTCCCGCCGCGCACCGTCAGACCGTGAAACCCAACGGCTTCACGAAATCCGACAAGAAGAAGGTTCTCTTCGTCGTGGGCGATCCGCGTCACGAATCGGTCGAATGGGACCTTGTGTACACGGCCATGGCCCACTTCATGGCCAAGGGCCTCGAAGTGGAACTGCGCGACCTCTATGAAATCGGCTTCTCGCCCGTTCTTCCGCGCGAATCCTTCTTCCATGCCAAGGACGGCTTCGGCAAGGCTCCGGAAGACGTCGCGCGCGAACAGCCCTACGTGGCCGCCGCCGACTACATCGTCTTTGCCTATCCGAACTGGCACGACTCCCCGAACGCCATCGTGAAGGGTTACATGGAACGCGTCTTCTCGAAGCAGTTCGCGTACCGCGACACCGAGAAGGGCCTTGAAGGCCTGCTCAAGGGCAAGGCCATCTACACGATCTTCAACGCCGGCTGGATCGGCCAGGGTCGCGGCGACGTGGGCGACGGCATCGGGAAGTCCGACGAAATCTGGGATCGCTACCTCAACGCCTACAAGGTGGTGGACGACGACACGGCCGGCTTCTGGGGACTCAAGAACCTCGGACGCTTCGCGAACGACCAGACGCCCGCCAACGCCTCGAAGAACTACGGCAAGGAAATCGAAGCCCTTCGCGCCGACCTTCGCAAGAAGCTCGACAAGGTCTTCGGCCTTTGATCTTTTTTGCGTTCAGCCTTGAAGGGCCGCGCTCCCGCTTCGGGGCCGCGGCCCTTTTGCCGTCAGGCGCCCTTAAGCGTCTGCGCGCGAAGCGCGGCGCTTCGCCCCGCGACGCGCCCGAAGACGAAGGCGTCGGTGAGACCGTTGCCGCCCAAGCGGAAGTTTCCGTGCACGCCTCCCGTCACTTCTCCCGCGGCGAAGAGTCCGGCGATCGGCCGGTCGTCCGCGTTCTTCACCTCGGCCTTCGCGGTGATCGCGACGCCTCCGCAGGTATAGTGAATATCGAAGCGTTCGCGCCCGAAATAAAAGGGCGGCGTCTCGATTCGCTGCGTAAAGCGCGTGCGCCCGAACGCTTCGTCGCGCCCGAGATCGGCCGCGCGGTTGTATTTCTCCATTTCCGCGCGGAGGGTATTGGCGGGAATCCCCATGCGGATCGCAAGTTCCGAGAGGTCCTGCACGGTCCCCACCGTCCCCTGCTGCACCTTCGTCGCAAAGGTCGCGCCCTTTTGACTCCGGCCGTCCGTAATCACCCAGAATTCTTTTTCTCCGAGGCGGGAGAGGTCGTCCAAAACCGACTGCCAGGTGCCCGTCTCGTCGGTGAAGCGCCGCCCGTCGAGCGTGAGAAAGATTTCCGCGCCCGGATAATCGAGCACGCGTCCGCCCCAGAAGGGAATCGCCATGACGGCGTCCATGTCGCGCAACGCCGCCCCCGCGGTCTCCGCCATGCGGATGCCGTCTCCCGTGGCGGGGTCGAGGTGCGACGATCCTGCGGCATAGGTGGTGTAGTAGCTTTCGTCGAAAATCGGGGCCCAGCGCATGCGAAGCGGAGCGGACGCCCCGAACCCGCCCGTCGCGAGCACGACGGAGCGCGCCCGAAAGGTCTTTCGTCCCGCGGGCGTCTGACATTCGACGCCCGTGACCGAGCCCTCCGCGAGAAGAAGCTTTTGCGCGCAGTGGCGAAAGAATATCGGAATGCCGCGGCGCTTCACGACGCGCGAGAGCGTCTCGACGTAGACATACCCGTGCCGGCGCATCACCGTGCGGTGCGCGCGCGGAAAAACGCCGTTGTAGGCTTCGAAGAGCAGCGGATCGAAGGGAACGCCGTGCCCTTTGAGCCAGGCGAGCATCGCTTCGCTTTCATGCACGAGGACGGCGATCAAATCCGGATCGCCCCGCCGACCGCCTCCTTCGTAGGTATCGCGAAAGAAGGCCTCGGTCGAGTCGCTTCGGCCCATTCGCTTCTGTCCTTCCGGGTCGTAGGCGTTTACGGATCCCGACGCGACGAGCGTATGGCCGCCGGCAATCGCCATTTTTTCCAAGATTGCGATTCGTTGCGCGCCCGCCTCGTACGCGGCGAGCGCAGCCGAGAGTCCCGCCGCGCCCGACCCCACGACGAGAACGTCCCAGGGTTCGTCCGAGACCGTCTCGGCACGAAGAGGCGGCACGCCGACGAGACAGAATCCCGCTCCGAGTCCGAGGGCCGTAACGAGCGTTCTGCGGTCGGTCATCGCGCCTCTCCTCCCTTCAGAAGGTTCGCGCGCTCCAACGCCCGGGCGATCGCCACGGCAGAGCGCACGCCCAACTTCTTCGTCACGTTGCCTCGGTGCATCTTGACGGTCGGAAGCGAAATCCCGAGTCGGTCCGCGATCTGCTTGTTGAGAAGCCCCTGCGCGACGAGCTGCGCCACTTCAAGTTCCCGTTCCGTAAGGCGCTCGGTCGCGGCCTGCACCTGCGCGCTTTCGTCGGCGGTTCGCACTTCGTCGAGGCTCTTTTGCACGGCTTTCTTCACCGCCGCGACGAGGACTTCGGGATCGACTGGCTTCACGAGAAAGTCAAGCGCCCCGCGGTGCACGGCCTGCATCGCCATCGGGATGTCGCCGTGGGCCGAAAGAAAGATGACGGGGATCGTTTCGCCGCGCTCGACGAGCGTCTCCTGCAATTCCATCCCGGTCATTCCGGGCATGCGGTGATCGAGCAGAAGACAGCCCGGGCGGGTCGGATCGTCCATGGAAAGAAAGGAAATCGCCGACGAATAGGTGAGCACGTCGAACCCCGCCATGCGGATGAGAAAGGCGGTGCTGCGCAGGAGTTCCTCATCGTCGTCGACGATGCGTACGAGCGGTTTCGTCATTTTTCTTCTCCTCTATAGGCTTCGATCACGACTTCGGCGCAGATGCCGGCGACGGGAAGCTGATAAAAGTGCAGCGTCCCGCCGTGGCGGTCGACAATGCCGCGGCAAATCGAAAGACCGATGCCGAGCCCCTCCTGTTTGACGGATTCGCCGTAACCCGTGAGACGAGCGAATTGTTCGGGAGTGAGTTTCGGTCCGTTGTCGGTGACGCGCAGCCAATAGCGGCCTTTGTCGAGCGTGAGTGAAACGCTCACGAATCCGCCCTTCACGTCAAAGGCGGCGTGCCCGGCATTTCGCATGAGGTTGAGCGTCAAGAGTTCCAGTTCGAGAGCGTCGCCCAACACCATCGCCGGTCGGTCTTCGCTCGGATCGACCTTCAGAAAGTCTCCCGCCACGATGCGGATCGGAACGCGCTTCGTGTCGTGGCGCTCGACGATCGCAGCGGCGCGGCGTACGGCCGCGAGCCAGTCGACGGGCTTCAGGGGCTCGTTGCTGCGTTTGGCATAGCCGCGCACGCGGTTGACGATCGCCGTGACGCGGGCGGCTTCGTCCGCCATCGAAACGAGCGTCGCCTCGGCCATCGCGCGGTCCTCGTCCGTCGTTTGCCGCGCCTTGTTCCAGAGCTTGAGCCCGCCGATGTAGTTCGTGATCGAAGCGAGCGGCTGCTTCAATTCGTGCGCAAACATGCTGCTCATCTGCGAGAGCATCCCGACGCGCTCGACGGCCGAGAGCCGTTCGCGCGAGGTGCGCGCCTCCTCTTCCATGCGGTCGCGCTCCCTGAGCGCGGCCTCCAGCGCCTTCGTTCTCACGCGCACGAGGTGATTCGCGCGGACCACGTGAAAGCCGAGGAAGGCGAGAACGCCGAGAAAACCAAGAAGCCAATCGAGGTGACGCCGGAGAAAGCCGAGGAAGGTCTGCTCGTCGAGATAGGCGAAGGGGCCGTAGTGCAGCGTCTCCATGAGGGAGCGCACGCCGCTCAAGTCCACGCGGATCCCCCAACGGTAGTTCTGCTGCGAAGGCATTCCGAAGAGAACGGCCGCGAGCCGCCGGACCGTATCGTCCTGTGCGTTGGCGGTGTAGGCGATCGACCAGTCCGGGTAGCGCGCCGTCGACGAGAGGCAGACGCCCTCGCTGCCCGGTTCCGTGAAGACGGGCCGGAAGGCCTCGGCGTCGATCATTCCCAGCTCGCGCAGACGCTCGTAGGTACAGGCGGAAAGAAGCCCCGCGTCGGCGTCGCCCGAGGCGACCGCGTTGAGCACTTCCGGCGCGTCGTGCGCGCGCCAGAGAAGGGCGCCGAAGAAGTCGTCGGCGTCGTATCCCTCCTTAGCGAGGCGTCCTCCCAGCCACTGCCAGGGTCCGAAGGAGACGCTGCTCTCCAAGGCGAGGCGCTTGCCGCGCAGATCCTCCCAGTTCTTGGGCTGCGGATTTTCCGTCGAGACGACGAGAAGCGCGCCCGCCACGCCCGAAGCGCCTTCGCCCGTCCTTTCGCGGGTCGCAAGCGGCACCGCGCCGGTTTCGAGCATGAGGGATACGGTCGTGCCCGCCGTCGCGACGGTGAAGGGAATGCCGCGCTCGCGCACTTCCTTTACGAATACGCGCGAAGGAATCCCCTCGACGTTTACGCGCCGGTCGGGAAAGGCGCGCTTGAGCGCCTCCAGAACCGGCAGAACGCTTTGGTAAAAGACCGTGGACGCGCCCGTATCCTCAACGGCGATCCAGAAATCGCCTTCCGAGGGACCGCCCGCAGGGATCGGGTCGATCGGAAGAAAAGCGGCGGCGCGGTCTTCGCTGTATTCGAGCGAACGAAGGGCGGAGAGATCGAAGCTTGCCGCCGAGACGGCGTCGGACGAAGAAGATTCTTCGGCGGAAAGTGCCGCAGGAAAAAATGCGCACAGCGCGAGGGAGAGTAGCGCCGCAACCGCCCCGGCACGCCCCGGCGCGACGGTTTTTCGGCGTCGCGCCAGGATTTTGCGGAGGAACAAAAGGCGGATACGGTGCATGGCGGCTCGGCAAAGGAAAGTCTTGGAATCATGACAGGAAACGCCGCGCGACGCAAGACATCCACGGGATGTCCCCGACCTATCCCAAGGTATGTATACCGACCCATACCAAGGTATGTCGCCGAAATTTCGGTGCGGCGCGAGAATGTTGCCAACCGAAAGGTTTTCTCCTTTTGCACACTCTCAACACATCACCGAAGAGGATTCAAATGAGTGACATCAATCTTGCTCGTCGCAGCTTCCTGAAGTCCGGCGCCGCCGTCGCCGCCACGCTCATGGCCAGCGCCGCCGCCAATGCCGGCATTCCCGCCGCCAAGGTTCAGAAGTGGGACGAAGAATACGACGTCGTGATCATCGGCTCGGGCTTTGCCGGCATGGCTTGCGCCCTCAAGGCCGGTCGCGCCGGCCTCAAGGTTCTCATCCTTGAAAAGATGCCCGTCGTCGGCGGCAACTCCGCCATCTGCGGCGGCAACGTCGCCTGCCCGGTCAACCCCGTTCAGGCCGCCCAGGGCATCAAGGACAGCAAGGAACTCTTCATCGCCGACTGCCTGAAGGACGGCCTCGGCATCAACCACACCGAACTCCTCGCCACGATCGCCGACCGCTGCAACGACACGATCAAGATGGTCGTCGACTGCGGCTGCGAATTCGTGCCCAACAAGATGCTCTTCGAAGCCGGCCACTCGGTTCCGCGCTCCTACGAAATCAAGGCCGGCACGGGCTCGGGCTACATCCGTCCGATGGAAGCCGAACTGAAGAAGATCCCGACCGTCACGATCCGTACGCGCTGCAAGATGGACGACTTCGTCGTCGACGAAACGGGCGCCGTGGTCGGCATCACGGCCCGCACGGGTTACCGCTTCAACGCCAAGTTCGTCAACGACGACCGTGAAAACAAGACCGGCAAGGCCGTCACCATCCGCGCCAAGAAGGGCGTGATGCTCGCCGCCGGCGGCTTCTCCCGCGACATCGAATTCCGTCAGGCTCAGGACCCGCGCGTCGTTCCCTCGACCGACTCGACGAACCAGCCCGGCGCCACGGCCGGCGTCCTGATCAAGGCCATGGGCATCGGCGCTCTCCCGATCCAGCTCTGCTGGCTGCAGTTCCTCCCGTACTGCAACCCGCGTGAAAAGGGCTTCGGCGTTTCCGTGAACTTCACGAACCACGCCTGCATGGACTACGGCGTCGTCGTCGACCGCAAGACCGGCAAGCGCTTCATGGACGAACACGCCGGCCGCAAGATCAAGTCCGACGCCCTCTTCCAGGTCATCGGCACGGACGAAAACTACCCGATCGCCGTGTGCGACCAGGCCATCGTCGACGCGATCAACCCGTCCTTCGTGAAGCTGCCGCTCGAAATGGGCACCGTCAAGAAGTTCAACACCCTTGAAGAACTTGCCGACCACTTCAAGATCAACAAGGCTCCGTTCCTTGAAGAAGTCAAGAAGTTCAACGGCTACGTCGCCGCGGGCGAAGACAAGGACTTCCACCGCATCCTGAAGTTCAACAACGGTCTGAACGTTTCGAAGGCCCCGTTCTACGGCATCGAAGTTTCGCCGAAGATCCACCACACGATGGGCGGCGTGCTCATCAACACGAAGGCTCAGGTGATCTCCGCCACGACCGGCCAGCCCATCAAGGGTCTCTATGCCGGCGGCGAAATCACGGGCGGTGTGCACGGTGCTTCCCGTCTCGGTACGGTCGCCGTGATCGACGCCCTCACCTTCGGCATGATCGCCGGTGAAGAATTCGCCAAGATGGCCTAATTCTTAATCGACTCTCTCCTTCGCGAGCCGTCCGGAGACCGCTCCGGGCGGCTCGTTTGGTCTCCAATTCCGTTCTCCAAGATCCTTCATCATGAAAAAGACCCCGATCCTCGCCGCGCTCGTCGCCGCTCTCTTCGCGGTTTCCTCGGCCTACGCCGCCGAAAACCTCGCCGACCGCCACGCCAAGCTCGGCTTCAAATGCGAAACCTGCCACGCCGGTCAGGCGACGCCCTCCGAACCCCCGATGGAAACCTGCACGGGCTGCCATCAGATCGAAGCCCTCGTGGATAAGACGAAGAACGTCAAGCCCACGAACCCGCACGTTTCGCCCCACTACGGCAACACGCTCGAATGCGTCAATTGCCACATGATGCACGGCGAAAGCACGAACTTCTGCGACCAATGTCACCAGTTTAACTTCAAGATGCCCTGATCGCCCTCGAACGCATCCCCGCCTTTGGCCGCGCCGCGCGATCCTCTTCCGTGCGGCGCGTCCCTCTCGGACCGCAGACGTCTTTTCAACGTCTGCGGTCTCTTTTTCTTCTCATTTCGACCTCGAAAAGCAAAAGGCGACCCCGTCCGGCCGTCCTTTGCGCAAGTTCGACCGTTCGGCAATCGCCCTTCGTGTTTCTCCAGAAGAAATTCTGAATTCAGTTCTTCCGTACCGCCGCCTCCTTTTCCGCCCGGATCACATCGACCGGCTTTCCGCCTATGCCCCAGTTCTCCATCGGGACTTCCTCGATCGTCACGACGGTCGTCGCGGGGTTCTTCCCGAGGGTCTCGGCCAGAAGTTTCGTGACGCCCTCGATGAGCTGCGCCTTTTGCGCACGCGTGGGCGCTTCCCGCCCGCCGGTAAGCCGAATGTGCACGTACGGCATGACATGCTCCTTATCAGTTGAAAAACGTTCGCTCAGACTAGCGCTTTTTCCGGGCGCCGTCGAGAACGCCGTCCCGACGATTGAGCAAAGCTCTTCCCGACATAGATAATTGATAATGATTGCCTATTGCTTTCTGTGCTTTGATAGGTTAGTATTTACCTAACGAAACGCAATGAGCGTTTAACAAAAACTATTTAGGCGGATACGTCAAAGAATCCGCAAGGAGTACGAATCATGACGAAGCTTCTCAACACCTATCTCGCGAATCTCGCCCTCTGGCAGCTGAAGCTCCACAACTACCACTGGAACGTCACGGGCCGCATGTTCGTGTCGGTGCACGAATGGACCGAAAAGCTCTATGACGATGCGTTCGATCAGTTCGACGCCGTCGCCGAAGTTCTCAAGATGCGCGGTGAAATGCCGCTCGTCACCTCGGCCGAATACCAGGCAGCCGCCACGCTCAAGGAAGTCGAAGGCCGCGCCTACACGGTCGCCGAAGTCCTCGCGGGCGTCGAAGCCGACATGAAGCTCATGCGCGACCTGGCGCTGGAAATCCGCAAGAACGCGGCCGAAGCCGACGACTTCCAGGTACAGGCCCTTATGGAAGGCTACCTCGAAGGCTACGCCAAGCAGCTCTGGTTCCTGCGCGCCATGAAGGAAGACTGCTGCTGCAAGAGCGAATAAGACGTTCGCTTCTCAAATCGGAATAGTGTAAAAGCCCGCCGCGGTTCGGTCCCGCGGCGGGCTTCGGCGTTTCGGATGTCGGCGCGGACAGCGCAGCGCCCTTTGTTTTATTGAGGATTGCGGTTCATCAAACCTTCCATGATCATCGCCGGATTCGGACGCGGCGCCTCGATCATGTGCAGGTGGTTCGTGTCGGTGTGCTCAAATTCGCCCTTGACGCCCGGAATGACGAGGATCGTCACCTGTTCGTAGTCGAAGGTTCCGTCGGGATTGAAGCGGAACTGAATCTCCCAGCTCTTCGTATTGAAGGCTTCTTCCAGGAAGGGGTTCGAGCAGATGCCGTTCACGAGGTTTCCGCGCTCGGCGCGAAGCGTGATGGTCTTGTCGCCGGGCTCGGCCGTGCCTTCAGCCATCGCGATCTGACCGCGCGGAATCGCGAGCGTCATGTAGATCTTCTTCGTTTCGGGCTCCCATAGGAGATAGCCCACCTGATCGTGGAAGGCGTTGAGTTCGCCCGGCTTCGTGATGTAGACGTGATAGCGCAGACCGTAGAAAACCTGCGGACCGTTGTTCTGCGCGTCGATCACTTCGAAGGTCCACGTTTCGTGATAGGGCTCCGCGACGGGGCCCTCCGCTTCGGGGTGGGTGTCGACGCCGTCCTCTCCATACCATTTGCCGGCAAGCGGAGCGAGCGGCCCGAGGTTAGCGAGCGTATCGGCGTGCGCCGGCGTTTCGGTGTAAATGTCGTTGTATTTCAAGGCACTTCTCCTCGAAAAGGGCGCGCCGCCCGTCCGCCGTCCGCGGACGAAGAAAAAGCGAATGCGCCTCTTTTGCGAAAACGATAGCACGTCTCACCCACCATTCCCAGCACAGGTTCGACAATCTATTACAAAAGGAATCGGGACCGTACGGCTCGGTCGGCCGCGGGATCCGCCCCGAAGTGAGCGGCTGACAACGGGCTCTGCAGGCCGAAAGCGCCCGACAAAGGCTTCGGCGGCCGATGCCGGCTTCCTTGGAGAGTTCGGTCATCCCGCGGACTTTTGTTCCGTCTCCCCAACGAACCGTCACAGGGATCTTCGGCGGCACGTCTTGAGAAAACTTCGATGATCCGGCTCTTTGTCGCGAAGATCTTCCTGAACATCGAACGGTTTTCCGAGCCGGGCCGACACGGGTCGTACCGAGGCGAATACGAAGACCGGGCTTCGGAAAAATCCGCGCGCCGCCCGTCCGCAGAAGAAAAAAAAAGCGGATGCGCCTCTTTTGGGAAAACGACGGCACGGCTTTCGGCCTCTCCGAAACTTTCGAAACCGTCCGGCTTCCCCTCCGCTCCTTAACGTTTGGCAAGCGCACATCGATTGAGATTCGACGGACGCGTCACCCAAACGGACGATTGATTCTCTACAATCCAACATTCATCCCACAGAATTCGGAACCGCGTCATTCATGCCGTTTTTCCCTTTGATTTCCCAAGTCGGACTCCTCGCCTGCGCGGCTCTTCTGAGTGCCGGCGCTGCGGCGGCGGAGCCTTCGGCCCCTGCCGCGCAGAAAACCGCGGCGCAGCCGCAGAAGACCGAGGCGCCGTTGAGTTTCGACGATGCGCGCACGCGACTGCACGGCACCTCCGACCGCCTTCGCATCGGGGACGCCCAGATCGCCCACGATCAAAACAAGGAGGAGGCCGCCCGCGCCATGGACGGTCCGCAGGTCGATCTCTCCGCCATGCAGGTCTGGGGCTCGAAAACGGTGGAGATGGGGTTCGACAACCCGATCTCCATTCCGAACTTTCCTCTCCCAGAACGCTTCGACATCGGCATGAAGGAGGACATCGGCGGTCCCCGCGCCTCGCTCAACATGGTCTGGCCCCTCTACACGGGCGGCATGATCACGGCCAAGCAGGAGGCGCTTCGCCACAAGGTGACGCAAAGCCGCGCGGAGCGCGACGCGACCGAGCAGACGCTCGACACGGAACTCGCAGCCAAGTACTGGGGCGTGCAGCTTGCGCGCTCCGTAGAAGCCCTGCGCTCGCAGATGCTCGAGGACGAAGAGGAGTCGCTTCGGCGTGCCAAACGATTTGAAGCGAAGGGCGTCATCGCTCCGATCGAGCGAATGACGGTCGAAGTCTCGCGCGACACGGCCAAACGCGAACTCATTGTCGCGCAGACGAACCGCCGCGTCGCCGAAACCGAACTCGGACACCTTCTCAAGACTGACGCGATACCGGAACTGAGAACGCCTCTTTTCGTCATCGACGGCGACCTCGGCACCCTTTCGGAGTGGACCGAAAAGGCGCTTCGCCTCAACCCGCAGTTGACGGGGATCCGCGCGCAGCGCAATCAGGCGGCCGAAGGCGTGAAGGCCGCCGAAGGGGCCTTTCATCCGAAACTCTTCGCCTTCGGGCAGAAGAACCTCATCAAGCACTATCTGACTTTGCCCGAACCCGACTGGATCGCCGGGATCGGCGTGACGTTTACGCTCTGGAGCCAATCGGACCGCCGCGCGAGCCTGCGCGCCGCCGAAGCGCTCGTCACGAAAGCGGACGCCGCGCATTCGGAAGTCGAAAACGCCCTCAGAAATGCCGTCGAAGTGGCCTTCCTGCGCGTCACCGAAGCGCGCCACGAATACCGCCTCACGGAAAGCACCGTAGCGCTTGCGCGCGAAAACCTGCGACTTCGCGAAAAGAGCTTCGCCGAAGGCCTTTCGACGGCGCTTGACTTGAACACGGCCCGCTCGCAGCTCACGGGCGCCGAAATCGCGCGCCGCGGCGCCGCCTACAAATTCGTCGTGAGCTGGGCGATGCTCCATGCCGCAAGCGGCGACATGCCGGGCTTTCTCGCTTCGCTCTCCCGCTCCGACCTTGTTTCCACACCGTAAAGAATCATGACCGAACGACAGAATCAAAACGAATCTCCCTCCCGCCTTCCGCTTGCCGTGGGGCTTCTCGCGACGGCTGCGATTCTCGCGATCGTGGGAAAAGGCTGGTGGGACGCCGAACACCCGGCCGTGCCGCCGCTCGTGGGCACCATGGACGCGAAGACCCTTTCCGTCTCGGCGAAGGTTCCCGGACGCGTGGCGGACCTCGCCGTCGCCGAAGGATCGCTCGTGAAGGCGGGCGAAGTTGTCGCGACGATCGCGATTCCCGAAGTCGAAGCGAAGCTCGAACAGGTCCGCGCCGTTGAACGCGCGGCGCTTGCCCGTGCGTCGCTTGCCGACGAAGGCGCACGCTCGCAGCAGATCGACGCCGCGCGAGCCGACCTCTCGCGCGCCCGCGCCGCACGCGACCTTGCGAGAAAGTCCTGGCAACGCATCGACAGTCTCTACAAGGACGGGCTCCTGCCTGCACAGCGTCACGACGAAATGCGCGCGCAGTTACGCAACGCCGAAGAGACCGTCAAGGCGGCCGAAGCGCAGCTCTCGGCCCTCGAAGAAGGCGCCCGCCGTCAGGAAAAAGAAGCGGCCCACGCCTTGGCCGAACAGGCCCGGGGAGGCGTTTCGGAAGTGACGTCGCTCGCAAGCGAAAAGGACGTGCGCTCGCCCGTCTCGGGCGAAGTCACGCGCGTCGTGATGGAACCGGGCGAAATCGCGCCCGCGGGCTTTCCGATCGTGCTCGTCACCGACCTCGACGACAGCTGGGCCGTCTTCAACGTGCGCGAGGACGAACTGCCGAATCTTGCCGTCGGAACCGAAGTCACCGCCAAGGTGCCCGCCATCGGACGGGACGTGAAGATGACCGTTTACTGGGTGAATCCGCGCGGCGACTACGCCACCTGGCGCGCCACCCGTCAGACGAGCGGATACGATCTGCGAACCTTCGAAGTTCGCCTGCGTCCCGAAGCGGGCGTTGAAGGACTTCGCCCGGGAATGAGCGTCATTCTTGAACGGAACGCGAAGTAAGTGAACGAATTTTTCCGCATTCTTTTCCGCTCGGCTTGGGAGGAAGCCCGATCAATCCCGAAGCGCCCCTGGGAGTGGCTCACGGCCCTGGCTCTTCCGGCGCTCTGGTGCGGGCTTCTCATGGCGGTTTTTGCGCAGGGCCTCGCCCTGCGGCTTCCCGTGGGCGTCGTCGACGAAGACCACTCGGCAATGTCGCGCGAGGTGATTTCGACGCTCTCGGCCCTCCCCTCGATGGAGCTTCGTCCCTTTGCGGACGGACGCGAGGCGGACCGAGCGCTGCGCGCGACGCACACTTACGCGACCCTCACGATTCCCGCGGGCTTTGAAAAGGACCGTCTATCGGGACGGGGCGCCCCCGTCGTCGTCGACTTCAACAAGAGCTATTACGCCGTGGGCACCGTCCTCGAAGTCGACCTCAAGTCGGCCTTGGCCGCGATGAAGGCCGCCTCCGCTGCACAGCGCCTCACGATGACGGGCGGAACGATCGAAGAGAACGCCAAGCGCTTGCGCGTCACGCTACCCGACGTCTACTTTCTCGGGAACGCCGCCTTCAACTTCGGCGCCTACATCCCGTCCGCGATCGTCCCGGGGCTCGTCGCTCTCGCGGCGGCCCTCACCTTCTGCGGCGTCATCGTGCGATCCTGGCGCCAAGGCCGCCACCGCGCCTGGCGCGCCGCGCACGAAAACCGGGTCGCCGCGGGCTTTCTCGGAGAACTCCTTCCCTGGACGATTCTCTTTACGCTCGGGGGCGCCCTCTGGGTCGCCGTCTTCTCGGGTTGGCTCGGCTGGGGCGTTGCCGGCGCCTGGTGGAAGTGGCTCCTTGCGACGCACCTGCTTGTCTTGTGTTCGGCCGGCCTTGCGCTTTTCTTCTCGGCCTTCGGCATGAGCTGGGTGATCGCCGTCTCGTCGGTCATCTGCCTTCTCGCCCCGACCTTCCCCTTCACGGGCTTTTCCTACCCGATCGAATCGATGACGCCGGGAGCGAAGCTTCTCGCCGAGTTTCTCCCGCTCACGCACTACCTCAAGGCCCAGGCGAACGAATGGATTCTCGCCGCCGACGGTTTTGCGGGCTGGAAGGAAATCGCCTGGCTCGCGGGTTTCGCCGCGCTCACCGGCCTCGCCGGACTCGGTCTTCTCACCTTCCGCTCGCGCCTTTGGGCGAAGGCCGAGGAAAAGAAGACGGCCGCACCCGACGAATCGGGTCCTTCGGGCTTTTGGGGCTTTGCGTCCTTCCTCGTAAAGAAAACGGTCTTCTCGCGCGACACCGTCCTGATTCTCGCGGGCGCAACGGCTTTTTACCTCGTCTTCTACGCCTGGCCCTACATGAATCAGCAGATTCAGTTCGTCCCCGTCGCCGTCGTCAACGAGGACGCGACGGCCGCCTCCCGCCGCCTCGGCTCCGCCATGGAGGCTTCTCCCGTCTTTGACGTGCGGCTTCGCACGCCCGACGCGGGCGAGGCGATCGCGGCGCTTCGCGCGCAGGAAGTGGACGTGGTCGTAACGATCCCGAAGGACCTAGAAAAACATCAGGCCCGCGGGGAAAACGCGACCGTCCACGTCCTTGCCAACGGCGCCTTCCCGGTGAAGGGCCGCGCCGTACAGGCGGCGCTTGCGGGCATCGTCACGGACGCGGGGCTCACCTTGGACGCGGCCCCTCTTTCGACCGCGGGGCTCCCGTCTTCGACGCTTCTCTCGCAGGCGAACGCCGCGCCGGATCTGTTGGTTCGGTACCGCTTCAACGAGATTTCGGGCTACGGCAACTACACGGTCCCCGCCGTCGGGCCTCTCATCGTGCAGGCGGTTCTTCTCATGGGGATCACGGTGAGCGTGGGCGGGTGGCTCGGACGCCGTCCCCCGTTTGCCGGACGAATTCTTGCCCGGCCCTCTCATGAAGGACTCGCTCTCTTCACCGTCTTTTTCGTGATCGCGCTTTTGTGGCTTGCCTACATGGTGGTTGTCGACTTTTCGATTCACGAATACGGAACGCTCGGCAATCCTTCAGGCGTGGCGCTTTTGTGCGTTCTCTACGCGGCGGCGATCGCGCTCTTCGGATTCTTCGTCGCTCTTGTGCTCAACGACAACGCGTACGCGGCTCCGGCCGTCGTCGTCATTTCGGCGCCGGTTCTCTTCATGTCGGGGATCATCTGGCCGACGGAAGCGATCAGCGTCCCGATCGTGCACTTCATCGCGGCCTTCATCCCGAGCACGCCGGCAATCCTCGGACTCGTCGCGGCCGGCCAGGACGCGGCCTCGACGGCGGATCTGCTGCCTCGAATGACGCACCTCCTTCTTTTGATTCTTCTCTACGGCTCGCTTTCGCTTTACTGGGCGGGACGGCGCCGCGCGGAATTCGACCGAAAGGTCCTTTGATGATTCTTTTTGATTCGCACTCCCACCTCAACGACCCGGCCTTCGACGAAGACCGGGAGGACGTCATCGCCCGCATGCGCGCGGGCGGCATGGCGGGCGCCATGGTCATCGCCTGCAGCGACGAAGACCTCCCGAAGACGATCGAAATCGTCGAGGCGCATCCGGGCTTTCTCTTCGGCGCCTGGGCCGTGCACCCGGAATATCCCGACCACCGCGAAGCGGACGAAGAAGAAATCGCCCGCACGGCCTCGCACCCGCAGTTCAAGGCCGTGGGAGAGACGGGGCTCGACTTCTACTGGTGCAAGGACCCCTTGGACTGGCAGAGAGAGCGCTTCCGCCGGCACATCCGCGCAGCCAAGAGCGTCCGCAAACCCCTCATCATTCACGCCCGCGACGCCGAAGGCGCGGCGCTCGACATTCTGGAAGATGAAAAGGCCGGCGACGTCGGCTTCGTCATGCACTGCTTTTGCGGTACGATCGAGGAAGCCCGACGGGCGGTCGACCTGGGCGGCCACGTGAGCTTCACGGGAAACCTCACCTTCAAGCGCAACGACGCCCTGCGCGAGGTCGCCCGCTCGGTGCCGCTTTCCAGACTCCTGCTCGAGACGGACTGTCCCTACATGGCGCCCGTTCCGTTCCGCGGCAAACGCGCCGAACCGCTTCACGTCGAATGGATCGCGCGCCTCCTTGCGCAACTGCACGACACGGACGCGGACACCGCGGCGCGCGTTACGACCGAAAACGCCGTGCGCCTCTTTGACCTTCCGCGCACTCTTTTGGGAGAAAAACTTTGAAAGGCCTTTCCCTTTTGCTTTCGCTCTCGCTTCTTTTGCCGCTCGCGCCCGCCTCGGCAACGGACGTCGACGCCGCCTCTCTTGCGGCGGAAACGACTTCTCGAGCCGACGTCCTCAAGGCCGAAGCCCCCAAGATGCAGACGGCTCTTCTGAGCGACGACGTCTCGTCCCTCAAGGCCTCGATCCTCGTTGCGGGAACCGCCGACCTCATTCTCCCAGAGGGCGACACGCCGCTTACCCTCGCGCTGCGCGCCGAGAGCGGGCGCTCCGTCGACTATCTTCTCGGACTTGAAGACGTCGACGTCACGAAGCGAAACCGCTTCGGCGAATCGCCCCTAATGCTCGCCGTCTTCAAGGCGAACGACAAGGCGATGGAAGCGATCCTCGAGCGAGGCGGCCTTCCGAACGAACGCCACGGCTGGTCCGCGCTTCACTACGCGGCGACCCAGGGCAACGACGAGTACGTGAAGAAGCTTCTCTCGCTCGGCGCCGACCCCAACGTACGCACCAACCAGGGCGTCACGCCGCTGCACATGGCGGCGCGCCTTCCCTCGCGCAACGTAGTCCTCACGCTACTTCGCGCCGGAGCCTACCGCAACTACTGCACGACTGCGGGCCTTTCGCCCGCAGACTTCGCCAAGAAGGCGGGCGACGAAGAGCTCGCGAAGTATCTCGCGATCGAACGCTGCGTGAAGCCCTCAAAATAACGCGCCAAAAGGAAAGGCCCCGCCCGAATCCCGAGCGAAGCCTTCGAAGACCGGGAGCCCGATTCGGGCTCCCTCTTTTTTGCCGAACGATCAGGCGCCGTGACGACCGCAACAGCCGCCCTGGCCGCGACCGTGCCCGTGACCATGACCGCCGCAGCCGCATTTTCCTTCGTCGTGATCATGGCCGCCGCAGCCGCATTCGCCTTCACCGTGACCGTGGCCGCCGCAACCACATTCGCCTTCACCGTGACCGTGGCCGCCGCAGCCGCACCCGCCTTCGCCGTGACCGTGACCGCCGCAACCGCAGCCTTCGCCTCGGCCGTGCTGATGGCGGTACTGGTGACGGCTCTTGGCGGCGGCCGCCCGGAAGTCGGCCTTGAGCGTATGAGCGAGCGCCCCGGCCACCGCTTCGTCCGCGTCGCCGCTCACGCCCGCGATGAGAAAGATGCCCGCACCCGCAAGCTGGGCCATGGCGCCTTCGCCGATACCGCCGCAGATGACGCAGTCGACCTTGTTTTCGACGAGCGGCCCCACCTTGGCGCCGTGGCCGGTACCCGCGGCTTCGATGAGGAAGGCGTTGACCACGGCCTTCTCTTCAATTTCGTAGACCTTGAAGGTCGAGGCCATGCCGAAATGCTGATAGATGTTTTCGTTCTTGACGGGGATTGCGATTCTCATGATTTCGTCTCCTGCGAGATTTTGCATTGCCAGGGCGAGCTCTCCGTACTTCCATCGGCAACGGCCCGCGCATTCGTGCGCACACGATCCTGCACAGACCTCGTAGTTGCCGCCCCGAATGACGAGCGTGCGGCCGTTGACGAGTGCGTCTGCGACCTTGTGGCGGGCCCGTTCATAGATTTCGGTGACGGTCGTGCGCGAGACCCGCATCTGCGCGGCGCACTGCTCATGCGTACGCCGCTCGTAGTCGACGATCCGCAGGGCTTCGTATTCCTCGACGAGCAGCACGACGGGATCGAGCTCCGCGTTCTGGTACGCAGGATACGGGCCGAAGGTTTCGACGAGCGGCTCTGCGCAGACGCGGCGGCATCGACAGGGTCTCGGCATGAAGCGTTCTCCTTGACAAAAAGGTTATCGACATATGTCGATAACATAGTACCCCTCCCGTCAAAAAGAAGCAAGTAAAAAGCATCTTTTATTTTGGACGTCCGCAGAACAATGCGGGCGCCGCAGGATTCGCTCCCGCAACGCCCGTCCTTGTCCTCAGAGACTATGGAACCGTTCTTCCGTCGTCAGGGAAAGCCGGTCAGAACCAAGGGCACCAGCCGCCGTGACGGCCGCCGTGATGCCAACCGCCGCGATGCTGCGGACGGCCTTCACCGTAGTACGGGCAGTCGGGGTTCATGCCCATGCCGCAGCCGGGACCATACCCGGGACCGTAGCCGCCGCGCGGGCCGTAACCGGGAGCGTAGCCCGGAGCGCGGTCGTAACCCGGACCGCGTTCATATCGCGGCGCGCGTTCGCGGATGCCGAAATTGTCGGAGGCGAGGACCGATGCGTCTTCCGGACTCACGAATACGCGGACCATCGAGCCGTCCTTCGCTTCCATGCGGACGTCCCAAACGAGGCCGTAGCCGCGCGTGCCGTGGAGCGAAGCGGAGAGCGCGCTCGCTTCGGGGAACTTCGCCTGAGCGGCCTGGAGCGCTGCGGCCATGTCGATCTTCGAGGCAACCTGCGTCGCGGGAGCGGGTTCCCTCGGCGCCGAACCCGGAGCCGCATATGAAAGCGTGGCGAGCGCAAGAGCGGAAGCGGCGATCGAAGAGAGAATCAACTTTTTCGTCATGATGGGCTCCTTTCCTGATTTACGGTGCGTATCGGAGAGGCTTGCCCTCTCCCTGCATCGTCATTGTCGCTCAAGAAACTTAGGGAAAGGCTTGCCGAAACTTAGGGTTCCCTAAGTCTGCGTAACAAATTTCCCGACCTCGGACAGAAACGCCGGCAAAACTTCAGAAAGTTACTCCCTCGCAAAGAAAGACGGGCGAAAGACCCGCATGCGCGAATCTTCCGCCCGACTGCGTTTTGCGTCCTTTTTGTTCAGAGCGCCGGGAGGCGTTCGGGTTCGGGACCCGAATAGTCGACGGTGATGACGGCGTAGCCCTGCTTTTCCAACGCCGCGCCGCCGCGCTCCGTCGTGATGAACGTGACGCCGCGCCCGACGAGGCGCCCGTCCTTCATGACGGTCTTGCCGTCGGCGATCGTCTCGACGGCCTTTTGCCGCTCGAAGTCAAAGACCGTGACGTCGGCGGCGGCGCCTTCCGAGAGATGTCCGCGGTCCGCAAGGCGCAGATGACGCGCCGGATTGAGACTCGTCTTCTGCACGAATTCCGTGAGCGTGAGGGCGCCGAACTTCACGAGCGAGAGCCCGACCGACAAAAGGACGTTGCGCGGAATGCAGCCGCCGTCCGTGCCGATCGCGTCGACGACGAAACTGCCGTCTTCGCGCTTTGCCTGTGCGAGAAGGAAGCGGCTCGTCGCGGGGTTCACCGGGAAGCTTCCCGCCGTGGCGGTCTCGGCGGCCAGCCACAGTTCGAGCCCCTCCTCGCCTCCGACGAGGACGGAGACGCCGCCTCGCTCGACGATCGCCTGCACTTCCCCGTGCCGGAAGGCTTCGATCATGCCGGCCTTGTCGGGCGTACGCCCGAAGGTGGCGAGACAGTTTCGCGTCACGTGGTCGATCACGACGCCTTCGCCGTCGCACGTGAGGATCGTCCCGTTCATCGGGCTCACGTAGGATTCGCACCAGATGTTGGGATGGGTCTTGAGGAGTTCGATCGCCTCGGCCGTTTCCTCTTCGACGGCCTTCACGCGTCCGCGGCAATAGGCGTTGATGTGTGCGAGGTGAAGTTTTTCCGTTCCCGCCGCCTCGATCGTCTCGCGCATGCCGAGAAGGTTCGAACCCGCCGTCGTGCTCCCCGCATGCCAGGCGACGTAGGCGCCGCGTTCGTTGGCGACGCGGATGAGTTCGCTGCTCGTCTCGAGAGGAAGCGGCCAGTGCCCGCCCATGATCTTGACGCCCACGGCGCCCGCCGCAAGCGCTTCCTCGACGAATACGCCGAGTTCGTCGCGCGTAGGCTTGTCGGTTCCGAAACGTCCCTTGGGATCGAACCCTTCCAGAACCGCCGCATGAATGCCGCAACCCGTCTCCGGCGCATGGCGCAGGATGTCCGACATCGGTCCGGCCATGTCGAGGCAGGTCGTCACGCCCGAGAGCGCCGCCATGCGCATGCCGTAGGGCGACCCGAAGGCGCTGCCGAGGTGCAGATGCGAGTCGACGAGTCCCGGGCACACCACGAGGCCCGTGCAGTCGGTTTCTTCCGCGGCGTGCCCCGCGTAGTTCGGGGTAACGGCGGCGATCCGTCCGTCTTCGATCACCACGTCCGCGATGCCGTCGACACCGTTCTTCGGGTCGACAACCCGGCCGCCGCGCAAAATGCGATCCGCCATGTTGGTTCTCCTTTGTTTCGTAGAAATGCGTTGTCCGCGATCGTCGCCGCGGAAGAGTCACCCGCAAGTATTCCACGAAAGAGCTCGCGGCAAAAGAGAGGAAAAGGCCGAGTCCCCGAAAAAAAGAGAAACTCGGCCTTTTGTCAAAGGTTCACCGGACGTCGCCGTCCGTTGTGCGGGACATGCGCTCAGGCGCAAGCCTGCGGCGCCTCATCAGTAGTTTTCGGCGCGAACCTGCTGGTAGCTCTGCGGATGGGCGCAGACCGGGCAGATTTCCGGAGCCTGCTTGCCGATCACGAGGTGACCGCATTCGCGGCACTGCCACATGACTTCTTCGCTCTTTTCGAAGACGCGCTTCATTTCGATGTTGTTGAGAAGCTTGAGGTAGCGTTCTTCGTGGGCCTTTTCAATGGCGCCCACGGCGCGGAACTGCTCGGCGAGTTCGGGGAAACCTTCCTTTTCGGCGGTTTCGGCGAAGCCTTCGTACATGTCCGTCCATTCGTAATTTTCGCCTTCGGCGGCGGCCTTGAGGTTGGCGGCCGTGTCGCCGAGACCTTCGAGGTGCTTGAACCAGATCTTGGCGTGCTGACGCTCGTTCATGGCCGTTTCCATGAAGAGTTCGGCGATCTGCTGATAACCTTCCTTGCGGGCGACGCCGGCAAAGTAGTCGTACTTGTTGCGGGCCTGGGATTCACCGGCAAAAGCGGCCCAAAGGTTCTTTTCGGTTTGGGTTCCTGCAAACTTGTTCGTCATGGGATGGCTCTATAGAAACAAATAAAAGAAAGGGGCAACGAAGGCAAAGAGAGGTCTTTGTTTCTTCGTCCTTCGGACGTGACGGATGTCCGGCAGCAGGCACGCGACGGCGCCCGCTTCCGTGTCTCCGCATCTCTCTGGCATTCTACCGAATTGCATTCGTCCGCACGGAAGCCCTCTCGGATGTTTGGAGGAAAAAAGCGAAACCTTGCTACAATCTTCCTTCCCTTTCACGAACCTCTTTCATCCATGTCCGATACAGCCTCTTCGCGAACCGTTCTCGTGACGGGAAGCTCCCGCGGGATCGGGCGCGCCGTCGCGCTCTCCCTTGCCGATGCGGGCTACGACACCGTCGTACACTGCCGCGCCTCCCGGGCGCAGGCCGAGGAAGTCTGCCGCGAAATCGAAGCCAAGGGCCGAAACGCCCGTCTTCTCACCTTCGACGTGACCGACCGCGAAGCCGCGCGCGAAGCGCTCGAAGCCGACTGCGAAGCGCACGGCGCCTACTGGGGCGTGGTGCTGAACGCGGGCATCCACCGCGACGCGCCGCTCGTGGGTCTGGAAGAGGACGACTGGGATTCGGTCCTCAAAACCGACCTCGACGCCTTCTACAACGTCCTAAAACCCGTTCTGCTTCCCATGTGCCGCAAGCGCCGCGGCCGCGTCGTCGTCATGAGCAGCGTGAGCGGCCTCTACGGCACGCGCGGTCAGACGAACTACTCGGCCGCGAAGGCGGGTTTGATCGGCGCCGCCAAAGCGCTCGCGATGGAGCTCGCCAGCCGCGGGATCACAGTGAACGCCGTCGCGCCCGGATTGATCGAAACGAGCATGGTCTCGGACGAAGAGCGGGACCGCATTCTCCCCTTCATTCCGATGCGCCGCCCGGGCCGTCCCGAAGAAGTGGCGGCGGTCGTGCGCTTTCTCATGTCCGACGGCGCTTCCTACGTCACCCGAAGCGTCATTCCCGTCTCCGGAGGTCTCTGATGGAACGAGTCGTCATCACCGGCATGGGCTTTCTCTCGCCCTTGGGCAACGACTGGGCGACCGTGCGCGAAGCCCTCTATCAAAACCGCAGCGCCGTGCGCCACATGACGGCGTGGGACGAAACGGACCTCAACACCCGAGTCGCCGCTCCGGTCGCGCCCTACACGCTTGATCCGGAACTTTTTCCCCGCAAACGCACCCGTGCCATGGGCCGTGTCGCCCTCATGGCTGTGAAGGCGAGCTACGACGCGCTTGTTGACGCTGGGCTTCTCGGCCACCCCGTTCTCACGTCGGGGGACTGCGGCGTCGCCTACGGCTCGTCCGCCGGCCAGCCCGCGGCCGTGGCGGAACTCGCCAACCTCATTCTCACGAAGACCTGCCGCGGCATCACGGCGACCACATACGTGCGCATGATGAGCCACACGGCGGCCGTCAACATCGGAATCTATTTCGGGCTCAAGGGCCGCATCATTCCGACGAGCTCCGCCTGCACGTCGGGTTCGCAGGGAATCGGCATGGCCTACGAAGCCATCCGCTTCGGGCGGCAAAAAGTGATGATCGCCGGCGGCTCCGAAGAGCTCGACGCCACCGACGCCGCGATCTTCGACACGCTCTTTGCCACGTCCTGCCGCTACAACGACATGCCCGATCAGACGCCGCGCCCCTTCGACAAGGACCGCGACGGCCTCGTCGTGGGCGAAGGTGCGGGAACGCTCGTTCTCGAGAGCCTCTCGCACGCCAGGGCACGCGGCGCCAGAATCTACGCGGAGGTGCTCGGGTTCGGGGAGAATTCCGATGGTGTGCACATCACGACGCCGCAGAGCGAACAGATGGGCCGCGCCATGGAGCTCGCCCTCGCAGATGCGGGAATCCGTCCCGAGGACGTCGACTGCGTCAACGGTCACGGCACCGCCACCGACCGCGGCGACGTCGCGGAATCCCACGCCACGGCGCGGGTCTTCGGCGAGCGCGTCCCCTACACCACCTACAAGGGACACATGGGACATACGCTCGGCGCCTGCGGGGCGCTCGAAGCGATCTTCGCGCTGCGATCGATGGAGGAAGGCTTCGTTTCGCCCGTCCTCAACCTGAAGGAACCCGATCCGGCCTGCGCAAATTTGCAATACGTGCGTGATGCCGTCCGCTCTTTGGAGCAAAATGTCATCATGAGCAACAATTTCGCTTTCGGCGGCATCAACACGAGCCTCGTGTTCCGCCGTTGGCTCGGAGAGTGACTGTGACTTCGCATGCCTTCTTCCTGAAACCCCAGGTGTCCGTGATTCCGCTTGCCGGGGAAGTGCTCTACGAAACCGAGCATTCCGATCTCAACGCCTTCGCGAAGGACTTCACCGCCGACTGGGGTCTCCCGGTTCTTCTCAACATCCTCGACGAATCGACCGTCTTCGAGTCCGAAGGCTCGCTCGTCATGATGGAATCGGGCGCGAATCCCGCCGACCGCGAGGACGTCGCCTGGGCGGCCGAAACCGCCCAAGGTTGGGACGCCGTCTCGGCTCTGCAGCGCGCAAAGAGTACGATCCGCGTCATCATCGTCCCGAAGACCGCCACGCAGAAAGCGGCCGCCTCGACGCTCGTCAAGGTTCTCTCGACCTTGACCCTGCGTCCGGGAACGCTCGCCGTCGCGGGTGCCCACACCCTCATCGAACCGACGAAATACCGCAACGCCTCCTCCGTTCTCGGTCGGGGGGAACTTCCGCTTTCCAACCTCGTCTACCTCGGACTCTACGAAAACGACGGGGAAACGGGCGCCTACACCGCGGGGCTCGATCAGTTCGGGCACCCGGAAATCGAAATCCTCGGCTCCGCCCGCAAACCAGAAGCCGTCTACCAGTTCCTGGAAAACCTCGTGCAATACGTGATCGACACGGGTTCGAAGCTTCGCGACGGGGACGAACTCCAGATCTCTCCCACCGAATCGGTGGGGATCAAGTTCTCCAAGGGAGTGGCGCTTCCGAGCGTGAAGACCGTCAAAATTTCCTATTGACGAGAAGATCCGTCGGTTCGACGCATGCGGTTCCGCACGCTCCTCGTCGCCTTCCTTTTGGCCGTGAGTCTCGTGCCGCTCGCAGCTTTTACCGTGCTGCAGTGGCATGAAGCGCAAAACGAAATTCTTCGTTCCGACGAAAGTCAGGCGCGTTGAGCCGAGCGCGCCGCAATCGAAACGCAGACGGCGCTCGACGACGCAAAACGCTTTGTCCTTCTCGCGGCGGAGATGGGCGCCGTCGCCATGGACGGACGCACGACCGCCCGCGCCTCGCGCACGCTGCAGCTCTCTCTCGAACAAATCGCCGCCACATACGGACTGTTCGAAAACCTCCACATCGACGACAAGGAGGCGAAAAGTCTCCTCTTCGTCCCCAAGGAAAGCGCTCGAGGTTCCAATCTCAACGTCGACCACGCACGGCGCTGGCACAGCCGCGCCGCACTCGCGCCCGCCGGAATCGTTCTCGTGTCCGACGTTTTCCGGGCCGAAGGCGCCACCGACCGTCCGATCATCAATCTCGCCGCGGCGATCCGCAACGCGGAAGGCGTTGCCATCGGCGTCGCCGCCGCGGCCCTGCAGCTTGAAGCGCTCGGACGCGCGGTCGAGCGAAAACTCCCCGAAGGCGCCTACTCGCTTCGCATCTTCGACAAGACGGGACGAAGCCTCTATCCGAACGCCCTCGCCCCGGTCGGCGAGGACCTTGCCGCCCTGCTCTCCCGTCCCGACGCCCGTCCGGGCACCGTGCGAAAACTGCAGACCGAAAAAGAACGGCAGTACCTGGCCCGAAGCCGCACGACGGACGGTTGGCACATCGTTCTCCTGCGCAACGGCGCGGACCGCACGCATCTAGCGACACGAACGCTGCAGCAGGCTACGGCCGCCCTCTTCCTTCTTCTGACGCTCACGCTCGGAATCGTATGGCTCGTCTCGGACACGCTCGCCCGCGGCGTCACGAAACTCATTCGCCACATCGAGGGCGGCCGCACCGATCCCGCGCCCGAAGACCGCGTGAACGTTCCGGAAGAATTCCGTCTCATCCAAGACCGTTGGGGGCGCGTCCTGCAGAGACTGCGAGAAAAACGCCGGGAACTCGAAACGCTCAACGCCGAGCTCGAGAACGAAGTGCAGCGCCGCACCGAAGCCTTCCGATCGCAGCATGCGACGCTCAGCGCCCTCTTTCGGGACATGCGCGAGGGCGTCCTTCTCTTTCGCGAGGACGGCACGCTGCTTCTCGCCAATCCGGAAGCCGAACGTCTTCTGCCCGGTCCCGAAGCCACCCGGGCCGAACGTTTTGAAGCGGTGCTCCGGCGCGTGATGCCCGCGGCGCCCGACGTCGCGCCGGAACTCGAATGGACCGAAAACGGCCGTACGCTCGAGGCCAAGGAATTCCCCATCGAAGGCGCGCCAGGCGAACCCGCCCGCGGCGTTCTCCTGCGGGACCGAACCGAAGCCGCCCAGGCCGAAGCTCTCAAGGAAAGCCTCCTGAGCGTCGTCGCGCACGAACTGAAAACCCCCGTGCAGGCGATTCGTCTGCAGACCGAAAGCCTGCTCGCCGACGACGGCGCCTGGACGCCGGACTTTCGCAAAGAACTGCTCGCGAACCTCGATGAAGCGGCGCGGCATCTGCAGTCCCTCATCAACGACTGGCTCGACGTCGCCCGCATCGACGGAGGCGTCTTCCGCATTGAAAAACGCGTTCTTTCCCTCGCGAGCGTTCTGCGCAAGGCCGCGCGTCTCGCGCAGGCCCGCTACGACTTCCGTTGGCGTTTTGAGATCGACGACGAAGCGGCCTGCCTCCCGGGCGACCCCGAGCGGCTCACGCAGCTTTTCAGCAATCTTTTCACGAACGCCGCCCGCTACGCACGAACGCGCGTGCCCCCCGAAATTCTCGTGCGGGCCGTGCGTGTGGAGAACGAAGTGCACATCCACGTTCTCGACAACGGCATAGGCATTCGCCCGGAGGATCGGGAACGCATCTTCGACCGCTTCTATCAGGCGGACCGGGGCAACCGACGCCGTTCGGGCGGTACGGGCCTGGGGCTCGTGATCTGCCGCGCCATCTGCGAGGCGCACGGCGGCTCGATTACCGCCCGGGGACGAGAAGACGTCCCCGGCGCCGATCTCTTCGTACGTCTTCCTCTCTTCTCCGACGAAACCTGATCATGTTCCGCGAACGTCCCCTCATTCTCATCGCCGACGACGAAAGCAAGATCCGCCGGGTCGTCGCCGCCAACCTCGAACGAAGCGGATTTGACGTCTGTTCGGCCGACGACGGCCAACGGGCGCTCGAAATTTTCGAGCATTCGGTGCCGAAGCCCGATCTTCTGGTTCTAGACGTGATGATGCCGGAAAAGGACGGTTTCGAAGTCCTCGAAGCCGTGCGCAAGGTGAGCGGAGTACCGGTCATTCTTCTCACCGCCAAAGGAGAGGTCGTCGACAAAATGCGGGGTTTTTCGCTCGGCGCCGACGACTATCTCACCAAACCTTTCTCACTCGAGGAACTGCAGGCCCGCATCCTGGCCGTGCTGCGCCGCACATCGGGACGACGGGACGTCGCTTCCGAGCGCCTCACGAACGGACCGCTCGTCATGATGCCGGCAAAGCGCACGTGCAGCTTCGGCGCGTCGCCCGTCCGACTCACCGATACCGAGTACCGTCTTTTGCGGCTTCTCATGGAAAAACCCGGGCACCTGCGCACCCATGAAGAACTTTTGCGCACGGTCTGGGGACCGGAAGCGATCGACGACCTTCCTCTTCTGCGCGTCACGATCACGCGCATCCGCAAGAAACTGCAGGCGGCGGGCGCCGAAGGTCCCGTCATCGCAAGCTATTCGGGCGTGGGATACCTCCTTGACGACTACGACGACCTCTGAACCGTAACGTTTTCGTAATCTTTTGCCCTTTTCAGCAACGGCCGCGCAATCTTTCTCCGTCAGAATGACCGCATCGGACGTCCGTCCTCGGACATGCATTCATCCTCAAGGAGACAAAGATGACGACCTCCCGACGCCGCTTCCTCGCGGCCGCGGCCGCACTTCCCGCCGCGTCCACCGTTCTCGCTCAAACCCCGTCGAACGCCTGGGACGAAACCTTCGACGTCGTGGTCGTGGGTTCGGGCGTTGCCGGCACCATCGCGGCCATCGCCGCCGCCGAAAAAGGCGCCAAGGTACTCATGATCGAAAAACTGAACCGTACGGGCGGAACCTCGCGTTTTTCCGGCCTCAACTTCGCCTGCGTCGATTCGGCCGAACAGAAAAAGCGCGGCGTCAAGGACAGTCCCGAAGCGCTCGCCCGCGACATGTTCCGCGTCTCGGGCGGCGTGGGCAACTATGAGCTCGCTCTCGTCATGGCGAAGAACACCGCCCGCGTCGAGAAATTTCTGACCGACCGCGGCGTCCGCTGGGACGGCCGTCTTCTGAAGCTCGGCGGCCACAGCGCCGAGCGCTGCCTCATCCCCGAAGGGGACGGGGCCGGTCTTCTCGCCGCCCTCACGAAGTACATGGGCGGCCTCAAGAACCTCACGATTCGCACGTCCTGCAAGGCCGACGAAATTCTCTTTGAAAAGGACCGCGTCTCGGGACTTCTCGTTCGCGAAGGCTACGTCTTCAGCGAAGATCCTCGCGACGACGAAACGAACCGCACGGGTACGCCCCGCCGCATCCGCGCACTTCGCGCCGTCATTTTCGCGACGGGCGGCTATGCCCGCGACCGCGCCTTCCGCGCCGTGGAAGTGCCCTTCCTGGACGGCGTTTCCACGACGACGAGTCCCGGTGCGACGGCCGGCGCCCTCAAGACTCTCGTTCGCGCCGGCGCCCGGGCCATGCACCTTTCGCTCTACCGATTTGCCTATCCGCTGCCGACCGAAGACATGGTCTGGGGCGTTCTGATCGACCCGGCCACCGGGACGCGCTTCATGAGCGAAGGGGCGAGCCGCAACGAACTTGCCGTCGGCACCCTGCAGCGCCGCCTTACGAACGGCGACAAGAAGCCCTTCATGATTTACGACGAAAAGGCGCTCGGCAAGTTCCACAACCTCAACCGCGTGGGTCGTTCGCTCAACGGACTCAACGGTCTTGACGGCACGATGTTCCGCTTCGACACGATCGAAGCGCTCGCCGCCCACTACGGCGCCGACGCCCAGACCGTGAAGAAGACGCTGGAAACCTACAACCGCGACGTCGCCGCCGGTCGCGACGCGGCTTTCGGCAAGCCCCTCGAACGTACCGAACGCAAAGTCGAACCGATTGATATGAAGGGCCCCTTCTACGGCATCGTCATCAGCCCGCGTCTCAACTACACCCCGGGCGGCATCCGCACGAACGAAAAGGCGCAGGCGCTCGACTGGAACGGCAACCCCATCGCAGGTCTCTACGTGGCCGGAGAGGCCGCGGGCGGTCTGCACGGCCAGGAACGCATGACGGCCTGCTCCATGCCGGACTGCTCGGTTTTCGGCCTCATTGCCGGGGAAAACGCCGCCGCCGAACATGCCTGATCAACGACGAAACAGTAAGGAATACGCCATGCGTACGCTCATTTGCACTGCGCTTCTCGCGCTCGCCTTCGGCTCCGCGCAAGCCGCCGACCAGATGTCCAAGCACGCCGAACGGGGTGTGGCCTGCACCACCTGTCACAAGGGCGAATTCAAAACCCCCTCGATCGATGTCTGCACGAGCTGCCACAGCCGCGACGCCCTCGCAAAGGCTACCGAATCGATGAATTTTGAAGCGGTTCTCAAGAACCCGAAGACCGGCAAGGAAACGCGCCACACCGCTCTCATCAACGTGCACGACAGCTACCACTTCGGCCGCACGGAAAACTGCTTTGACTGCCACCGCGAGCACAAGCCGTCGACCAACCAGTGTGCCACCTGCCACGACATTGAAGCGTGGAAGATGTCGACTCCCAAGTAAGACTTGACTCGAACGGCTCTTTTTCCGAGGGCGTGCCGCATTCCTTCGTGCGGCACGCCCGTTTTTCATACGTATTGTTCCGTACACGGAACGAAAAAACATCCGTCTCGTTCAACGGACTGAACAAAATCATTCTCCGCCCATTTCCACAGCCTCCTCAGACGCGACTTTCGCGTGTGAACCGCCGAAGAGCAATGCCGATCACCACGAGCGCGACGGCCGAAACGATGAAGAGACAGGCCGTGGTGACGGTGGGTGTCCCGAGGGTCGTCAAGGGCGCCACCAGACCGCCTCCGCCGAAGCCCACCGCGCCCAGCACCGCGGCGGCGAGTCCCGAACGGGCTCGGTGACGCGAAAGAGCCGCCGTCATGGCCGCGGGCAGCGTGATTCCGAGCATGACGAGCAGCACGAAGTAGACGGGCGTTATCCAGAGGAGCGACGCTCCGACGGCGTATGCAACGGCAAGAAGGACGGCCGCCCCGAGGAGACCTGCGGCGCCCGCAAGCATGGCCAGCTCCGGTGAGGACTGCCGGCTCGAAAGAGCGGCGCCCAACGTGATGCCGAGCGCAATCACGCCGAAGAGAATCCCGTAGGAGAAGCTCGAGAGCCCGTAGTATTCCTGGAAGATGAACGGTGACGACGCGATGTGTCCGAAGAGTACGGCCGACGCGAAGATCTGCTGCAAAACGATCGCGACGAAGGCGGGATCGCCTAAGAGCGCCCGCAGAGCGGTCCGCACGCCTTCGGGTTTTGTCGACGGCGCTCCCGAAGTGCGAATCTGAAGCGCCCGCCGTCTTTTCGGACTAAACGCCCGAAAAAGGAGCGGCGACCCCGAACCTTCGCGCCAAAGCCCCGCCGCCCTTACGATTCCTTGCTTCCTCACCGCGATGCGGCACGACCCGCTTTGCTACACTTTCGGAACACACATTGGTTGACCGAAAGCATGCTTCCCCTTCACGCCTTGGAACTTCTCGCCCCGGCGCGCGACGCCGACACGGGCATCGCCGCGATCGAGCACGGAGCCGACGCCGTCTACATCGGCGGTCCCTCCTTCGGCGCCCGTCAGGCCGCGGGCAATTCGCTCGACGACATCGCGCGGCTCTGCGACTACGCGCACCGTTGGAACGCCCGCGTCTTCATGGCGCTCAACACCCTCTTTCGAGACGACGAAATCGAGGCGGCGAGGTCGCTTGCCTTCGATGCGAAAAAGGCCGGCGTCGACGTGCTGATCCTGCAGGACATGGGGCTTCTCATGGGGCCTTTGCCCGACATGGAGATTCACGCGTCGACGCAGTGCGACATCCGCACGCCCGAAAAAGCCGCGTTTCTCGAAAAAGTAGGCTTCTCTCAACTTGTTCTCGCACGGGAACTCGATCTCGAGGCGATCCGCGCCGTACGCGCCGCGCTCACGAACGCGCGCATTGAGTTTTTCGTCCACGGAGCCCTGTGCGTCAGCTACTCGGGACAGTGCTACATGTCGGAAGCCATGCTCGGGCGCAGCGCCAACCGCGGCGCCTGCGCGCAGCTCTGCCGCCTGCCCTATGACGTCCAGACCGAAGACGGCGCGGTTCTCGCGCAGCGAAGCCACGTTCTGAGCCTCAAGGACAACGATCAGCGCGCGAATCTCGAAGCCCTGATCGACGCGGGCGTCTCCTCCTTCAAAATCGAGGGACGTCTCAAGGACGTGCACTACGTCAAGAACATCACGGCGCTCTACCGAAAGGAAATCGACGCGATCCTCGCGCGTCGTCCGGACTTGTGCCGCTCGTCCGCGGGCGAGACAACCTTTTCCTTCGCACCCGACGCCGCCAAGACCTTCCGGCGCGGAGCGACCGACTATTTCGTGCACGGGCGCGCCTTCTCGAAGCCTTACGACCTCGCGCAGGTGGAAAGTCCCAAGAACACGGGCGACCCCGTCGCGCGCGTTCTTCGCATCGACCCGAAACGTCTTCTCGTCGACGCGCTCCCGGGCGTGACGCTCGCCAACGGAGACGGGCTCACCTACGAAGCGGCCGACGAAGAAATCCACGGCCTTAGCGTCAACCGCGCCGAGCGCGAAGGACATCACTGGGCACTCTATCCGCGCGAGCGTACGTCGCAACTCGACGGCCTTCGCACGGGAAGCATCCTCTCGCGCAATCGCGATCAGGCGTTTGAAAAGATTCTCTCGGGCAAGACCGCCGAACGCAGGATCCCCGTCACCGCCACCTTTACGGTCGAAGAGGACGCACTCACGCTCCTTTTGACGGACGGCGCTTCGACGGGCTTTGCGGAGGTCGCCATGGACCTCGAGGCACCCTCGGACGCCGAAGAAAACCGCGCGCGTCTCGCGCAGAACCTCGGCAAGATGGGCGACACCGACTATCGGATTGCCGAGCTCTTCATTCCCGAAGACCTCGACGTCTTCGTTCCGGCGAGCATTGCCAATCAGCTGCGCCGGCATGCGACGGCGCAACTTGACGCCGACCGAAAAGCGCACTGGGAGCCGACGCACCGCGCGCCTGCGGACGAATACGCGCCCTATCCCGAGAAATCCGTCGACTACCGCGCCAACGTCGCAAACCGCCTCGCCAAGGCCTTCTACGAACGACACGGCGCGGTCGTGACGGCGCCCGCCTTCGAGATCCTGCCCGTTCCCAAGGCGAATCTCATGACCTGCCGCCACTGCGTGCGCGCGCAGCTCGACCTTTGCCCGAAGGCCCTCAAATTCTTCCCTGAACGTCTGAAGACGACGGACCGAAAGCTCTTCCGGCCCGAGCCGCTCCTTCTCAAGAATTCCGCCGGCGAAGTCTTCCGTGCGGAATTCCACTGCGAAGAAAAGCCCTGCTTCATGACGATCACGTCGCCCTCCGGGCTCCCGGTGCGACGCCCCGCCGAAAAGCCCTCCGTCCGCTGCGCCGATGCGGTGCGCTCGCAGAGGCCTGCCGGCGCGGAACGCCGCAGAGAGAAGCGTCCGTCCGAAAAACACACGGGTGAAAAACGGACGTTTGAGAAGCGCGGCGCCCCGCGCCGCGGCGAAAACGCCCGCGGTCCACGTCGAAATCCCGACGGCCAGTCTTTCGGGACCGCCAAACCCCGCAAGCGTTGAAGAAGGAGACCCTAGGCATGCAGTTTTTTGACGACGAAGAGTCCGTCGAGATCCTCTCGCCCACCGCGGAGATGATGCCCGTCTTCGACGCAATGCGCGAGAGCTTCGAGCGCCTCGCGGCGCTTCCTCACGCAAATGCCGTGTCGCTTCCCTGGGACGAAATCGCCTTCACGCAGACGGGAACGGAACTCGCCCGCTGGTACTTCGGCCGCAACGGCCTGTCGATCCGCATCGAAGACCCGGACGACGCCATGCTCGGCGACCTCTACCATTGGGTGGAGAACCACTTCAACGTCATGAGCGAAGCGGATCTTGACGACCGGCTCGAATACCTCGCGGGGAACAACCAGACGCCGACCCGCTTTCGCACGATCCGCGAGGCGGCGGCCGTGTCGGAGCTCGTTCGACACGAGGTGGGACTCGGCTGGGGAGGCTTTTCGGCCGTCGTCGACAAGGAGGACGAGGCGCGTCTTCGCCGGCTTCGCATCTTCACCGACTACTATCGGCAGACGATCGAGTGGCCTCTTCTGCGTACGGCGGACCTCGCCGCAACCTGCGCTCTCATCGTCGCTTCACAGCTTCTCGGCATGACCCCGCCCGCCCGGGCGGAAGCCCTTTTCTCGCGCCCCGCGGGAGAACTCATCGTGCGTTTCCGCAGTTGGACGGATGTGGCCGAAAGCCTTCTCGTCCGCGACGCCTTCGCCGCGCTCGAAACGAGCGAAACGGCGGCTCTGCAGACCGTGCGCCGCTCCGCGATTTTCCTCGAATCCCTTTTGACGGGCCCGTGGAAGAACCTCTCCTGGATTCGCGTCGCCCAGGAAGATCTCCCCGAAGTGACGCCGCGCCCGAACCTTTCCTCCTTCTAAGGACGAACAAAATGCTGATGAAAACCCTCCGCCGCGCCGACCGCGCGCTCTCCGAGGAAAACACCCGCAAGCTTCTCGACCGTTGTCCGTGGGGTACGCTCTCCTACGCGGACGACGCCGGGACGCTTCACTCGATTCCGATCTCCTTTGCCGTCTCGGGCGACAACCTCTACCTTCACGGCGGCAAGGCGGGCACCAAGTGGGAGACTTTGCAGAAGCCCCGCGCCGCGACCTTCGTCGTCGCGACCGACGTCAAGGCCGACCCCGACGAATTCACGACGGCGTTCTTATCCGTCGTGCTCTCGGGAACGATCGAACTCGTATCGGACGAAGACGAACGCCGAACGGGGTTCTTTGCACTTCTCGGGAAATACTGCTCGACGGTCGCCGCGGAAAAGTGCGAAGACTACTTCCGCAAAGGAAGTCCCTACGCCGGCCTCTGGCGCCTTCACATCGAATGCATGACGGGCAAACGCCACGAGTAAGGCGCTTTACCGGACGGCAGCCGCGTCTTCCGAAGCGGAAAAGAGGCGACAAAGGAAAGTTGTCTTTTTTCCGCAATTTTAGATTTTTGTCAAAAGATTCTCTCGCGCAAAAGAGAAGGCGAGAGTAATATTCACGAACCTGTGTCTTGCGCCCTCCGGCGAAGCACTTTTCTTTTGACCTCTATTTGTACGCACATTAAAGGGAAAACAATGTCTTTAGTTAATTATGCGTATAAATATTTCCCGTCCGGAGACACCTTCCATGTACGATCCGAAATCCCGCGTGGCCGAAGAGTTCATCAGTCACGAAGAAATTCTTGACACGCTCGCCTACGCCGAAGAACACAAGCACGACCGTCCCCTGATCGATTCGCTTCTTGAAAAGGCGGCCGCCTTCCGCGGCCTTACGCACCGCGAAGCGGCCGTGCTTCTCGCCTGCGATTTGGAAGATGTCAACCAGAAGATTCTCGACACGGCCGTTCGCGTAAAGGAACACATCTACGGCACGCGCATCGTGCTCTTTGCGCCGCTCTACCTCTCGAACTACTGCGTCAACACCTGCACCTACTGCCCGTATCACGCGAAGAACAAGCACATCCAGCGCAAGAAGCTGACGCAGGAAGAAATCGAACGCGAAGTCATCGCGCTTCAGGACCTCGGTCACAAGCGCCTTCTTCTCGAGGCGGGCGAACATCCCAAGTACAACCCGATCGAATACATCCTCGAATCCATCAAGACGATTTACTCGATCAAGCACAAGAACGGCGCCATCCGCCGTCTGAACGTCAACATCGCCGCGACGACGGTTGAAAACTACCGCAAACTTCACGAAGCGCAGATCGGCACCTATCAGCTCTTCCAGGAAACGTACCACAAGGAAAGCTACAAGCTTCTCCATCCGAAGGGACCGAAGTCCGACTACGCCTACCACACCGAAGCGCACGACCGCGCCATGGAGGGCGGCATCGACGACGTGGGCCTCGGAGTTCTCTTCGGGCTCGAACACTGCCACTACGACTTCGTGGGGCTTCTCATGCACGCCGAACACCTCGAAGCCGTCTGGGGCGTGGGTCCGCACACGATCTCGGTGCCCCGCATCTGCCCGGCCGACGACATCGATCCGAACACCTTCAGCAACGCGGTGCCCGACGACCTCTTCCTCAAGATCGTCGCCCTCATCCGCCTCGCCGTTCCCTACACCGGCATGATCATGTCGACGCGCGAAAGCGCCCGCATCCGCACGGAAGCGCTGCGTCTCGGCATTTCCCAGATCTCCGGCGGCTCACGCACGTCGGTGGGCGGCTACACGCTCGAACCCGAGGACGAAGGGGAAAACACGGCGCAATTCGAAACGTCCGACCGCCGCAGTCTCGACCAGATCGTCAAGTGGCTTCTCGAAAACAAGTACCTTCCCTCCTTCTGCACGGCTTGCTACCGCGCCGGCCGCACGGGCGACCGCTTCATGCAGTTCGCGAAGACGGGCGAAATCGCCACCTACTGCCAGGCCAACGCCGTGATGACGATCAAGGAGTACCTCTGCGACTACGCCTCGGCCGCAACGCGCAAGGCGGGCGAAGAAGTCCTCAAGGCGGAACTCCCGAAGATCCCGCACGAGAAGATCCGTCTCGCCGCGGAAAAGCGACTCATCCGCATCGAAGCGGGAGAAAGGGACTTCCGCTTCTAACCTCTCAGCTTAATCATCCGTTCGCCGCGAGCGCTTCGTTTATTCGTCGCTCGCGGCTTTTTTGTTGTCTCTTTGCATCGTCTGTGTATTGTGTGCGATCATTCTGAGTATCGTTTTGTCCCACAAAACTGAGGGGCAAACCGTGGGACAAATTTCCAAAAAACCGCTTTTCTGCCATCCATGTGGGACAAAGCATGAAGATCAACTCCAAAACGGTTCTGACGGTTAAGGATGGACGGCACCTGATTGAACCCAATCTCTTCCTCGTCGTTCGCAACAACGGGCGCCATCGAGCCTTCGTCTATCGATACACCTTTGCCGGTAAGCGCAGGGACTTGTCTCTCGGCACGCCCGCCGAGAAGACCGTCATGGCCGCCAAGCAGGACGCATCCAGATGCAGAATCTTGCTTGCGAAAGGGATCGACCCCAAGGACCTTCGAGACAAAAGAGCCGAAGAAGCCAAGAAGATTTCCGCCACACCGACCTTTCAAGCGTACGCGGAAGACATCTTGCCGACTATCATCAATGTCAAGCAGTACAAAAACAAAAACAGCGTCACCGCCCTAAAGCACGCCGTGACTCTTGCCAGCCAAGCGTTCGGACGGAAGAAGGTTTCGGACATCACGACGAAGGACGTCCTCGGCGTGATCGAACCTTTGTGGCAGACCCGCACGCCTTTCGCCATTCGCATCCGTTCAAACATTGAACTCATCTTGAACTACGCGAAGCGCGACGGGTTTTTCTCAGGAGAAAACCCCGCCACTTGGCGAGGGAATCTCTCGACGTGGTTGCCCTCCCCTTATCGCATCCACAAGCACAAGCACCTTGCCGCGGCCTCACTGGATCTGACTCGCAGCATCCTTTCTCTGATGCTGAAGCCCGACTCGCCAGGCTACCCTCAATCGCGCAATGCGATCATCTTCGGGATCCTGACGGCAACCAGAAAGATCGAGTTCACTCAAGCGCAATGGAACGAGTTTGACTTTGACGCCATGATCTGGTCGATTCCGCCAGAGCGTCGTAAAGACGGGAAGCCCTATCCTTTCCGCGTACCCTTGTCGAAACAGGCGTTTCGCTTGCTTGAACGAATCGGTATTCGTACCGAAGGCCCCGTCTTCCCGTCTCGGTATTATCCAGAGCGCTCCATGAGAATGGAGAACGTGTCGTCCGTCATGAGACGAATCGCCCCCGGCGAAGCCACCATGCACGGGTTCCGATCGACGTTTCGAGACTGGGCCGCTGAGTCAGGAGTCGACCACATCGTCGCGGAAAAGTGCCTGTCTCACGCGACAGGGAACGCAGTCGAGCAGGCTTACCAACGCTCTGATCTTCTCGAGCAACGCCGCCCCGTCATGCAGGCGTGGGCGGACACGGTTCTGCCTGACTTGTGATTCACTTCACTTGTCCGACGGCTCGGACGACGGCGTCGTGAATGTCGGAATTTCGCTGAAGTAAGCCTGAGCCTTCGGCAAGAAGTTCCGCACTTTCTCTGAGAAGGCTTTCGCACCGGGCGACTGCAGCTCTCTCCATTCCGCAGGCAGAGGCTGAGGGTCGCTCGGCTCGTGAAGCGACGGCACGGCGCAGCCGCTCAAGCTCAGCGTCAAAATCGACGCGCTCAGCACGCAAAGCATCGAGCGCTTCCTGCGCTTCAACAAGTCTCTCATACGCTTTCCTCCCGTCCTGGGCGCGCACCACCGCCGCGTCAAGCTGCGCGTCCTTCAGCTTCTCCTCGCCGCGATAGTAAGCGAGGCCGAAGCCTACGGCGAAGGCGAGTACGACAGAGGCGGCGGTTTTCCAAGACATCAAATCACTCCAAAGGCCGCCGCGGTCCAGAACATGACGTCGCCGACGAAGACAACGATTCCAATCAGGAGAAGCAACTTCCTCATCCATCCTTTCTCCGTCAGCCCGCGCGTCGACGGGAACGCCCAGGGGACGACGAACAGAAAGATGATCGTCAGGAGATAGGTCAGGAAGTAGCCAACTCCGACCACAGGCCGCAGGCGCTCAAACCCAAAGAGCAAAGTGAAAGCCCAAACAACTCCCGCCCCCATCAGAAACAGGATGAGCCCCACAAGGAAGTTCTTGAGGATTCGATTCTCCATGAATAGATTCCAAACCAACGAAATCAAATGCCGTAAAATAGCCATAGACGACCTCCATTCGTCTCATCAAGCCGTTCGGTTTCGTGGACCGAGCGGCTTTTCCTTTTTCACGTAAGCGGCTCAGCCAACTTGTACGCCTCTTCCCAGACGTCCGAGGAGATCGTCTCCGCGTCGGGACCGCACTCATGCCGGGCAATCGCCTTGGCAATGGCGAGGTAGTAAGTCGGGTCATCATCGAAAGGAATGCGCTCATCGATCGAGCGGCCAATCGAAGACGCCACGTGCAGCGCGTAGCTTCGCGTGTCGTTCTCGTTCGACGGCGCCCAACGGCCTACGATCTCTTCGACCGTTTGAAGGCCGTGCAGTTTGTGGTACGTGCGCAATGTGCGCATGATGGCGCGGCACCCCCAGGCCATCGACTGGAAGGTGCAGAAGCGCTTGTCATCGCCCGGCCAGACTTCGCCCGACCACACCGGGCCCTTCTTCCCCTTCTCAATGTTTCCCGGATTGTTGTTTCTGATTCCGCGTGCAGTCACTTCTCCTCTCCTTTCGCGGGCGGCAGCTTCGCGTCCGCCTGCGCTTCGATGCGGTCCTCGAGCGTCGCCACGATACGGCGTAGCACGGGCGGCACCACAGAACCGAGCCCGCCTCGCTCGAGGTTTTCAATGATTGAGCCAAATTCGCCCGCGGCATACGCGCAGATCGTGATGCTCTGGAAAATGCAGATCCCGATGAGCGGCTCAAAGACTTCGTCCAGACCGTGGGCCAGAGCCACCACAAGGAACATCAGGGCTTTCTTCAAGATCCCGATGAAGTTCTTGTGTGAGCTCCACGTGTGCTTGTGAATCGCCGCCCACGTCCCCGTCGCGAAGTCCACGCCCACGAAGACCGTGAGCCATATGAGCAAGGGACCGATGTCACCAAAGGCGAAGCTCAAGGCCCCGCCGATGATGCCACCGGTCACCGCCAGAAATCTCTCTGCTCCTTGCGGAAGTACCGTCGACAGAGCATTGAGCATCACATCACCAGATAGCAGATTCCGATCGTAGCGAACACGGCGCCCACTCCGATGAGCGCCCAGATGGCGCGCACCTCACGGCGCGTGTCCGTATCCTTCGTCGCCTTCCAATCGTCGACGGCCTTCTTGGCCTCTTCCGCACGCATTTCCCATTCTTCTTTCGTCATAGCATCCTCCTGAAAGAACACCATCACTCTATGCCTGCAGGAACTCTCTTTATGGACAGCGGGCAAAACAAAGCCCCGCGCGATGCGGGGCTCCAATTGTCAGAACGTTTCCCAACGCTCTACCCACACTCGGTACTTCACCTCCGAGTCTGGTCCTAATTCGTGGTCCATCTCCCACTTGCCGTTCTTGAACACACCATAGCCGCACCAAATGGTGTCCTCGACGTCGTTGTCAAAGACAACCACACGCATCGGAACATTGTTAGGAGGCTGGACGTTCGGCCACCAATTCCACATGTCAGGATCGAATTCCCCAGACTTATTGGGCGATGAAATATCAAGCCATTCCAAGGCCTCGCGTTTAAGGATCAACTCCAGGTCCACATCCTTTTTTACGTGAAGAGTAATCGAAGCGAGACCTCTTATCGAATCAATGTAAATTCGATTCGCCTTCAGCGCACGTGAAAGATCCCTGTCCGTCAGTTCGTCCAGCTTCTTCTGCAACTCTTCGTCTTTCAATTTGTACGTCATCGACGCGCTCCTGTTGTTGGTTCATTTAGGGAAAGCATAACCCTTTCCCTTTCCCGCCTCACTCCTTTCCTGCGTATTCGTTGACGTTCGTCCCGAAGAGGGGATTCGCCATACAGGTCCACTGGACGACCTGATCCGTCACGCCGTCGTCGAAGTCGAAAAGCTTCCACCCGACGTTCACCCGAAGGCACTTTTGCGGCCAGAAACGGTATTGCTGAACTCCATAGAGCTGGAAGGCAATCACTCGACCGTCTCGGACCACTTTTTTCCACTGCCACCCCGAGCGCGGCGGCTTGGCGCCGACGTCACGGTCGCCCTCAAAGATGAGCGTGTCGGTCGAGCGAACCTCGACGCCGAGCACGGAGATGTCAAACCCGTAGCAAACGTTTCGCCAGAACCACGCGACGCGCCTGCGGTAGGTGTCCCACGCCCCCGTGCCGGGGTGACGTTCCCAATGCGCCTCGTCGCCGTCGCAGGGGTTATCAGGCGTTTGGAACCACCACAACCACCTAGGCAGGTAGCCGTCCTCCTGCACGAAGAAAGGCAGGACCGGCGCCAGGAGCCGCCCGACCACGGCCATGACAAAAGACGGGACAATCATAAGAGCCCACTTCAAATAGATCATTGTTTTCTCCTCCTTGCAAAAGAGGGCCGCCCCGAAGAGCGACCCTCTGTCTCACGGTCCGAAGTCACAAGCCCTGAGCCTGCGCCTTCGCCTCCTCTCTCGCGGCTTCCGCCGCCTCTTTCTTTTCCTTCGCAGTCAGCTGCAGCTTGCGACGCGGGCAGGTCTCCCGCGTGCAAATGCCCTCGTCATCCAACTGCGCCCCACACGCGGGGCAGTAGCGCTTAACCGTCACAGTCATCCTCAAACTCCTCCGTTCATCAGAGCCTTGTATTCAGCCTTCAAAGAGGCCACTTGCTGTTCGTCGTCCTGAAGCATCGCCGTAGCAAGACGATCCTTCAGAGCAGCGGTCTGCGAATCGAAGTCGCTAATGGCGGCCTCCGCTTCCTGCGCGTCCTTCTCTTCCTGCGGAATCTCGACGACGATCCACTCGAGGTTTTCTCCGCGATCGAGGCGGTAGTCCTCCGAACCCTTCGTGAGCTCCTCGTACAGCTTCCTCAGTTCGTTGCATCGCGCCGTGGTCGACTGGTGCGACACGGGGCCGAGCGCCACGCATTCCGCGGGCGTCGTCGGTTTCGGCTCCACGACCCACTCCGAGCCCGTCCACCTAACGTAATTTTTGGTCAAGTCGATTCCCTCCGGCAAAGGGGTCTCGACGACATCGTCGGCGAGGAACATCCCTTCGCCGATGCCTTGCGGGATCAGGCCAACGAAATAGCCGTCCTCGTCAATTCTCGGAAAATCCTTCCACTCCATGACTTCTTTTTCCTCCAAACAAATTGCAAACCTCAAGCCTCGTGAAAAGCGCTACACCGTCGCGATCGGAGACGGACTCTCCGTCAAGGTCCAGCCCACAGGAACCAAAAGCTTCGTCCTGCGAATCTCCAAAGACGGCAAGGTGCGCGACATTCACATCGGACATTTCCCCGACTGCACGTTATCACAAGCCAAGCAAATTACCCGTCGAAAACGGAAGGAGGCTTTGCTTTCTGCGCCAGACGGCTACACACTGCGCGACGCCTTCAAACTCTGGTGCGGACTCAAGCGAGGCCGCATCGTTTCCTATCAAGACGAGCGTCGTCGCCTCGAGCGGTACCTCATCGGCCCGATCGGATCCAGACAGCTCGACGAGATCTCGGCGCCGCTTGTCATCCACACCGTCAAGGGCCTCGACAAGGCGGGCAAGCGAGCCACTCTGAAACGCGTCCTGATGCGCACCCGAGAGATCCTCGACCTGGCGGTGTGCGCTGGCTTTATCGAGCACAACCCCATCGAAAGAGTGAGCCGCGTCTTCGCCGCGCCCGTCGTGACGCCGATGCCGTCGGTCCACTGGAAAGAGTTGCCGACCGTCATGCGGGTCATGTCGCAGGCGCCCAGAAGGATGCAGCTCCTCTTCCTCTTTCAGCTCGCGACCATGCTGCGCCCCGGCGAAGCCGCGTCGATCAGGAAAGAGTGGATCGAGGACGACACGCTCACGATCCCTGCCGCATCCATGAAAAAAGGGCGCGAGCACCGCGTGCCCTTGACGCCCTTCGTCCTCGCCCTCATCGAGGAGGAGCAAAGGCTGTCTCCTCACCCCCGCGCCGCCTTCGTCTTCTCGGGCCGCAAGGCAGGGACGCACGTCAGCGCCCAAGCTCTCGCGAAGCACCTGCACTCGACCGAGCTCAAAGGCCGGCTCGTAGCGCACGGCCTACGATCCATCGCTCGGTCGTGGGCCGCCGACTCCGCCGTGCCTTTTGAGGTCGCGGAGGCTTGCCTCTCGCACGTCGTGGGCTCTCAAGTAAGTCGCGCCTACCAGAGGTCCGATTTCCTCGAGGCTAGACGCGCCGTCATGGCCGCGTGGAGCGCTCACATCGTGGACTGTGCCCAAAGTGCCGGACTGCTAGACGGCTTCCCTTGGCCCGAGCGGTACACGAGCTCCGAAGAGTGACGACGCCGCAAGGGGCAGCCCTCTCCGAGACGGAGGGGGCTCTCCCTTAGGGTTTCGTGCGGACCAGGCGGTCTTCGATGCCCGAACATCAGCGGTCAAGTTCAGCTAGAACGTCCATTGCTCCCGACGGACAAAATCAAGACGGGGCCGTTCTCGACCGCCTGGAAAGGGAGCTATCGACAGTCCTTCGAGGGTTCGTATGGCTCCTCGGGGAACGACACAATCGTTTTTAAGGCTAACTCTGCCTCTTCGATCTTCGGACAAGGAACCACGGTACAACCTGCGTCGGTACGTTTTCTTCCTGCGATCAAATT
>ENA-UPSX01000007-UPSX01000007.1-human-gut-metagenome-genome-assembly--contig:-NODE-7-length-52175-cov-28.923529_pt1 | contig 52175 bp, 43 predicted proteins | sample MGYA00250045_ERZ773367 | MGnify/ENA primary metagenome ERZ773367 (study PRJEB29103, sample SAMN06112033) | human gut metagenome | biome: human gut; feature: ankylosing spondylitis patient; material... | reverse complement strand
TTTTTTTTTTTAATGATACGGCGACCACCGAGATCTACACTCTTTCCCTACACGACGCTCTTCCGATCTATTGGAAAAAGAAATTCTTTGTAATTGCCTTCTTGCGAGTCTCTCGGTGCTTCAGGCGACTCGTTAGCATGGGACGCATCGAAAAATTCAGAAGGAAGATCAACGCATGTATTCCCGCATCATCGGCACGGGCTCGGCCCTGCCAGAAAAGTCGCTTACCAACGATGAGTTCGCCCGCCTGCTTGCCAAGGACGGTATCGAAACGAGCGACGAATGGATCCGCTCGCGCACGGGCATCGTGACGCGCTACTTCGCCGACCCTGAAAGGGGAGAGTGCACGACGTCGCTCGCGGTCGAGGCCGCGAAGAACGCCCTTGAAGCGGCGGGCGTCTCGGGCGACGCGATTGATCTCATCATCGTCGCGACGACGACGCCCGACATGATTTTCCCGTCGACAGCCGCGCGCGTGCAGGCGGCGCTCGGCGCTCAGGGCTGTGCCGCCTTTGACGTGCAGGCCGTGTGCGCGGGCTTCATCTACGCCTTGAACGCCGCCGACGCCATGCTGCGCGCGGGTCCCTACCGCCGTGCGGTCGTGATCGGCGCCGAAACGATGTCGCGCGTCATCGACATGAAGGATCGTTCGACCTGCGTTCTTTTCGGGGACGGAGCGGGTGCCGTGGTGCTCGAATCGAGTTCGGACCCGGGGGTCCTGGCCGCTCGAATGTATGCGGACGGACGCTTTGACGAAAAGATTCTCGGGCTGACCGCGCGCGTCGACCGCGGTCAAATCGTCGGTCATCCCTACATCAACATGGACGGCCGTCAGGTCTTCAAGCTTGCCGTCGACGGCCTCGTCAACTCCGCCCGCGAGGTGGCCGATCTCGCCTGCGTGCGCACCGAGGACGTGGCGCTTTTCGTGCCGCATCAGGCGAACCTTCGCATCATGACGATGGTCGCCAAGAAACTCGGCATCGACGAATCGAAGATGGTGCAGACCGTACACGAGCACGGGAACACCTCGGCCGCATCCGTTCCGCTTGCACTCGACCGAGCGGTGCGCGAAGGCCGCGTCAAGTCGGGCGAACTCGTCCTCCTGCAGGCCGTGGGTGCGGGCATGGCCTGGGGCTCGGCGCTCGTTCGCTGGTAATTCCCGCCGTTTGACGTGAAAATGGTACGACTTTAAGCGAAACGGACGATATCGTCGGTTCCGCTTGTCGGTGTCACCTTGCTAAACTTCCCGCACTTCAACGTAGGTGCACATTCCCAGGATTTTCAAGATGCGCATTGCTTTCGTATTCCCCGGTCAGGGCAGTCAGTCCGTCGGGATGCTCGGCGGCTTCGCCGACAATGAAACGGTCCGCGGCGCCCTCGCACGCGCCGACGAAGCGCTCGGCTTCTCGATCGAACGCCTCATCGCCGAAGGCCCGGCCGAAGAACTCAACCTCACGGTCAACACGCAGCCCGCGGTGCTCGCTTCCTCGGTCGCGTTCTATGAAGCCTGGTTGGCTGCCGGCGGCCAGAAGCCCGAACTTCTTGCGGGCCATTCGCTCGGCGAATACTCGGCCCTTTGCGCCGCAGGAGTCTTCCCGCTCGAAGAGGCGGTGAAGCTCGTGCGCTTCCGCGCCGAAGCCATGCAGTCGGCCGTCCCCGTGGGCGTGGGCGGCATGGCGGCCGTGATCGGCCTCTCCGACGAAGACGTGGAAGCTGCTTGTGAAGCGGGCCGCGCCGCCGGCACGGTCGAAGCCGTCAACTTCAATTCGCCCGGCCAGGTCGTCATCGCCGGACACATCGAGGCTGTGCGCGCCGCCGTGGAAGACGCCAAGGCCCGGGGCGCCCGACGCGCGATCGAGCTCCCCGTTTCGGCTCCCTTCCACTCGAGCCTTCTCGAGCCCGCCGCAAAGCGTCTTGCCGAACGTCTCGAAGGCGTTTCGATGGCCGCACCCTCGATTCCCGTCATCGCCAACGTCGACGTGACGGTGCACAAGAATCCCGACGAAATCCGCGCGGCGCTCGCCCGTCAGGCGTGCTCGGCCGTGCAGTGGGTGAAGACGATCGAAGCCATGAAGGCCGCGGGCATCACCGACATCGTCGAATGCGGTCCGGGGCGCGTTCTCGTCGGCCTCATCCGCCGCATCGCGCCGGAAATCAAGACGCACAACATTTACGATCAGGCAACGCTCGAGAAAACGCTCGCCGCGCTGTCGAACTGATAGGAGTTCCAAGATGGAAAAAGCCGTTTTTGCCGCTGACGCCCTTGCGGGCCGCGTGGTTCTCGTGACGGGTGCGAGCCGCGGGATCGGAGCCGGCATCCTTGAAGCCTTCGTGAAGGCGGGCGCCACCGTGGTGGGGTCCGCCACGAGCGAAGCGGGTGCCGAGAAAATCACGGCGCGCATCGCCGAATTGGGCGGCACGGGCCGCGGCGTCGTGCTGAACGTCAACGACGCCGACGCCGGTCAGAAGAGCGTCGCCGACATCGTCGAGGCCTACGGCCGCATCGACGTCCTTGTCAACAACGCCGGCATCACGCGCGACACGCTCGCCATGCGCATGAAGGACGAACAATGGGACGATGTGATCGACACGGACCTCTCGGCAGCCTTCCGCTTCGCGCGCGCCTGCCTGCGTCCGATGATGAAGCAGCGCTCGGGCCGCATCATCTCGATCACCTCGGTCGTGGGCGCCATGGGCAACCCCGGTCAGGTGAACTATGCTGCCGCCAAGGCAGGCCTCATGGGCATGACCAAGGCCCTCGCGCGCGAAATCGGCTCGCGCGGGATTACGGTCAACTGCGTGGCCCCGGGCTTCATCGACACCGACATGACGCGCGTCCTTTCGGACGAACAGAAGGATCATCTGCAGGCGCAGATTCCGCTCGGCCGCCTCGGTTCGGTCGACGACATCGCGCAGAGCTGCCTCTTCCTCGCATCCGACGCGGGCGCCTACATCACGGGAGTCACGCTTCATGTGAACGGCGGAATGTACATGGGTTAATTCCACTCCCTCTGCGGAAGCCGTTCTGATAAAATCCAACATCACCCGACCCGCAGCAGCTTTTCTCGCGCGGGGGTGTTTGTTTCCCATCTCTTCGCTTCGGGCGGAGAGTCGCAATCAATTCCATACCCTTAGCGGAGTTACTGAAATGGACGATATTGAACTGAAGGTTAAGAAGATCGTTGCCGAACAGCTTGGCATCAAGGAAGAAGACATCAAGAACGAATCCTCCTTCATCGAAGACCTCGGCGCCGACAGCCTCACGACGGTTGAAATGTCGCTCGCCCTCGAAGACGCCTTCGGCATCGAAATCCCTGATACGGAACAGGAAAACCTCCGTACGGTTCAGCAGGCCATCGACTACGTCAAGTCGGCCGTCAACAAGTAAGGTTTTCGCCTGAATCGGATTCACCGGACTTTGTTCCGGTGCGACGTGGGACCCCGCCAAAAGGGTCCCATCTTCGTTTTTGGGCCCTCTGAAAATACCGTCTTTTCGCTAATCTTTTCGGTCGAAAAGACTTTTGAACATCTACGCATAAAGGTTTTAGGCATGGATCGTCGTGTTGTCGTTACCGGTCTCGGCGCGGTGACTCCCCTTGGCAATGATCTCGCCACGAGTTGGCAGGCCGCTCTGCGCGGCGAATGCGGCATCGATACGGTGACGCAGTTCGACGCCTCGATTCTCGGCTCTCAGATCGCCGGTGAAGTGAAGAACTTTGACGCCACGAAGTATCTCGGCGTCAAGGAAGTCCGTCGTTTCGACCGCTTCGTGCATTTCGGCGTGGCCGCCGGGATCATGGCGCTCGAAGACGCTGGCATTGAAGTGACGGAAGAACTCTCTCCCGAAATCGGCGTCGCCATCGGCGCCGGGATCGGCGGCATTCCCGTCATTACGGCGAACTATCAGGCGATGGTCGACCGCGGTCCCCGCCGCATTTCGCCCTTCATGATTCCGGGCTGCATCATCAACATGGTTTCGGGGCAGCTCGCGATCATGAAGAACCTCAAGGGTCCGAACATCGCGCACGTCACGGCGTGCTCGACGGGTCTGCACGCCATCGGTGAAGCGATGCACATGATCAAGCGCGGCGACGCGACGGTCATGGTCGCGGGCGGTTGCGAATCGACGATTCATCCGCTCGCCATGGGGGCCTTTGACGCCATGCACGCGCTTTCACGCCGCAATGACGATCCGAAGACGGCTTCGCGTCCTTTCGACAAGGACCGAGACGGCTTCGTGATGGGCGAAGGCGCGGGCGTTCTCATCCTCGAAGAGCTCGAACACGCTCTCGCGCGCGGCGCCAAGATCTACGCCGAAGTCGTGGGCTACGGCCTTTCGGGCGACGCCTTCCACATCACGACGCCTTCGACCGACGGTCCGCGCCGCTGCATGGAAATGGCGATCCGTCACGCCGGCATCAAGCCCTCCGACATCGCCTACCTCAACGCGCACGGCACGTCCACGGCGGTTGGCGACGTCAATGAAGTCAAGGCCATCAAGGAAGTCTTCGGCGAACACGCCAAAAAGCTCGTCGTCAACTCCACGAAATCGATGACCGGGCACCTTCTCGGCGGTGCGGGCGGCGTCGAATCGGTCTTTACGGTCATGGCCGTCAAGAATCAGATCTCGCCTCCGACCATCAACGTGCAGAACCAGGATCCCGAGTGCGACATCGATTGCTGCGCAAACGAAGCCCGTGAAATGACGATCGAATACGCCATGAAGAATTCGTTCGGTTTCGGCGGCACGAATTCGACCGTGATCTACAAGCGCTGGCACGACTAAATCGCGTCTTCCCAACGCAAGAAGAGCCCCCTTCGAGCCCAAGGCCCGTCGGGGGCTTTTTTCAGGGAAGACCTCTCCGAACACAATGCGGCGCCCGAAGGCGCCGCGGAAAGAAGGAAGGCTTCAGACCTTACTTCGCGGCTTCGCTCCCTGCGATGCGGCCGAACACCATGATGTCGGTGTAGGCGTTCGAGCCGAGACGGTTCGAGCCGTGCGTGCAGCCCGTCACCTCACCCGCAGCCCAGAGGCCGGGGATGGGCTTGTCGTTTTTGTCGAGCACCTGAGCCTTGGGATTGATCTTGAGGCCGCCCATCGTGTGGTGCACGGACGGAACGCCGCGGTAGATCCAGTAGGGGCCTTCGGAGAGGTCGGAGAACTTTCCTCGGTATCCGAAGTCGAGGTCCTTGCCGGTCTTGGCGAATTCGTTGACGCGCGCAACGGTCGCCTTCAGGGCGTCGGCCGGGATGTCAAAAGCGGCCGCCACTTCGTCGAGCGTCTTGCCGGTCTTGAGAATGCCCGTCTTCGAGAAGACGCGCACTTCGTCCTGGTGGTGTTCGATCGCGTGCGCTCGGTCTTCCACCGCCTGGTTGAAGAGCGCATAGCAGTATTGGCCCGTCTGCTCGAGAATGGCCTTACTCATCACGTCGCGGCGTTCGAGCTCTTCGACAAAGCGCTTTCCTTCCTGATTGATGAGGATGGCGCCTTCAAAGCGGGCGTCGTCGATGAGTTCGATCGCGCCCGAAATCGGGTCGCACATCGGATAGGTCTGGATCTGTTCCATGTTGACGGAGGCGGCGCCCACCTTTTCGGCCATGAAGATGCCGTCGCCCTGCGCGCAGGGCAGGTTCGTCGTCTTGAAGCCCTCGCCGTAGAAGGGATTGAGCTTGGCGCGCAAGGCCACGTTCGCGCTGAAGCCGCCCGTCGCGATGACGACGCCCTTCTTGGCGTTCACCTGATGGATCTTTCCGTCGATCTCGGCCTTGACGCCCGTGACGCGGCCGTCCTTGTCACGGATGAGCTCGGTGACGCGCGTTTCCGTGAAGATCGGAATCTTGCGCTCCGTCGTCGCCTTGACGAACTTGTTGATGAATTCCGCGCCCGTCGCGCCCTTCGGAATGAGGGAGCGCTTCACGGAGTGGCCCCCGAAGTGGAAGAGATTGTCTTCCTGGAATTCGACGCCGATCGTGTCGCGCAGCCACAAGGCCGTCGGCAGGGCGTTTTCGACGAGAACGCGCACGACGGCCGGGTCACCCAACATGTCGCCGCCCTTCATCGTGTCCTGAAAGTGCTGTTCGACACTGTCCTTGATGCCGAGCTTTTGCTGCACCCAGTTGTTGGCGGCCGCGTATTCCGCGCCCGAGATGAGAGAGTTGCCGCCGAGCGTCGGCATCTTTTCGAGCATCACGACCTTGGCGCCCGAGTCGTGCGCCGAGACGGCGGCGGCGAAGCCCGCACCGCCCGCGCCGATCACGATCACGTCGTAGCCGTCCTTTTCGGGGATCTTCACTTCACGCTTCGTGACGATGAGCGGCGTCGCCGCAAGCGTCACGCCCGCTTTGTCGGCCGCGGCCTTGACGGCGGCCTTGAGCGCATCGGACGAGAGCGTGGCGCCCGAAATCGAGTCGACGGCGACGCTGTTGCCCGCAATGATCGCTTCGCGCAGGTCTTTGTAGACCTTCTGCGTGAGGACGGGATTTTCCTCTTCCTTGACGATGCGGATGTCGGCAATTTTGTTGTTGTCGAAAGTGACGGCCACCGTAATGTCGCCGTGCTTACCCGTGGCGGTGCCTTCAAAGGTCTGAGCGGCCGATGCGCCGCAAGAGAGTCCGGCCGAGGCAAGTCCGACCGCCAGGGCCGTCAAAAGGAACTTATGCATACGTCCTCCGTTACAGAGAGAAAACCATTCCATTAGAACCATTATGGTCGCTCGACTTTGCGGGATACAACGGTGTTACTACTGCCGTCCCGCTTCCGGGGAGGCGGGTGATGGAGACGGGGAAGAAAAAATGGCCGAAGGCGGGAAGCGGAATTCCCGTCGAAGAAGGAAAGCAAAGGGGGAAGACAAAAAAACGGGGCTTCCCCCGAAAGAGAGGAAGCCCCGCCATCACCAAAGGAGAGAGGATTTGCCGTTTTAGGCCCAAGGCTTTTCCTTGGCGGCTTCGCGGCCGGCGATGCGGCCGAAGACGATGCATTCGGCGTTGTTCGTCGCGCCCTGGTAGATGTTGCCCCACATGGAGCCGAGTTCGCCCGTTGCGTAAGTTTGTCGGCGGTTGAAACGGAACCCGCGAGGAGGGCGGCCGTGCAGAGAAGCGCATGGGGGCGTTGCGGATCATATTGGGAACTGGAACACCGTCATTTTTCCCGACCGTTGCCTAGGTAATCGGGATCAGGTCAAGGAAACCTCAGAAAGGTACAAATCGCTATGAAGGCGCCGCCTTCACCCTACATGATGAAAGGCAAATTCTTCCTTTCCTGAAAAAAGGCCGCCGAAACGTATTCGGCAGCCTTAAGGACGCTTGGGGCCGTCCCACGGTTATTCCGTCACGTAGGTGGCGGTTAGCTTGGCCTTCGCAAGTGCTTTGGCGTGTAGGAAAAAGCCCGCCGTCGGACAGTTGCTCTCCTTTGTGAGTCCGAGCTTCTCCACGGGGATCGCCCAGACTGTATAGACGTAGCGGTGCATGCCGTCGCCAGCGGGAGGCTCGGCGCCGCCGTATTCCGCATCGCCGAAGTCGTTGCGAAGCGTTACGGAACCGAGCGATTCGAGTTCTTCCAATGAGACGCCTTCGGGAAGCGTTCGCAAAGAGGCGGGAAGGTCCAGGACGCACCAGTGCCACCAACCCGATCCCGTCGGGGCGTCCGGATCAAAGCAGGTCACCGCAAAACTGCGGGTGCCTTTGGGGGGATCTTGCCAGGAGAGTTCCGGCGAACGGTTGCCGCCTCTGCGGCTCTGCGCCACGGGCATGCGGCTTCCTTCCTCGATGTTGACACTTGTCAGTTTCATATCGTTTTTCCTTTTCATCAGGGCGAAATGCGTCGGTGCGCAACGGCGCAATGAGCTTCGTCCAACAGAAAATTCTAGCGGGCGTTTTTTCCGCACGATCGGAAGGAGCGTTGGAAAGATGTGCACCGAGCGTTCGCTGTTGGCGAAGACGTTCGCCCGCATCGGGGCCTTCACTTCGGACCTGAGGAAAGAGTCCTGGGAAGATGATTTTCGACTGGGTTCATCGCCGATAGACGAAGATGCTCGAGGAGCTTGCGCGCAGCGCCCGTGAGGCGGGTTTCGTCGGTGGGAACGGCGATTCGAAGCGTTCGTCTAGCCCAGTCGTCTTCGAGGCGGATGAGGCTGAGCGTTGGATCTCCGCCGAAAAAGGTCTCGTAGGTGGATTCGGTGGCAAAGCCGATCCCGACGCGGGCGCGGACGTAGCGTCCCATAATGCCGATGCTTGGGACGCGGATTCTTGGCACGATCGGTCGTCTGAGTTCGACCGCCTTGGCGAGCATGAAGGTCTGCATGCTCGATTCATTCGAGAGGGCGACGAAATCCTCTTCGAGGACCTCGATAAAGCGGCAGCTTCCACGCAGAGCGAGAGGGTGGGACCGGGCCGCGAAAAGCACGAGTGAGTCCTCCCGGTAGGGATGAAAGACGAGCCCGCCGTGAAAGTCCGTAAAGGCCGTGATCCCGATGTCCGCTTCTCCGAGCGCGATGACTTACGCGACGCCGCGGCTCGTGAGCAGACGCTGATCGATGCGGATGTCCGGATTTTGCAGAAGAAAGCCGCTCAGGTCGTCAGGAAGAAACGCGACGGCGGCGTTGTAGTTGGCGGCGAGCCGAACGACGAGCCGCTCGTCGCCTTGAAAGGCCGTCATGGCATCCGTCATTTGGGTGATCTGCTGAAACACCTTTCGAGCCTCCGCCGCCAGACGTTCACCTGCGGACGTGAGTGCGAGCCCGCGGGGAAGGCGCGTGACGAGACTGCAGCCCGCTTCTTCTTCAAGGTGTTTGAGCCGAACGCTCGCTGCCGAGGGCGTGATGCAACACTGTGCCGCGGCCCGCGTGAGGTTGCCCGTGTCGGCAATCGCAAGAAAGACGCGAAGATCGGCGAAATTGATGTGCTTCATGGTCGTTTGCTCGTCAGGGACGGGCGGGTTGTTTTGTTCTTAGGCGCCCAAGAGGGGTTCAAAGGGAAGTATACGAGCGTTCGCGAATGGCGAACGTTCGGTTGAAGAAAGAAAAATTTTCACATTTCCTTGAATTCTGTAGACTTTTTCGTCGAAATGAAGCTCTGCCGATTGTTTTTTGTGAGAAAAAAAACAACGGATGTCGCCGCGGTTTCGCGGACGAAGGAGCGACGAACGGTTCCGAAAACCGGAACGAACGACCCCGAAAGGAGATCCATGATGACGTTTCGTCAAAACGCAACGGCCGCGATTCTTGCGGCGCTTTTCGCTTCTCTGAGTGCTCAGGCGGCGGACAAGGACTACAACGCGCAGCTCGCGGGCGCGCACATGAAGAAGGGTTTCGACTGCGCCAGTTGCCACGTCAACGGCATGCAGGTGAGTGACTCGGAAACCGAGATCAACAAGCAGTGTGTGAGCTGTCACGGCGGTCTTGAGAAGCTTGCCGATTCGAAGAAGAAGCCCGATCCGCATGCGAGCCACATCGGCACGATTCAGTGTACGACCTGCCATGCCGGTCACGTGGAGTCGCAGTCGTACTGCCTGAGCTGCCACGACTTCCCGGCGATGAAGATCCCGTTCGGCAGCGCCAAACACGTTGAATGGAAGTGGAAGGACCTCGCGTCCTACAAGGACGTCGCGCCCGTCCGCTCGGAAGAGGCCGATCTCGTAGTCGTGGGCTCGGGCGCTGCGGGTTTCGTTGCGGCCATGGAGGCGCACGAAAAGGGCGTTCGCAACATCGTCATTCTCGAAAAGATGCCGATCCCTGGCGGCAACTCCCAGTTCGCGGCGGGCGGTATGAACGCGGCGGGCTCCGTCTATCAGCAGGCCAAGGGCATTAAGGATACGCCCGAAATGATGGCGGCCGACACGATGAAGGGCGGCAAAAACACGAGCGATCCGAAGCTCGTCGAAATCTTCGCGAAGAATTCCGCCGAATCGATTGCGTGGCTCAAGGAGCGCGGCGCGGAACTTGAAAACGTCGCCGCGGGCGGCGGCGCTTCGGCGCCCCGCATGCACGGCCCGAAGGGCGGCAAGGCGGTCGGACCGTATCTTTCGGCCTTCTTCCGCGACCAGGCCGAAAAGATGGAGGGCGTCGATCTGCGTCTCAACAGCCGGCTCGTTCGCCTCCTCACCGACAAGTCGGGTGCGGTGACGGGCGTTCTGGTCGAAGGCAAGCACAACGGTGTCTATGAAATCAAGGCAAAGGCCGTCGTACTAGCGACGGGCGGGCTTGGCGCGAACAAGGCGCTTGTCAAGCAGTATCTGCCGAATCTCGATCCGGCCACGAAGACCTCGAATCAACCCGGCACGACGGGCGACGGCATGTATCTCGGTGAACAAATCGGCGCGGCGCTCGTCGACATGAAGGAAATTCAGCTCAATCCGACGTTGCTTGTGGGCTCTCCCGTCATCATCTCCGAGACCGTCCGCGGCCAGGGAGCCGTCTTCGTGAACCGTGAAGGGAAGCGCTTCATTTCCGAAATGACGACGCGCGATGTCACGAGCGCGGCCGTCTCCGCGCAGACGGGCGGCACGGCCTTCGAAATTTTCGACGACGGGACGGTGAGCCGCGTCGCGCAGCTCAAGGCCTGCTTCGAACTTGGTCTCGTGAAGGAAGGCAATACGCTTGAAGAGCTCGGAAAGAACGCCGGCATCGATCCGAAGGCTCTGGCCGAGACGATCCGCGTCTACAACGGCTACGTCGAAAGCGGCAAGGATCCGGACTTCAACCGTCCGAAGCCTCCCTTCAAGATCGAAGGCCCCAAGTTCTATGCGATCGAGATCACGCCCGCCATCCACTACGCCATGGGCGGTCTCAAATTCAACGAAAAGACCCAGGTGATCAACAAGGAAGGCAAACCCATCGAAGGTCTCTTCGCGGCGGGTGAAACGACGGGCGGTCTGCACGGCAAGAACCGTCTCGGCGGCAACTCCGTCTCCGAAACGATCACGTTCGGCCGCATCGCGGGCGACGAAGCCGCCAAGCGCGTGCTCGGTAAGTGAGCTTGATCAAAGGGCGCCCCGGCCTCTCTGGCGGGGCGTCCCGAAGTGACGCTCCATGTGGGAAGGCCGCTTCTTCTGAAGGGAAGGAGCGGCTTTCACATACTTGAGGTGGGAGCCGGCAGTGTCCGCAAAACGAAGAACCGCCTCCCCGGACTGTCTGGAGAGACGGTTCGAACCGCTCCAAGAAAGGAGAACCGATTAGCGGGCGTTCATCGCCTTGTCAATCGAGAACGGCCAGGCCTGATAGCCCGAGCAGTTCTTCAACTGAATTTCGACGGACGGCTCCTTGGCACCCCACTTGAATTCTTCAATGTAGGGGTTGGGCGAGGAGGTGAAGGCGCCCGAAGCCAGGTCGAAGTTGGCGCCGGCCGTGGCCGAGTAGACGAAGATCGAATTCTTGTCGGCCTGGTATTCGGTGAGCGACGTCACGGGGCTGTACCATTCGTGGCCGCGTTCCTTGCCGTATTCCCAAACCTGTTCGACCGTCATCTTCTTCTGGTCGATCTTGTAGACGACCGCACGGCTGTACTTCATTTCCGGAAGAGCCGGCTGTTCCATACCGCGGGCGTCGCCGTTGTCGAAGGCCGAGAGGTAGAGGATGTCGCCCTTGCTCATTTCGTCGATCTTGAAGGCCGTGTGCTGCGTCCACGTCCAGTCGAAGCCGCCTTCGCAGACGGAGCCTTCGCACTTGATGGGCTTGCCGTTCTTGTCGACCGGCGTCAGGACCTTTTCCGCCCAACCCTTCTTCCAACCTTCGGGGGAGCCGAGGATCCACTTCACCTTCTTGTCGCGGCCGATCTTGATCATCGCGGACTGATGGCGCGAGGAGATGATGATGGAGTCGTCTTCCGGGTCGTAGTCGACGGAGTTGACGTGCGCCCAGTTGCGGCCCGCGCCCGTGCCGACGATGTCGCCGAAGCGGTCGGACTGGTCGAGCGCCTTGATGTCGTCTTCCGTGAGGGTCTTGCCGGCCTGCGAAGCGTCGATGTTGAGGCAGACGGCGCCCTGGTCGAGGACCTTCAGAACGTTGTCGCGGTACGGGTCGAGAATGTCGGCGAGACGCCATTCGTCCACGACCACGCCTTCCTGGTCGATTTCGGCGATCACGTCGCGCACCGTGTGCACGTTCTTGCCGTCGGGACGCTTGTAGTTGGAGGAGGCGACGCGAAGGAAGAAGTGGCCGTTCTGCGCGTCGTCCATCGAGTGCGAGTAGTCGGAGAAGCGAAGCGGCAGGCGGCGGTTGAAGACTTCGCGGCCCATGATGTCGTACTTGACGTAGCGCTGGCCGTAGCCCCAGGTGAGCATGCCGTCGTCGTTCTGCTTGAAGCCCATCATCACGCCGGCGCTGTAGATCGAGTTGAGGTCGTAGATGGGGTTGGCCATCATGTACCAGCGGACGTGACCGGCCGTGTCGAGAATCGTGTTCTGCGGCCAGAAGTTCCATTCGAGCGCGCCGCCCGAGGGATTGTTCCAGACGACGCGCGTGCCGACGCCGGACTTTTCCGCGATGTTGTTGACGAAGTAGAGACGGTCCTGGAATTCGGGATCGACCTTCTTGACTTCTACGCCGTACGGAATTTCCTTTTCCATCGTGATGCCGGCCACTTCAAAGTAGACGGGCGGGGCGTAGAGCTGGATCGTGTCGGTGAACTTTTCGGTCTTGCCGCGCAGTTCTCGGGTGTAGGACACTTCGACCTTGTTGACGTAGTCGGGATAGAGACCGAAGACGGGGATGCCGCCGTGCGTCAGAACCTGACGGTCGGAGACCTTGTACTTGATTTCGCGGCCGTCGGGCTTCGGGAGAACGCGAACCGTGACGTCCTTCACCGTGTAGCCGCCGTCGCGCACGATGGCGGTGAGCGGGGCGATGCCGTACGGGTTCATCATCACTTCGCCGAGGTGACCCTGGACGTGATAGTCGATCTTCGGACCCGAGGGACCGCCGATGGCGAACGCGGCGACCGGAATCGCAGCCATGGCGCAGGCGAGGAGTTTGAGGCGGAAATTCATGAAGTTCTCCTTTCGAGACAAATGGCAAAGGGGAGGTGCCGAGAGGACGCCTCCGTTGCTGAGAATCATCGCCCGAAAGGAGGCCCGGTCACCATTCGCACATTCGGTAGCGAAGGAAGAGCTTTGCGAAATCCCGTTTCCTTTATTCCGGAAAGGATTGCGGGTAGTGTCCCGAGCACGGGCCGCTTTGCGGAAAATAGCTTTCCAGAAAGCGAAAATGATGGAAAAGGAGGCGTTTTTCACCCGGGCGGGGCGAACGGGTGGCGTTCGCCGCAGCTCGAAAACGAGCGAAAAAGGCCGCCGAAGGACGTTCGGCGGCCCAAAGGAGACCTAAAAGAGAGAATAAGCGGATTTATTTGTTTTCGGCGGCCATGCGGCCCGCGGTGCGGCCGAAGACCATGCAGTCGGCCACGGCGTTGCCGCCCAAGCGGTTTTCTCCGTGGACGCCGCCCGTCACTTCGCCCGCGGCGTAGAGGCCGGGGATGACCTTTCCTTCGCGGTCGATCACTTCGGCGCGGGTGTTAATCTTGATGCCGCCCATGGTGTGGTGGATGGTCGGCACCTTGCGCGCGACGTAGTAGGGACCTTCCGTGATGGGACGGTCATCCGTATGGTTGGCTCGGAAGCCGAAGCGGTCCGTTTCGACTTCGTGGCGCGCGACGCGGTTGTACTCCTCGATTGAAGCGCGAAGGCGATTGACGTCGACCTTCATGATTTTGGCGGGGTCTTCGAGAGTGTCCGCCTTCTGCACGCGGCCCTGCTCGAGCATGTCGTGCATCGTGCGGCCGCTCAGAAGGTCGATCTTGTTTTCGTCCGGATAGCGCAGGTGGTTCTGCACGAGCCAGAAGGTCTGGCCGGGCTGCGCGAAGACGGCCTTGCTCAGGACGTCGCGCGGAGCGCCCTCGTCGACGAATCGGTCGCCGTTCGTGTTGATGAAGAGGCGGTTGCGGCCCGACGTCTTGATGTCGAGCATGAGGCCCGTGCCGGGCGTTCCGTTCGGATGAACCTGGATGTCGGCGAGGCCGATCAAGTCGGCGTTCACCTTTTCGGCCATGAGAAGGCCATCGCCCTGGGCGGCGACGCTGATGTTCGAGCACCCGATTTCCTTGTCGAGGTTCGCTTCCTTCCAGATGCCTGTGTTCACCTTCTGGCGGAATTCGACGTTGGCGCCGAACCCTCCCGTGGAGAGGATGACGCCGCGCGTGCCGAAGACCTTTGCGGTCTTTCCGCGGCTTTCCACGGCAACGCCCGTGACGCGGCCGTTTTCTTCGATGAGGCCCGCCGCATTCGTTTCCAGGAGGACCTTCACGCGGTCGGGATACTTCGCGAGCGCCTCTTCGAGGACGGCGATGTAGGTGTGGCCGCCCGCGGCGATTTCGCCCATCGGCACGTAGACGCCCGTAAAACCTTCTTCCCAGTTGGCGGCGGCGCGAAGCCCCTTGAGGTCGTCGAACGTGCGGTAGGGCGCTTCCTTTTTGACGAGAAAGACGGTTCCCACCGCCAGGTCGGGGCTCGCCGTCGTGGGCGTTACAAGCGTCGCAAGGTCGCGCAGACCCCGATAGTTCAGACGCCGATAAAAGCCCGAGGCCGCGAGGAAGAAGTCGATCGACTTCGTGCGGACCGCCGTTTCAAGGTCCTTGACGAGGTAGGGACGGATCGTGAATCGGTGCTGCGGGAGCGTTGCGCTCAGATAGAGGAAGGTGTGTGCGAAGGCCTTTCGCTCGGAAGGAGAAAAGCTCGCCTCGATGTAGCCGATGCGGATTTCGGGAAGTTCGTCCGTCTTGATCGTCGGCGCTTCGGTTGCCTGCGCCCGCAGGAGCGCCGAAAAGAAGAAAAGGACGAGAAGTCCTCTCAGCAGTTGGAAAACGAAACGGGACGCGGATATGAAGAGGTTCGGAAAGATGTTCGGAGTGCGGCTCCGAAAGAAGTCGCCGAAGAAAAACTTAGCACGCCCCCGAAGGGGACGCAACGTCGCCTCCCTTGCAAAGCGCATTTTCCCGAAGAATCGGTCAGTCGGTCGAACCGTCCCTGCTCGTCGGGCGGAAAAAGAGGGCGAGCCGCTCTTCCGGCTCGGGCTGCGTCGTGAGCGACCCGACGACGAAAAGAACGCCCGAGACGAGGACTCCCACCGTCACGACGTGCGCGCCGAAGGGATGAAAGTTGGCAAACGACGCCCACAAATAGGCGGCAAGCCCGCCCGCCGCGGCGACGAGCGCCCCGCAGCCCGTCGCTCGGCGCCAGAAGAGGCTCGCGACGAGCGGAAAGAGGAAGGCCGTTTCGAGTCCGCCGAAGGCGATGAGGTTGATCCAGACGACGATGTCGGCGGGATAGAGCGCAAAGAGAAGCGCCGTGAGTCCGAGGACGAAAGTCACGACCCAGGAGAGGCGGAAAAGAAGCTTCGGACGGTCGGGGACGAGTCCTTCCTTTCGCAGAAGGTCCTGTACGAGCGCGGACGACGCGTTGAGCATGAGGGAGCTCACGGTGGAGAGCGTCGCCGCGAGTGGTCCGACGAGGGTGAGGCCCGCCCAGAAGGGCGACATGTGGTTCGCGATCAAATAGGGTATGACGCTGTCGGTCGTCTCGCCGATGAGTTCCACGGGAAGGTCGAGGACGCCGCGCGCGAGAACGCCGAGGAAGGTCATTCCGATCATGAGAAGGCCGCAGACGACGGTCCCGATCAGCATGGCGCGGTGGAGTTCGTCACTTTGCCGATAGGTGAGGCAGCGCATCGACGAGTGTGGCAGCGCGACCGTCCCGAAGCCGACGAGGAGCCACGCGGAGAGAAGCAGTCCCCAAGGTAGTGCTCCGCCCGCGTTCGGTGTGGTGAGCGAGGCATCGATCCGGGGGATCGTGAGAAGGAGCGCTTCGAGGTCGCCGCCGCCGAGATGGACGATCTCCCAACCGAGAAGAAACATGCCGCCCACCATGAGGAGGGCGCAGATCGTATCCGTGATGACGACGGCGCGGTAGCCGCCCAAGGTCGTGTAGAAGACCGTGACGAGCCCGAAGAGAACGAGTCCCGCCTCGTAGGGGAGACCCGCCGCCGCGGCAAAGAGCCGCGCGCCCCCGATGAGCTGTCCCGTCATCATGGTGACGAAGGCGACGAGGAGCGTGAGTGCGAGAAGTCGAGCGAGCCACGGATCGGCAAAACGCGCGCGGATGAGGTCGATCACGGTGACGGCGCCGATGCGGTGGCCGACGATCGCGAATTTCTTGCCGATCACGCCGAAAACGAGAAAGCCCGCGATGATCTGGGGCGCCGCAAAGACGACCCAGCCGAGTCCGAGCTGCCAGGCGACGCCCGGCCCCGAGACAAACGAGCTCACCGACCCGTAGGTGGCGATCATGCTCATGGCGAGGACGAAGCCTTCGAGATTGCGGTCGGAGAGATAGAAGTCTTCAAGCGTCTTTTCCGCGGTCTTCCGGTTCTCGAGCCAGATCGACGTGAGCAGGAGAAGGAAGAGAAAGAGGACGATCGGAAGGAAAAGAAGGAGTTCCCTCATGCTTCGTCCCCCTTCGTGACTCCGCGTTCGGAAAAGTCAAGATTGCCCGAGCGAAAGACGAAGCGCACGAGCCACCAAACGACGGCGACGGAAAGGACGTATCCCCCGATCACGGCCGCCCAGAACCAGAGGGGAAGGCCTTCGAAAACCCGGTCGGAATCTTTGAGGAGTGCGAGAGCGATCCAGAAAAAGAGGGCGATGAGGAGTGCGCCCGCAATGGTCGCGCGGGCCTCCCGGTCGGCGTTCTCCAGGGCTTCGTAATAGGCTTTGTCGTCGGTGTGCGTCATGGAGGGCGTAGGAAATGAAAACTCGAACGAGCGAAATGCCGGAAAAAGAGGGAGGCTATCGCACGCAATCGGCTAAAATAGCCTGCTCTTGTCGGACGGTAAGACCGCTTCGCGCGTCGAAAAAGGGGCGCGGGGAGCTTCACTATAGCACGAAACCGCGACGGGTCCGTGCCCGAAGGGTCCCCATCGTGCGAAAGACGCCCTTCGGGCGGTCTTTTTCTCGGCGCGTCGAGCCCGTTTCTCCGCGCCCGCCGTCCCTTTCCATTGATTACAGACGATGCAGAATATCCGTAATTTTTCCATCATCGCCCACATCGATCACGGCAAATCCACGCTCGCCGACCGCCTGATTCAGCGCTGCGGCGGGCTCTCGGACCGTGAAATGAGCGCGCAGGTCTTGGACAGCATGGACCTCGAGCGCGAACGCGGAATTACGATCAAGGCGCAGACCGCGGCGCTTCAGTACAAAGCCAAGGACGGTCAGACGTACGAACTCAACCTCATCGACACCCCGGGGCACGTGGACTTTTCCTATGAAGTGAGCCGCTCGCTCTCCGCCTGCGAAGGGGCTCTTCTCGTCGTCGACGCCACGCAGGGGGTCGAGGCGCAGACGGTCGCCAACTGCTACACGGCGATCGACCTCGGCGTCGAAGTGATTCCGGTACTGAACAAAATGGACTTGGGTAGCGCCAACCCCGAGGCCGCGGCCGAAGAAATCGAGGACGTGATCGGGATCGACGCGACCGACGCCATTCCGTGCTCCGCCAAGACCGGGATGGGGATCGACGACATCCTCGAGCGCGTCGTGCGCGACGTGCCGCCTCCGAAGGGAAGCCCCACGGAGCCCTTGCAGGCCCTCATCATCGACTCGTGGTTCGACAATTACGTGGGGGTCGTCATGCTCGTGCGCGTCGTCAACGGCACGTTGAAGCCCAAGGACAAGATCACCCTCATGGCGACGGGGGCGAACCACCTCTGCGAACAGGTGGGCGTCTTCACGCCGAAGTCGCGCACGCGCCCGCAGCTGACGGCAGGTGAAGTGGGCTTCGTCATCGCGGGCATCAAGGAACTCAAGGACGCCCGCGTGGGCGACACGATCACGCATGCCCAGCGTCCCGCCAAGGAACCCGTGCCGGGCTTCAAGGAAGTCAAGCCCCAGGTGTTCGCGGGCCTCTATCCGGTCGAATCGAATCAGTACGAAGCGCTTCGCGACGCGTTGACGAAGCTGCAGTTGAACGACGCGGCGCTCAAGTTCGAGCCCGAAGTCTCGCAGGCGCTCGGCTTTGGCTTCCGCGCGGGCTTTTTGGGACTCCTGCACATGGACATCGTGCAGGAGCGTCTCGAGCGCGAATACAACATGGACCTCATCACGACGGCGCCCTCCGTCGTCTACGAAGTCCTCATGACCAACGGTGAAGTCGTGCAGGTGGAAAATCCCTCGAAGCTTCCGCCCGTCGACAAGATCGAGGAAATCCGCGAGCCGATCGACACGGTGACGATTTTCGTCCCCGACGAGTACGTCGGCCCCGTGATGAAGCTCTGTCAGGAAAAACGCGGCATTCAGCGCAACATGGCCTATCACGGCCGCCAGGTGCACCTCACCTACGATCTGCCGCTCGCCGAAATCGTGCTCGACTTCTTTGACCGCATGAAGTCGCTCACCCGCGGTTATGCGTCGATGGACTATGAGTTCAAGGAATACCGCGCATCCGACGTGGTGCGCGTCGACATGCTCATCAACGGCGACAAGGTAGACGCCCTCTCGAGCATTCTGCACCGCTCGAACGCGATCGCGCGCGGGCGCGAAATCGTCACGCGCCTTCGCAGCCTCATTCCGCGCCAGATGTACGAAGTGTCGATTCAGGCCGCCATCGGCGCCAACATCATCGCCCGCGAGAACGTCAAGGCCCTGCGCAAAAACGTGCTTGCAAAGTGTTACGGCGGCGACATCACGCGAAAGCGTAAACTCTTGGAAAAGCAGAAGGCGGGCAAGAAGCGCATGAAGCAGGTGGGGTCGGTGGAGATTCCGCAGGAAGCCTTCCTTGCGATTCTGCAGGTTGAAGAAAAGTAAGGGAGACCCCAGGTGAATTTCGCACTGATTCTTCTCATCCTCACGGTGGTGACGGGGATTTTCTACGTCGCCGAGCGCATGAAGTTCCTGCCCGAGCGGCGCGCCAAGGCCGAGGAGGCCGTTCGCCGCTTTGAAGAGGACAACCGCGAGGCGCTCGAGCGCATGGAGCCGGGCGTCGTCGACGCGCGCAACGACCTGCGCGCGAAACTCCTGCGCCAGCCCTGGTGGCTCGAGTACACGGCGGGCCTCTTTCCGGTGATCGCGATCGTCTTCCTTTTGCGCAGCTTCCTCTTCGAGCCCTTCCGCATTCCGTCGGGCTCGATGTTGCCGACGCTGCACGTCGGGGACTTCATCCTCGTCAACAAGTACGAATACGGCCTGCGCCTGCCGGTCGCGAACACGAAGGTTCTTGAAATCGGCGCTCCGAAGCGCGGCGACGTGATCGTCTTCCGTTATCCCGTCGACACGTCGATCGACTACATCAAGCGCGTCGTGGGCGTGCCGGGCGACACGGTCGAATACCGCAACAAGGTGCTCTACGTGAACGGCGTCGAACAGAAGCTCTCGACGCCGCGCGACTTCATCGACGAAAACACGATGGTGACGCTCACGGAGTACGACGAGACGCTCGGCGACGTCAACCACCTCGTGGCCTTTGATCACCGCCGTCCCTCGTGGGTGCCCGAAGGCGCGATCAGCAAGAAGGAGCCCTCCTGCACCTACAATGAAACGGGCTTTGTCTGCAAGGTGCCCGACGGTCACTACTTCGCGATGGGGGACAACCGCGACAACAGCGAGGACAGCCGCTACTGGGGCTTCGTTCCGGACGAAAACCTGGTGGGACGCGCGGTTCTCATCTGGGCCAACTTCGGCGACATGTCGCGCGTAGGCGGTTTCCGCTAAAATCCTCCTCTTTCCCGAACGCGGAGCGGCATCGTTCCGCGTTCTCCTTTCCTTCCCGCTCCCTGGGTGCGGAGCGGGCGTTAGAAAGCCGCCTGACGGATCAAGCCGCTTTCTAACGGTCGATATTCGGAGACGACATGCTTTCACTCGACCAACTCGAAGAACGCATCGGCTATGCGTTCCGGAACAAAAAACTTCTCGATCGGGCGCGCACGCACCGATCGTTTTCGGCCGACCACAACGAACGCCTCGAATTCCTCGGGGACTCGGTGTTGAACTGCGTGATCGGCAACGCGCTCTTTTTGCGCGACCGTCACTTCACCGAGGGCGATCTGTCGCGCGTGCGCGCAAACCTCGTGTGCGAGAAGATGCTCAACACGATCGGACGCCGCGTGGGCGTTTCCGACTTCCTGCGCATGGGCGAGGGCGAAATGCGAAACGGGGGCGCGGAGCGCCCGTCGATCGTCGCCGACGCCATGGAGGCGATTTTCGGAGCGGTTTTTGCGGAAGCGGGCTTTGAAGCCGCGCAGGAAGTGATCCTGCGCCTCTACGACCCGATTCTGACGGGACTCACGCCCGAGCAGCTGAGCAAGGACCCGAAGACGCGTCTTCAGGAAATGCTGCAGGGCCTGCACCTGCCGCGCCCCGAATACGACATCGTCGAAGTGCGGGGACTCGCGCACGATCAGACCTTTGTGACGAGCTGCCGCATCGCCTCGATGCAGGTCGAAACGACGGGCACCGCCTCGTCGCGCCGCGGCGCCGAACAGGAAGCCGCCCGCAAGGCGCTCGACATCCTTTCCGAACGCGATCTTCGTCGCTATCGGAAATAACCGCCGGAGAATGCTATGACGACGGAACAGAACGACAATCTCGAGGCGATGCTCTCGAACCTCAACCTTTCCACGCCCGCCGTGCCCGAGGGCTTTCGCTGCGGCTACGTCGCGGTGATCGGACGCCCCAACGTCGGAAAGTCGACCCTGATTAACGCGCTCATCGGCGAAAAGGTGTCGATCACGTCGCGAAAGCCGCAGACGACGCGAGACCGCGTTTTGGGCGTCGTGACGAAGGAGGACGCGCAGTACGTCTTCGTCGACACCCCGGGCTTTCAGACGAAGGAGGGCTCGCAGCTCATCCGCCGCATGAACCGCACGGTCCGCTCGACCTTGGCAGACGTCGACGCCGTGATCTTCGTGATCGAAGCCAACGGTTGGCGACCGGCGGACCTTGAAGTCCTCAAGCTTTTGCCGCGCGACGCGAAGAACGTGATTCTCGCCTTGAACAAGACGGACCTCTCGAAAAACCGCGACGCGCTTTTGCCCCTCATGGCCGCGTCGATGGAGAAGTTCCCGTTTGCGGCCATCGTGCCGGTTTCGGCAGAAAAGGGGCGGCAGCTTCCGGAACTCCTTGAGGAAGTGAAGAAATTCCTCCCCGAGAGCGTGCCCTACTTTGATCCCGATCTCTACACGGACCGGTCGCCGCGCTATATGGCGGCCGAAACGATCCGCGAAAAGGCCTTCCGACTCCTCGGGGACGAGCTTCCCTACGGCGTCGCCGTCACGATAGACAAGTGGTCGGAGACGGAAGAGGGCGCCGAAATCATCGCGGGCCTCATCGTCGAGCGCGAAAGCCACAAGGCGATCGTGATCGGTGAGAAGGGCGGCAAGCTTCGCGAAATTTCGCGCCTTGCGCGCGCCGACATCGCGACGATGCTCGGAAAACGCGTCTACCTTGAAGTGTGGGTGCGCGTGCGCCGCGGCTGGTCCGACGACGTGAAGGCCCTCAAGACCCTCGGCTATGACTGATCCGCGCCGTCGCGGGACGACGGGCTCGCAGCTCGAGCGAAGTTCGAGTCTGGAGAACGTGCTCTGGCGCAACCGGGCGGTGGCGGAGCGTCTCGCGGAATTCGAGGCAGCGGCTTCTGGAGTGAAACACGGGGCGGCGGCCCGCGTCAACCGGGAACCGGGCTTCATTCTTCACTCGCGTCCCTGGAGCGAGTCGAGCCTTCTTCTGGACGTGCTCACGCGCGACTACGGCCGCGTATTTCTCGTCGCCAAAGGGGCAAAGCGCCCCTCGGCGCAGTACCGGGGGCTCCTGCAGGCCTTCTGTCCGCTGCTTTTTACCTGGAGCGGGAAGAAGGAGGCGAAGAACCTCATCCGAGTCGACTGGCTCGGAAGTCTCGAGCCCGTCGACGGAGAGGGGCTCTTTTCGGGGTTTTACGTCAACGAACTCATTCTTCGCTTTACCGAACGGGAAGATCCGCACCAGGGGCTCTTTGACGCCTATGTGAAGGTGTTGGGGGCGCTCTCGGGCCCCGGACCGCTGCGGCAGCCCGCCCTTCGGATTTTCGAGACGGCGCTTCTTTCCATGCTCGGCTGGGCGATCGTGCGCGACCGAGCGAACGCGCCCCGCTACCGCTTTTCCGAGGGACGCCTCGAAGGGGTCGACGCTCCCGCGGGTGAGGGACTCTTTTCGAGAACCGCCGTCGAAGCGCTTCTTTCGGGAACCTTCGGTCCCGAAGTCGACATGCGCGAAGTGCGCCGCCTCATCCGCACGGTGATCGACTACCACATGGACGGGCGCGACGTGAACACGCGGCGCGTTCTCTCGGAATTGCGACAGTACTGACGCGACGGTCCCTCGCGGGCCGCACCAAGACAATCCCGCGCAGGTGTATCCTACGGGTTCAACCTCGCGGACCAACGAATTTACTCAAGGAACATGACGGAACAGGAAATCGTTCGAAGCCTCGGCCCCGTATGCATCGACCTCGAAGGGACGACGCTCACCGAACGGGAAGAACAACTCTTGAAGCATCCGCTCGTCGGGATGGTGATCCTTTTCACGCGCAACTACACCTCTCGCGATCAGCTCGCCGAACTGACGGCGGCGATTCATGAGCGCCGCCCGGGGATCGTCATCGCGGTCGACCATGAAGGCGGCCGCGTGCAGCGCTTCCGCGAAGGATTCACGCAGATCCCTTCGATGCGCGAACTCGCAGTCGGTCCGAACGTCGCCGCGCGCTACCGCGCCGCGGGCGTGGTCCTCGCGCATGAACTGCGCACGGCCGGGGTCGACATGACCTTCGCGCCCGTGCTTGACGTCGACTACGGCCGTTCGGGCGTGATCGGCGACCGCAGTCTCGGCACGACCCCCGCGCTCGTGACGAACCATGCGCGAAGCCTCATCGACGGTCTCGCCGAAGCCGGCATGGCCGCCTGCGGCAAGCACTTCCCCGGCCACGGTTGGGCGGAGGCGGACAGCCACACGTCGCTGCCGCGCGACGACCGGCCCGCCGACAAGGTGCTGCGCGACGCCGAACCCTATCGGCTTCTTACGGGGTTGCCCGCCGTCATGACGGCGCACGTCGCCTATGATGCGTTCCAGGGAGAGATCGCCACCTTCTCGTCGGGGTTGCTCAAGGACGTTCTGCGCCAGAAGTTCGGGTTCACGGGACTCGTCTTCTCGGACGACCTCACGATGAAGGGCGCCGACGTGGGACCGATCGAAGAGCGCGCGGCCCGCGCGCTCGCGGCGGGTTGCGACGTGCTCCTCGCCTGCAACGCCCCCGCCGAAATGGACCGGCTCCTTGCGAACCTTGTCTGGGAGCGCAACGACGTCTTCCATTCGCGCTTCATGAAGATTCTTCCGGGCGAGGACCTCGTCACGCCCACGCGCTACGAGGACGCGCTCGGACTTCTCCCGACCGCCGCCGCGGCCTGAGAAACTTGGATTAAGGAGGGAGCATGATCATTCAATCCCTGCTCGACACGGATCTCTACAAGTTCACGATGCAGCAGTGCGTGCTGCATCAGTTTCCGGCGGCCGAAGTGGCCTACCGCTTCAAGTGCCGAACGCCCGGCATCGATCTGCGTCCCTTCCTTGAGGAACTTCAGGCGGAAATCGATTCGCTCTGCAACCTCTACTTCCGCGAGGAGGAGCTCGCCTATCTCGCCGGACTTCGGTTCATGAAGTCCGACTTCATCGAGTTTCTGAGCCTCTTTCATCTGAAGCGCAAGTACGTCACGGTTGAGGCAAGCGACGACTTTCCCTGCGGGATCGACATCCGCGTAGAAGGTCCGTGGCTGCATACGATCCTCTTTGAAATTCCGATCCTCGCGATCGTAAACGAAGTCTACTTCCGCAACCTCCATCCCGATCTTTCGGACGACGAGGGGTTGAAGCGCCTCAACGCCAAGATCGACCTCATCCTCGAGGAGCCCGACAACGGGGATCTGCGCATTTCCGACTACGGCACGCGCCGGCGTTTCTCGCGCGACTGGCAGGATCGCGTCGTGGGGATCCTGAAGGAGCGCCTCGGCGCGCATCTGGCGGGAACTTCGAACGTGGCGCTCGCCAAAAAGTACGGTCTCATTCCGCTCGGCACCATGGCGCACGAATACCTGCAGGCCTGTCAGGCTCTGGGACCGCGTCTTCGCGACAGCCAGGTCTACGGCTTTGAGATGTGGGCCAAGGAGTACCGAGGAGACCTCGGCATTGCGCTTTCCGACGTCTACGGGTCGGAACCCTTCTTCCGGGACTTCGACATGTTCTTCTGCAAGCTCTTTGACGGCGCGCGCCACGACTCGGGGGATCCCTTCCTCTGGGGCGAGCGCATGATCGAGCACTGGAGGAAGAACAAGTGCGACCCGCACAGCAAGACCCTCATCTTCTCGGACGGCCTCACCGTGCCGCGCGTGATCGATCTTTACCGGCGCTTTCACGGACGCGTGGGGCTGGGTTTCGGCATCGGCACCAATTTGATGAATGACAAAGGACCCACTCCCCTTAACGTTGTCATTAAAATGGTACGGGCGAACGGGCAGCCCGTGGCGAAAATTTCCGATGCGCCCGAGAAGGGCATGTGCGAGGACGAAAGCTATCTTCGCTACCTTCGTCAGGTCTTCGGAATTCCCGAACCGCTCGATGCTCCGAATCGTGCCAAATAATTCAAAATTGAGAAAAATGGCGGATTTTCGCTGATCTTTTCGTGAAAATCGTGTAGTTTCAAGCTTTTTGCGGCGGAATGACCATCGAGCCGAAGAGAGCGTTCCGCCTTTTTTCCAAACCCCTGACGCCGATCCGTTCATCCCTCGACTTTCGACGGGCGGCGTTCTTCTCTGGGAGTTTCATCGTGTCTCTTACGACTCTGCGTCGGGCGGCCCTGGGTTCGCTTCTTCTTCTGCCGGGTCTCGCCCTCGCTTCCGAAGGCATGAACGGTGCCGAGCTCAGTCTTCCCTGGGCCATTCCGTTTGCCGGCATTCTTCTCTCCATCGCGCTCTTTCCCCTTTTCCTTCCGAGCTTCTGGCACCATCATTTCGGAAAGGTCTCGCTCTTCTGGGCCGCGGCCTGCGCCATTCCGCTCGGGATCGCCTTCGGCGCCTCCGCCGCCTTTGACGAGGTGATCCACATTCTCCTCGCCGACTATCTGCCCTTCCTCATCTTCGTGGGCGCGCTCTTTACGGTGGCGGGCGGCATTCACGTGCGCGGGAGTTTCGTGGGCCGTCCGATCGTCAACACGGTCTTTCTGGGGCTCGGCGCCGTGCTCGCGAATCTCATGGGCACGACGGGCGCGGCGATGCTTCTGATCCGTCCGCTCATCTCCGCCAACGAAGGGCGCACGAGGAAGATCCACACCTTCATCTTCTTCATCTTCTTGGTCGCCAACGTCGGCGGAGCGCTCACGCCTCTGGGCGATCCGCCTCTCTTCTTGGGTTTCCTGCGCGGCGTCGAATTCTTCTGGACGGCCGAACATCTCTTTGCGCCCTGGATCTTCACGGTGGCGATCCTGCTTGCGATCTACTTCCTGATCGACTCGGTCATGTTCAAGAAGGACGTGGCGGCGGGCGAATTCCGTCCGTCCGATGAGAAGAAGGCCTTCGGCATCGACGGCAAGATCAACATCCTTTTCCTCGCCGTGATCGTTTCGGCCGTGCTCATGTCGGGCATCTGGAATCCGGGCGTGGAATTCACCTTCCTCGGCGTGCACTTCACGCTGCAGAACATCGCCCGCGACGTGATCTTCCTCGCCACCGCCGGCGCCTCCGTCGCGCTCACCGCCAAGAGCGTGCGCGAAGCCAACCAGTTCACCTGGGATCCGATTCTCGAAGTCGGCAAGCTCTTCTTCGGCATCTTCGTGTGCATGGTGCCGGTCCTCAAGATGCTCGCCGCGAGCGATCAGGGCGCCTTCGCGCCGCTCGTCGCGCTCGTTTCGAACGCCGACGGTTCGTTCAACAACACCTTCTACTTCTGGCTCACGGGCACGATGTCGGCCTTCCTCGACAACGCGCCGACCTATCTCGCCTACTTCAGCCTTGCGGGCGGCGATCCGGTGGAACTCATGACCACGCACTCGCACACCCTGATGGCGATTTCGCTCGGTTCGGTCTTCATGGGGGCCATGACCTACATCGGGAACGCACCCAACTTCATGACGGTCGCGATCTGCAACGAACGCGGCGTCAAGATGCCGACCTTCTTCGGATACATGATCTGGTCGGTCGGGATCCTCGTCCCGGTCTTCCTCGCGATGGATCTGATCTTCGTCGCCTGATAATCCACCTCGACGCGCCCGAAAGTCCCGCCCGGGATTTTCGGGCCTTTTTCTCTCATGCGGCTTCTTCGCTACTCGATTCTTCCTCTTCTGATCCTGGGGCTCTGGTGGTTCGCGACCCGGAATGGTGCCATTCCGGCGATCCTTCTGCCTGCGCCCGCCGACGTGTGGCGCGCCGCCCTCGAACTCTTTGCGTCGGGGGAGGGCTTTCGACATGCGGGGACGTCGCTTATGCGCGTATTTGCGGGTTACGGCATTTCGAGTCTCGCGGCCCTTACGCTCGCCGCGCTTCTCGCGCGCTCTCCCAAACTCGAAGCGGGCGCTCACGTCGTTTTGGAGTCGCTTCGCGTCGTACCGCCCTTGTCTCTCATTCCCCTTCTGATCCTCTGGCTCGGGATCGATGAGGCGCCCAAACTTGCGATCGTGGTGCTTGCAAGCTTCTTTCCGATTTATCTCTCGACGATCGCCGCCCTGAAGTCGGCCGAAGTCCGCTACGGGGAACTCGCCGACTATCTCGCGCTCACGCCCTCGGAGCGCCTTCAACACGTGCTTCTGCCGGGCGCAGCCCCGCAGATTCTGACGGGGCTTCGTCTCGGATTCGGCTACGCCTGGCGCGCGCTCGTAGGGGCGGAGTTGATCGCGGCGAGTTCGGGACTCGGTTACCTCATTGAAGACGCCGGAGCGCTCATGCACACGGACGTGGTGATGGTGGGGATCCTCACGATCGCGCTTCTCGGCGTGGGGCTCGACACCCTCTACAAGCGCCTGATCGAGCGGCTCGTTCCCTGGGCCAAGACGGAGGAAAGGAAATGAATGGAGTGAGTGTTCACTTTCATGGCCTGACGCAACGCTTCCAAAGGGAAGACGGCGCCTTCGTGACACCTATCGACCGTCTTTCGCTCACGCTCGAAGCGGGCAGCGTCACGGCGCTTCTCGGTCGCTCGGGCTGCGGCAAGACGACGCTTCTGCGAATCACGGCGGGGCTTCTCGCGCCCACGTCGGGCCGGGTCGAATTTGATCCGCCGTCGCCGCGCATCGGGATGGTCTTTCAGGAACCGAAGCTCCTCCCCTGGAAGACGGTCTCGGAAAACGTGGGGCTTGCCGTGCGGCATCTTCCGGAAAAGGAACGAAACGACCGTGTTGCGGAAGTGCTCGAACGCGTGGGACTGTCCGCCTGGAAGGATGCGTTGCCCGGCGTTATCTCGGGCGGCATGGCGCAGCGCGCGGGTCTTGCCCGTGCCCTCGTCTCGGATCCGGCGCTTCTTCTCATGGACGAACCCTTCGGGGCGCTCGACGCGTTGACGCGCCTCACGCTTCAGGACGAGTGCCTGCGGCTCTTTGAAAAGGGCGACATGACGGTCTTTCTCATCACGCACGACGCTCGCGAAGCGGTTCGACTTGCCGACCGCATCCTCGTCCTCGACGAGGGGGCGATCACGCTCGACACGGCGCTCACGCTCCCGCCGCCGAGAGCGCCGGAAGATCTCGCTTTGGCCGCGGCGGAGAGAAGGGTGCTCGACGCGATCTTTCGAAGGGACACGACCCGATGAGCGAAGCGCGAGGGAAGAACACTGCCCGCGAGCTTCTCACCTTCTGGTTTGAAGAGGAGTTCGCCAAGGGGCATTGCGACGAGTGGGAGCGGTTTTTCGCTTCGGATGTTGAGGTGACGACGGCGAGGGGAGATGTGCTCAACACGCTCGCCGACTGGTGTGCGGCCTACGCCCGAAGCGTCAACGATCGGGCGCTCGTCGGAGTGACGGTGACGGCTTCTTTCGGAGAGGCTCAGGAGAAGGCGGCGATCTTTTGGGAGGCGACAGACGAAACGAGATTCCCCGTTCACGGGGCTTTCCTCGCCGAGTGCGAAGCGGGGCGCATCGCGAAGCTTCTTTGCCTTGAGACCACTCCGAGAGCCAACGCGTCGTCCGAGGATGACGGGGCGCTGCCGGACGGGAATTGGTGGTTCTGAGCGCCTGCACCTCGTCTTTGCGGCGTCGTTTCTCTTCTCGGTCGGCGAAAGACAATAGAATGCTCCTTCGTACGGTAGAAAACGACCGAAGATACTGAAGCCCAACGAGAAAACGAAATAGGAGCATGGAGTGAAAGCGACGGAACAGCAGCGCGCAGCCCGCCGATTTGCAGAGGTCTGGAAGGGGGCGGACTACGAGAAGGGGCAGACGCAGACTTTTTGGCTCTCCCTTCTGCGTGATGTCTACGGCGTCTCCCGGCCGGAGGAAGCTATCTTTTTCGAAGACGCCGTCAAGCTCGAACACACGAATTTCATTGACGCCCGCATTCCCGCCACGCGCGTTCTCATCGAGCAGAAAGGCGCGCACGTCGACCTCACGAAGAAGGTTCTGCAGTCCGACGGCACGGCGCTTACGCCCTTCGAGCAGGCGCACCGCTACGTGTTGGGCCTTCCGCTTTCGGAGCACCCTCGCTGGATCGTGGTGTGCAATTTCCGCGAAATCCACGTGCACGACATGGAAAAACCGTCGGAACCTCCGCAGGTGATTGCGCTCAAGAATTTGGAAACCGAGTACTATCGCCTCAGCTTTCTTGTGAACGCCGACAGCGTCGTTTCCCAGGAAGAAATGGCAGTTTCCGTCGAGGCGGGTGAAATCGTGGGGGCGCTCTACGACGCGCTCTTGAAGCAGTACAAGGATCCGAGCGATCCCGCAGTTTTGAAGAGTCTCAACATCCTCTGCGTTCGCATCGTCTTTTGCCTCTACGCTGAAGACGCAGGGCTCTTCCGTACGCATACCCAGTTCCACGACTATGTGAAGAGCCTGCCGACCGCGCACCTGCGCCGCGGTCTGCAGTCGCTCTTTCGCATACTCAACACGAAGGAAGAGGACCGCGATCCCGACGAAGAAGCGATTCTCGCGGAGTTCCCCTACGTCAATGGCGGGCTCTTCGCTGATGACAGCATCCGCATTCCGCAGTTCTCCGACGAAATTGTTGACCTGTTGCTAGAGAAAGCGAGTGCGGGATTTGATTGGAGCGACATCAGCCCGACCATCTTCGGCGCCGTGTTCGAAAGTACCTTGAACCCTGAGACGCGCCGCAAGGGCGGCATGCACTACACCTCGATCGAGAACATCCACAAGGTGATCGATCCCTTATTCCTGAGTGATCTTCGGGTGGAGCTACAGAGGATTCTCGGCGAGAAGGTGTCCGCGCATCGCACGCGTCATCTACAGCAGTTTCAGGAAAAGCTCGCAGCCCTCACGTTCCTCGATCCCGCCTGCGGTTCTGGGAACTTCCTGACAGAAACCTATCTGAGTCTGCGTCGTCTCGAAAATGCAACGCTTCGCGCCATGCTGGGCGGGCAGAGCTTGCTCGGTTTTTCGGACGAGTCAATGAACCCCGTAAAAGTGAGTCTCGGGCAGTTCCACGGCATTGAGATCAACGACTTTGCGGTGAGCGTCGCGCAGACGGCGCTTTGGATCGCGGAAAGTCAGATGCTCAAGGAAACGGAAGACATCATCAACCGAAACATCGACTTCTTCCCGCTCAAGAGTTTCACGAACATTCGCGAAGGGAACGCCCTGCGCATGGACTGGAGGGAAGTTGTGCCTGGCGATAAGTTGGATTTCATCATGGGGAATCCGCCCTTTGCAGGCGCTCGTTTCATGAGCAAGGCGCAAAAGCAAGATTTGCTGTCGGTCTTCGGTGAGGGGTGGAAGAACGCCGGCGACATCGACTACGTGGGCAGTTGGTTCAAGAAGGCGAACGATTTCATGCAAGTGAGTCGTCATGTTCGAACGGCGTTCGTAGCGACCAACTCGATCGTGCAGGGTTCATCTCCCGCGAATCTGTGGGCCCCGATTCTGGCGAGCGGAGCTCACATCGACTTCGCCTGGCGGTCCTTCGTGTGGGACAGTGAAGCGACGGTGAAGGCTCATGTTCACTGCGTCATCGTGGGCTTTAGCCATTCCGTTCGGGCGATCTCGAAGGTACTTTTTGAAAATGGTGCGGCAGTACCCGTAAAGCACATCAACGCCTACTTGATCGAGGGGGAGGACATTGTCGCGTGTAGTCGGAAGTATCCGTTTTGCGAGGTGCCGGAAATAGGCATGGGTAACCAACCGATTGATGATGGGCAGTATCTTTTTACGGCGGAAGAAAAGGCTGAGTTTCTGAAGCAGGAGCCTCAAGCCGAAGAGTTGTTCCATCCCTTCTATGGTGCCAAGGAGTTCATCAATCGAAAACCACGTTATTGTCTGTGGCTTGGGGAGTGCTCTCCCGCGCAATTACGTCGGTTGCCGCACTGTGTGGAACGAGTAGCGAAGGTCAGAGAGTTTCGCCTGAAGAGTTCACGGGCTTCGACAGTGAAACTGGCCGATGCCCCGACTCGCTTTCAGACAGAGAACATGCCTACGACCAACTACATCGTCATTCCGCAGGTTTCGTCGGAGCGCCGTCGTTACATCCCGCTCGGTTTTATGACGCCCAATGAGCTTTGCTCTGACAAACTGCGCCTGATGCCGAACGCGACGCTCTATCACTTCGGCGTCTTGAATTCGTCTGTGCACATGGGGTGGATGCGTACTGTGGCGGGAAGGCTGAAGAGCGATTACAGCTATTCTGTGGACATCGTCTACAACGCCTTTGTCTGGCCTGAACCCACGGCAGCGCAGCATGCGAAGATCGAGGAGACGGCGCAGGCGATTCTCGATGCCCGTGCGCTTTATCCGGATTCCAGCCTGGCGGACCTCTACGACGAAACCACGATGCCTGCGGAACTTCGCAAGGCGCATCGCGCCAATGATCAGGCCGTTCTCGCCGCATATGGCTTCAAGCCGGACGCGAGTGAAAGGGAAATCGTTGCGTCGATCATGAAGCTCTACCAACGAAAGGTGGAGGAGGTCGAACGGGCGGAAGCGGAACGCAAGCCCGCGAAGAAGAGGTCCAAGAAGAAGGTGGCTACCAAAGCGGACGACAAGTCTGAAAGTGTGACCGCTTGACGTTCTTCGGGACGGAATGGAAAACGGCCGAACTTCCTTATGAAGCTCGGCCGTTTCGTCAGAGGCGCTCCGTATCGGTGAGCTGCCAACGGGGTTTGACGCCGAAGGCGCCTTTCCCGCGCAGGCTCTCGAGGGCTTCCGGCGTCATGCGCTCGAAGCGAGCAAGGCCGGCCGCCGCGATCATGGCGCCGTTGTCGGTGCAAAGCCGCATGGGCGGGAAGAAGATTTCTCCGCGGCGCTTCTTCACTTCCGAAATGAGACGTTCGCGAAGCTGACGGTTGGCGGAAACGCCCCCCGCCACGACGACGCGCTTCAATTTCGTCTCTTTCATGGCGCGGATGAGCTTGGCGGCGAGCACGTCGGTGACGGCGTCGACAAAGCCTCGCGCAAGGTCGGCGCGAAAGACCTCGTCCTCGGGGTTCGGCGCGTTGCGAACCGCCGTGAGGACGCTCGTCTTGAGGCCCGAAAAGCTCATGTCGAGGTTCGGACTGTGGATCATGGGGCGCGCGAGTTCGATCGCTCCGGAACGACCTTTGTCGGCCAAGGCCGAAACGGCGGGGCCGCCCGGGTAGGGAAGGCTCAAGAGCTGCGCGGTCTTGTCGAAGGCTTCGCCCGCGGCGTCGTCCAAGGTCTGGCCGAGCATTTCGTAGCGACCGAAGGATTCGACGCGCATGATCTGCGTGTGTCCGCCCGAAACGAGAAGGGCGAGGAAGGGGAATTCCGGCTTCGGGTCGGCCAGACGCGCGGCAAGGAGATGCCCTTCGAGGTGATGAATGCCGATCACCGGGATCTCCAGCGCCCAGGCGATCGCGTGCGCGACCGAAGCGCCGACGAGCAGGGCGCCCGCCAAACCGGGGCCTTCCGTCACGGCGATGCCGTCCAGGTCTTCGCGGCGCTTGCCCGCCTTGGCGAGGACTTCGTCGGCAAGCGCCACCGCGCGGCGGATGTGGTCGCGGCTCGCGAGTTCGGGCACCACGCCTCCGTAGGCGCGGTGCATGTCGATCTGAGTGTGGAGGGCGTCCGCAAGGAGCCCTTCCTTGTCCGAAATCAGGGCCACGCCCGTTTCGTCGCAGGAGGATTCGATACCGAGAATAAGCATAGTGTGGGCATTGTAGAGATTTTCCGCATGCGGGATGGGAAAAAATTGTGCTCAACGGTTTGCAGTGAACCTTCGGTTTGTGGCAAAATTCTTTACTTTCCTGTGACCGTTCTTGCCCCGGAACCAGAACGTCACCCTTGTCCATAGTCATTTCCGGGTCATCACACAACTGAGGTTTGAATGCCTACCATTCGCGTCAAAGAAAACGAACCGTTTGAAGTGGCCCTCCGCCGTTTCAAGCGCACCATTGAAAAGTCCGGCCTTCTCACGGAACTCCGCGCCCGCGAGTTCTATGAAAAGCCCACCGCCGAACGCAAGCGTAAGAAGGCTGCCGCCGTCAAGCGCCACTACAAGCGTCTTCGCAGCATGATGCTCCCGAAGAAGCTCTACTAATTCGGTTTTTTCCCCGAATTCGTTCGCGAAGGGACTTCTCCCTTCGACACTCAAAACTTTTCCCTCACGAAGGATGGTGATGATTAAGGACAGAATCCGCGAAGATATGAAGGCGGCGATGCGTTCGCACGAAGCCGCGCGTCTGAGCACGATTCGTTTGCTCCTTGCCGCGATCAAGCAGCGTGAAGTGGATGAACGAATCGATGCCGACGATGCGGTCGTGATGCAGGTCATCTCGAAGATGGTCAAGCAGCGCCGCGACTCCGTTCAGCAATACCGTGCCGGCGGACGAGAAGACCTCGCGTCCAAGGAACAGGCCGAAATCGACGTGCTCGAAGCCTATCTCCCCGCTCAGATGAGCGAAGAGGAAATCGGCCGCATCATCGACGAAGCCGTCGCCGAATCGGGCGCGAGCGGCATGGCCGCGATGGGCAAAGTCATGGCCCTCGTGAAGCCCCGCGTGCTCGGTCAGGCCGACATGGGAACGGTGTCCCGTCTCGTCAAGGCGAAGCTCGCTTCCTGATTCCCTCGCGCTTAGAACGCACAGCCGTTTTTCTTCTTTGCACGAAGTAAAACAGCAACACGAAAATGGCCGGGCCCGCTTAAGCGACCCGGTCGTTTTTTTATCCTCATGCGGGCGTACTCAAGGCGTGGTACGCTCAGACTTCCATCCCTACCGATTTCCATTCCTCTGGCACGTATGATCCCCGAGCGTTTCATCTCGCAGCTCCTTGACCGCGCCGACATCGTCGACGTCGTGGGACGTTATGTGCCGCTCAAGAAGGCCGGAAAGAACTATCAGGCGTGCTGCCCCTTCCACAAGGAAAAGACGCCTTCCTTCTCGGTCAGCCCCACCAAACAGTTCTTCAAGTGCTTCGGCTGCGGCGTTGCCGGCAACGCCATCGGCTTTCTCATGCGCTATGAGGGTCTCGAATTTCCCGAGGCCGTCGAAAAGCTCGCGGGCTTCTACAACATGGAGGTGCCGCGCGAGCGTCGAAGTCCGCGCGACATCGAGCGCGAAACCCGACAGAAAAGCCTCACCGAATACATGGCCGACGCCGCCCGCTACTATGCGGGAGAGCTCAAGAAGAGCGAAAAGGCGATCAACTATCTGAAGGGGCGCGGGATTACGGGCGAGACCGCCGCCAAATTCCACCTGGGCTACGCCCCCGAAGGCTGGCACGCGCTGCAGAAGCTCTGGGGCGAGCGTTACGGTTCGCCCGAGCTCGTCGAGTGCGGTCTTCTGATCGAAAAGAACGACCGTCGCTATGACGCCTACCGCGACCGGCTGATGTTCCCGATCCGAAACGTGAAGGGTCACGTGATCGGCTTCGGCGCGCGCACCTTCAAGAAGGACGAGCAGCCCAAGTACATCAACAGCCCCGAGACGCCGATCTACCACAAGGGGCGCGAACTCTACGGACTCTTCGAAGGGCGCGAATTCATCCACCGCAAGGGCCGCGCCATCGTCTGCGAAGGGTACATGGACGTGATCCAGCTCTCGCAGGCGGGGTTTGAAGAAAGCGTCGCGGCGCTCGGCACGTCGATTACGTCCGAGCACGTGCAAAAGCTCCTCAAGATTTCGGATCAGGTCTATTTTTCGTTCGACGGCGACGCGGCGGGCCGCAAGGCCGCGCGCCGCGCGCTCGAGGCGGCGCTTCCCGTCATCACGGACGTGCAGAAGGCGGCCTTCATACTGCTGCCGCCCGAGCACGACCCCGACAGCCTCATCAAGGCCGAGGGCCCCGAAGCCTTCGAACGCGAAATCCGCCGCGCCTTGGGACTCGTCGACTTCGCCAAGAGCCTTCTTTTGGACGGGAAGGATCTTCTCTACGCGGAAGACCGCGCGAAGGTCGTGGCCGAAGGCAAGACCTTCGCGCTGCAGATGACGAAGGCGCCGATGCTGAGGCTCGCCCTCATCGAGGAGATCGCCGCGATCGCCCGCGTCCCGACCGACGAAATTCAGCGGCAGTATGGCCTCGTGACGCCCGCTCCCGCGGTGGCGATCGCGCCGGCGCCGCGGCCGCGCTACGACGGACGCTTCCGTCCTCAGGGCTCGGGTTACGGCGCGTTCGGCGGCTACGACCGTTTCGGCTACGGGGCGCCCCGTTGGCAGCGGCGCGAATACTACGCGCCCGAACCCCGCATTACGGTCGCGGATTTCCGCGAGCGCATCCTTCAGCTTCTTCTTGCGCACCCGGTCCTCATCAGCGAATTTTCCGGCGTGATCGAGGAGGAGTTTTTGGGGAGCAGTCAGCCCGTCGCGCAGCAGATCATCGAGGTCTGGCGCGCGGCCGCGGTGCTCGAGGACGAGGCGCCGGGGTCGAATCATGCGGCGACGCTTCTCTCGCTTTTGTCCGAGAGCGAATGGGCCTCCGTCTACGAAGAGCTGCTGGCGGGAGAAATGCTTCTCGAAACTCCGGAAGAGGGGGCGCGCCTTGAAATTCGGCGCAATTTCCTCACGCTTGAACTCGAGCGCGTGAAGCTTCGCGTGCAGACGCTCGTCGTGCGCGACGAAAAGGACGAGGCGGAGTTGCGCCGCATGGTCGAGCGCAAGACCGAACTCGATCGCCTGATCGCTGAAACGCAGAAGGCGGAGTTTCAGTACCGTCTGCGCCGCGACACGGAAAAGGCTTACGAATACCTGCAGAAACGCGACAGAAAGGAAGGGCACGGCGGCGGCATGGTGCTCGACAAAAATCCGAAGGTGCGCGCGCTCCAGGAAATGCTCTTCGGCATGAAGCCCGGCGACGAAGACGCCCCCGAAGAGAGCGCTTCCCCGAAACCCGCGCAAGCCGCGCCCGGAAAGCCCTCCGCCGTGGTCGAGGCGCTTCAGGCGCTTCGTTCGCGACGGTCCGCCCCCGCTGAAAACGGTGTTTCGGCGGGCGAAAATTGGCTCGACGACAATGCGCCCCCTCCCGAAGACGTCCCGGCCGACTATTTGTCGACGGCGGAAGGCGAAGAGGAGGACGTACCCTACACCTTTGACGACGACGCTCCTTCGGACGATTATTGAGGCTCGGGCAAAAGGCCGAGCCTCTTTGATGAGGGTCAGAGGCGATCTCCGTGTTTTTCCTGATTGTTTCACGCGGTATGCCCCGCTATGCGGAAGCGTATGGCACAATTCTTAAGATAGGCTCCGAAGGCGCGTTTTGATCTCGGCCAGGGGTTTTCCTGATGGGAAGGCGAATACGGGGCTGCGTCCACCTTACAGAAATGAGGAAAGGCATGGCATCGAAGAAGTCCGAACAAGACTCCGTGCAGGCGGCTGCGACCGAAAACGACACGAAGGCGCCCAAAAAGCGTGTTCGTCGCACGAAGGCCGAGACGCAGGCGATCGAACAGACGGCCGGGCTGACCCTGTCGATTGAATCGGCGCCCGAAGAACCCGCCAAACCCGCTCGCCGCCGCAAGACGAAGAAGATGGCCGAAGCCGAGGCCGTTGCGCCCGAAGCCCCCGCTGAGGAAACGGCCGCGCCCGAAGAAGCGCCCGCCGAAGCCGAAGAAAAGGAGGCGAAGCCCGCGCGCAAGTCGCGCGCGAAGAAGGCCGCCAAGGCCGAGACCGCTTCGAAGAAGCGCGGCAAGAAGAGCGCGAAGAAGGCCAAGTCCGATGACGACGAGGGCGAGGACGACTTTGACGCCGCTTCCGACGACGCCTACATCGACGTGGTCGACGAAGACGACGGCGACGAAGAGTACGCCGAGGACATTCCCGACATTCCGGAACTCCCCGAAGACGAAACCGACGCCCGCAAGGGCGGCCGCAAGGCGAAAAACGGCAAGGACCGCAATGTCCGAGACGTTCTCGCCAAGGGCTACGGCTCGGAAGAGGAGTCGACCGAAGACCGCCGCTCGAAACTCTTCAAGCTCATCCGCATGGGTAAGGAGCGCGGCTACGTCACCTACGCCGAAATCAACGACAACATTCCGACCGGCCTCATCGACGACGACGCGATCGAATCGATCGTGAGCATGATGGCGACCCTCAACATTCAGGTGTACGAACGTGCGCCCGACGAGGACGAGCTTCTCATGCAGGGCAACGCCGCCGTGGTGAGCGAGGACGACGTCGAGGAGGAGGCCGAAGCCGCCCTTTCGACGGTCGACAGCGAATTCGGCCGCACGACGGACCCCGTGCGCATCTACATGCGTGAAATGGGATCGGTCGAGCTTCTCTCGCGCGAAGGGGAAATCGAAATTTCGAAGCGCATCGAGGACGGTTTGAAGCACATGGTGCTCGCCATCGCGCGCTGCCCGGTGACGATCCGCACGGTGCTCGAACTCGCCAAGGGCATCCGCGAGGGAACGACCGCGATCGACGAAGTGATCGACGGCATCGTGCTCCCCGACGACGAAGCCAACGTGATCGGTCACAACGAAGACGAAACCGACATGGGTGCTTCCGCCATGACCTCGCAGCAGCTCGCCGAACTTCGCGAAAAGAGTCTCGAGGTCTTCTCGCGCGTGGAAGCGCACTTCGAGGCCCTCAAGGCGGAATTCAACGAAAACGGCCCCAAGAGCCCGAAGCTCGCCGAGTATCAGGACGCCATTCAGCAGGAACTCATGGGGCTTCGCTTTACGGCGAAGACGGCCGACCGCCTCTGCGAGACGCTGCGCACGACGGTCGACGGCATCCGCAACCGCGAAAAGGCGATCTACAACGAGCTCGTTCGCCGTCTCGGCCTCAATCGCGAGTGGTTCCTCAAAGAATTCGTCGATCATGCGACGGACCTCGCCTGGATGGACGAAGTCATCCGCCGCATGCCCGAGAAGACGGCGACGCTCGAGCGCATCCGTCCCACGATCGAAGAGGAACAGCGGGCCTTCGCTGCGCTGGAGCGCGAAGTCTACATGTCGGTGCCGGAGCTTCTCACGACCTACAAGCAGATGGCCACGGGCGAAGCCAAGGCCCGCGCCGCCAAACGTGAAATGACCGAGGCGAACCTGCGCCTCGTGATTTCGATCGCAAAGAAGTACACGAACCGCGGCCTGCAGTTCCTCGACCTCATTCAGGAAGGAAACGTCGGCCTCATGAAGGCGGTCGACAAGTTCGAATACCGCCGCGGCTACAAGTTCTCGACCTACGCGACCTGGTGGATCCGTCAGGCCATCACGCGTTCGATTGCGGACCAGGCGCGCACGATCCGCATTCCCGTGCACATGATCGAGACGATCAACCGCATGAACCGCATCACGCGTCAGGTGCTGCAGGAAACCGGGGTCGAGCCCGACAGCCGTCAGCTCGCCGAAATCATGCAGCTCCCCGAGGACAAGATCCTCAAGATCATGAAGATCGCCAAGGAGCCGATTTCGATGGAAACGCCGATCGGGGACGACGACGATTCGCATCTCGGCGACTTCCTCGAAGACACCATGACGGTGGCGCCTTCCGAAGCCGTGCAGAACACGAGTCTCTCGGACACGGTCCGTCAGGTGCTCGACAGTCTGTCGCCGCGCGAAGCGAAGGTCCTTCGCATGCGTTTCGGCATTGAAATGCCCTCGGATCATACGCTCGAAGAAGTGGGTAAGCAGTTCGACGTTACGCGCGAGCGTATTCGTCAGATCGAGACGAAGGCGCTTCGCAAACTGCGCCATCCCTCCCGCGCCGACAAGCTCAGAAGCTTTGTCGAGAGCACGCCGAAGGAAGAGTGACGAGACCTTCGGAAGGAGGGGACTCGGTCAGGCCGCAGAGGGCGCGCGCGAAGAGATTCGCCGCGCCCTTTGAGTTGAAAGGCCCGGGGATTCGTAGTATCCTATGCGCCTTTTCGTCTGCAACTTCCGACCTCGGCCGCCGCTTTGCAAAGCGGGGGTGGGGGGATTTTTGCATTCTGCAAAGACCGTTGCGGACCGCACGCACGACCTTCGGCGCGTCCCCCGTCGACCCGGCCCATCTCACGACACGCAGGGCGGCCGACGGATGCGGACCGGCCCCCCGAAGGCGCTTTTTTCGCGCGTGCCACGTTGCCATGCTGAAAAAACACCGTCAAACGGCCGAACCCGGCAACGCATTCGGCGCGTTTGAATCAAAAGGATTATTGATTGATGAAGACGAGTGACGACGCTTTTGATGCCGACATCGACCTCGACGAGGAGGAAACGCTCGAGGAAGAGGGGCTCGAAGGGGAAGAGTTGACGCAGTCCGACTGGGAGGGCGATGAGGCCGACGAGGTTCGTGCGGACGCCTCCGACGAGGATCTCGGCGAAGAAGCCGAAAAGCCCCGCGCCCCCGTGGTACACCGCGCCCGCAAGAAGGACGCGGGCAACGGCTACGGTGCGCTCGTTCGTCTCGGCCGCAGCCGCGGCTGGGTGACGATCGAGGAAATCAACGACCACCTCCCCGAAGAAGCCCTTCGTACGGAAGAGCATCTGCAGGAAGTGACCGAAGGGCTCGTGCGCTTCGGGATCCAGGTCTTTGACGCGCCGCCCGATGCGGACGACCTCGTCGCCAACGGCAGTCTCAACGACGGGGACGACCTCGACGAAGACGAAGTCGAAATGATGCTCACGCCCGAAGAATCGGCGGGACTCTCGAAGGACCCGCTGCGCGCCTATCTGCGCGGGGTGGGGAGCCACAAGCTTCTGACGCGTCAGGGTGAAATCGAAGTCGCCAAGTCGATCGAAATGTTCACGGGCAAACTCGTGACGTCGCTTCTGCAGTATCCGATGGCCGTGCGCGAGTTGCTCCACTACGCCGAAGTCCTCAAGGACAGCGAGACGAGCGTCGACACCGTGGTGGACGGCTTCACCGACACCTACGTCAACGAGGGCGAAGTCGACGCCGAGGCGGACGATTCGACGACCGACATCGGCGCCGCGGCCATGACGAGCGAGCAGCTCGAAGAAATGCGCAAGCGCGCGATTTCGATCTTCAAGCGCTGCGCGAAGGAACTCGCCAAGCTCGAGGAATACCACGCCGATCCCGAAGGCTTTGCGAAGTATGAAAAGAGCCGCGCCAAGATCGTTCAGCTCCTGAGCCCGATCCGCTTCTCGGTGAAGTGCGTCACGCACCTGACCGACACGATCGACGCCCACATGGCCAAGGTGAACGCCTCCTTGAAGCGCATCCGCACCGTGATGGTCGAGCAGTGTCGCGTTCCGCAGAAGGACGCTGTCGAGTACCTCACGAAGGACTGCACGGTCGACGGCTTCTTCGAGGCTCTCGTCGCCGAGGGGCATCCCTGGAGCGAGGCGCTCGAGCGCGCGCTTCCGGTCATTCGCGAAGAGCAGGCGGTCCTGCGCGATCTCGCCGCCGCCGCGATGATGAACATCTGCGAGCAGCGCGAACTCTCGCGCGCGGTGCGTCTTGCGCAGACGAACCTGAGCCAGGCCAAGGCCAAGATGATCGAGGCGAACCTGCGTCTCGTGATTTCGATTGCCAAGGGCTACGTCAACCGCGGGCTCGCCATGACCGACCTTATTCAGGAAGGGAACATCGGTCTCATGAAGGCGGTCGACAAGTTCGAATACCGCCGCGGCTACAAGTTCTCGACCTACGCGACCTGGTGGGTGCGTCAGTCTGTTACGCGCGCCGTGGCCGATTTCGGCGCCACGATCCGCATCCCGGTGCACATGACCGAGTCCTACAACAAGATCCGCCGCTACAAGCAGCGCTTCCTGCAGGAAAACGGCCGCATGCCGACCGAGCACGAGATCTCCGAGGACAACGACATTCCTCTGCAGAAGGTGCAGCTTCTCACGCAGGCGATGCGTTCGGTCGAATCGATCGACGCGCCGATCGGCGACGACGAAGACGCGACGAAGCTCGACTTCGTGCGCGGCGACGAAACAGACGATCCGAGCCGCCGCTTCCAGGGCGTTTCCATGATTGAGTCGGTGAAGAAGTCGCTCGACGAACTCACCCCGCGCGAGAGTCAGGTGCTTCGTCTTCGCTACGGGATCGGCAGCAACGTCGACCATACGCTCGAAGAAGTGGGCCGCGCCCTGGGCCTCACGCGTGAGCGCGTGCGCCAGATCGAAACGCAGGCGATCCGCAAGCTTCGCACGCCAGACTTCCAGGCGCGCCTGAGCGACTACCTCAACTAAATCCCCGCGCCAAGCGGCAAAGAGCCCTGTCGGAGAAATCCGGCGGGGCTTTTTCTTACTTCAGGTCGTACTGAAAGCGGATTTCTTCGGAGACGTGCAGGGGACCTTCGGCCACGCCGGCGGGACGTTTCACGCGCCCGCTTGCGGCGCGCACGGCGGCGAGCGCCGCACGGTCGAGCTTGGGGTCGCCCGAACTTTTGTGAAGGCGCACGGCGTAAAAGCGCCCCGCCTCGTCGATCGAAAAGCGGACTTCGCAGATGCCGATGAGGCCCAGGCCGCCCGCTTCGAGGCGTCGGGCGTGAATCTCGTTGCTCACGTCCTGCAGGTAGGAGAGGTAGCGGCGGCGACGTTCCTCGAAGGCCTTCGCCTCGTCGGCCGCCCGAGGATCAAAGACGCGCGCTTCGAGAAGGACGCCGCCCTCGTCGCTTACGACGGCGCCGCTTCCTTCGAGCTCCATCGTCACGACGGCCGCGCCGCTTTGCGGAACGTGAACGGTCTCTCCCCACCCGAAAAAGAGGGTGGCGTGCAGGAGAACCGACACGAAGAGGCCGGTCTTGAGGGCGTCGTCGGCCGTCATTGGGAGGCCCCCGGCGCTTCCGTCGCGACGAGGAGCTTTTCGCCCCCCGTCTCACGCACGCGGTCGACGAGGAAGACGAGCGCCTCCACGGGCGCCTTTGGATGCGCGGCCAGAATGATCTGACCGGGACTCTCCCGGAAGGAACGCACGATCCGATGCAGTTCGAAGGGGACTTCTTCGCGGCTCACGACGATGCCGTCGAGCCGGAAGACGCCGTCCTCGGAAAGCTCCCACTTCACGACGCGTCCGGCCACGGGCTCGGAAGTCTTGGCGGGCGGAAGTTCGACGTCGAGTCCCCGCACCGTGAAGCTCGCCGCCATGACGAAAAAGATGAGGAGAAGAAAGACGACGTCGATCATCGGCGTCATGTCGACGTCGTGATTCGGCTTGCGGCGTCTGTGGATTCTCGCGGGCTTCTTCATGCGGCGTCTCCGTCGAGAATCAGATCGCCCGCGCGGTTGAGGCGCTCCGCCACGTCGTCAACGCGCGACTCGAAGTAGGAGAGCCCCAGAATCGTCGGGATGGCGATGGAAAGTCCCGCCGCCGTCGTGATGAGGGCCTGCCAGATGCCGTCGGCGAGCGCCGTCATCTCGACGCCCCCGGGCGCCGAGGCCACGGCCGAAAAGGTTTCGATCATTCCGAAGACCGTGCCGAGAAGACCGAGAAGGGGCGAAAGCCGCGCAATGACGGAAAGGATCGAAAGTCTCGCCTCGAGCCGCGCCACGACGGCGTTGCCCGCCGAAACGACGGCCGTCTCCCGACCCGTTTTGAGCGCTTCGGCGAAGCTTTCGTAGCCTTTCGCGGACGAAAAGGCTTTGATAGCCTCTTCGGGTGTTTCCCGGAATTTCGGGCAGGCGTTCGACTGAAAGACGAGAAAACGCTCGACGAGGACGGCCAACGAGAGCACCGACAAGAGGAGGAGAGGCCACATGAGCGGGCCGCCCGCACGGAAGAATTCGATCATGAGGAAGCCTCCTCGAAAGAGAGACGGGGAAGGGGCGCACGGCCGATGAGAACGAGTCCGCGCTCGGGGGAGGCCGCGGTCTTTTCGTCCGCGGGGTCGAGGCGCCAGTCTCCCGCCGCCCACTGGAGAATTGCGTCGCGGACGGTGTTGTCCTCCGCGATGACGCGCACGACGCCCTTCACGCGCAGTACCTCGGGCGGGAGATCGGAGAGTCCCGACTCAAGCGCTTCGAGCGCGAGAGGCCGCTCAAGCGGAATCGTACGAGAGACGAAGTCCTGGGCGCCCGCGTCGAGCCGGCGCTGCGGTCGAACCGAAAAGCCTCGGAAGGAAGAGAAGAGTTCGCCCCCCGAGAGGGCCGGGTGGTTTTCCGGCAGACCCGCGTCGCTTCGGGCGAGAAAAAGCCGGTCGATTTCGCCGAAGGGAATGGAGCCGAAACGGGCAGTGAATACCGCGGCGCCCGGGTTGAGGTGCGAAAGAGCGTGCGCGAGGCGCTCCGTTTCCGTTTTGCTCACGCGGTCCGCTTTAGTGAGGACGATGACGTCGGCCGCTTCGAATTGATCGCGTCGGCAACCCGCTTCCGTCAGGTGCTCCGGATGCCGAGAGAGGTCGAGCGCGTCGGCGAGCGTGATGAGAAGGCCCGGCGTGACGGTTTCGTCGAGAAGTTGCAGCTGCGCCATCACGTAGGAGGGACTCGCGACGCCGGTCGTTTCAAGGATGAACTGTTCCGCGGGAGTCGATGCGAGAAGCCGAAGCAGTCCCGGGCGCAGACTGTCGGCCAGCGAACAGCACACGCAGCCGTCGTCGAGCGATTCGACTTTCGTTTCGCCCGAGAGGACGAGACTGTCGAGATCCATTTCTCCGAATTCGTTCTGCAGCACGCCCGTGAAGCGTTCGCGGCCGTGTAGGAAATTGAGCCACGAGGCGATGAAGGTGGTTTTGCCCGAGCCGAGGAAGCCCGAGACGACGTGCACGATCGGGCGCCTCTCCTCTCTTCTCGAGGGAAGGTGGCGAAGCGGTACGTTGGAGAGGGGACGCCCCGAGAGTTTCGCCGCCGCGGAACCGACGGCGAAGGTTTCGCGCACGGAAAATTCCGTACGGCCAGAATCGGGCTCGGCCTCACCTCGGACAATGCGGAGGGCGGGCGTTTTCTCCGACGTCCAGACGAGTCCTGAGGGGCCGTTGAGCACGCTGCGCGCGCTCTCGACAAGAAGGGCGAAGCCCGGCTGAAGCATTCGCAGCGGTCGGTCCTTTGCGTAGACTTCGCCCGTTTCCGTACGGATTTCTTCGAACGCGCGGGCTTCGAGCGAAAGCGCAAGGGACTCGAGGTCAGACGCGACCGTGAGCGTGAGCAGACCGAAGGCAAAGTCCGAGAGCGCGTCGGCGTTCATCGAAAGGTCCCGCACCAGGTTTTCGTAGTCGGAACGGGCCACGGCCCGACGGACGTCGGGGGAGAAGTCCGTGCGGAGCGCCTCCTCTTCGTCGGGAAAGAAAAAGAAGGTGAAGAATCCTTCGAGTCCCGTTTCGGTCGGACGTTCGCCCTCAAAGAGGACGCCGTAGACGCCTTGTGCGCCCGCCGTGCGGAAGGTCCAGGCGGGACCCTTCGCGGCGCCCGGACGCACGCCTCGCCAGCCGAGCCGGCGCGCAAGCGGCCGGTCAAGGTGCACGCGTGCGACGAGAGACTGGAAGATCGTTGCGGTCTCGTCTCCCGCGAGCGGATTCAGGGCGCGCGGCAGGAGAGGGAAGAGCAGAGGAGAGGAAGACGTCCGGGGCATGCGCGCGAAACTCCTGGTGGCAAACGGATTCGGGCCGGCTTCGGGATGTCGAAGCGGCATGCGGAAAAAGGGGCTTCCGCATGCCGCCTCAGGGGAGGCGGTCGGCAACGCCCGGGCGCGGAGCGTCCGGGCGTTGAGGGTCAGGTTATGACGGGAAGGTCAGCGTATCGCCGTTGCCGAGATAATTCGTGGTCTTGGAGCGGAAGCGCGCCGTGCCTTTGACGACGGGGTAGCCCGCGTCGACGAACTTCTGGGCGGTGATGAGGCCCGTGCAGTGGTTGCACCCGACCTTCTGGAGATTCCACTTCTGCAGACCGATGACGAGGTCGTCGTACTTCGGATCCCAGTCGTCGAAGGGCGAAATGTGGAGTCCGCCGTAGAGACCGTAGAACTGATCCTTTTCGTAGGCGAGTTCCTTGTAGGCCGTGTCGGCGAAGAGAATGATCCCCTGGTGGCAGCAACCCGTGATGCTCACGAGTCCCACGTCCTTGACGTTGCAGTACATCGAGCATTCGCCAAAGACGCGGAAGATGATCGGGCATTCGAACTGGTAGAGCGCCACGCCGTCCTGCAACTTGTGAAGCCCCTTGTCAAGTTCCGTGATGGGCCCCTTGTGGCCGCAGGCCTTGATGTAGTCCTTCCCTTCCGGATAGAAAGTGGACGGATGGTACATCGGGATGTTGGGAGCGTACTTCGTCACGACCGGGAACCCGAAGAAATGGTCCATGTGTTCGTGCGTGCTGATGAAGGCGGCGATTTCGCCGTTCTGCAGCATCTTGTCGATGCCTTCGCGCTTAAAGCACGTGTCCATCCACTGATAGTTCCAGCCGCAGTCAAAGAGATAGCGGGTTTTCTTGCCGTCCATCGCTTCGATTTCGACGAGGCAGGAGTAGCCGCCCGCGTTTTCGGGGTGAACGCACACTTCGCTTGCGGCCTTCCATGCGCCGTCCAGGTCGCCCTTTTCAAGGTAGGGACGGATGCGTTCGATCCCTTCCTTGTAGGTGCCTTTGCCCGCGCCCTTGCCGTTGCCGAACGGAGCCCAGTTGTAGGTGTACTGGTCGACGAGAAGCCCGCCCGCGGCGGTCACGTCTTCCATGAAGACGCCGTTGTCGAACCAGCTCGTTTCAGAAATGTTTACGATGCGAACCGACTTGCACACGCCGATGTCGGTCGTGCCGCGGGGCACCTCGGGCAATACAGCCTTGCGCATCGGTGAGTAGGAGTACACGCCCATGGCGCCGATCGTACCGATGCCCGTGCCGAGCGCTGCGCCCGAAAGCAGGAATTTGCGTCTGTCCATAATTTCCTCCGGTTGTTATTCGACGAGCGTGAAGTTGGCGCTGAGAATCGGCAGCAGCCACACGAGGAGCACGTAAAAGAGGATGCCCGCAATGATGCCGACGACGAGGCCGACGCCCATTTCACCGCGCCACGTGTCTTCTTCGTCTCGCTTGGCGAGCGCGGCTTCCGTTTCTTCGACGGTGCGCATCGTGAGTTTCCAGCCCGGCCATCCGTCCATAAACCACCAGTTGATGAGCCAGATATTGATGAGCCAAATCATCGGAATCATCGGGAACTGCTGCGGATGCGAGAAGCCCTTCTGCGTGCCGAGAACGAAGTGCGCATATTTGTAGTAGAGGCAGTAAACGAGGACGGTGCCGAGGATGACGATCGTCGTGCGGATCAGGATGTTGACGGGCTTGGAGAAGCGGTGCGGCCAGTTTCCGCAGTAGAACTGCAGGAAGAGGGCCGGGACGAGGCAGAAGATCGCCGTTTCACCGACGTGCAGCCAACGCCAGTCGGGGGCCGCGTCGCGGCGGTGACCTCGGATCGCTTCGCCCCAGGTGAGTTCCTGCATGAACCAGAAGAAGAAGCAAAGCGAAACGGAAATCACGATGATCCCGAAGAAGAGCGCCGTGCGGCGCAGCCACGGGGTCTTGATCATGGCGAAGGGATAGCGCTCCCAAATGCCTTCCATGAACCACACCACCACCGTGCAGCACATGATCCAGGCGACGTGGAAGTTCGCGGACACGGTCTGGGCGAATTCTTCCCAGTAGGGCGGCGTGATGGCCGTGAAGTACTGCCAGGGATAGTAGAGAATGCCCATGTGGTTGTGCATCGTCATGAGGTAAATGACGAGCGACAGGGCGAAGGTGCCCATCCAGATCGAAAGGCCCTTGTAGGGTTGTTCGAGTTGTTGCCAGGGCGCGCCTTCGAGCGCCACGACCCAGGCGGGACTGATCCACGAGGCGATGACGGCGAACATCATGCAGGCCTGCGCGGCGTATTCCGTCGCGTAGAACTCGGTGAGACCCGGCAGCTTCACGAGCTGATCGGGGTTGAAGTAGGCGAAGGCCGTGTTGCCGAGGACGGATTCAAAGAACCCGTGAATGATGAGAATCAGGAAGGCGACGGAAAGGAAGGAGAGCACGACGCCCTTCTGCAGGGGATGAGCGTGCTCGAGCCAGTGGCGTTTGAAGGGCCAGAAGTCGAAGGTGTAGGCCATCCAGATGAGGATGATCAGCCACCAACGGCAATAGTTGTAGCCGACGTACGGGGTGTAGAAGCGCATGATGCCCCGGGGATCCTGGAAGATCCACCAGGTGACGCCGAAGATGGCGAGCGTGAAGACCAGATTCGCGAGCGCGGATACCGGCGCGCTCCATCTCAGAACCAACTGTCGTTGTTCCAGGAAGGGAAGTTGTTGGCCGGACATAAGGATCTCTCCTTTTCGGGTTGGATGACATCCGGTAGAAGGTCGATTCGAAGGAAAGCGTCGAAGTCGACGAAACGGTCGTTACGTCGGCCTTTCGGCCTGAAGAGCGCGCTTGACGATTTTTTCGAGTTCTTCTGCGGACAACCGGTCGGGGTCGTAACCTAGGCGAGAAGCCTCCAGACGGAGGAGCGCCGGAGAGAAGTCGGGCGGCAGGGCGTCGGCATAGGACGAGGGTGACTCCCGAGGTGCGCGGGCTGTCGGTTCCAACCAGCGGCCGCGAAGAAAATCCCGTCTGTTGCAGCGCGTCGTCACACGACCTCCTTTCGGTTCCATTCCGACTTGTCTGTAAGCGTATCAACCATAAAGTAACAAAATGAATGCGTGTTTACACCGAGTTTAAATGGACCGAAAAGCATGTGTTTCAATCTGCAAGATTGAGAACGCTGATTCAAATTGTCAGACAGGCTTTCCTGTGTCGGAACACGAGAAGGAAAGATTGTGAGAGTCGGGAAAGTCCTGATCAATGGCGATATCCGGTCGTTTCACCTTTGAGGAACAGCGTCGTCGGAAAAGGAAGGCTTCGGGCTTGGCTCGCCGTCCTTCACGGTGTTCGCAAAGAGGATCCGTTTTCCGGAACAGGACGGAATTTTTCGGCTCTTTTTTCATCCTGGCGGCGACGGTGTTTTAGTGAAAAACGGAAAACTGCGTTGCGGAAAACGGAAGAGGGTTCTCGTTACTCTGGCTGGTTCGAACCGAGCGGAAGATGCTACCTTTCCAAAGAGCAAAGCGTTCTCCGCGAAGGCGTCGGTTGGATCCCGTCTTCGTTTTTGCTAAGGGTTTCGGGTTGATCGAAGGCGGTCAACCCGTTTTTTTCACGCCGCGGCACGTAAAAAAGGGTCAAAACGCGGGCGTCGGACGCTTTTCGGCGGCGAAGTTCTGTACAATGTTTCGTCTTTGGCGGGCCTGTAGCCAAGTTGGTTAAGGCACCGGACTCATAATCTGGCGATCCTGGGTTCAAGTCCCAGCGGGCCCACCACGCCTCCTTTCTCTTCGTCCTTCGGACACTCATTCCCGCAGATGCCGTCTTTTTCCGATTTTCATCTTGATCCGCGTCTTCTTTCGGCCATTGAACGCATGGGCTACCAAACGCCCACGCCGATTCAGGAAAAGGCCATCCCCGTCGTGCTCGCAGGGCGCGACGTGATGGGGGCGGCGCAGACGGGGACCGGGAAGACCGCGGGTTTCGGACTGCCGCTTCTCGCGCGCATTCTTCCGAAGGCCAACACTTCGATGTCTCCCGCGCGCCACCCGGTGCGCGCCCTCATTTTGACGCCGACGCGCGAACTTGCCGTTCAGGTTTCGGAAAACCTCGAGGCTTACGCCAAAGAGACGCCGCTTCGCGTGGGGGTCGTCTACGGAGGGGTGGACATCCGTCCGCAGGCCGACATGCTGCGCCGCGGGCTTGAAGTCCTTACGGCGACGCCGGGGCGCCTCTTGGACCACATCGAACAAAAGTCCGTGCAGCTCTCGCAGGTGGAGGTGATCGTCCTCGACGAAGCCGACCGCATGCTCGACATGGGCTTTCTCCCGGACATATCGCGCATCCTGAAGCTTCTTCCTTCGAACCGTCAGAGCCTCATGTTCTCGGCCACCTTCTCGCCCGAGATCAAAAAGCTCGCGACGAACTTTCTCAAGCCCGATCCCGTGCTCGTCGAAGTCGCCCGCGATAATCAGACGGCCGAGACCGTTATGCAGGAGGTCTACCGCGTGGGAAGCCGCGTGAAGGCGGACGCCCTCGTGCAGCTCCTCAAGACGAAGGGCCCGGGCGCCTCGGCCATGCAACAGGTGATCGTCTTCGTCAACAAGAAGGAGACCTGCCGTCGTCTTGCGCGCATGTTGAAGAACTACGGCGTGGAAGCAGACGCGATTCACGGCGACAAGACGCAGGACGAACGTCAGGCGGCTCTCTCCGCCTTCCGTGACGGCACGGTCCACGTGCTCGTCGCCACCGACGTCGCCGCCCGCGGGCTCGACATCAAGGAACTCCCCTTCGTCATCAACTTCGACGTCCCGGGCAATCCCGAAGACTACGTGCACCGCATCGGCCGCACGGGCCGCGCCGGCCTCAAGGGCCTCGCGATGATGATCACGACCGAGGACGACGTCAAGGCCGTGGAGGCGATCGAAAAGTTCACGAACCAGAAGTTCAAGGTCATCGACATGTCGCCGCAGCGTCCGCGCCGAAGCGACCGCTTCGAGCGCCGCCGCGGGGGCGACGATCGCATCGATACGCCCGAAGATGAAAAAGCCGCTCGCGAACTCGCTCGCTCCTACGTGCCGCCCGCACAGCGCTTTTACGATCCGATTTTCTCGCATCCCTACTTTCCGTCGCGCAAGAGCCGCAAGACGGACGACGTCCTTACGCCCTTCCGTCCGCAGGCGCGCCGCACGCGTCCCGTGGCGGTGCTTCTCGGGGGGGCGGGAAAATAAGCTGTTTTCCTTATGGCACGGAACTTCCTGCCGTGCTATCTTTCTCAGACATGCATTCCGAGTTGAAGCGTATGCTTCACGCCAACCTGCCCGACCCGGGCAAGGTGGTTTCGGTCCGACGATCGAATGTGGCCCGACGACAAGGTCGGGCAAAGATACGGGCGACGGCTCTCGCGGTGCATGCACGGCGGGAGTTTTTTGTTGCCGTCAAAAAGGAAAATCAGAAGTCAACGGTGGATTTGTTCCGGATTGCCGCACCGAGGAAAAGGTCCTGAAGACGGCTAAAGAGGAGAAGCAAAGATGGCAAATCGCCTCACGATCAAGGGTCAGGTTACGATTCCGAAGGACGTTCGGGAGTTTTTGGGCTTGCAGGCCGGCGCTTCGCGCGTGGAATTCACGATCGACGAGGATGGAAGCGTCCGCGTCGTAAAGGCGGCCGATGCGCCGCGTCCGATTCGCCGCGCGCCCGTGCAACGCCATCAAACCTCGCTCGCAAGCCGCCTTGCGGCCGAGGGTTGCTTTTCCGCTTGAGCCTGCGTTTTTGAAAACTTAACGCTGGCTTCAAGGGTGCTCCGTATAGTGGTTGAATCCACCCGGAGGAGGCCGCCATGTCTTTTTTTGCTCTGCTGCTCGTACTTACCGCTGCGTGCTGTCACGCGACGTGGAACTATCACTTGAAAAAAGCGAACTGCGGCAGAGCGATCTGGTGGCTCGTCTACCTGCTTACCTCCGTCATTACGATTCCGCTCCTTCTCCTGTGGGATCCGCAGGCGCTCACGCGCATCACGCCCACGGGGTGGTTCGTGATCCTCATTTCCGCTCCGATCCACGTCGTCTATGCGCTCGTTCTGCAGATCGGCTACAAGAAGTCCGACTATTCGATCGTCTATCCGACGGCACGCGGAGCGGGTCCCCTCATCACGGTGCTATCGGCGGTCGTCATCTTGGGCGACGCGCCGAGCCTTACGGGCTGGTGCGGGATCTTCGCCATTCTGGCGGGCGTCGTCCTCCTTACTCTCCGTACCGACAAGGGCGCGGACCTGTCGCGCGTACACACGGGGATCTTCTGGGGGCTTCTTACGGGCGTGTGCATCGCGGGCTATTCCTTCTGCGACGCCTGGGCCGTGCAGCGCGACACGGGGCTCACCCCCGCGAGCTTTTACTTTCCCTCGATCGTCGTGCGGGCGATCGTGATGACTCCCTTCATGCTCGCCATGAAGGACTGGCGCGAACAGGTGCGAAGCATTTGGCGAAATCCCGTGAGCCGCCGCGCCCTCTGGGTCGTGACGGTGGGGTCTCCGGGCGGCTACATCCTCGTTCTCTGCGCCATGACGATGGCGCCCCTCGCCTACGTTGCGCCGACCCGCGAAGTGGGAATGATGGTGGGCGTGATCGTGGGCGCGATTCTCCTCAAGGAACATCTGAGCTTGACGAAGCTCTCGGGGCTTGTCTCCATGGTGGCGGGCGTTCTCCTCATCGCCTTTGCACACTGAATTTCTCTTCCATGAACCGCCTTTTCGCCGCAAGTCTGCAAGAGGCGAAGGAACTTGGGCGTCTGTGCTAGATTAGGGACCTTTCCCATCGTACGTACCGAATCATCATGCCCAACGCTCACGCTCAAGAAGGCTATGAAATCATGGCGCCCGCGGGCGGCCTCGACTCCGTCGCCGCGGCACTTGCGGGCGGCGCCGACTCCGTCTACTTCGGCGCAGGCGCCCTCAACATGCGCTCCCGCTCGGCTTCGAGCATCACGCTCGACGACCTCCCCGAAATCGTTTCGCGCTGCCGCGACGCCGGCGCCAAGGCTTATCTCGCGCTCAACAGCATCGTCTATCAGCAGGAACTCGATCTCATGGACCGCATGCTCGACCGGGCGGCCGAGACGGGCATTTCCGCCGTCATCGCGTCGGACTCGGCCGTGATCGAACGCGCCCGTTCGCTCGGACTGCCCGTGCATCTCTCGACGCAGCTGAGCATTTCGAACTTTCGGGCCCTTCGCTTTTACGCGCAGTTTGCGGACGTCGTCGTGCTCGCTCGCGAACTGACGCTCGACGACATCGCCGACATTGCCGAGGCCGTGAAGCGCGAGGACGTGCGGGGCCCGAGCGGCAAGCCCCTCCGAATCGAGTGCTTCTGCCACGGGGCGCTCTGCATGGCGGTGAGCGGGCGCTGCAACCTGAGCTATTTCCTGCGCGGCAAAAGCGGCAATCGAGGCGAATGCCAGCACGTCTGCCGCCGCAAGTACCGTCTGGAAGACGTGGAAAAGGGCGACGTGATCGACTTCGACGGCGCGCGTTTTCTCTCGCCCAAGGACCTGAAGACGATCGGCATCATGGACAAGATGGTCGCGGCCGGGATCAAGGTCTTCAAGATCGAAGGGCGCGCGCGCAGTCCCGAATACGTGCGCACGACGGTCGAGTGCTACCGCGAGGCGCTCGATGCCGTGCTTGACGGCCGCTGGGCCGAAGCCGACCGTGCCGACTGGGATCTGCGTCTCGGACGCGTCTTCAACCGCGGGTTCTGGGAAGGCTGGTACATGGGAGCGCAGTCGATCGAGCGGACGATGGCGGACGGCTCGCACGCGACGGACAAGAAGGTCTACGTGGGGCGCTGCATCAATTACTACCCGAAGGCCGGGGTCGCGTGCTTCCGAATCGAAACCCAGACGATCAACGAGGGCGACCGCTTCGTCGTGATCGGACCCACGTCGGGCGCCGTTCCCGGACGCGTGGAGGGGATGCTTCTCGAAGAAGTCCCGATCACTTCGGCGGGGAGGGGAGACGAACAGATCGGAAGAGCGTCGTGTAGGGAAAGAGTGTAGATCTCGGTGGTCGCCGTATCATTAAAAAAAAAAA